>FUHP01000003.1_pt1 | contig 157695 bp, 149 predicted proteins | sample 1003401 | NCBI WGS metagenome assembly FUHP01 (sample SAMEA4075887, study PRJEB14783) | cnidarian metagenome | reverse complement strand
CAAAGTGCGTTTGGGAGTGCTAAACTACAGGAGATTTGAGCCCCAAGAACTCTCGAAATTACGTCGCGGTTAGTCTCGATTTTAAGTTGCGGTAAACAGTTTTTTGCTGTGGTTCGTAGATGATCATCAACAATGACATACCCTTTCTCATCAACTTGAACATCGGTTTTTCCTAGATTTAAGCTATCAGTCCAGGGCTTGATTCCTGTTGCAACGATGAGGGCATCCCCTTCAGCTTTCTGTAGGTTTCCTTCTCCATCTTTATAACTGACTGTAAAGATCCCACTTTCATGTTTGACCTCTTGGAAATCACAGGGAAGGCGTAGTTTGACTTGTTTAGCAAAAGCCTCTTGAAAGGCTTCACGAATGTCATCGTCTTCTTTTCTTAATAGGACGCTTCTCACTAAAAATTCTGTTTCCACACCTACAGCTGAATAAAAGTAACCCAATTCAGTAGCAATAAATCCACCGCCTAAAACAATGAGTTTTTTGGGTTTTTTGGTATTTCGGAGGGCTTCCTGGTAGGTCATATAGGGGACTTTTTCCAAACCAGGAATTTTTGGAATCGCTGCACGAGCACCAACAGCAATAAAAATCTTATCGGCAGTGAGGCGTTCTCCTCCAACTTCTAGGGTCATCTTATCAACAAATCGTCCTTCATGAGGATAATAGTCGATATTAGGATTTTCTTGATAAAGGGGAGCGATACTGTCAGATTCTTGATCAATCGTAGAACAAACCCGTTTGACAAGATGCTCAAAGTCGACTTCAAAAGGACTCTTCAGATGAATTTCAAACCTCTTGGCATCTCGTATCATTGAAGCAAGTTGGGCGGTATGGATAAGCATTTTGGAGGGAATGCATCCGCGGTTGAGACACGTTCCACCAAGAGGACCTTTTTCTATGAGCGCAACTTTTTTTCCCAATTTTGCAACAGGAGAGACGAGTTTCGTTCCTCCTCCTGAGCCAATGACAATGACATCATAATGTTTATCCATATCTCTTCCTTATCAAAAAAAATATTAGAATGCGACCTTTATCCGAAAAGGCATCTAAAACGTTTTTCCAAGCTCAATGGAAGTCATCTCAATTGGAAATGGTGTATTACAGAAAAAATTAAGCATGAATAAAAAATTTAACGCTACTTGCACTGCTAATCGATCTTTTCGTATAATTGGAGAAAACGAGGATATGTATGAAGAAATGGTTACCGATTTTTTTAGCAGCTAGTCTCTTTTCATTTGCGAATGAAAAAGAAGAAAAAGCTCAAGAACTTTGCACTTTTACTAAAGAAATCTTCTCGATTTTAGAAGATCAAGCACATATTGTAGAGCCTGATCATTTAGCAAAAGCTTATGCTTCATCAATCGAGAAACTCCATACTTATGAAAAGGGGGATAATCCAGAGCTTGCAGCACTAGCCCAGGAATTTATTTCCTCTTTAAAAAAGGGAGAAGATGCAAAAGAAGCTTTAGGTGATGCTGTTACATCTTTAGGACGCTTAGTGAAGTGTTCTGCAGATGATGATTTTCGTACGGAGACTCCATTTCTTCTTCATAAAGAGGATGTCCAGAGTGTCCTTCAATTCATGGAAGGGCATTTAGGAAGTCGTCTTCCAAAAGAAAATAATATCAATTTTCATAAACTGATGTTTGAATCGCTTGCCGATCAAAAATATGATATTGCTCTTTATGCATACTTTAAAATTGCTGAAGCGCGCTGTCAAAAGTCATAGTTTTTTGTGAAGATAGTGCATACTCACTCCACGATTGTACCCTTCTCGCGTGTAATCTAGGGTAAAGCCCAGCTTTTCATAAAACCTAAGAGCTTGAAAGCTCAATGTTTCTAAATAGGCAAATCGACATCCTAGCTCTTTCCCTCTTTCAAGGGCTTTTTTCACGAGAGCTGCTCCAAGTCCTTTTCCTCTCATCGTTCGATCGAGAAAGAGGTGTTTTATATGAAGCCCTCCATAAAAAGATTTTCCCACTAATTGTCCTAAGAGTTTTCCTTCATTTCGATAAACAAAGGAAAAATGAGAGACATCTCCATCATAGCCGAGTGTCTCTACTGAGTGTTGAAGAAAGCCTTCATAAGCTTTCTTTTCTAATTCCCAGGAAGGTTCTTCTTCTGTAATTTTTAGTGCTAAACACTCCATTTTAGTTCCTATTATTTTTGCTTAAGCTAAATAGTTTATCGACTTGGGAAATTTTCTTAAACCAAAAAAACCTTCTTCTTGTTATAGAAAAATAAGAGCTAACTTAATAAGAGTGTTATGATTGGTCGATTGAAAAGATTCTTAATTTACTCTTTTGTTGCTATTACATGGATCTTTGGATCTCCACTTTTAGCAAAACCTGTTCGTGTTTATGTCGATGTTGTGGGTGACCTCTTTCATGCAGGTCATGTGCAGTTTTTCCAAAAAGCTAAAGCGCATGGAGATTATCTTATTGTAGGTGTGCACGGGGACGAAGCGTGTACTGAATATAAAAGACGTCCCATTCTATCTCTTGAAGAGCGCTGCACTGCGATTAGCGCTTGTCGTTTTGTCGATGAAGTCATTCCTAATAGCCCCATCGGAATCACCGAAGAATGGATCAAAAAGCACAATATAGACCTTGTGATTCATGGGGATGACTTTACCGAGGAAAAGAAGCAGTCCCAGTATGCTATTCCCATAAAAATGGGGATTTTTAGAACCGTTCCTTATACCCCAGGGATCTCAACAACAGAGATACTAAGTCGCATTAATTCAGTGCCTTAAGGAATTAATTCTTCAAAAAAAATACGAATTAAATTCTTTAAATAATCGGTGGTTTTTTTACTCCAAATCGATATAATACTCCCAATCAGTAGATTATTTTTGGATTTAAAATGACTGTTCAACAAATTTGTAATAATATAGAGCTTTATCGGGGAACCCCTTCTGATTATACATTTTTTCTTCATCAGGAGTCTCTTACAGCTGATGATGCAAAAGCAATACGGTCCTCTGCTGTGATATTTAACCTAACGACAACTGCCCACATGCGGTGCACATTTGAGACTAGACGTGCTACTGTCAAAAAAGAACAGAGTGAAATTCAGTTGGGAAGGCGCTTCTGGGGATCATTGGTATTATTGATCTCAAGTGTAAGCCTGTCAATTTTTGGCACCTATTTCTATGGTCGTTATTTAGTTAGAAGTTATCGTCAAGCTGCTTTGGATTGTGCTAGTGGGAAATACGCAATCTATAACTCTTATAATATTCGAGTCCGATCAGCAACGGTTTGGGATTTAATGAAAGGCCCTGTTTCTGGAGGATTTTTGGGAGTATTTGGTGCTTTAGCAACTGTTATCAAGACATTCGATATTTTTGATCATGCTAGTCGAGATGCTTTTACTAAAAGGGGTCAAGCAGTCACGGTGAGTTTTAAGACCTTTCAGCGTGAGCTTCCTAATCCTTTATCTAACGCCAACAATAAAAGTGATTTGACTGATCCGATCTCTTATGAAGAATTTCCTAGAGACCAAGCTTGTCTCCCCCGCTATCTTCATGTAGCCAACACTGTGATTGGACTTTCTAACTGCGTGAAAGCGATCCTTCAAAAAGATCTTGAGCATGATCAAGTTAATGTGCCCCGATTTCAACATCCTTTAGAAGGATATCGGTTAGAGATTGATGATACATTCAAATTAGAAGAGGAGATTAGTGACACACTTTGCATTCCTTTTAATCTAAGGAATTTCAAAAGTGGATTATATGATTGTTGGGAGGTTGAAGTTAGTTTAGAAGAAATCCGTCAGGAAATCCGTCGAACATCACCTGATTTTCCCATCGATTCTTATCCTGATCTGAATCATACAAATGTTCTGGAGCTTGCGATTACTACTCAGAAGGCTTTGACTCAACGAAAAAGAGAGCTAAAATTCTTAAGCTTTTTTGATCAAAGAGTTTATGAGTTTTTACCCGCTTTTGTGCCTCCTCAAGCCCATGAACGGGTTTAAAGCTATCTGATGAAAACGATCGCATCAGGGGTACTATGAAAATGCATGGATTCTTTCGGTTGCTTGTTATTTCATAAAGTATTCTAATAGAATGGTTTAAATCTGATTAGATAAAGCGATAGAGAAGGAAACAGGCCAGATAATTCTATTATTGAAAAGGCTTTTCTTGGTTTTTTTAAGTAACTTATAATCAGGTTTTTATATTTTTACCATTATTTAGACACCAGTTGTTTATCATTTTTTAAATATATAAGCTATTGATTATTAATTGTTAATGTTTTGTTTCTTGATAAATTAATGAAAAATTATTGATAATTTAACAATATGTGTTAATATATATATATACGGCCTATTAGGCATTAATAATATTGTACGTTATTTTAATAAATTATAACTTTTGTCACATCTCGTAAGGACGACCACTTGTTGGGACTTTTAATAAAACCAAGTGGATGACCTTATCATAAAAAATTACTCAAAAGTGAATGTTTTTGAGTAAGTCTTAAAACTAATTTATTTGCTTAATGCTTGGCATCATATGCTAAGTGGAAAATTTATAAGTCTTTGATTATTATCGTTTTATCGATAATTAATTAGGGCTAAAAGTATAGTTTCAGCTTTCCATCGTATTTCCTTATGGGAAAATGGGATCGGTGTTAGATGAGGCAGCAATAGATTTGAGTCGAATCTAGGCAAATCACTAGTGGCCTAGCTTCGGAGCAAAAAGGTTTGCTTCCGAATAAAGCTTGAAAAGGGCCTTTAGGCGAGAGTTTCTAAGGTTCTGAGAGTCAAGCTCATTACTGACTAACGTCAAAACTAAGTGCTTAAATATAAGTGCTTAGTGAATTCCTGCATGAGAGCAGGATACAAATGGAAAGTAAAAGGAGAACCATATGTCGGAACCAGTTCAACCAGTTCAAGGTGGATACTCTTCGAATATCGCTGATCCTATGATCGAAGATCCAGGAACATTAGATTGGTGGGAAGCTCAATATACATCATTTTTAGATCACCTTTGTCAATTGTGTGATCAAGGTAATGCTCAAGTTGCCTATATGGAGCTGTTCATGTTGATGGATATTTCACAGAACTATGTAACTAACGGCTTAAATGTTGAGGTAGCAGATAAATCAAACTTTGATAGCACGATTGGTCAATACATCAATGCTATCCAAGAGGACTTTGATCAGTACTCTTCTGGAGACGGTTCAGATTCTTACTATGCACAAGATGCTCTATATGCGCAGTCTCAAATTAACAGGTTAATGACCGAATATCCTGAATATGCTGAGCCTATTGCTGATGTGAGTAATCAGCTCGATGTGATTATTCCATCTCAGTATGACGATGATCCACAAGGTCTATCAGATTACTGGGCGAGCTTGTGGCAATTACCAGACCCTGCAGATGATTCTTCTGATACAGCCTATGAAGGAACATCCCCGGTTAGTAACGGGATTAACGCTGCAAGGAATGATGTAGAATCTCAAAATACGATTCTAAATTCTCAGATGCAAACGTATTCGAAAGAAGCTTCTCAGGATCTTTCGATTGAGCAAGATTGTGTGAAATCAGCATACGATACGATTCAAACAGCAACAAGTGCCATGCAAAATGCAGCAAGTTAATCGATAAAAAAGGAGGAAAAAGAATGTCAGGGGATTTTAAACCGGTGTCAAACGGACTCAACTTTATCTGTACGGCTTCTTACAATCTTGAAGAAACCGCCAGTGATTCGCAGATCGTTCAAGCAACGCACGTTGACTTAATTGCAGAATTAACGTCTGAAGCCAATACCAACATGATCGATGCGGACAATGCTGAAATGGATGAAATGCCTACAGATACTTCTGATAGTAATTATTCAGTAGAGGTCCAAGAATGGCAAACACAATATAACTTAATCAATACTACAGGACAAATGTACGTTAACGAGCTTCAAACAGAGGCCCAAAATGATTCAACAAACCTGCAATCTATTGGAAACTTTATTCAGAACCTATTGCAAATTCAATCAGCCGTTCTATCGCCTCTCGATACCGTAACATCACTTTTACAGAGTCCACTATAAAAAATATTAAGGGTAAGCTATGTCAATGCAAGTAAATGTAAAACAAAATGGAGAACAATTAACAAGTTTCTCTGCAACTCAAAAAGCAAAAGATGTTTCATCTTATGCTGTTTTTGGAATGATGGATCAAATCGATGATCTTTTACAGCTAGGAAAAATGACATCCTATACTGAGTCTTTTACAGAAGATCCAACGAGTGAAAACCAAGAGCCTGTCACCAGCCAAGCAGCAGAAACACAATCATCGGAACAACCTGCTGTAGATGAACAAACAGTAGAGTTCACACAACAAAGTATTTTTAATGCAGCTGGAGATATGTGTCAGATGCAAACAGATGCTAATGATAGTCTTGAGCAAGAATTAGAAAATCAGATCGCTATTATGCAGGCTCAGGTTGAAGCTATGGAAGCTGCTGCAGAGTGGTGGGCAGAATTTGGTCCTGCTTGGGAAGAATACGAAGACGATCCTTCGAATTACGATGCATTTATGCAAGTAATGGATCTTCTTGAACAAGAGTATAGTGATGATCCCGAAACAGAAGCTCAACTACAGGAGATTCAAGACCAAGGAACTGACGAGTATAATAAAGAACAGACATGGAAAAGCCAAAGTGGTTGGCATCATTTCTGGCATGGACAGTTGGATGATCCTGACTACTTTGAGAATTATTCTGAAAGTGTTCAAGGTACTTTGCAGGATTATGCTGAAGAAGCTGTGGGTAGTCCAGTTCTTTTCCAAGAGGCTCTTGCTAATGGAGAAACAGCGTTTCAAACTCAAATTAACCAGATGCTTCTATGCATTCAGGTATTAATGAATATTGTTGATATCCTTGAAGGAACTTCGACCAATGCTCAAACAGCAATGTTTGATATGGAAGCACTTTTAATGGATCTAGAACAACTTCAAATCAATACAAACACTCAACAGTCTCAACAACAACAAGAGGTGAGTCAAAAGATTGCTGATAACTTACAGTACAACTTAGAACAGATTCAAGAGCAGCTTAAACAATCTCAACATAGTGGTGGACTTTTTGGGTGCGTCAAAGATTTTTTCAAGTCTGTTACAAAGCTTTTCGAAGATATCGGTGAAACTGTGTACTACGCAGCAACTGGAAATGAAGAAAAAGCAAAAAATACGTTTGACGATCTTACACAAGGATTCCAGATTTTCGGGGAGGCGTTCAAAGATATCTTTACTGGAGACTTTAAAGAAGGGTTTGAAGAACTCTTTACAGCAACTTTATTAACAATGCTTTTTGGACCTGCTGGGATAGCCCTTTTAGGAACTCAATTTGGTCAAGATATTCAGAATTTTGCATCGCTTGCTATTGATGCAGAGCAGGCTTTTTTCCAGCTTCTTGGGGCTGGTGTACTAGCTGCTGTTGGTGATAAATCTGATGCGTCTAAGTTAATGGAGTCAGACAAAAAGCTTGGGGAAGATATGCTTGCTAACCCCGCGCTCAAAACGATTACTGATCTTGCAATGGTTGCGATCATTGCGGCAATGGCTCTGACAGGTAATGAGCTTGTAGCTGGAATCATGCTAGCTCTTTTTGTTGCTTCTGAATCAGGATTGATGGAAAAGGGGACCGAAAAACTGGCTGATGCAATTGGTGGTCCAGATAGTGCTGTAGCTAAAATTATTGCGGATGTCATCGTCATCACGGCTGTTACCATTCTTACAGCAGGTGCTGGTGCTGCCGAAGCGGCTTTTTCTACTGCAGCAGATTCTGCTGTTGCAGCGGGGGAGGAAGTTGCTTCTGAGCTTACCAATGTAGCAGCTGAGGAGGCTGACGAAGCCATTGCGCAAACTTCTAAAGAGGCAACAGAGCAAACTTCGTCACGAGGAACTCGAATTGCTAAAAGAGCGGCTTCAGTTGGAGCTTTTGGATTTGGAACGACTCTAGGATCAAGTTCACTAGCTTTAGATATTCTTGAAGCAACAAAAAAGAAGGATAGTGAGGCTCTTGCGATTATTCTCGAACTTGTTCAGGTGATTGTTGCAGCTGTAACGGCTTCTATCGGTGGGTTTTCAGTGATGACTGAATCGGTTGGAAATACTGCTCGATCTGCAGAAGAGGGCGCTTCGAACTTAACACAATTTGCTTCTCGCCTTGCCGTTGGTGCTAATGGTATAGCTGCTGTTTCTGGTGCTGCTCAAGGTGGAGAAACAATCATTATGGGTAAAAATGAAAAGGTCCTTGCAAAATATCGAGCGAATGTCGCTTTGGATGAAGCAACACAAACGAATACGACATCAATGATAAATCAAACGAGTGAAGAATTAAAGCAAATTGTTAAAGGATACGAAGAAATTATCGCTACAGCATTCCAAACGCCTGGAGAAGTTGCAAATGCAGAACTCCAAGCATTAATACAAGCGTAATAAAGAAAGGGATAAGAACTATGTCAACAAATATGCAAACAACAACAAACTCCAATCCTGAACCAGCAACATCTAGTACAGGACTTGGTGGACTTGATTTATCAAGTGGTGTAGACGGTGCGGTCACATCTGCACTAAGCCTACTTCAACAGATTCTTTGCGAAATCAACTATCAAGAGCTTAGGCAAATGCAACAGATGGCAGTAGCAAATGAACAAGCATCAGAAGGAAGTGCCGAAAGTATCGAAGAGCAAGGACAACAGCAATTTGTCGATGCTTTAGCTCAAGGAATCGGAACTATAGGTGGTTCATTCCTATCACTTGGAACAATGGCTTATGGTGAGTTTAATGATCCAAACAAAGCTGAACTTGAGCAAGTTAAGCAAGAAAAACTTGGAGTAGAAAACTACAAGTCAGCGCTTCCAAAGGAGTTCAAACCTGAGGTTGATGAAAGAGCTGCTCTGGAAGAACCTCCAGTATATGGACCAAAAACAGAAGCAGAGACACAAGAAGCAGATAGAACTGCAAAAGCTAAAAAAGACCATGCTCAAGCAGTTAGTGATAAACTTGAAACCCTCAAAAAGCAAAATTCTTTTGTTGATGAACAGGGTCAAGCGCTTAAGGTTTCTGACCAAGATAAAGAGCTTATGGGTACAATGGATAAGAAACAGGTCACTCAGCTTAATGATACCTTTGATGAACGCATTGGTAAGTTAAATGAGAGAGAACAAGCAATTGCTAGTAAGCAGTTCACACGTCGACAAACATTCTCAACCATTGGACAAGCTGTTGGACAAATTTCGACTGGTATTGGAACAACAATTGGAGCTTTTGCGAAAAAAGCTGCAGCTGTAGCCCAAGCAGATGCTCAACTTGAGAACTCTGCGTCTCAAGGAATGCAGTCTATCATGGCTCAGTTGCTTAAGACAGCGAATGATGCGTTATCACAAGCGCAGCAAACAATACAAACTTTTGCAACTATTTCAAATGGAAACAAGTTTCAAGGTTAATTTTCCTTAATTCAATGTAGGTTTTTTTTAACCTATCTGGCCGCTTCGCTATCCCTTTCCCCCCCTAAGCGAAGCGGTCTTTTTTATCTTTAGTAGAAGGGGGAATATAATAAAGACATTATGGATCTCTCTCAATAGTTAATTCCATTCAAATTTTTATAGATTTCTTTTTATTCTTTACTCCAGCCTATTTTTTAAGGATAAAGCTGTAAGATAAAAGGTTAGGAGATACCAAATGATTAAGAGGGGATGGAAAGGTTGCTGTTAGAAAGAGTGAATCAACCTGAAAAAGATGGGGCAGGTAGGACTTGAACCTACGACCTACGGATTATGAGTCCGCAGCTCTAACCACTGAGCTACTGCCCCAGAAAAATATGCTACTATAACATTAAGAGGATTATTTGTAACGTTGGTTTGATACAGAAAAAAACTCGATTAGGTTAGAAGTTTGTCGTGCAACTAATTTTTTTCAATGCATATAAAGGTAGATCCAATCGATCTATTGTCCTTTATCTCTGTATTGAAATTTGTGATGTTTTAGAATAGAAGATCTTTTTTATTCTTCTTCAGATAAAGTGCCAGAAGGGAGTTCTTCTTTAATTTTCTGCTTAGCGTATGTTTCCTTAATGAATAAAGAAACGATAAAGGCAAGACCAAACCACATCGTCACTCTGATGAAAAAAGGAAGATGAGAGGAGGGAAAGATACTCTTATATGAAAGTATGTTATCCCATTTAGTGTTAAATAGAAGCTTAGTTAATAATTCAGATATGCATACAAATACTGCATAGCTACTGTGGATAAATGTAAAGCTTGTTGCTGAAATCTGAGGGACATTCTGCTCTTTCATGATTGTAATGCATAGCGGTAGCATTCCTATGAAAAGGGCCTGGAAAAAAAAGATGAAAGCATAGTTTAAGTAATCTAAGTGAATAGGAAAAATAGAGAAAGTGGTTAATAGAGTTACAACAAGAGAACCAATAACAATAAAAAACTTTCTTTTCTTGATATAGGTCGAGATGTATCCCATAATTGGAGCGGAAATGCAGATTCCTAATAGTAAAGCGCCGAAAACAAATCGAGCTTGTTCATCTGTAAAATGATGTTTTGCTTTTAAATATGGGATTCCCCAGAGACCAAAAGAAATAGGGAATGGGGCTTGAACCATTCCGGCAAAAGCAGCAATCAACCATGATTGCTTTTGCTTTAACATTCTTAAAATTGTTGAGCTTAACTTAAGTTTTTGAACTTTTGGGATGATGTTGTACTGTGCTCCTGGAGCAGTATCTTTAACAAAGATAAAGAAAAAAATCGAAAAGATAAAGCCAATAAGACCATAATTTATCATAACTGTTCGCCAGCCAATAGCTTGGATAATAGACGATGTTATGTAAATTCCAATTAAATCTCCGAATGCCGCTAGCATGATCGCGATACCAAAAAGAGTAGCAAACATTTTAGGATTAAACCAATTGACAAGAATTTTTACGATATTTACTAGGGCAACACTTGCTCCTAGGCCGACTAGAAAGCGCCCTGCGTAGGCCATAGCTATAGTGCTGCTGTTACCAAAAAGGGTAATTCCGATTGCACAAATGAAAATTCCAAGACTTGTGATTCTACGGACACCAAACTTATCAAGAAATATTCCAACAGGAATTTGAAAAATAAAGTGAGGAACGATAGCTGCTAAAACTAGGAATCTAAGACCGCTTGAACTGATTTGGAAAGTTCTGATCATATCATTAGCAATAACACTTGGGATAACAAGAACCATACTTTTATATAGCTGAAAAAGCAGGCTGATCATCAAGATAATCCAGGGGTAGTATGGCCTTGGATGAGGTAAAAATTTTCCAGGGTTTTCAGTATCCATGTTCACTTCATTCTTTAAGTCAAGTTATGGAGTTGGATAGTGTTGTCACAAGTTGCTAATGTTTTAAGAGCTATTATTGGGAAACTATCCTATAGCTCTTCTCAAAGCTCAAATTAGAATTTTCTATTTGACGACGTTCAGAGATCTTTTAAAGCATAAATCTCTTGTGACGACACCATCTATAAGGGTTATAGGCTTGCTCTTCGCTGAATATCCTTATCAAAAAAGGCTTTTATTTTTCCATGGTCCCCTGAAGTGAGCACTTCTTTTAGCTCTTTCGCGACATCAGGATTATTTTTTGCAAGTTTTTCAACCAAGGGAGAAGCTTTTTTGAGCAGCTCTTCCTCTGATAGAGAAGAATCGCAACACATCTGAAAAAGCTCATTGAGGGTAAATAAGTTATCTTCAAGTTGTGCAGCTTGATCTTGGAATTTTTTTGTTAAGTTTGACTCTGGTAGGTTTGCCATAAGTAACTCCTAAGTGGCTCTTATTTCTTTCAACGTATACACAATCAATAAATTTTTTTGCCGATAATTTCAAGTCCTCTGTATATAGGAATTATAGTTCCTCTATGAAAAAAAGAGGAAAATTTTAAGTGACTGGTAATGAATATTCGGTATTTAAAACGTATTTTTTTTAGTTTTCTGTGGGTTATTGCTCCAATTTTTGGAGCTGTTGAGACTCATGATTTTATCGCTGCGGCTCCAACACGAACCGATGGAGTACCTAGAGAACACTTGAGTGATGAAGAAGATGCCTACCTTGAAGGTTACATTCAAGCTCTTGTGAACTCTCACTATTATGAGTTCGATGTCCTTGTGTATGTAGAGAACGGGGATGTGTATCTTTATAATCTACCTAAGAATGCCTTGATTAAGAATAGTATCATTAACTTTGTCAAAGACCTACCGGAAGTGACATCGGTCACTGAAGTTGATAAATTTCCTGAAAAGAAGCTGGAAAAGATTGAGAAGCGTGAGGTTAGGCCACAAATCAAAGGGATTTGGTTTCCTCAGCAGACAGTTCTTTTTCCACCGATGGTTGCGAACCCTATGGAAACGCTCTACTCAGCAGCTTACCACATCGGGGATAATGTAATCGGAACAAAATCTATTGCAGTTTCTTTAGGAGATAGTTTCCCAATTTTCCGTTGGAGAAATGTTTTCCCATGGCAAGGGGATTTGCAAATCGATATCCAAGCGGGTATTTGGTCAGTATTCAAAATGGGAATTCACCATAATGGTGAAATTTCTGAACTTGTGAACACAGATTACCTTGTTGGTATTCCGCTCAGTTATGCTTTTGATAAATGGGCATTTCGACTGCGCGTTTATCATATTTCCTCTCACCTTGGTGATGAGTATATGGATCATAATCCTGGTGTTAAGAGGTTGAATCCTAGCATGGAAGCTATCGATCTTTTCACTTCTTACCAGATCAATATGAATCTAAGGGTCTATGGGGGCTTTGGTTGGGTTTTTCATAGTGATAAAACCTATCCCATCAAACCACCTCTCTATATAGAATGGGGGGGAGAAGTTCGTGTTCTTGGACGAAAGTTTTTCTATCATCGCCTTTATGGAACCCCTTTTCTAGCGGTCTATCTGAGAAATTGGCAAGTCAATGACTGGAACCTTGATGGGACGTATATGATTGGTTATGAAATCAGTAAACTGCAAGGGGTTGGAAGAAAAATGAGAGTCTTCATTGATTATCATCATGGTTACTCCGTGGGTCAATTTTTCAAAGATCGTACTTCATATACCGGGTTTGGCTTATCCTGGGGATTTTAGATCCGATCGACAACATCTTGAAATGGTGTTAAGATACAACTATGCTTCAACAACTTGCAGACTCATTTAGAAAAAGCTCGGATGCCCATACTGCTTCTAAGCAAGAAGCCTATATGAAAAACCGCTTTCCATTCTTCGGTTTGAAAGCTCCTGAAAGAAGAGAGATTCAAAAAGAAGTCTTTAGCAAATACCCACTTGAGACAGAAAAAGAACTGATTGAAGTTGTTTTTTCTCTATATCATGAAAAAGAGCGAGAATTTCATTATGCTGCAATTGACCTTTGTCATCAGTAAAAAAAATGGGTGAGTCAATTAAATTTTATCGAACAATTGATCACTACTCACTCTTGGTGGGATAGTGTTGACCTGATCGCAAGCAATCTTTTAGGTTTTTACTTAAGCCAGGACCCAAAGGAATTTGAAATGATGGATAAGTGGATTAGTAGCAAAAACCTTTGGAAAAGACGAAGTGCTTTGATTTTCCAATTAAGGTGGAAAGAAAAAACAAACATCAAAAAACTTTTTTCGTATTGTGTTCAATGTGGCGATGAAAGAGAGTTTTTTATTGAAAAGGCTATTGGTTGGGCTCTTCGAGAGTTAAGCAAAACGTTTCCCCAAGTTGTTGACGAGTTTGTGGTCGAAAACAACCAGTTGTTTAGCCCTTTTACGAAAAAGGAAGCTTGCAAATTAATCTCCTAGAGATAGATAATTCCACCTAATTATGAAAATCTACAGAAACAAGACCTTTGGGAGCATTCTCTTAGTAGGAGGAACATCTATTGGTGCTGGAATGCTTGCCCTTCCCTTGACAACGGGAGCTGGAGGATTCTTTCCTTCTGCCATCTTATTTTTTATTGCCTTTGCTTTCATGCTACTCAGTTTATTCTACCTGATGGAAGCAACGTTGATGTCTGATAAGGTCAATGCAAATTTAATAACGATCTGTAAGGAGCGACTTGGCCCTATTGGAGAATTTGCTGCATGGCTTTCCTTTTTACTTCTTCTTTATTCTGTCGCAGCGGCTTATTTATCTGGTGGTGGTTCCTTAATAGCTGATGTGATTAGCTCTGGTTCTAAATATAATGTTTCGGCCAATGTTGGGATCTTCATTTTTCTATTGATCTTTGGATTTATTGTGGTTTTTGAAACAAAAGCCGTTGATGCAATCAACCGTATTTGTATGGTAGGTTTGATTGTTTCTTTTGTCTTGCTCTTAATTTTCGTTACGCCTCATGTTGAATGGGAACATTATAAAGGAGGAAAACCCCAATATCTTTGGGCAGCAGTTCCTGTTGTAGTTCTTTCATTTACCTCCCATATTATTGTTCCTAGTTTAAGAAGTTATTTGGATGGAAATGTTGCAAAACTAAAAAAAGCCCTCCTGTTTGGAAGTTTGATCCCTCTAATATTTTACTTAGTTTGGGAATTTTTGATTATAGGAATGCTTCCTTTAACAGGAAAGTATGGTCTTGAGAAAATTGGCGGGGCTCCTCATCCAGTTGCAGGTTTGACTGATGCATTGAATGTGATGCTAGGAATTCCTTGGATTACGATTGTTGTCGGTCTTTTTTCGTTCTTTGCTTTGGTGACCTCTTTTTTTGGAGTCGCTCTTAGCCTCTATGACTTTTTGGCAGATGGTTTTAAAATAAAAAAAACAATAAAGGGAAAGGCAATTTTGCTTCTTCTCATGTTTATTCCCCCTCTCTTATTTGCTCTATTTTATCCTAGTGGCTTTGTTGCTGCTTTGGGATATGCAGGAGTTTTTGTTGCGATTCTTTATGGGCTGTTGCCTGCTTTTATGGTGTGGCACGGGAGGTACATTGAAAAGAGGAAAGAGAGATTTCGCGTATTTGGAGGAAAAACCTTACTATTGATCATGCTCATAGGGTCATTTGCGATTATTTACTTCCAAATTGCAGCTACCCAAGGATGGCTTCCTACGCTGTGAGACCCAGAAAGACGAATAAAAAAGTTTTAGGTTCTCTGGTTGTTCTTTTTATCCTTTTTTTCCTTGTCTACTATTTTGCCTCAATGGTGAGTCGGACACATTGATACGATTTTATGGGGAAGGTGTAACTACTCCACGATCCTAAATCCCTCGGGAAAAATTGGTCCTTTTGGGCCAATGCTAAGCTTTCCACTAAAAAAGTCTTCATAAACTTCCAGTCCTTGATGGGCATTTTGAATGCAGAAAAAACAATTACTAACCCATTCGGAGCCAACGATTGTTCCTGCATCGAGATTGGACTTAAAACGGGAAGAGATTTTTTCTTTCCAGTAGTCGGGGCTTCCAACTAGAAGAACTGGAGTTGGAGATTTCACACCTGTTTTTCGCCGCGTTTCTTCAAGAGCATATTCAAAATCAGTCCCAATGCCTCCAGTAAGGAAAATCGGAAGATCTAGGTGGAACTCAGCTTGTCTTTCAACGAGTCGATCCAATCGATAGGTCATTTTCGCTTCAACATAAGGATTTTGCTCTTGTTCGTTTACGACGGAGCTTCCGTTAGAGCGAAAATCTAAAATATTGGCACAAGAAAGCATTCCAAGTTCTTTTGCTACTCGGTTGCCAACGCTCATCACGCCAGGGCCTCCTCCAGTCACAAGAGCTAGAGGTGTTTTTGAATTTAAAAGGCGATGCTCAAACTCTTCTTTCATTTTAAGTAACCCCTCCAACAGTTCTTTAATCAGAGGTTCAAAAGTTCCTTCCATTAAATTTGAGCCATAGACGCCAATCATTGTTGCAGAAATAAAGGTCTCCACCTTTGATAGAGGGACAAACATTCCAGAATCTTTTCCTGGTTTTGGAACATAGCGAAGAATTTCATGGGCATGTTCATCCAGCCAAAAAATGGAGATTCCAAACTTTGCTAAATCGAGAAGCATCGAACGGTCTTCATGTGAAAAAAAGTCTCCATGAGAACGAGACGGTTTATCAAAATAAATTCCCTTTAAGCATTCATAGACCTGTTCACTGAGAAGCATCCGTTTCATAATAGGAGAGGGAAAAAATCGAGATAAAAGGATCCCTTGGCTTGTGATAACTCCCTTTTCAATCGCTTCTAAATAAGGGTAGGAGGGTTGAGAGTGCATGTACTTTTCAACCTTTTCTGCTTGTTTCTTAGGGTGGAAAAAACCAGGGAACTCTTCATGTGCTGACTCTGCTTGAATCCAATCACTAGGTTTTAAATTAAGGAGTTGTTCTCCTTTAACGACGAAAGTTGCACATTTATGATGAGAGGGAGTCGGCGCTGTTTGAATCGCTCCAAAAAGAGCTTTTGGATCTTCGATCGATGCCTGAAGTTGATCACGGTCTGAAAAAAAGACATGTTCTCGGTAGGGGTCAAGTGTATAAAACTCAAGGGGAATTTGTGTGAGTTCTTCAGAGCTTTCTCCATAGAGTTCATAAATATTTCCTGAGGCTGTTGTATCAGGCTGTAAGATGGAAGCTGCTGTATGTTTGATTCCTTCTGGAAGAAGGTCATCGACAACGCGGCCAAAAACTGTTCTGATATGGAGTGGAAGTGTATTGACAAGGAGAAGTTGGTTTGCTGTTAAGCGTTTTTTATTTTCCCATCTTTGAGCTAAATGAATCAGTTCACGTACTTTGATTTCAGGATGCTTTAAAGATTCTGCCAGAACTGGAATGAGCCCAGTAACTTTTTCATCATATGTCTGAACTCCAGGTTTTAATGGAAGAAAAGCAACCATCCTCCCATCAATTTGCTCAAGCGTCCAATTTGATTTTCCTTGTTTTTCACCAAGAGAAAGGAGGGGACGTCCCTCACGGTCAGTCCGTCCAAACATTCTGGATAAATAGATAGGCTCTCTTACACGGCGCCTCTCGTCTGCTGCAAAGAGTTTTCCAATATAAGCTTCAGGTGAAAGTGAAGAGAGAAAAAGCATCCCCTCTGGTGAAAGAGAAAAAAGGTCTAGAGAAACCTCACCTCTTCGGTGCGATTCAGAAAGTTCAAACTCGATTGTTTTAGCATTGACACCTAATTGAGCCAGAGTGCTTTTCAAGTTAAAGAAAACATTCTCTTTCTCAATGGAAAATCCTAAAAAAGATGGGGAGATATTTTCAATCAACACTTTAGCATGAACCCTTTTTTCATCGATCCGTGTCAATTCGACAATTTTTCCATCTGGTGTGACTAGGTCATGATGTAAAAAAGATAAAGTTGTACCCATAGTTTTCTCTATATCAGAGTTAATGCCGATAATCAATCGTCTTCATTGCTATTAATTTTTCTCCTTGAGCAATTAATTTTCAGGAGTTAAAATTACATAATTTATGAAAAAAGAACTGATTAGACCCCGTAGTTTTGGAACTCATGATGGAAGCTTTCATGCTGATGAAGTCACATCATGTGCTCTTCTACTTCTCTTTGATCTCATTGATAAGGAAGAAATTGTTCGAAGTCGTAACTTAAAAGAGTTAAGTAGTTGTGAGTATGTTTGTGATGTGGGAGGGGTTTACGAGCCTAAAGTTAAAAGGTTTGATCATCATCAATTAGATTATAATGGCTCTCTAAGTAGTGCTGGAATGATCTTAAAATACCTCAAAGACGAAAAGATCATTGACGAGAAACTCTATAACTATTTCAACCGCTCCCTTGTGATGGGAGTTGATGCAATTGACAATGGAAAAGCAGCACCAATGGTGGGACATTGTTCTTTTTCTTCTTTGATTGCAAACTTTGTTCCTGTTCGTCATGATTCAAGTGCAAAAGTCTTTAATGCCTCATTTTTTCAAGCCCTTGACTTTTGTCTCGGTCACTTAAAACGCCTCTTTGAAAAATATCACTATATTCAAGAATGTCGCGGCAAGATTCAAGCCGTCATGAAAAAACAAGAAAAGGTGATGATTTTTGAAGAGTCTATGCCCTGGATTGAATCCTTTTTTGAGCTTGGAGGAGAGAAGCATCCTGCTGAGTTCATTGTAATGCCCACTGGTGATCAGTGGAAGCTTAGAGGAATTCCTCCCAGTTATGACAAGCGGATGCAAGTCCGTGTACCAATGCCAAAAGAGTGGGCTGGTCTTATAGATGGTGATCTCAAGAAAAAATCGGGGATTCCCGGAGCTATTTTTTGTCATAAAGGGCGTTTCATCTCGGTTTGGGAAACAAAAGAAGACGCTCTTAAAGCATTAGACTACATTCATGGGAGGAAAAAATGAGCACAATCTTCGGAAAGATCATTAAAGGGGATCTTCCTGCGGATAAAGTCTACGAAAATGAAAGAATCATTGTTATCAAAGATATTAATCCTAAAGCCCCTGTGCACCTTCTTTTGATTCCCAAAAAAGAATATGCAAGTCTTCAAGAGGTTCCTAAAGAAGATCTTTCGATCATTCAAGAAATCATCCATGTAGCCCAAGACCTAGCCAAAAAATTTGATGTTGCAGACAATTATCGATTGCTGACAAATATTGGAACTAAGGCAGGACAATCGGTTTTTCACCTCCATTTTCATTTAATCGGTGGAAAATCCCTTGGCGATATGGCATGAGATTTCTAAGTGTACTAGTACTTTTCTTTTCAATTCTTTCGGCTTCGGAGAATGAAGCGATAAAAAGAGTTTATTCTCATCTTTTGATCCATGATTATTCCTCTGCTCAGAAAGAATGTGAGGAGAGTTTACAGGTTTATCCCGATTCAGAGGGTTTAAAAAAAGCCTATATCAGAGCCTTATCAGAAAGCGGAAAAGAAACTGAGGCAATTTCCTATTCCAATAACCTAGATAATAAAGAACAAGACTCTGATCTTATTGAAACCCTAGCATGGGGTGTCATTGGACGATTTGAAAATTCCTCTCAATTTATTGTCAGTATTGCATCACTGATGAGTGCTTACTACACCGATGATGTTAGAGCCACAGAAATGCTTCTCAGAGAGCTGAACTCCTCTAATGCAATTCTCCGTAGTATGGCGGTTAAACTTTCTCCTCGCTACCGCGATGGAAGACTCATTGAGGCTCTGAAGCGACTCCTCGTTTCTGAGAAAATATGGTTTGTTCGTTTAGAGATTATTCAGGCGCTTGGAGCTATGGAAGTTAAAGAAGTCAAAGAGCCATTAAAGCGCATTATCGTCCATTCGCGAACGACTGCAGAAGAAAAAGGAGCTGCAATCGCTTCCCTTGTAAACATCTATGATGAAGTGGGGGAAGAAGAACTTTTAAAACTCTCGGAATCGAAGCGTGCAGGCCTCCGTCATCTAGCTTGCCAAATCGTTGCTCATCTAGATCTAAAGGAAAAATCTTTTGCTGTCGAAAAGCTTCTCAACGATCCCTGTTCAGATGTGAGAATTGCTGCACTAAATACTTTGAACTTTTTAGGGTTAAAAACATTAAAGCCTGAAATTCTATCAAAAATCATTGATTTGACTGAGGACCACAACCCTCCTGTTTCATTAACTGCGGCATGGATTGTTTCGAGGTACGCTCCCGAAACAGCCTTGCAAATTGTTCGTAAATGGATTTATTCCACAGATGAGTCTACACGTCGATTGGCGGCATTTGTGTTAGGAAGAATGGGTCTTGTAGGAAACCACTTAGGACAAGAAGTTCTAAAAATTACTCCAGATCCTTTTGTGAAATCAAATCTTGCGCTTGGGGCAATAGGTCAAGGAGGAGATGATCAAAAACTCTCTGATGTTCTCTATACCTTTCTAATGCTTAGAAAAGGAAAAGTGATGTGGGATTCCTCTCAAAACCCTCTTTTTGAAGTTCTGGCTCCCTCTAAGATTTGCCATATTCCACAGGTTCCTCAATATCCTACGATGGTTGATCATTTAACCCGCTTAGAAATTCTTGGGATGCTTGCTGCATTAAAACATCCCCAAGCAGAAGAAGCTGTTAAGAGCTTTTTAACCCAAGATGTCTTTGGGGTCACGTATGCAGCTTCTACGACTCTTCTTGAAGAAGGAGGGGATGATGCTTTTGATATTCTTCGAGACCTTCTGAAAGAAGAAGATGACACCATTCGAGTCCAAGCGGCTCTTGTTTTAGCCTTATCAGGCGGAGAGACTGAAGCGATTGAAATTCTACAAGAAGCCTATTATCTTGTAGATCGTGAGATGAAAATAAATATCCTAGGGGCGCTTGGGCATATAGGAGATAAAACTTCTATTCCATTTTTATTAAAGCTTCTTGAAGAACCCTATCAAACTTTAAAAGTGATGGCAGCTTCTGCTCTCATTCAATGTGTGTATCATTAACTAGCGGATCAAATCATGAATATTCAAGAAATTCAAAAACAACTCCAATTTTATAAAATCGATGGTTGGCTTCTTTATGACCTTCATGGAAGCAATCCTTTAGCCCTGTCAGTGATGCAAATACCTCCTGAAGTTTTGATGACGAGACGTTGTTTTTACTTTATTCCCGCACAAGGGTCGCCTCTAAAAATTGTCCATAAGATTGAGGCTCATAATTTAGACCATCTTCCAGGAGAAAAAAAATCTTACTTTGCTTGGAAGGAACTCCATCGTCTTCTGAGTGAAACCCTTCGTGGCATGAGCATAGTAGCCATGGAATATTCCCCCAATCAAGCAATCCCTACCGTTTCTGTCATCGATGGAGGGCTAGTTGATTTGATCCGTAGTTATGGGACAAAAGTCGTCAGTTCAGCCCCATTTTTGCAAGCTTTTACCTGTCTTTGGACTGATGAGCAATATTATCTCCACAAAGAAGCTTCTGCGGTTTTAGAAAGAGCTGTAGGTGGTGCTTGGGACTTAATTAAAAACCATCTGGCTTCTGAAAAGCCTATTAATGAATATCAGGTCCAGCAATTTATCCTTGAGCGATTTAAAAAAGAGGGGTGCGTGACAGAAGGTGAACCGATTTGTGGAGTGAATGGAAATGCAGCAGATCCTCATTATATCCCCACAGAAGAAAAAAATAGTCCGATTAAAAAGGGTGATCTCATCTTAATCGACTTGTGGTGTAAAAAAGACCTTCCTCAAGCTGTATTTGCTGATATCACTCGAATGGGTGTTGCAGCTGATAAGCCGACAACAAAACAGCAAGAGGTTTTTTCATTAGTTCGTAAAGCCCAAAAAGCAGGAACAGACCTTATTATTAAACGGTATTCAGAAAGAAGCGAGATCCAAGGAGGAGAGGTAGATGAAGTTGTCCGGCGAGTCATTGATGAAGGGGGATATGGTGATTACTTTACCCATCGGACAGGACATAATATTCATACTGTGAATCATGGTCCAGGAGCAAATCTTGATTGCATAGAAACCGATGACCATCGCCCTTTGATCCCTAGAACTTGTTTTTCCATTGAGCCTGGAGTTTATTTACCAGGGGAGTTTGGTGTTCGTCTTGAATATGATGTTTATATTCATGAAGGTGGGAAGATTGAAGTCACATCACCACTTCAAGAAGACTTTGTCTTTATATAGGAAAAATCTCGTTAAAGTTACTTTGATTTGTAAAAATCCTTCCCGTTCTTGTTGTGAAGACTGTAAAGGGTTCATCATTTAAAAGGCAATCTATGGGCCATGTTTTAAAAGACCCAAAATCCTCAAGAGGTCGGGTATCGGTTTGGTGTCCTTGAATGTAACGAATGTATGCAATCTCTACATGTCGACGCATATTAAGAAGGTTGATTCGAGCGCGCTCTCTTTGTAAGTTTAAAAGTTCGAGACGCAAGGTTTCTGATGAAGGGGATCCAGTACATTCCATTTTTTTTCCATCAATAGATGGGAGAGGTTGGTCCTGAAGAGCTGTGACTTGAGCATCGAAAGTAGAAACACCCCGCTGGAGCTCTTCAATAATAGCGCGGTATTTATTCTGATGCTCTCTGGCTTCTGTAACCCAGCGTTGTAAAGTTCCTTCTGTGACTTGAATAGTTGGAGAGTAAGCGATGATTAATAAAGTGGAAGTGATCACTCGGTAGGTTGGATGTAAATAGACTGAACCAACTAGTGACACTAGAGCTAATAAAACAATGACAAAGCGGGCAACTTTCTTGAGGGTTTTATAGAGCGCAATATTTTTTAAGCACTGATCTTGCTTGATTTGAAGTGTGGGTTGATTCCAGTAACATATCGGATTCATATCCAGAAAATGATACGGAAAAATTATTTGGAGACAAGGAATTTTAAACTTTCTTTTTGAAGTTTTTGGTAAAGGCTCTTAAGGCCATTAGCCCGGCTTGGAGATAGAGACTCTAAGAGACCTATCTCTTTAAGAAAGTGTGGAGGGCACTGAAAAACAGCCTCAGGAGGTTCATCATTGTAAGTCTGTACCAAAAGCTGTGCGAGCCCTGCAGAAATCAAAGCATTAGAACTTGTTTGGAGGGAGAGTTTGCCTTCATGGCACGTAATCTTGAGGTAGAGGAGGCTTTGGCAACCTGATACGAGGTTTTCTTCTATTTGATCCTCGATAGTCATTTTAGGAGCATTTTGTCCCAGTTCGATGATCTTTTGATAGCGTTCCTCTTGAGATTTTAAAGAAAAAAAACGCTTTTTAATTTGCTCTTGTTTGTCTAAACAACGATTGAATTCCATAACTGAGATTATAGAGCTAAGCCTACATTATTCACCAATTTTTTATAATTAAAGATGGAAAAATTCAGCTAGGCAGCTTTTATGGTCTTAGAAAAAATTTCTTCAGCAATGGTTGTTGAATCCATATCGATGAGTTCACGAACTGTCCAGTTTCTCTTTCGCTGATCTAAATTGGTATAAAGGATATTTGAGTAGAGATCTAAGACTTGTCCTTGAAGAGACTCAAGATAACTATCAGTCTCTAATGTCCCAAATTCATCAAATGAATGGGTTTCTGTTGGGTTAGCTATAATGTGACGGAAGTAAGCAGACTTAACTTTAGCAGCAATATGCTCTGTAGCAGTAATGCGATTTAATTCTCTAAGAGCTAGGCCAAGCTTTTCTTTGAGTGGTTTTAATTCTTCAGGCCTGCAACTTTCCTGCATATCGGCAATTTGCCTTCTTAAATCACCAATTTCTCTTTTTAGCTCGCCTATTTTGCTATCGGAGGTTTTCGCTACCTCATCCCAATGTAAGACTCTTCCTAAAAGATTTGATTGACTTTCTGTTAGCTCGGGGTCCTGATCTCTTGCAACTTGAGCCATTTTAGCAACAGATTCATGAAGCTCTGCACTTCTTCGGTGTTCTTCAGCTTTAATTGTCCACGGCAACGCCCCAAATGAGATTCCAAGATTCTTATTTTCAAAGCCTTCGTAGAAAACACGTCGGTAGGCTCCCGTTCCTCCTATGAGGACTAAGCTTGCTACTAATGCTGCAAGAATAGGGGTAGCCCCAGGAATTGCAAGGACTCCAACGGCAGTTGCAGCAACGACACCGATAAGTAGAATAGCACCCACTACCATAGCAACAGTCGTGGCAATTTTATAAACTTTCTCTCTGGTTCTATCAGAACTAGCTGTTTCTAAGAGGTTTATGTTTGAGTACTTTTGGTATTGATGGTCAGGAGAAGGTTCATAGCCTTGCACAGAGTGATCTTTGATAGCAGCTGCGAGTTCCATAATCTTCCTAACCCTATTACTGATTTATTCATGTTTAATGTAATTATTATAACATAAATAATGATAAATTTATTTATTTAAATAATTATTATACAGTATATTATGTAATTTAAATTTTTATTTTTACAAAAATTTTTTCCTTTGGATAAAATGAGCTCTTATATAGAATTTGAGCATTGCATAGATAGAAATAAGAGAGAGTATGCCAAAAGAAGATACGATTAAGCTAGAAGGAACTGTAGAAGAACTCCTCCCAAATATGACATTCAGAGTGACCCTGGAAAATGGAATGACTGTTCACGCGCACCTTTGTGGAAAGATGCGCATGCGTAATATCCGAGTTTTTGTAGGAGATACCGTTAAAGTTGAAATGTCTCCTTACGATCTATCAAAAGCTCGGATCATCTATCGTCAAAGATAAATCTTTTATTATAATTCCTGTAACTGGTTACCCAATTTAGAAAAAAGTCCTTTAAGTGAGCTCTTACCTGGTTCCTGTAACCCGAATAGATTAAAGAGGGCTTTAAGATCTGTAGGCGTAGAAGAAGGTAAACCATTTTCTCCAGACCCAATTTCCTCTAATAGTAATTTTAATTTCTGTTTCTTATCTTTTAAATCTTTAGCTCTGAGATCGTCCATAGACTGGGTGCTAGTTGAAGATCCCGAAGAACTTGGTGAAACTTCTACTGCAGCTTTGTCGTCACCCAAGTCACCAAGAGGGCGATGATCTTTCTTAAGCATATCTTCAACTTTTAGGATAGCTTCTAAGGCAACGATCAAATTATTCATTAGAAATTCATTACCTTCTTCCATTGCTTGTTGAAGTTTCGATTCAATACTATTAATCTTTTCATTAATGTGGTGCATTACATTTTCAGTGTTTGTTAACATTTTTATACCTTATTAAGTTTTTAAGAATTTAGTGGGTTCGTTATTTTCAATCTTCATATTCTTACTATCTTAATAATAACACATTTATGTAATAATTATTATTATTTTAAAAATAAAATAAATGATAGTTTTATTTATTCTTCTAATAATCAGCTTCTTAAGTGTATTTGATTTGATTGATTCGTTGATAGGCGCTAAAATTTAGATATTTAGAAATAGACCATCTCAATTTTTTATAAATTATTTGTATTTAGTTATTTAAAAATTTTTTCAAATTAGAGTTTGGCGTAATTAAAACAGTATCAATTGGTTAAGTTTTGTGTGTGTATTAGTCAACGCTTCATGTTATGACTCTATATTTAGGTTTTGTTGGGCTTGTGAAAAATTTTCCACATGCAATTTGGGTGTTCATTCCGTTCGCTATGTTTTTTACACGAAAAAATCCACTTGAGTTTTAATAAGACTCAGCTAGATTCAACAAAAAGAAAGTTGGAAAAATATAGTTTTTTCTTATGCTAGCTATACTTGAGAGATAAAAATATGAGGGTAAAGAAAAGAAACTTTTTAAGTCCAATGATCGCATGACTCATCCGAAGAAAAAAAAAGAGTGTAGAAAAAAAGATCGCAACCAGTTAGATTAATGGTTGCATTTTTTTTTGCTCATAGCTAAGCTTTAATGCATTCGCTTAAAAACTGTAAGCGTGTATGCCGTTCCACTTCATCTTAATTGAGAAATCAAGATGAAATGAAAGGGCGTTAACCCTTAAGTTAAAGTGCCCAGATAGCTCAGGGGTAGAGCATTTGCATGGTAAGCAAAAGGTCGTAGGTTCAATTCCTATTCTGGGCATAGAAAATAAAGCTAAATTGAAATTGATACATGATAGGAGCCTAAGCGGAGGATAACTACAATGGCTAAAGAAGCATTTCAAAGGAACAAGCCCCACGTTAATATTGGGACCATTGGGCACGTCGATCACGGTAAGACAACTCTAACAGCGGCGATTACTTCATACCTTGCAAAAAAGGGTGGAGCAAAGCTTCGTGATTACGCTTCCATTGATAACAGTCCTGAAGAAAAAGCACGTGGGATTACAATTAATTCAAGCCACGTTGAATATGAAACTGATAACCGTCACTACGCTCACGTAGACTGTCCTGGACACGCCGACTATGTCAAGAACATGGTAACGGGTGCGGCTCAAATGGATGGTGCGATCCTTGTTGTAGGTGCAACAGATGGACCGATGCCACAAACAAAAGAACACGTTCTTCTTGCTAGACAGGTTGGAGTGCCATCTATTGTTGTTTTCCTTAACAAAATGGACCAAATCAGCAAAGGTGACGAAGAGCTTGTAGAACTCGTCGAAATGGAAATCGGCGAAATGCTAGAAGCCCAAGGTTATAAAGATTGCCCAATTATCCGTGGATCTGCATTAAAAGCTCTTGAAGGTGATGCAGAGTGGGAAAAAAGCATTGATGACCTGATGAAAGCCGTTGATGAAAAGATCCCAACACCTGAGCGTGAAGTTGATAAACCTTACCTTATGCCTGTTGAGGACGTTTTCTCAATTTCTGGACGAGGAACTGTTGCTACAGGTCGTGTAGAAAAAGGTGTTATTAAACTTAACGATAAAATTGAGATTGTTGGTCTTCGTGATACTCGTGAGAGCGTTGCTACAGGACTGGAAATGTTTAATAAACTACTTGATGAAGCGCGTGCTGGAGAAAACGTTGGTGTCCTTCTTCGTGGTATCGAGAAAAATGATATTGAAAGAGGGATGGTTCTTGCTGCTCCTGGTTCATGTACACCTCACACTAAGTTTAAGGGAACAGTCTATATCCTTAAGAAAGAGGAAGGTGGTAGACATAAGCCATTCTTTACTGGATATCGTCCGCAGTTTTACATCCGAACCACAGATGTGACTGGAACAGTAACTCTCCCAGAGGGAACTGAGATGGTCATGCCAGGAGATAATGTAGAATTGACTGGTGAATTGATTAGCCCTGTAGCGATGGAAGAAGGAATGCGTTTTGCTATCCGTGAAGGTGGTAGAACGATTGGTGCTGGAACAGTTACCAAGATTATCGAGTAATCGCATTAAGGAAATAATGTAAAGAGGCTTAGAACTAAGCCTCTTTACGATGCTCAAAAAAGAGCAGTTTTGGGTGTGTAGCTCAGTTGGTAGAGCAGCGATCTCCAAAGTCGCCGGTCGGGGGTTCGAATCCCTCCGCACTCGGTTAGAGAAAGCCTCCTGAAGGTTTCTTTGTAAGAACTAATTAGGACTCAATGAAGAAAAAACCAAATATGACGGTTTCACAAAAAATAGCAGATTTAAACGCAGCAAAGAAAAAGAAAGCGAAAGGAAAGGGGAACTTCTTTCATGATATGAAAGAAGAGATGAAAAAAGTCTCCTGGACGAGTAAAGATGAACTCAAGACCTGCGGAAAAATTGTTATTGGATCGATTTTTGTCCTTGGAATAGGTATCTATCTTGTGGATTTGTTTATCCGCCTGACTTTAGATGGAATTGGAAATCTCGTGCGATTAATAGGAGCTTAATTTGAGTATGGAAGGTCAATGGTTTGTCATTCAGGTCATGTCAGGGCAAGAAAAAAAGGTTAAAAAGAACCTTGAAGAAAATCGTGCTTCGACTGGTATGACTGATATGGTTCTTGAAGTCGTCGTGCCAACTGAAAATGTTGCTGAAGTTAAGCGTGGCGAACAAAAAATTAGTGAAAAACGTCTTTGGCCAGGGTATGCCCTAGTCAAAATGAAGCTGACAGATGACTCCTGGATGTATGTCAAGGAAACGAATGGAGTCATTGATTTCTTAGGAGGTGGGAAACCTGTTCCTTTATCTGAGGCAGAAGTTGCTGAAATTCTAAACGACTTACAAGCTAGAAAAGGTGAGGTTGCCTACAAAAATAAGATTCAAGTTGGTGACAATGTTAAGATTACAGATGGTGTCTTTGTTAACTTTATGGGAACTGTAGAAGAAGTCAATCATGAGAAAGGAAAGCTCAGTGTTATGGTTTCTATTTTTGGTCGTGATACTCGCGTTGATGACCTAGAGTTCTGGCAAGTTGAAGAAGCACCAGTCGATGCAGAAGTAGAATAAGGAAAGGTAATGGCCAAAAAGAAACTAGAAAAGAAGATTAAACTACAAATTCCTGCAGGGAAAGCTAGTCCTGCGCCACCTATTGGACCCGCCCTTGGTGCTGCTGGATTAAACATTATGGCTTTCTGTAAGGACTATAATGCTAAGACTCAAGATAAAGCAGGCGATGTTCTACCTGTAGAAATTTCAGTCTATGCTGATAAGAGTTTTACTTTCATTACGAAAGAACCCCCAATGGCAAAGATGATCCTAAAGGAACTGGGAATTGAAAAGGGTTCTGGTGTTCCTAATAGAGATAAAGTCGGTAAGCTTACAAAAGACCAAGTAAAAAAAATCGCTGAAAAGAAGAAACCAGACCTTAGAGTTCGATCCATGGATGCAGCTATGAGAATCGTTGAGGGAACTGCTAGATCTATGGGCGTGGATATCATAGAGGGTTAAAAAGATGACGAAAAGAAGTAAAAGATTTAAAGAAGCACAGAAACTAGTAGACAAAGAAAAAAGCTATGTACTTGGAGATGCTGTAGAAGTTCTTAAGAAAGCACCTACAGTAAAATTTGATGAGTCTGTAGAAATTGCTCTTAGAATCGGTGTGGATCCGAAAAAATCTGATCAACAAGTTCGCAGCACTGTTTTTCTACCTCATGGTTCAGGAAAAACAATCCGTGTGATTGTTCTTGCTAAAGGTGATAAAGCAAAAGAAGCATTAGATGCTGGTGCTGATCATGCAGGTGATCAAGAGCTGATTGATAAAATCAAGGGTGGATGGACAGATTTTGATGCGATCATTGCCACTCCAGATATGATGCGCGAAGTAGGTAAACTTGGAAAAGTTCTTGGGCCTCGAGGATTAATGCCTACACCAAAAGCAGGAACAGTGACTACAGATGTAAAAAAAGCTGTAGAAGATTTAAAGAAAGGAAAAATTGAATTTAAGGTCGATAAAAACAGCGTTGTTAACAATTTAGTTGGCAAGCTTTCTTTTACCAAGGATCAACTTGTTGAGAATATTGAGTCACTCTTAAGTGCAATTTTAAAAGCGAAACCAGCCACTGCAAAGGGGCAGTATTTATGTTCACTTTTCCTATCTTCAACGATGGGACCTGGGCTGAAAATAGATATTAATTCACTCGCTCTTAGTTAGGGAATAAAGGAATATGCGTAAAGAAAAACAGTTTCTCTTAGACGAGATTAAAGACAAACTTAGTCAAGCCAATGACTTTGTAATAACTAGTTACCAGGGGATAGACCCCAACACTGCATCAGACTTCCGAATGTCAATCATTGATAGCGGAGGCCTTTTCTGCGTAGTAAAAAAGAGAGTATTCTTAAAGGCTGCAGAAGAAGCTGGCATCGAAGTTGATAAGGAAATGCTTAAAGGGCATATCGGTATTGTCTACTCTGGAGAAGATACCGTTGCTACAACAAAAGCAGTCTATAAATTTAAGAAAGAAAACGACAAACTTCTTGATGTATTAGGTGGGCAATTTGAAGGGAAGATGTGCTCTCCTAATGACTTGAAAGAGATTTCAGCACTGCCAAGCCAAGAGCAAATGAGAGCTGAATTCCTAGGAGTTCTAGAAGCACCACTTTCAGGGCTTGTTTCAGTCATGGAAGGGGCAATGACAGGAGTCGTTAGTTGTATGGACCAACAGGTTCAGAAAAAAGAATCAGAACAATAAACGCAAAGGGGAACATAACCGTGCCAACACAAGAACAAAACATTGAAAAGCTCGTAGATACGCTAAGTGAACTTTCAGTTTTAGACCTCTCTAAGCTAAAGAAAGCTCTTGAAGAAAAGTGGGATGTAAAAGCTGCCTCAGGTGGACCTGTAATGATGGCTGCTGCTCCTGCTGCAGGTGGTGGAGAAGCTGCTGCTGAGGAAGCAACAGATTTCCAAATCACTCTTGAAGAATCTCCAGCTGATAAGAAAATTGCTGTCATTAAAGTTGTTAGAGAAGTGACAGGATTGGGACTTAAAGAAGCTAAGGAGCTTGTTGAAGGAGCACCAAAGGTGCTTAAAGAAAGCGCTCCCAAAGCTGAGGCTGAAGAGATCAAGAAGAAGCTTACTGATGCAGGTGCAAAGGTTGCACTTAAGGGTGTTTAAAAGCTGCCTTAAGCTAAAATACTTAAATGACCAGCAGAAACCTCAGCGGAGAGGTTTCTGCTTTTGCGCATGTAATTTCATGCGAGCATAAATACGACGTATCATAACTTTCACGGAGGCATTTCCATGCTAAAAAGACCCCCAAATAGGGTGAGTTTTAGAGGCCGAGAAGAAATTATCGATCTTCCAAACTTAATAGAAATTCAGGTTAAATCCTTCCGTCAGTTTTTCCAAGAAGATAAACTGCCCCATGAGCGTGAGAACATGGGACTAGAGGAAGTCTTTAGAGAGATCTTCCCTATTAAATCTTACGATGAAAAAACAGTTCTAGAGTACCTTTCCTACAGTTTAGGTGTTCCTAAATATTCACCAGATGAATGTATTCGTAGAGGAATTACATATAATGTAACCCTTAAGGTGAAGTTTAGGTTGACTGATGAGACTGGGATTAAGGAAGAAGAAGTCTATATGGGGACAATCCCAAAAATGACTGAACCTGGCACGTTTATCATTAATGGAGCAGAACGGGTCATAGTTTCGCAACTCCACCGTTCTCCTGGTGTTTCATTTGAGCAAGAAAAACACTCAAAAGGAAATATCTTATATTCTTTCCGTATCATTCCGTATCGTGGAAGTTGGCTCGAAGCTTCTTTTGATATTAATGACCTTATTTACGTCTATGTTGATCGGAAAAAGCGCCGACGTAAGGTCCTAGCAACATCGTTTATCAGAACCCTTGGCTACTCATCCGATGCTGATATCATTGAAGAGTTCTTTAATACATATAGAGTGAAGATTAAATCCGATAAAGACTTCCCCAAATTAGTCGGTAAAATCCTTGCTGAAGATGTATTAGATGAAAATACTGGTGTTATTTTTGGGAAGGCCTCTGAAAAACTTACGACTGCAATGCTTAAACGGATGTTTGATGCTGGAATAAATGCTGTTCGTATAGCAGAAGATGCTGATGAAACAAGCCCCATCATTAAAATGCTGGCGAAGGATCCAACAGATTCTTATGAGTCTGCGCTTAAAGATTTTTATAGAAAAATTCGACCTGGTGAGCCTGCAACGCTTTCAAATGCACGTTCAACCATTATGCGTCTATTCTTTGATCCAAAACGGTATAACTTAGGGCGTGTTGGGCGCTATAAACTAAATCGTAAGATTGGACGAGAAACGACTGATGAAGATCTAGAAGTCGTTACGCTGAAAAAAGAAGATATTGTTGATGCGCTTAAATATCTCATTAAGCTTAAGCAGGGCAATGAAGATGTTTATATTGATGATATTGACCATCTTGGTAACCGCCGCGTTCGTTCAGTTGGTGAATTGATTCAAAACCAGTGTCGTATTGGTCTTGCTCGTATGGAGAAAATTATCAAAGAGCGTATGAATCTCTTTGACTTCTCCTCAGACACTTTAACACCTGGGAAACTTGTTTCAGCAAAAGGTCTAGCTGGAGTTCTTAAAGACTTCTTCGGTAGGTCCCAATTATCTCAATTCATGGATCAGACTAACCCTATTGCTGAATTGACGCATAAAAGACGTCTTTCCTCTTTGGGGCCAGGTGGTTTAAATAGAGAACGTGCTGGGTTTGAAGTCCGGGATGTTCACTCAAGTCACTATGGAAGAATCTGTCCGATTGAAACTCCGGAAGGACCAAACATTGGTTTGATTACTTCCCTTTCTTCTTTTGCAAAGATTAATGAATTTGGCTTTATTGAAACTCCTTATCGGATTGTTCGAGATGGGATTGTCACAGAAGAAATCGAGTACATGACAGCTGATCAAGAAGAAAAAAGTGTGATTGCACAGGCTTCAGCTGTTCTTGATGAACATCATATGTTTGAGGAACCCATTGTTTGGGCTCGCTTCCGCGGTGAGCCTTTGAAAATTGAGTCGGAAAAAGTGACTCATATGGATGTTTCTTCTAAGCAACTGGTCTCAGTTGTCACAGGATTGATTCCTTTCTTAGAGCATGATGATGCTAACCGTGCCCTTATGGGATCGAATATGCAACGTCAAGCCGTACCTCTTCTTAAAACAGACGCTCCTCTTGTAGGAACTGGTTTAGAAAAACGCACTGCGCGTGACTCTGGAGCAGTCTTGATTGCTGAGGAAGACGGTGTCGTTGAATATGTAGATGGTTATAAGATTATCATTGCGTCTAAAGCAAACCGGATGAATAAGAAGACCTATCTTCTTAAAAAGTTCATGCGGTCAAATGCTGGAACATCGATTAATCAGACACCTCTTTGTAATGTTGGAGATAAAGTCATAGCAGGGGATGTTCTTGCTGATGGTCCTGCAACTGATAAAGGGGAAGTAGCCCTTGGAAAGAACGTCTTGGTTGCATTCATGCCATGGTGTGGATACAACTATGAAGATGCGATCATCATGTCAGAAAAACTGATTAAGGAAGATGCTTACACATCGGTTTATCTCGAAGAGTTTGAACTTACAGCTCGAGACACAAAACTTGGAAAAGAAGAGATTACTCGTGATATTCCAAATGTTTCTGAGGAAGCTCTGGCTGATCTCGGAGAAGATGGAATTATTCGCATTGGAGCGGATGTTAAACCAGGTGATATCCTTGTTGGAAAAATTACTCCTAAGTCAGAGACTGAGTTATCGCCAGAGGAAAGGCTTTTAAGAGCAATCTTTGGTGAAAAAGCTGCTGATGTAAAAGATGCATCTCTCACAGCGCCTCCAGGAACTGAAGGGGTTGTTATGGATGTTAAAGTCTTTAGTCGTCGCGATCGCCTTTCTAAAACAGATGATGAACTTGTTGAAGAAGCAACGCGAATTAAAGATGTGCATCGTGAGTTTAAAGAAAAAGAGACAGATATCATGATGCAATTCCATGAGAAACTTGGAGCCCTCCTTTTAGGTGATGAAGCTCCTGAGTCAATCATGCACCGCATCACTGGTGATGTTCTTATTAAAAAAGGAGATAAGATTAATCAGGAGATGCTCGAGCTACTCGAATCTGAAAATCCTGATCACTTAATTCTCCCTCAAAATGATACTTATGATGCGCTTAGAAAAATCCTAAGAGAGCATGAAACTGCCATTGAACTGCTTCATATGGAGCATAAATCAGAAGTGGAACACATGCGTAAAGGAGACACAGAACTTGATCCAGGTGTGATTCGCCAGGTGAAAGTTTATGTTGCAACTAAGCGTAAACTCCAAGTGGGTGATAAAATGGCTGGTCGCCATGGTAACAAAGGTGTTGTTTCTAACATCGTTCCAGAAGCCGATATGCCATATCTCCCTGATGGGCAAACAATTGAAATCATCCTTAACCCTCTTGGGGTCCCTTCGCGGATGAATATGGGACAGCTTCTTGAGACTCATTTAGGTCTTGTAGCTCGAAAGTCAGGCATCTATGTCAAGAGTCCTGTCTTTGAAGGATTCCCAGAAGACCGCATTTGGGAGATGATGAAAGAACATGGTTATTCCGAGACAGGAAAAAGCTATCTCTATGATGGACGTACTGGAGAGCGATTTGATAACCCCGTTGTTGTGGGTTACATTTACATGCTTAAGCTCTCTCACCTCGTTGCAGATAAGATCCACGCTCGTGCGATTGGACCTTACTCACTTGTTACGCAGCAACCACTTGGTGGTAAAGCTCAGATGGGTGGTCAACGATTTGGAGAGATGGAAGTATGGGCTTTAGAGGCGTATGGTGCAGCTCACCTCCTTCAAGAAATGCTCACTGTGAAGTCAGATGACGTTTCTGGTCGTACTCGTATTTACGAATCGATTGTGAAAGGGGATAATACTCTGAGAGCTGGAACGCCTGAGTCATTTAATGTCCTCGTGAAAGAGATGCAAGGTTTATGTCTTGATGTCCGCGCAGAAAGCGCAGCCGAAGAAATATAATTTAAAGGAGCTCCCTGGAGAAATTTCATGCAAGAAGATGAATTTCATGATTCTCAATTTGATAAACTAACGATCAAAATCGCCTCTGACGATGTCGTACGTAACGAATGGTCACGAGGGGAGATCAAAAAACCCGAGACGATCAATTACCGGACGTTTAAACCAGAAAAAGGTGGGCTTTTTTGTGAAAAAATCTTTGGTCCTACACGTGACTGGGAATGTGCATGTGGAAAATACAAAAAGATTAAACACAAGGGAATCATTTGTGATCGTTGTGGTGTAGAGGTTACTCTCTCAAAAGTCCGACGCGAGCGAATGGCTCATATTGAACTTGCAGTTTCTGTTGTTCATATTTGGTTCTTTAAGACTCAACCGTCTCGTATCGGGAATATCCTTGGGATGTCCGTTTCCGATTTGGAACGAGTGATTTATTATGAAGAATATGTTGTCACTGATCCTGGTAATACAACGCTTGAAAAAAAGCAGCTTCTGAATGATCACGAATTCCGCGAAGCACAAGAGAAGTGGGGTCCTGATGCATTTAAAGCAAATATGGGTGGAGATGCTATTCGTGAGCTTCTTGAAAAAGAAGATCTCATTACGGTGATAGCTGAGCTGAAAGAAAAGCTCCGTAAAACACGTTCAATGCAAGCTCGAATGAAACTTGCTAAACGGTTAAAAATTATTGAGAGCTTTGCTTCTTCAACAAATAATCCAGATTGGATGGTGATTTCATGCATTCCTGTGATTCCACCAGATCTACGTCCTTTGGTTCCGTTAGATGGTGGAAGGTTTGCAACTTCAGATTTAAACGACCTTTACAGAAGAGTAATCAACCGTAATAATCGTCTAAAGTCGATCTTAAAGCTTAAGACTCCTGATGTAATCATACGCAATGAAAAACGGATGCTTCAAGAAGCGGTTGATGCCCTCTTTGATAATGGGCGTCATGGCCATCCTGTGATGGGTGCTGGAAACCGTCCACTGAAAGCGTTGTCTGAAATGCTTAAAGGGAAACAAGGACGTTTCCGTCAAAACCTACTTGGTAAAAGGGTAGACTATTCAGGACGTTCGGTGATTATTGTCGGTCCTGAACTCAAATTTAATCAGTGCGGTCTTCCTAAAAAGATGGCTCTCGAACTGTTTGAACCATTCATTGTAAAACGATTGAAAGGTCGAGGACTTGTTTATACGATCCGCTCGGCCAAAAAAATGATTCAGAGAGGAGACCCAGAAGTTTGGGATGTTCTTGAAGAGATTATTAAAGGGCACCCTGTTCTCTTAAACCGTGCGCCGACACTTCATAGATTAGGGATTCAAGCTTTTGAGCCTGTCCTCATTGAAGGTAAAGCGATTCGCATTCATCCGCTGGTTTGTACGGCCTTTAACGCGGACTTTGATGGTGACCAAATGGCGGTTCACGTTCCACTTTCTGTGGAATCGCAACTAGAAGCTAAACTTCTGATGATGGCTCCTGATAATATTTTCCTACCGTCTTCAGGAAAACCGGCTGCTGTTCCATCACAAGATATGATTCTTGGTCTTTACTACCTCATGCATGATCCGATTTATTCTCCTGAAGATCATGGAAAGCAAACCAAAGTCTTCGGTTCTTCTGAGGAAGTTCTCCATGCTCTTTATGGCTCAGGAAGCTATAACTGGTTTGAAGAAGAAGGCAAGGAAAATATCCGGTTTGATGATTACGGTTTAGGCTTACATATCCATGAGAAGATCAAGCTGCGGCTCGATTCTGGAGTGATTGAAACAACACCTGGACGTGTTGTTTTCAATACAATTGTTCCTAAGGAGCTTGGATTCCAGAATTATGCTCTTCGTAAGAAGAAAATGTCGGAACTTGTTCTTAATACTTACAAAAAAGTTGGTCTTGAAGCTTCAGTCAAGTTTTTAGATTATCTTAAGAATCTTGGTTTCTCTCATGCAACAAAAGCCGCCCTTTCAATGGGTGTGAAAGACATTGCAATTCCTGATGATAAGCAAAAGATTATTCAGGATACGCAGAAGAAAGTTGCTGTTGTGATTAAGCAGTATGAAGATGGTGTGATCACAGAAGGTGAGCGTCACTCGAAAATTATTAGTATCTGGACAGATATCTCAGAGATTTTAGCTGATCAACTCTTCAAGATGATTTCAAAACCTGAAGGGACAATGCTCAATCCCCTTTACTTAATGATGGATTCTGGAGCGAGAGGTAATAAGTCTCAGGTAAAACAACTTGGAGCCCTTCGTGGACTTATGGCAAAACCATCAGGAGAAATTATTGAGTCTCCGATTACTGCGAACTTCCGAGAAGGTCTCAGTGTACTTGAATTCTTTATTTCTTCTCACGGTGCCCGGAAAGGTCTTGCTGATACAGCGCTTAAAACAGCTGACTCGGGATACTTAACGCGACGTTTAGTCGATGTTGCACAAGATGTTCTTGCAACGGAAGAAGATTGTGGAACCCTTAATGGAATTGAAGTCTCTGCGATTAAACAAGGTCAAGAAGAACTGCTTCCTCTTAAGGATCGACTTTATGGACGAACTGTTTGTGATGATGTCTATATGCCAGGGGATCAAACAAAAATCCTTGCAAAAGCTGGAGATACTTTGACCGATGCACAAGCTGAAGCGATTGATGATGCTGGAATTGAATCTGTCAAAATCCGTTCAACACTGACATGTGAAGCAAAACGTGGAGTTTGTTCGCAATGCTATGGTGTTAACCTTGCAAATGGACGAAAGGTTGCCATGGGTGAAGCTGTAGGGATTATTGCAGCACAATCGATTGGTGAACCAGGAACACAGCTGACGATGCGTACCTTCCACTTAGGAGGAATTGCATCTGCTCATGCAACGCCAGATCTTATTGGTGAGCATGAAGGAATTTTGGTTTACGACGGTCTTCGTACTGTAAAAAATAGTGAAGGGATGCATTTAGCACTCAATAAAAATGGATTCCTCCATATTGTTCGCGATGAAGGGCGAGCTCTTGAAGAGTACAAAAAGCTCTTAGGAACAAAATCGATTGAACCACTCCAAACCTTTACCATTGAGCTAGGGACACAAATAGCACTTGAAGATGGTGTAAAGGTAACGAAAGGAGACCGGATCGGATACTGGGAACAGCATAATATCCCTATTATCTGTGAAAAACCTGGTTTTGTAAAATATGAAGATCTTGTAGAAGGGATTTCAACTGCAAGAAACATTAATAAGCAAACCGGTCAGACAGAACTTGTTGTTCGTCAACACCGAGGTGAGCTTCATCCTCAAATCGTTATCTATGCTGATAAGAATTTTGAAGAACTTATCGGAACGTATGCCATTCCATCAGGCGCGATTATTTCTGTAGGTGAAGGAGATAAAGTAAATGCAGGGGATATCCTAGCTCGCCTTCCTCGTGGTGCGATTAAGACAAAGGATATTACTGGAGGTCTGCCTCGTGTTGCAGAGCTTGTAGAAGCGCGTCGCCCTCGTGATGCTGCGGAAATTGCAAAACTCGATGGTGTTGTTGACTTCAAAGGTGTTCAAAAGAGTAAGCGGATCGTTGTTGTTAAGGATGAAGATACCGGAATGGAAGAGGAACACCTTATTCCTCTTACAAAGCACTTGATTGTTCAACGTGGAGACACGGTGATCAAAGGTCAGCAGCTGACAGATGGTCTGGTTGTTCCACAAGAAATTCTGGATGTTTGTGGTGTGCGTGAACTTCAAAAGTATCTTGTGAACCAAGTCCAAGAGGTTTATCGCCTTCAAGGGGTAGACATTAACGACAAGCATATTGAAATTATTGTCCGCCAAATGCTCCAGAAAGTACGTGTGACAGATCCTGGTGATACCACATTCCTTTATGGAGAGAATGTTGATAAAAAGACCTTCCATGAACAAAACTCAAAAGTTGTTGAAGAAGGTGGAAAACCTGCACAAGCAGCCCCTGTTCTACTTGGAATTACAAAAGCTTCGCTTGGAACAGAGTCTTTTGTTTCAGCAGCATCATTCCAAGAAACAACGCGTGTTCTTGCCGATGCGGCTTGTGAGGGAAAAACAGACTACCTTCTCGACTTTAAAGCCAACCTCATTATGGGTCATATGATTCCTGGGGGAACTGGTTTCCATGACTACGAGAAGCGTGTGAAGAAGTTTGTCGATACTGAAGAAGAGGATATCCTCGACTTTGCTTTCTCAAGTTATTAATCTATAAAAAAAGCAGCTCCTATTGATGGGAGCTGCTTTTTCTTCAGTGACGATCTTAAAGCTAATTACCAGCACTTCTTTACCCATTGGGTATCGGTTTTATCGACCCATTTATTTTTTCGAATGGTTTTCCAAACGATTTCTTCTAGTTCATTTGGGTCTTGAGCGTCTATCCACAAGGTACAGTCCCAATTTCCAGTAGTAGACCAGGCTTCTTTAATTTTCTTTTTTTTATTCCATTCTTTCCACACGTTGTTTGGAGTTCCGGCTTTCCATTTTACCCATACCCAGGCAGACCAATCGCTTTTAGGACTTTTTCTTGTCGTTTTTTTCTTCATAAGACCTCTTTTGTGTTTTTTTGTGTACACTTAGATAGTGTCGTCATGAGATGTACATTTAAGAAGCAGGTCAACGATGAAATGACGGTTAAGAAATGAATAACTCGTGACGACACTATCTAACTAATCAATTAGGATAGCTATCAATTAATTTCAATAAATATTGTCATTGTGATGATCTAAAAAGAATTAGAAGGATTGTGGAATCGGATAAACAGATGTGATTTTTGAAAGGGATTAATATGGATAGCTCTATGGACCTGTCTATATCTTATCGAAATTTAAGCTAAAAGTTGTGTTAATTGTGTTTGGATAGAACCAACATCCTATTGAAAGACTTTTCTTCTACCTTTTCCTTCAGCAGGAATAAGACTTAATAGTGGAGGATCTCAAGACTAGAAATTAGGCTAGAGCATTCCTTCAATAAGCTTTTCTAGCTTAACCGTATCTTTAGCAAAGTTCCGGATTCCTTCAGCAAGTTTTTCTGTGCCCATAGCCTCGTCATTGAGCATCCATCGGAATGTTTTCTCGTCTACTGAGATTTTTTTAAGATCACTTTGAGCAGCTTTTTCAGCGCAAAGTTTCTTGGGAACAGCACCTTCTGTTTCAGTAAGCTCTTTGAGAAGTTTTGGAGCTATTGTTAGAAGATCAGAGCCGGCTAGTTCAAGAACTTCGTCGACATTGCGAAATGAAGCTCCCATAATTTGAGTTTTATACCCAAATTTTTTGTAGTAATTGAAGATCTTTGTCACAGAGATAACACCAGGATCTTCATCAGGGGGATAAGAGTCTTTACCTTCTGCTTTTTTATACCAATCAAGAATGCGGCCGACAAATGGGGAGATGAGGGTTGCTCCAGCTTCAGCACAAGCAATAGCTTGAGCTAAGCTAAACATTAGGGTCATATTGCAATGTATTCCTTCTTTTTCAAGCTGTGAAGCTGCTAAAACACCTTCCCAAGTTGAAGCTAGTTTGATTAAAATCCGTTCCTTTTCAATGCCAGCCTCTTTATAAAGATCGATGTATTGGTGGGCTTTTTTAATGCTTCCTTCCACATCGAAAGAAAGACGTGCATCAACTTCTGTTGAGACTCTTCCAGGAATATGTTTGAGAATTTCTACTCCGAAGTTCACAAAGACTTTTGTGATGATCAGCTCGAGGGGATTTCCCCCACCTTTTGATTTTCCATAAGAAACCGCTTCTTCAATCAAAGGTTTATATTCTTCAATTTCAGATGCTTTAAGAATAAGTGAAGGGTTGGTTGTTGCATCGGTCGGATGATATTTTTTTATCTCATCAATTTCACCGGTATCGGCAACAATAATAGTGTGTTCTTTGAGCTGATCAAACTTGTTCATGAATAACCTCTTTTTTTGAGAACCGCATAAAGCACTTATTACAAGAATCTCTTATTTTCTTTATATATATCACACCACTAAAATAGTTCCAAACTGATCATTGATCGTGGTTGGATGGCACTTGGTTTACGAAGAAGAGCATCGTAGTGTCGCTCAAAATTAGAGGCATCAAGTGTTTCTGAAAAATGGCCAGAGGAAAGTGTCACCGAAGGTTTTAGTTCAAGGTTTTGAAGAAGGTATTCCAGGCACGTATCGGTAAGGCGAGCTCGTTGTCCTCCTTCAAGAAGAGGGATAACAAAAGTCTTGGTTGAACAATTGGTGCTAACGGTCAGTGTTGTAGCATGTTCATCATCCCCATTGCTCGGTAGTTGAAAATGATGAACATTAATATACGCATGAATTTCTTTTCCCAGTCGGCTAATTTCAAGCTCTATCCCATTCGTCTCATTAGAAGGAGGATAAGTGAGCTTAGCCATGTCATAGCGATCATTCCCATTCCGAATAGAGGTGTGTTGCCAAGGGCTATGGTGACAACCTGCAAGAAATAACAGTAAGAGAAAAGGGAGGATTTTCATGGTCCTTATTTCTTTTCAGAGCTCTTATGATAATGTTTTCCAGTATCTCTTCCAGAGGCAAAAAGACCAACTGTGATCGCTGCTAAAGTTCCAACCACAGCTGCAGTAGCTTTCCATTTATTAGAAGGTGTTTCTTCTCTTTCACGAATAGGGGGATTCGGAGTGGCATAAACGGGAGACGAAACATCAGGAGGAGACTCGGTGTCAGGATTTTCAATAGGTGGTGCTTCGTTAGCGTAAAGAGTAAAAGCAAAAAGAGTGAGGATAGAGATTAATTTTTTCATGAGTCATTCTCCGTTAGCAGTGTTTCTTTTATATGTTTGATGGCAAGGAGTTGCCAACAGCTCCCTTGAGAGTTTAGCTCATTTTCCATATAACTCACAAAGGGTTTCCAATGATTGCTTTGAAAAAAAGAGCTTATAAAGAGTGTTTTGTTATCACCCTTTGAAGTTTTTCGATATTTTTTCCAGCTTTTGGTCACACCATCGATTTTTTCTTTAAGTTGAGGGTGTTGGCATGAAGCAGCAACTGTAGGGTAAATAACGAGAGATTTAAAAGAGTTTAGAATCGCTTCGTGAGTCGATAAAAAATGATCTTTAAGAACAGCTGCTGAATGGATGATAGCATATCCATCATGAATTGTGATTGCTTGAAGGAGGCGAACTTCTCCATAACGGTTTTTCATATCCACTTGGATGAGAGTTCCACTGCCACTTCGAGTATGGATGTTTCCTAATTCTTGAAATCGATTAAATCGGTCTGCTTCATAGTTTTTTTGAACAGCTTTAACATACGTTTTAAGATCGACTTTCCCCACTTTTTCTAGACTTAGACTGATTGAAGGAGAAAAAATCTTCTTTTTTGATTCAATAAACCCAATTCTCATTCCATCTTGATATTGAGAAGGATCGGCTATAAGCCATCCTTTTGGAGGGTCAAAGGTTGTGAAAAAAGGTTCGTTAGCCAGTAGCAAAAGAGGGAAAAAAAGTAGGCAGCAATAAAACCACTTCATGACGAAGGACTAGAAGAACTGCTTGAACTAGAGCTACTGTTATGGCTTGATGCGCTCTGGTGAATCACACCTGCTACGATTGCGATGGCAATAGCAAGGCCCAGCCCCCAACCTACCATCGACATACTGACTGTAGTGCTTGCTGCAGAGGATGATTGATAACCTAAAGGAGCCTTGTTGCATGGTTCATAACCTTCGTTCGCATCGTACTCACATTCTGAAAAGGCTTCAGTATTGGCGTAGATGGGAGTATTTAAAAACATAACACAAAGGGCGATACCGACTGAAAGAACCTTTTTCATATAATATTTACCATATTCCTTTACTAAAGATTACTAATATTGCCGAAAAATTTCTTTATCGCCAAGAGTTTTTTACATTTTTTTATTGATTTGGTATACTCGATGGATCTTTAAATTTGGAGATCCATATTGTGGCAGAATGCGTCAGAGAAGCAACAGATTTTTCGGGTTATCCGGAATATCAAGGGACTGGTTTGGACCTTTATCAAGGTTACAAACATCTTGTTGCGACAGTCATGCAGTTCTTAAGAAAACAAGGACTTCAAGGAGCTGCAAGAGTGTTTGGAGCTCTGTCATGGGAACCCATCGTTTCTATCTATGCTGGACTTGATATTTGGAATGGGAAAGTTGCCTACTTTGATAAATATGGAATGAACCCTATTGTTCTAACCGAATCTGAGAAACAACACCCCCCTACCTTACTTCTTCATGGTAGAGATGGGAGCCAGGGAATGTTTACAGCTCTAGGAGCCTATTTCAAGGAAAACAAAATGGGACCTTTATTTTCTGTAAACCTTGCTGATGGCGAACTGACTGAAGAAGATTTCGATGTGGTCGATCAAAAGATTGAAGAAATTAAAGCTCTGTATGGTAGAGACGTTAAAATTAATATCGTTGGATACTCTAGAGGAGCTGAACTCGCACTCTACATGGCCCTTCCAAAGGATAAATGGTGGATTCAAGAGGGTGGAAAATGCTATTTATCTCCAGTAACTCGCTGGCGTGATGAGATTGGTAAGGTGATTCGGATTGGCTCCATGACACTTCTTTCTGAATGGAAAATGCTTTCAGATGAGATGAAAGCAAGCATTTATGAAATTCGTGGTAAAGATGATATTCATATGCCACAACCATCATGCGCATTAAATCAATATGAAGTGGATGGTGTAGGGCATGTTGGGTTGGTATCTTCTCTTAAAGTCTTTGATAAACTAAAACGAATTTTGCATAACTCTACATCTTAGACTTCTCAAAAGGTTGAAAGTTATTGTTTCTTTCTCTATAGTATCCCTAATGCCACTTGCGAGGTAGTAGATGAAATCTGTAGATACTGGAAAAGAAAAAGTCAAAAAAATCTGTGAAGTCCTTCGAAAAGAGACTCTCGACCCTGCTAAGAAAGAAGGGGATCAAATTATAGCTAAAGCACGTGCTGATGCTGAAAAAATCATAGAAGATGCAAAAAATGAGGCTTCAAGAATCCAAGAAGAAGCGAAGAGAAGAATTGAGGAAGAACGCAATGTTTTTCAAGCTTCGATGAACCTCGCAGCTAAAAAAAGTATCGATACGCTTAAGCAAGAAGTCGAGAAAAACCTTTTTAATCCCGAACTTAACCAGTTAATTGCTGATAAAGTTAAAGAACCTAAAGTGATTGCTGAGCTGATTCAAGCCATTGTAGCTGGGATCGAAAAAGAAGGGATTGAGGGAGATTTAAAAGCCATTGTTTCAGGTTCTGTGGGAGTCGATGCAGTCAATAAAGAGCTCACAAAAGGAATTATTGAAAAGCTGAAATCTAAAAGTGTTGAAGTTGGCGAAATTGGGGGTGGGGCTCAGATAAAGATTATCGACCAAAACCTAACGATCGATATGTCTGATGAAGCTCTTAAGGGACTCCTTGCGAGTTTTGTAAGAGATGACTTCCGATCAGTGATTTTTGCGACAACAGTATGAGCAGGTACTTTTTTTTAGGGAGTATCCTACCTTCTATAAGAGTAGGAAGCGAGCCCGGAATATTATTTGATGACTTGATGACCCTTTATAAGGACAACTTGGGCTCTTCCGATCTCGAAAAAGTCAACGCTATCCGAGGCTATATAGACCTAAAAAATATTCAGAACTTATTAAAGAAAGAAGAGATTGATCATCGAGGGAACTTGAGTGAAAAAGAGCTTGATGAGGCGATTGTCAATCAAGAAGGCCTTCCGAGTTATTTATTTGATTTCTTAGAAGAGTATCAAGAGGTTCCGGAGCAACTCCGTAATTATTCAAAAGTTTTCATCTCGTTCTTTAAACAGATGGATAAAAAACACCGGGGATTCTTAAGAGAATACTTCCGGTTTGAAAGAAGTTGGAGAGTTCTTCTAGCAGGATACCGTGCAAAAAAACTAGGGGTTGATCCAGCAGTGGCTCTCCAGCATGAAGACTTTCATGATCCTTTAATTGCAGAAATCTTAGCCCAAAAGGATGCTCCCTTTTTTGAGTTTCCTTTTGAGTATGTGGAGCTAGGAGAAAAATTAAAAGACGTGGGACAGGAACCTGACAAGCAATATCAATTAATGGCTGATTTCCGCTTTCATCGGATTAGAGATATGGTGCAAGATCACCCCTTTTCTATTGATTACTTGCTTGGATATTTGGTTCAACTGATGATTGTAGAAGATGTATTTGCTCTTGATGAAAAGAGAGGAAGTGAGAATTTAAACGAAATGGTGAAAGGTAACTTATGAGCAGCGAAAAAAATGCACTTGCAACAGGTGAGGTCATTAAAGCCTTTGGAAACCTCCTGCATATCCGTTTTAAAGGAGATGTACGTCAAGGAGAAATCGCAATGGTGGAAATTGGCGATCTTTCTTTAAAAGGAGAGGTGATCGAAATTGCAGGTGATATAGCAAAATTGCAAGTCTTTGAAGATATCGTTGGAATTGAGCTGTATACCCCTGTCAAATTTACCTCTCATCTTCTTGAAGCCGAACTTGGCCCAGGGCTGATTAGCGCGATTTTTGATGGTTTACAAAACCCTCTAGAAAGAGTTGCGGATGCTTCAGGCCTCTTTTTACAACGGGGTGTTTATATCCCTTCTCTCGATCGACAAAAACATTGGGATTACCATGCAGCTGCAAAAGTCGGTGATGTTTTAGAAAGGGGAGATACTCTTGGAACAACAATGGAGGGAAGATTCCACCATAAGGTGATGCTTCCGTTTTCGATGGCAGGTAAATATACCGTTTCATGGGTGATCAAAGATGGTTCCTATACGATTGATGAGGTTATTGCAAAAGTAAAAGATGAAAAAGGGAATGAATATCCCTTAACAATGACTCAAAAATGGCCAGTAAAGATTCCTTTGATCCAAGGGAAAAAGATTAAAGCAACAAAGATGATGGATACGGGGGAGCGTGTCATTGATACACAGTTCCCGGTTCTTAAGGGAGGGACCTTTTGTACACCTGGTCCTTTTGGAGCCGGAAAAACTGTTCTCCAACATCACTTATCAAAGTATTCTTCTGTTGACATTGTTATTATCACTGCTTGTGGAGAAAGAGCTGGTGAAGTTGTTGAAGTTTTAAAGACTTTTCCTCACTTAACAGATCCTCATACAAATGAATCTTTGATGAGACGGACCGTCATCATTTGTAATACTTCTTCGATGCCTGTAGCGGCGCGGGAAGCTTCTGTTTATATGGGAGCAACAATCGCCGAGTATTATCGTCAAATGGGGCTTGATGTGCTCCTTCTTGCAGATTCAACTTCAAGATGGGCGCAAGCTATGCGGGAAATGTCAGGGCGTTTAGAGGAAATTCCCGGTGAAGAAGCATTTCCAGCTTACTTGGGTTCTCGGATTGCGAGCTTTTACGAGCGTTCAGGTGTTATCAACTTAAAAGAAGGGGAGTCTGGGTCACTAACCATAGCAGGGACAGTTTCTCCTGCAGGAGGGAACTTTGAAGAACCTGTAACACAGGCGACTCTCGCTGTTGTTGGAGCCTTTTTAGGTCTCTCTCGGGCTCGTTCTGACGCGCGGCGTTATCCTGCGATCGATCCTCTCATTTCTTGGTCGAAGTACATTGAAGATGTTAGCCTTGACCTCGAGAAAAAAGTGGAAGATTGGGATAAGAAAAATGCAAAAGCATTTAACTACATCAAAGATGGAGACGAAATTGGGAAGAGGATGGAAGTTGTAGGTGAAGAGGGGATTACAGTAGAAGACCTTGTGATCTACCTAAAGGGAGAGCTTTATGACTTTTCTTACTTGCAACAAAATGCTTTTGATAAAGAGGACGCTTACTGTCCTTTAGATCGCCAAATTGTCCTATTTGAATTGATTCAGAAAATTTTCGATGCTCCTTTTGCCTTTAACGGCCATGATGAAGCACGGAACTTCTTCTTAAATCTTCAGAGTGAAATTAAAAACATGAACTTTATGCCCTTTGAATCCGATGGATATCGCAAAGCTTATCAAGCGATTGAGCACCGGATTGAAAATGCCACGATGCAAACCTAAGGATGGAAGATGAATAAGATTTATGACAGAATTATCGATATTCGTGGAAACTTGATTACCGTCATTGCTAAAGGGGTGAAGATGGGTGAATTAGGAAAAATTCACCGAAAATCGGGACACACAACCTTAGCTTCTGTTTTAAGTATTGATGGAGAGAAAGTAACACTACAAGCGTTTGAAAACCCCCGTGGAGTTTCTACTGGTGATAAGGTGAGTTTTTTGGGGCGCCAAATGCAAACCGTGGCAAACGAGTCTCTTCTTGGAAGACGCTTGAATGGAAGTGGTGAGCCGATTGATGATGGACCTGAAGTGATGGGTGAAAACGTCGATATCGGTCAACCTTCTTTTAATCCCGTTAAAAGGATTGTTCCTCATCAAATGGTGAATACAAACATCCCAATGATTGATGTTTTTAACTGTCTTGTTAAATCACAAAAAATTCCAATTTTCTCAATTGCTGGAGAACCTTACAACCAACTTCTCATGCGGATTGCCAATCAAACCGATGCAGATATTGTGATTATTGGAGGAATGGGGCTCCGCTATGATGACTATCAAGCCTTTGTTGATAATGCTGAAAAGTCAGGGTCGATGGAAAAAACGATCATGTTTGTCCATAAAGCAACTGATCCTGCTGTCGAGTGTCTTCTAGTCCCTGATATGGCGCTTGCTTGTGCTGAACAATTTGCAGTTAAGGATAAAGATGTTCTTGTTCTATTAACTGACATGACAGCTTTTGCAGATAGCATTAAAGAGATCATGATTACTATGGACCAAGTTCCTTCAAATCGTGGGTATCCAGGATCTCTTTATTCTGATCTCGCATCAAGATATGAAAAAGCTGTAGATATTGATGGCAGTGGTTCAATTACTCTTATCTCCGTAACAACAATGCCAGGTGGAGATGTTACACATCCAATCCCTGACAACACAGGTTATATCACTGAAGGGCAGTTTTACCTTCATGGAGGTCGGATCGATCCCTTTGGTTCGCTTTCACGTTTGAAGCAACAAGTGATCGGTAGTGTAACACGTGAAGATCATGGGGATATTGCTAACGCTCAAATTCGTCTCTACGCAGAATCAAAAAAAGCTAGAGAAAGACAGAGTATGGGATTCCGCCTATCACGCTGGGATCAAAAACTTCTAGAGTACTCTTTTCTCTTTGAAGAGAGAATGATGAACCTAGAAGTGAATATTCCGATTACAGAAGCACTGAATCTGGGATGGAAAACCTTAGCGGAATGTTTTGATCCTCATGAAGTAGGAATTAAGCAAGATCTACTCAATAAGTATTGGCCAAAGTAGGATTTGAATGGCACAGATTAAACTGACTAAAATGGAGCTGAGAGATCAGCAATATAAGTTGAAGCAGCTCCAAAAATATCTTCCTACCCTCCAGCTGAAGAAAGCCATGCTTCAAACAGAGGTGAATAACGCGGTTTATGAGATCGAGGGGCTTACTCAAACCTATCATGAGAAAATGAAAGCTTGTGAAAGCTTCCAATCTCTTTTAACAGATCCTGATGCAGGCATTATCGATCTGGCTGCAGAAGTTGAAGAGGTGGAAAAAAGGTTTGAAAATATTGCTGGGGCTGAGATTCCTTTTTTTGAGAAGGTCATTTTTCGATCGCTTGAGTATTCTTTATTCGAAACACCTCTTTGGGTGGATGCTGCAATGGAAAAGATCCAAGACCTTGTCATAGCAAAAGAAAAAATTGAAGTTGTGAAAGAAAAGAAGCAGATTCTTGAAAAAGAACTTCGAGAAGTCTCTATTCGTGTGAATCTTTTTGAGAAGATTTTGATTCCTCGAACACAGGGACACATTAAGAAGATCAAAGTCTTTTTGGGAGACCAAGAATTAGCATCAGTGGCCCAAGCAAAAGTTGCAAAAGGTAAGATTGAAAAGCGAAAAGCAGAGGAGGCTATAGCGTGACAATCATCCGCGTGAAAAAATACCTCTTCGTTGGTGTTCAAGAAGATATTGATACTTTTTTTAAGCGAGCCCAAGAAAAAGGGTTTATTGAGTTCATTTCTTCAAAAGGACGTAGAGCTTTAGACTATCCTGAAAATGTTGATAAACTGATCAAAGCTTTAAAGATTCTTCGGAAGCAGCCTGTAACAAAAGAGGCTGAACTTACAAAAGATCTCGATGCTGAAAAGCTTAGTTCTATTGTTGTTGAAAATGCAATTTGGCTTGAGAAACTTGAAGAGCAGCAGCGTCTTTTGGAAGCTGAGATTTCTCGTATCGCACCTCTTGGAGATTTTGATTTAAAAGAAATCCGAAGAATTGAACAAGAAACGGGAAGGCATATTCAATTTTTCTGTGTCAAGAAAGCGAAACTCAAAAAAATTGAGCTTGATGAAGCCCTAATTCCTGTGGGCTCTGAATATGATATGGATTACTTTATGACTGTTTCTGACAAAGTCGAAAGCTTTACAGGAATGATCGAAATGCATTTCGAAAAGTCTCTCAAAGAACTTCAGAAAGAGCTTAAGAATGTCAGAGAAACAATCCTGAAGTGTCAAGCTGAGCTTAAGGAAGATGCAGCCTATATTGATTTTTTAAAGGAGCACCTAGTGATTGCTCTAAATCACTACCATTTAGCAAGTACTTCTAATGAAATCTCGACCCATATGAATGACTCCCTTTTTGCGATAGAAGGATGGATTCCTGAAAACCGCTTGCATGGGCTATTCCCTCTTTTAGAAGGATTAGGAATTCATGCAGAAGAAATCGCAATAGAAGAAGAGGAGCGGATCCCCACTTACATGGAGAACAAAAGTTTTGCAAAAGTTGGGGAAGACCTTGTTCATATTTACGATACCCCTGCAACAACTGACAAAGATCCTTCTGGATGGGTTTTTTGGGCCTTTGCTATCTTCTTTGCAATGATTATTTCAGATGCTGGGTATGGCTTAATCTTTTTAGCTTTAGCGTTGTTTCTTAGAAAGAAATTTAAACATATCCAAGCAAGTGGCAAACGCTTTTTACGGTTATTTACAGTCCTTTCATCTTTTTGTATTGGATGGGGGATTTTATCTGGTGCTTATTTTGGACTAGAGATTTCTCCAGAGAGTCCAATTAATAAGGTCAATATCATTCATATTTTAGCTGTGAAAAAAGCTGATTATCACCTTAAGCACAAGGATGAAACCTATCAAGAAATCGTTAAAGATTTCCCCCAAGTTTCAAATGTTCAAACTGGAGAAGAGCTTCTTTTTAAAGCAAAAGTTGAAAAGAATGGATTCACGAAATACAAGATTTCAGATGATTTTCGTGACTCGATTTTTATGGAAATTGCTCTTATTGCTGGTGTGATCCATATTAGCCTCTCTCTTTTAAGAAGACTTCCTAGTCATTTTGCCGGTATTGGTTGGGTCTTTGCTATGGTTGGGGCTTATATGTTTTTTCCAAAAGTTTTAAATGCAACTTCGGTTGTTCACTTTGTTTTTCTGATTCCAAAGCCAGAGAGCTATGCGATAGGTCAGCAGCTTTTCTGGGGAGGAATAGGGCTTGCTTTAGTGATTGCCCTCATTCAGAATAAATGGGGTGGGTTTATTGAACTGACAAAGGTGATTGAACTTTTTGCGGATGTTCTTTCATATCTCCGTCTTTATGCACTAGGGCTTGCAGCAATGATCCTTGCAGGTACCTTTAATGACATGGGGATGAAGTTAGGCTTTGCTGCAGGATTCTTTGTGATCCTCATCGGACATGCAATCAATATTACCGTAGGGATTATGGGAGGAACGATTCATGGCCTCCGTCTCAATTTTATCGAATGGTATCACCACTCCTTTGAAGGAGGTGGAAAACTTTTCAACCCACTTAAATTAATGAAATCTAGAGGAGAATAGAATTATGAGTTTTGCAATGATTGGCCCAGCGGTTGTTTTGGCTCTTGCTTGCTTGGGAAGTGCGATTGGGTGCGGAATTGCAGGAATGGCATCCCATGGAGTGATGGCCCGCGTTGATGAAAACCACGGAAAATTTATCGGGATGTCAGCCCTCCCTTCATCTCAAGCGATTTACGGATTCGTCTTAATGCTTTTGATGAAAAACGCGATTGTAGCAAATACCCTAACTGCTTGGAATGGAATTGGTATTGGGGTTTTTATTGGCTTAGCAATCATGATTTCAGCGATTTACCAAGGAATGTGTGCGGCGACTGGAATTCAAGCTTCTGCAAAGCAGCCGGCCGTTTATGGTAAGTGTTTAGCGGCACTGGGTATTGTTGAATCTTTCTCTCTTTTCGCATTCGTATTTGCCTTATTACTGATCTAGCAGTATAAGGGCGAGTATGAGGAAAGAAGAAGACTCGCTAGGAATTGTAGAAGTTCCAGAAGATAAATATTGGGGCGCTCAAACAGAGCGCTCTCGCATCAATTTCCCCGTTGGAGGGGAAAAGATCCCTATAGAAGTGATTTATGGCCAAGCCATTGTAAAAAAGGCTTCAGCTATTGTGAACAATGAAATGGGGCTCCTTCCTGATGAAAAATCTAAAATGATCCAAGATGCTGTTGATGCGATCCTAGCAGGAGAGCTGGATGACCATTTTCCTTTGGTTGTTTGGCAAACAGGCTCAGGAACTCAAACCAACATGAACGTCAACGAAGTGATCAGCAATTATGCGATCCAGAAGGCGGGCGGAGAAATGGGATCGAAAAAACCGATCCATCCCAATGATGATGTGAATAAATCTCAATCGTCTAATGACACTTTTCCCACAGCAGCTCATATTGCCGCAGTTTTAAAAGTCAGGCAGCACCTTCTTCCAAATCTTTTGATTTTCCTGAATGGTCTTAAAGAAAAAGCAGAAGCTTTTAAGCAAATTGTAAAAATTGGCCGAACGCATCTTATGGATGCTGTTCCTCTTACTTTAGGCCAAGAGTTTTCTGGCTATGCTTCTATGATTGAATATGGAATCAAGGCCATTGAAAATGCTCTTCCTCACCTTTCAGAAATAGCGCTTGGGGGAACAGCAGTCGGCACAGGTCTCAACACTCCAGCAGGTTTTCCTGAAAGAGTGGCCGATGTTATTTCTCATCTCACAGGGCAAACCTTTAAGACAGCTCCGAATAAGTTTGAAGCGATTGGAGCTGATGATGGGATTGTTGAAATGTCAGGAGCTCTTCGGCAAGTTGCGGGCTCTCTGCTAAAAATTACAAATGATATCCGTTGGATGGCCTCTGGGCCACGCTCTGGAATTGGAGAACTTTTGATTCCAGCTAACGAACCCGGTTCTTCTATTATGCCCGGTAAAGTGAATCCCACACAATGTGAGTCTCTCTCACAAATTTGCATCCAAGTTATGGGAAATGATATGGCGATTGGCACTGCCGGGTCTCAAGGAAACTTTGAACTCAATGTTTATCGTCCAGTGATGATTTATAATCTTCTTCAGTCGATGCAACTCCTTGGAGACGGAACGAAAAACTTCTATGATCGTTGTCTTAAGGGGATTGAGGCTAATCTTGGCCAAATTGATGTCCATCTTAAGCGTTCTCTTATGCTAGTGACAGCATTAAATCCAGTGATTGGATATGACAAAGCCGCAGAAATTGCGAAAAAGGCTCATAAAGAAAACAAGACATTAAAAGAGGCAACCCTTGATTTAGGTTACCTCTCTGCTGAAGAATTCGACAAAGTTGTTGATCCTGCTAAGATGACAGGATCAGTCGATTAAAATTCATTGTTTAAACTTCACATAAGGAGAACTTCTTTGTTGTCCTACTTCGCCAACCCACTAAAGGGTTGCCTGCATCGGACGCCTTGAATTTCTCACTTATGAGAAATTTCTCCAATGATTTAATCAACTAACCCTGTCATTTGACAGGACATTAATGTGTGCGTGCATGATTTTCTCGAACAGCGCGGATAATATCAGCAATGTCGAAATGAACAGTGACCCAAAGGCGTCCGCTATTCACCGCATCAACGACAGAATAGGTCAATCCACCTGCTGCTGCTGCAAGAACAAGCCAAGCGTATCCATCTTTTTCTGACGCATAAGAAGCTAGGAAACCAGCACCAGCACCTGTGCCAGCATCGCTGCTGTTTTTGCTTTAGCACCGAAGAACTGATAGCCAATAGCAGCAATGGCCATGAGAGTCAGTCCAGAAAGTCCGAGTGCATTGCTTTGAATGCTATCATCTTCAACCTGTTTAGTTTCTTCCCATGGATTAAAATGCGTGTTAAGTAATTTTTGTAATCCCATCCTTTCCTCCTTGTTAGATTGTTAAGGGAGTATAAAGATTTGGGTTGATTTTTCATACTTAAAAATTTACTTGTCATTGATGTGGAGCCCTAAGCGGGCTAGAAGGAAGCGGCAGACTAAAATGGGATGACGTAGAAGGTGTTTAAAAAGGTTCAAATAGGTAACGCTGGAAATAGGTTTTTGAAGGAGGGTCGAAGACTTTCCAAGACTATCCGAGATCCAGTCGGGATAAGGAGGAGGGGTAGGAGGAAGATGGTCGATAGAGAAAAAGCCGACTCCCTGAGTTTCAGATGTTAGGGTAGGTTTTCCATCGGTAATCGAACATTCAAAGAGGTGTGTATAACGGGCCAAGCGGTTTAGGGGGGTGTACTCTGCAACTTTTCGAAGAATCGCAACCTGGTAGCCTGTTTCTTCTTTCATTTCACGGATCACGGCCTCTTCTGGGGTTTCATTGACTTCGATTCCTCCTCCAGGAAGGACCCAGACTGGAACATCCCGCCTTTTTGTTAGCAGGACTTTTTTCCGGTCTTCTGAAAAGATGATCCCATTGACACTTTCTTCTTGATGGTTCATAGTCATGTTGTTAAATTCTACAGGTGATATGCGACTGAGTCAATCTTTCATTCTTGTTTTCCTATTTCTTTTCTGTAGCTGTGAGAAGTATTACCTTTCTGTTAAGCGCGAATCTGTAGATCAAAGCAAGCTAGCCAGCACTTATGTGGGAAGTCCTGACCCCCGTCAGAAAAATCCACCAAGAGGTCAAGAGCTCATCATGGAATGGCGCCTTCCAAGAGATTTTTCTCATGAAAAAATGACATTGGTTTTGGATATTCTTTATAAAAATTATACTCAAGAAACGCTTTCCTATCCTATCTCGCGTCGTCGTGGCGTGATCACATACTCTCTTCTCGGCAACGATTATCAAGAAAAAGAAGGCCTTTTAACCTATAAAGCTGAGATTCGTGATAAGGAAGGGGTTGTTATCCAAGAATGGAAACAACAACTCTGGACAGAGCTTATCGTTATTGATTAATCCTCATATTCTGTGATTTGTTTTGCATGTGTTTCCTTGATAAAAAAGGAAAAAATGAAGGCAATTAAAAGATAGACAGGAAGGCGAATCAATGAGATCTGATAGTCATGAACGCTAAATTGTGCTGCATCTTTAGTTTTGTCGCCGATTTGCAAGAATGCGGCGACAAAGGACTGGCTAATGGCTGCGAAAAAGGCATAAAACATGTTGACGATGCTAATAGCTGTCCCAGTGACTTGAGGAGGGTTTTGCTCATGAATAGAAACATAACCGAGGTTGACGTTAGAAGCTGCAAATCCTAGCATAAAAAAACTGACGGCTGTGACCTGAACTCCAATGTAGGGAGGATATAGAATGATAACCATCATTAACAGGCTAAAACCCACTCCCCAAGGAATAAAAATTTTCCGTTTTTTCAAGGATGTCGAGGTGCGTCCAAAATAGATGGTTCCAATAGAGTAGCCAATCACAAAAAGAGTATTAAAAAGAAGGGCTAGATTAAAAGGGATCTTGTAGACAGCTTTTAGAAAAGGAATTGCCCAAATGGCTTCAAAAGCAAAGAGAGGACCAATCACGAGGCCTATAGTAATCCCGATAATCCAAACCTGAGAGTTATTAAAAACGTATTTGATTTGGTTCCACAACTCTTTTGTGTTAATTTCTCTCTTAGTAGGTGCGTCTCGAACGATGAGAAAATAAACACAGGCTAAGATAATCCCTCCTAATCCAAAGGAAAACATCGCATTTTTCCAATGAAAAAGATTCGACAGGTAATTAAAGAAAATCTTTAGAAAAAGAATTCCAAATGATCCCATCGCGATGAACATTCCAAAGAGAAAAGCAAAACGCTTCTGTTCAAACCAATTTGAAATGAGTTTTAGAGCATTCAGAAAAGAAAAAGCTGCTCCGATTCCCATGATAAAGCGGGCAATCGCCATTTGTATAGGCGAGGTAGTTTGAGAAAAATAGATCGCTCCCAATGCGCAAATGAGAATTCCAATAGAAGGTAGAAAGCGAGAACCAAATCGATCAATCAGAAGTCCTATGGGGATTTGAAAGATAGCATAGGCATAAAAGAATCCGGCAAGAGCATAGACGTAGTGAATAATATAAATCTTATTTCGATCGACCAATTCTAATATATTTGGGGATGATTGTAGAGTGAAAGCATAGGCACTAAAGATAGCGCTTAGGATAAGTATCACCCATGCATGATAGGAACGGGGATGTTGGCTTTGGGTCGCATCATGATTCATATTCTTCTTTTAACTAAGGAGAGAATTATTGTCAGCATGCTCTCTAGTGATGCGAAAGTTGCATTGAAGGGAGTGACTGGTAAGCCCAAAGGATGAGTTCCTCGGTTGTTTTCCAATCTAAGCAGGGATCAGTAATGGAGAGGGCATTTCCTCCTTGAAGATGGCTTTCTAACATCATTCCCATGATTAGATCATTCCCCTCAGCTATTTGCTCTAAGACTGCACAAAAAGCAAGTTGCTGCTTTTTCGGATCTTTTTGAGAATTTCCATGTGCACAATCGACTAGAAGGCGAGAATTCAAACCATAAAGGCGTTGTTTTTGAATCGCTTCATGAATAGATAGATGGTCGTAATTTGAAGAAGTAAGGGAACCGCGTAGAACGACATGTGTATAGGGATTCCCAGAAGTTTTCATCGAGGAGATCCTCCCTTCTGTATCGATTCCTATGGAAGCTTGTGGATGTCTAGCAGCTAAAGCACCGCAGATCGCATTATCAATGGTTCCATCTGTTTCATTTTTAAACCCGATAGGCATCGGAAGATGTGAGGCCATTTGTCTATGAATTTGTGAAGGAGAAGTGCGTGCTCCAATAATTCCCCATGTGACAAGATCTTGGGTATAAGCAGGGAGTACGGGATCGAGAAACTCTGTTGCAATGGGCATGTCCATTTGAAGAAGTTTTAAGAGAAGTTCTCGTGAGTCGTAAAGACCCTTTTCAATTTCGTAACTTCCATCAAGAAGAGGATCATAGAGAAAGCCCTTCCACCCAAATTGAGTTCGAGGCTTTTCGAGAAAGACCCGCATGACGATAAAAATTCTCTCGTCAACTTTTTGTGAAAGCTGTTTTAAGAACGTTGCATATTCTAAGGCAATTTTTGGGTCATGAATTGAACAGGGGCCTGCAAAAATAACAATACGATCATCCTCTCCACGCATGATATGTTCACCAGTAAGACGCATAAGAGAAACGCATTTTTTTTCTTCTTTTGAGAGGGGGAACGTGTTTATGAGTTTGTCAGGTGTTGGGAGAGGTGTTAGAAAACTCATGAGGCAGTATATTGATTAACCTATTCAAAAAAGTTTGAGCTTAGCATAATGCCTTTTATTGTGACTAGCATAGCTCGCCGATTGTGGCTCCTTTTTTTTGGAGTTCTTTTTTTAACTACATCTGTAGTCGTCTCTTTTTTGGCTCATCACTCCTTTTCGTCAACAATTACAATAGGGGCAAAGAACTGTACCGAAGGACAGATTCTTTCAGAAATCATTGCTCAACTGATTGAATATGAAATAGAAATTCCCGTGCAAAGAAATTTCTCCTTAGATGGAACCTTTATCGCGTTCAATGCTTTAAAAACAAAAGATATTGATGCGTACGTGGAATATACAGGGTCCGCATACACGGGAATTTTGAAAAAAGATGCAACTGGGAAAAAAAGTGAGGAGGTGTTTGCCGAACTTCAGGAAGTATTTTTGAAAGAATATGGAATTGTTTGGATGACTCCACTTGGGTTTCAAAATACCTATGCTCTGATGCTCAAAAGTTCAACCTCAAAGAAGTATGGGATAACCTCTCTTTCGGATCTACAAAAAGTCATGCAACAACATAGAGACCTTCGTCTAGGTTTTGATCCTGAATTTTATGGAAGAAAAGAAACTCAAATCCTAGAAAAGCAATATAAAATTCCTCTTCAAAAACTTAAATTGATGGATCACACCCTTCTCTATATGACTCTTTATCGAGATGGGATTGATGTGATTAATGGGTATTCTACTGATGGTTTAGCTGAAGGGCTTGTGATTCTTGAAGATGATCAAGAACGTTTTCCAAGCTATGATGCGATCCCAATTGTTCATATTGAAATATTAAAAAAATTTCCGCAACTTGAAGGAATTTTAAATAAACTTGGAGGACTTTTTTCATGTGAAGAGGTCCAAAAGATGAATTATGATGTGGAAAAGAAAGGGGAAACTGTTTATAATGTAGCCCATGCATTTTTAAAACGACATCATTTAATCCATGAATTCATTAACTCAGATCATTGATACGCTCAATGATATCATTTGGGGTCCACCCCTCCTTATTTTACTTGTTATTGTTGGCCTTTATTTAACGATTAGAGTCCGTGGTCTTCAATTTCAATACCTTTTTTATGCTCACAAGTTGGCTTTTAGTCGACATGATGACGAAGCTCAAGGGGATATCAGCCACTTTCAAGCACTGATGACTGCCTTGGCTGCAACGATTGGTATTGGGAGCATTACAGGTGTCGCAACAGCCATTGCTGTTGGAGGAATGGGAGCTCTTGTATGGATGTGGGGAGCAGCACTTTTTGGGATGGCAACCAAATATGGAGAGGCGATCTTAGCGATTAAATATCGCGTGACAGACGAAAGCGGAGAGATGTGCGGTGGTCCAATGTATTACATTGAGAAAGGGCTGCGTTGGAAGTGGCTTGCTGTGATTTTTGCTATTTTTGGAGCAATCACAGCTTTAGGTACAGGAAATATGGTTCAGGCCAATTCTGTATCTCTTGCTCTTTCTAGTTTTTTTCATGTCGATCCTATTTGGTCAGGTATTGCTCTAATGATCATTGTTGGAGTTGCTCTGATTGGTGGGATTAAAAGTATTGGAAAAGTTGCGGGAGTTCTCGTACCAGCGATGGCTGTTTTTTACATCCTTGGAGGACTCATCATCATTGCTCTTAAAATAGAAGAGGTTCCTGCTGCCTTTGGCCTTATTTTTCGTTCCGCTTTCAGTGGGCAAGCTGCTGTAGGTGGATTTGCAGGAGCAACGGTTATGATGGCGATCCAGTTGGGTGTTTCGCGTGGTGTTTTTTCGAGTGAAGCTGGACTTGGGAGTTCACCCATTGCAGCGGCAGCAGCTAAAACCGATACCCCTGGTCGTCAAGCTCTTGTTTCAATGTGTAGTGTTTTTATTACAACAGGTATCGTTTGTACAATTACAGGACTTGTCATCGCAGTATCAGGAGTTTTGGGAGAAATAGGGCCTGATGGAAAGATGTTAGATGGTTCGGCTATGGCTCTTAAAGCCTTTGATAATATTATCCCTTATGGGGGATTTGTCGTAGCGATTGCGCTCATTCCTTTTGCCTATTCAACAATTTTAGGGTGGGCTTACTATGGAGAAAAGTGTGTCGAATATCTCTTTGGATATCGAGCAACGAAAGGATACCGTGTGATTTATACACTCCTTGTTTTTCCAGGGGCAATCTTAGGTCTAAAGCTTATCTGGGGTTTTGCAAATATGATGAATGGTTTAATGGCCTTTCCTAACTTGGTTGCCCTTTTTGCGCTAGGAGGAGTTATTTCCAAAGAAACGCATTTTTTCAGACATCTTTTAAAGAAAGAAAAGTTGGAGAGAAAACGTGCAAAGTCTCGAAACAAGAAGAATGAGACTCCGCCCTCTATTAAAGAGCGATAGCGCTAACCTCATGAAGATTTTTTCCGATCCCATTGCTATGGAGTTTTATCTTGGAACAAAAGATGAAGCTGAAGCACGTGAATGGATTGAACGTTCCCAAAATCGTTATAAAGATATGGGGATTGGATTTCTTGCTTGTGAGCTAAAAAAAACAGAGGAATTTCTGGGAATTTGCGGTCTTTTATTTCAACCTGCTATCAATGGACGGGATGAGATCGAAGTGGGTTACCTTTTTGTTCGAAAATTTTGGGGGCAGGGATTTGCGACAGAAGCGGCTCATGCTTGCATAGAATATGGTTTTCATCAAAAAGGATATAAAAGAATTATCTCTCTTATCGATCCTAATAATCAAAAATCTATTCGTGTCGCTGAGAGAAATGGGCTAAAAAAGGAATTTAAGACGGTCTATAAGGGAAGAGATGCTGTTGTTTATTCCTTAGAGATCAACTAGTTTTTTCTCAGCTTCTTCAAGCTGAGTTTTTGTCTTTTCGACAAGTTCTTTAGGAGCTCGTTCAACAAAGTTTGGATTATTCAGCTGATTTTTGAGAGAGGCAATTTGCTTTTCCAGCTTTTCTTTTTCCTTTGCAAGGCGCTCTTTCTCCCTTTCTTGAAACTCTTCGGGAAGAGGGATAATGATCTTAAGATCTTTTACTGAAGCAGATGAGGTAAACCCTTTCGGGGATTCTTTAGGGTTAAAAATAAGATTTTTTATCCGAACAAGAGAAAGAATAATCTCTTGGTGCTTTTCTATAAGACTTGTTTTTCCTTCAATAATGACATCGGTTGCTGTTGATGGGGGAAGCTTCATTTCAGCCCGAATATTTCGGATGGCATAGACAACTTCATTTACAAAAGCAAAGGTTTCTTCTGTCTCAGGGGAGATATCCTCTTTTCGGATAACTTTTGGGTAAGATGAAACAACGCATGCAGGAGATAAAAGGGCTTGAATAGCTTCTTGAGTATAGGGGTCAGGGTTAGATTCTTTAAGCCTTGGGAATTTTTCCTTGAGTAAATGGAAGATTTCTTCAGTGATAAATGGAGCGATTGGGTGCATAAGACGAATGGCAGCTAGAAGGACAATTGTCAAAACCTTTTGCTTGTTTTTACGATCGCCACCTTTACCAAAAAGGGTAGGCTTTGCCATCTCAACATAGTAGGCACAGAATTCATCCCAGAAGAAAGTGTAGCCTCTCATCGCAGCACGGTCAAAATGGTAGCCTTTTAAATGGTTTCCCATCTCATTAATTGTCCGATTGAGTATCGATATAATCCATTGATCATCAAGCCCTAATTCACCGAGTCCTTCCATAAGCTCTTCTGATGTAATCGTGAGATTCATAAGGACAAAGCGAGAACCATTCCAGATCTTGTTGGTAAAATTTTTAAACTCTTCAAAACGGCGCCTATCGAGGTCGATTTGGGGGCTATGTGTTGCACTTGCAGATAAAGCCATTCGCATAGCATCCGCCCCAAAAGTATTGATAATCTCTATAGGGTCAATGACATTTCCTTTGGATTTCGACATCTTTTCCCACTTTGAGTGAATATCTTTCCCTTCTTCTTCATGAGAAACATAAGTGATGCCTCCGTCCTCGTTTTCCCTCCAATAGGACTTTCCAAAAATAAGGCCTTGAAGAGAAGTTTCAGGGAAGGGGACTTCTCCAGTGACATATTCTCCCATCATAATCATCCGAGCGACCCAGAAAAACAGGATATCGTGACCTGTTACGAGAACAGAGTTAGGATAAAACTTTTTGAGTTCATTTGTCTTGTGGGGCCAACCCAGAGAACTAAAGGGCCAGAGTGATGAAGAGAACCAGGTATCTAACACATCGGGGTCTTGAGTCCATCCACTGGGATCTTTTTCGACTTCAGGAGGTTTTCCCTCTCCCTCAAAACAGATGACTCTTCCCGATTCATGGTACCAAATAGGGATGCGGTGTCCCCACCAAAGTTGTCTTGAAATACACCAATCACGAAGATTTTCAATCCAGTGAAAGTAGGTGTTTTCCCAAGTCTTAGGAATAATTTTTACTTTATTTTTCTTAACGGCATCGATGAGCTTCTTCTTAAAAGGTTCCATTCGAATGAACCATTGCTTTGAAAGATAGGGTTCAATGATTGCTTTTGATCGGTAAGAAACGCCGACTCGATGTGTATAGGGCTGAATTTTACCTAAATGTCCCAGCTCTTCCATCCGTTTTACAATGCGGAGGCGGGCTTCTTCCATTGTAAGCCCTTCAAACTCTAGACCATTTTCATTTAGCGTTCCATCAGCATTTAGAATATTAATTAGCGGAAGATCATGCCTTTTACCAAGCTCCCAATCATTAGGATCATGAGCTGGAGTGATTTTAACAACTCCTGTTCCAAATTCAGGGTCGACATAAGTGTCCGCAACAATTGGAAGTTTGCGGTTGACAATGGGCAGAATGACATTTTTTCCAACAAGTGCTTTATAACGGGGATCTTTGGGAGAAACAGCAACAGCAACATCTCCAAGCATTGTTTCGGGTCTTGTCGTTGCTATTGTTAAGTGGCCTTCTCCCTCTTCGAAAGGGTACTGGAAGTGCCAAAGTTTTGTCTCTTTTTCCTCATATTCGACCTCATCATCAGCAAGGGCGGTTTGTGTCACAGGATCCCAATTCACTAAATAGTCACCACGATAGATAAGGCCTTCATCGAACATCTTTTTAAATAGGGTTCGCACAGCTAAATTGGCATCTTTATCCATTGTGAAGCGTTTGCGCATCCAGTCACAAGAGCATCCTACTTTCTTCAATTGGTCGATGATCCGATTTTCAGATTTTTCTTTCCATTTCCAGACATATTCAAGAAATTCTTCTCTCCCATAATCAGCACGACGCTTTCCATGTTTTGCAATCAAATCTTTTTCGACGACGGTTTGTGTTGAAATGCCTGCATGGTCAAGACCTGGGACCCAGAGAACTTCTTCGCCTTCCATACGCTTCCATCGGATCAAGACATCTTGCAAGGTGCTGACAAGAGCATGTCCCATATGAAGGACACCCGTGACGTTAGGTGGAGGCATGACGATACAGTAAGGAGTGCGATCTGATAGGGGATCAGCATGAAAGAACCCCTTACGTTCCCAGAAATCATACCACTTCTGTTCAACAAGATCAGGATTATAGGCTTTTGGTAGCTCTTCTTCAGTCATAAGAGAACAAGTTTACTCGAATTTCTTTGAAAAATCTACTCATTTTTATGCTGCTTTTTGGCGAATGACGGCTTTGGCAAACTTCTGCCAGGACTCCCATTCAGTATGAAGATTTTTTTCGAGAACTTTTAACTTATTTTTTAGAGATTTCAGTTGGCTTTTACAAATGCCTTCTTTTTTTGAGGTGTTGTACTCTATTGCAAGGGCTTTCATTTCAGACAGCTTGCTTAGTAGATCATCGGTTAGATTCTCCACTCTTTGTTCTAAAGACTTTTTGTTATCAACCCAGAGGGTTTTAAGTTTAGCGGTAAGTTCTTCTTTTGTCTCGATAACCATTCGCTCTTTAATCCGATAAGAGCTGATGCGTCTAAGGCCTGTTGCTAGATGAAGTTTGCTCAGGGTCCAGATGACCCATTTAGAGGGATCAAAATGATACCATTTAATCCCGTTGCGATAATCATTTGCAAAAGTGTGGTGGTAATTATGATATCCCTCGCCAAACGTGACTAAGGAAATGAGATAATTATCAACAGCGGTATGCTCTTGGCTAAAAGACTGAGATCCCCATGTATGTGCGATGGAGTTGATAAACCATGAAAAGTGGTGGAGAAAGAAGAGGCGGACTCCCCAAGTGATTACAAAAGCGCCTAAATAGTCATTTAAAATGTAGCCGACAAAAAGAGTCATCAGGGCATTTGTTAGAACCATGAGAAGGGCATAATATTTATGCTGAAACCGAAGCAGCTTATTGCGGTAGAGATCAGCAACAACTTTTTGATCAAGAGGTTCTGTCTTCCGAAAAAGCCAAAACATGTGGGCATGCATGAATCCTTTCTTAATGGAGTAAGGATCGCGGTCTGTGTCAACAAAAGCATGATGTCTCCGATGATCGCAAGACCACTTCAAAGCACTCCCTTGAGTAGCCATTGAGCCAAAAAAGAGAATGACGGCTTCGACATACTTATTCGTTTTGAATGTTGAATGGGAATAAAGGCGGTGATAACCAACTGTAATTGCAAGGCCCGAAATGTAAAGAATGATAGCAGCAGCGATGAAGAGAGAGCCCTTTGGAGAAAAGTGGTAAAAGTAAAAGGGGAGGCCGATCAGAAGTGCTAGGTGGTATCCAATAATGTATATTGAAACAGTCCATTCTATTTTATTTTTTTTCAAAATAATTCCTTGGTTAAGTCACATTAAGTCACATCGTAATTCTGCAGAGTGCCCGATTTCCTAGATAAAGTTAAGAGGAATCTCATATTTTGAAAATTCTTTTTGAATCATCCCTTCATGCTGCGCAGCTTTTCGAGGTTTACCAAGACAGATGTAATAGAGAGAGAGTTGTTTAAAGAGTTGAACCTTTTCCCAAAAAAAAGCTTGTTTGAACCAAGAATTTTCCAACGTAATGTGATTTTTTAAGAAATAGCCCAGGAGTGTTGGAGAGCGTGGAAAAGAAGTTTCGATAAGGCTATCGAAGTGAGCTAGTGCTGCGTCTTCACCTTCTGCTCTAGCAAGATAGCATCCTTGAAGAAGAAAATAAAGGGAAGAGGTGTCTTGAACGGGCTTACCTTCAAGAAGTTTTCCTGGTTCTCTTTTTTTTCCTGAAAGAAGAAGAGCCCAAATATAGAGCTCTTCAAACTGTTTAAAGTTTTCAAGGTAGGGAAGAAGTTTAGGGGCTTCTCCTATAGTAAGTCCTTGGTTGAAAAGAGAGTAAAGAAGGCGATCACTTGCTTTATCCTTGATCAGATCAAGCTTTTGGGGAAGAGATACATCGTCAATGGCAATTTCATAAAGGTTTTTAAAAAGGAGAAATCCGGGGTCTGATTCATTACGGTATTTCACACGGATAATAAAATCGATCAGTTTAGGATAGCCTAGTTCAAATAATGCTAAGAGGCCATTTTCTAATAAGGTTAACCGGTGCTTAAAAGTTTCAGGGATATTTTGGATGAGTTCATACAGACTTCCTGGTCGAGCTAGCCAAAATGAAAGGAGAATGGATAAAGATAAATCTTCTTCAGCTTCGCATGAAAAATTAGGAGGAATTTGGATAAAAGGAAGATCTTCCCAGCTCACTCTTAGATTTCGTGTGAGTCGATCAGTTTCTGTTAAATTATAAATGCGAGGAACGTGCCTTAGGGTAAGTAATGTAAAGGCGTAAGCTCCAATACGGTCTTTCTGTGCTGTTTCATGAAGTCTAAAGAGAATATGTTCGTCTAGAACATAACGTAGAGGGTGTTTAGGAAACTTACGTGCTGCAAGTTCTAAGCACTTAATCTCTTCTTCTAAGTTATTTTCTGCCTCGTAAACGAGAGATTTTCCAAGGTATTCAATCGGAGCTCCAGGAGTTTTATGAAGAAGTTCAAATTCATCAAGAGCTTCTGAGAAAAACTCTTTGGCCTTACCTTTTTTTGTTTTCCCTTGTTCTATCAGTGTGAATCCTGCACGAAACGTTGCTTCCCTCCCTTCAGGACGCCCTTTGAATGAGTGGGCAATGCGGCGGTATTCCATAAGAGCGCGGCTATAATCTCCGCTGAGTAGAAAAGCATCAGGAACAGAAAGGCAATTGACGAGGACATTTTGACTTCCTGTTGAAAGATGAATAGGGGAGATTTCAAATTCGGTATCCTTCGAAGCAAGGCCAAAATGACCTCCAACGATGGGGACGTGACTAATATAGGTGAGCTTGGATTCATCATTGATCAAAAGACGTAGGGTATTATCTTGTTTTTCCACTGCAATAGTATACGTTTCATCAGGTTCTAATGAAATATTATCGACGCGTGAAACTTCAACGTTATCGCGGAAAAGCTTGACGCCAGGGTTTTCCTTGGATCCAATCCAAATAAGATACCCTTTTTCTAATCCTTCGCGTCCACTATTACTAGGAACACACATCATAAAGCCGATTCCACCACCCTCTTTTTGGATTTTCACATCTGCTTGAATTTGAATATTTCCAGAGTATGATTCCTTTGAGAGCATCAGAAGAATCCATTCCATCAAACCTGCATAACGGGAAATTGCCATCTGTTTCGTAAGGATGACACTTTCTTGAAATTCCCAATTTGCTGGAGTGTGAATATCAAATTGCTCTGTAGGGATCCAATCGGGGCGCCCTTGAATATAACGTTCGAGATCTGTGATAATTTCCCGGACAGATTGGTAACGCTTATTTGTATTTGGATGCAAACATTTCAAAGTAATGCGGGAAAGTTGTTGAGTAATTTCGCGGTAAGGAGCCACGTCTTGGGGGTCTTTCGGAGGTTCAACCCCATTTTTGTTGAGCGCAGTGCGCCATTCTTTGATACTTCCAGGTCTTTTATAAGGAACTTCTAGGGTTAACATGAAATGGAGAATGACCCCTAAAGAATAAATATCGGATTGAATACTTGCAGGATGGGCAAAAGCTCTTTCAGGAGCCATATATTCGATCGTTCCGGCGGCTCCTCGAGGGTTTGTTTTGCCTTTAAGATCGTCCATGGTTGTGCTTTTATCTTCCTGGTCAGCTTCAGGGGTATAAATCTCTGTAGCGACTCCCCAGTCCAAAATAGTTACCTCATTGTATTTCCCAATGATGATATTTTCAGGTTTTAGATCCCGATGAAGAAATCCTTTCTCATGAGTATGTTCTGTCGCTTGGCAAATATTTAAAAAAGCAAGCATTAAAGAAGGAATTGACCCTCCCATTGTGCTTTCGGAATGACCATGATCACTTGCCTTTCTTGCAGCAACAAGAATTTCTTTTAAAGTTTTTCCCTCTAAATAGGGCATTGTATAGTAGAGATCTTTGCCATTATCGATGAGGTCATAAATAGGGATAATAGAAGGATGAGAAAGTTGAGCTGCAATGCGCACCTCTTTTTTGAAGCGGCGTCTTGCCGATTCCTTTTCCTTTCTTTTAGGGAGAATCCGTTTAAGAGCAACCTTTCGACCGCAAACAGGATCTTCAGCTAAAAAGACTTCCCCCATTCCTCCAATTCCAATTAATTCAATCAATTGGTACCGATCTAATTGGATAGGGAAGGAGTAGGGTGAGGATTTCTTCTCACATGCATCTGTATCTTTATGTTCCATTCCTGCGAATGTAGCAAAAATTTTCCTCTTTATTCAATTGAAAAATAGTGATACGATTTGATCATATGTCAAAAAGAGAAATTATCTTAACAGGAGATAGGCCAACAGGCCCTCTTCATTTAGGCCATTTTGTTGGGTCGCTTCGTTCCCGCGTTGAACTTCAAGATATCCATGATCAATATGTGATGATTGCTGATCTTCAGGCATTGACAGATCACGCTAAAGAGTCGCAAAAGGTTCATGATAGTGTTCTTCAAGTGGCTCTAGATTATTTAGCTGTTGGGATCGATCCTGTAAAAACGACGATTTTTATCCAATCCTTGATTCCAGCTCTTTCCGAGCTAACCATGTACTATCTTAACCTAGTGACTTGGAATCGCCTGAAGCATAATCCAACCGTTAAACAAGAGATTGTTCAAAAGGGTTTTGGAGAAAGTGTTCCTGCGGGGTTTATGACTTACCCCGTTTCTCAGGCTGCCGATATTACCGCCTTTAAAGCAACCCTCGTTCCAGTCGGTGAAGATCAAAAACCCATGATTGAGCAGACAAACGAAATTGTCCGTGCATTTAATAGAACCTATAATGCCGATGTTCTTGTAGAAGCAAAGGCTCTCATTCCCCAAATTGCACGCCTACCCGGAACAGATGGTCAAGCGAAAATGGGTAAATCTCTCAATAACGCCGTTTTTCTTTCAGATACTCCAGACCAAGTCTCTAAGAAAGTAAAGAAGATGTATACTGATCCTGGTCACCTTCGCGTTGAAGATCCAGGGAAAGTGGAAGGTAATCCTGTCTTTAGCTATCTCGATGCATTTGGAACAGACCTCGAGAAAATCCAAGAGTTGAAAGCACATTATACCAGAGGAGGTCTTGGAGATGGAACGGTTAAAAAATACCTTCTTGAAGTTCTTCTAGAGTTCTTAGAGCCTATTCATAAGAGGCGCTCAGAATATGAAAAAGATCCAGGTGCTGTGATGGAGTTTTTGCGTAAAGGGACAGAAAAGGCAAATGAAATGGCGTCAAAAACCCTTTCCGAAGTCAAAGAAGCCGTTGGCATTCTTTATTTTCAAAACGCAACTGTCTAGCTAAAATGGTTTAAAATTGGGATGATTTATGCGGACCTTTCCGATGGATTTTGCTTTCTTAAAATCAACCCTTGTCTCATGGACAATTTTCTCGATTTTCAGAAATCAAAATCCATCAAAAATACCTCGGCTCATTCATCCCAACTTTAACCCAATTTAGCTATATGACCCCTTTTAAGAAAGACTGGAAATATTACTTAGGAATGACATTCCTAGTCTTAAGTTTTCTTATTCCTGCTATTGGATTTATCTTTCCTTTTCTTGGGCTTCCTACTGCACTTGTTGCGACACTCATTGGAGTCTTCACTGTTGGTATTCCTGAAGTGATGATTATCCTGGCTGTTCTTTGTTTGGGTAAGGAGACTTTCAACTATTACAAACAGAAGATCTTTAGAAAGAGAAAAGGTCCACCAAAGCCTGTGTCGAAATTTCGCTATTATTTTGGCTTGGTGATTTTTCTAGCCAGCCTCATTCCGCTGTATCTGAATGGTTACTCTCCTGACCTCCTTCCAGACGATGGGCGCCACTATATTCTGATGGCAGGTGATCTTGCCTTTGTCTTGAGTTTCTTCATCCTAGGCGGAGGGTTTTGGGAGAAGATCAAGGCTCTCTTCCGCTGGGAGAATCAATAAATTTCTTTATAAACTCTAATATTGAAAAAATTCCTGGGTTTCTCTATGATTTCCACTGAAAAGTTTAGGGAATATCATGGTAGATGCAATTTCAAGCGGCTCTGTTGAAGATGGGGTAATGATCCTGGAAGCTCCGGTTGAGCTACCCGCTGAAGAAAAGGTTAAAAAAGAAGAATCTGCTGAAAAAACCACCTCAATCGATCGATTAAAAATATTTCTTGTCGATGGGGGTCGTAAAGAAGCTTATCATCAGCTTTTAGTCACACTCTATGGGAAAAAACTTACCGATCGTGCTTTTCCCATAGAATGGAAAGAAGCACTCACAAGAGATCATTGCATAGAAATTCTGGAGCGAATTGGACATTCTATTACTCTGGATGATTTAGAAGAGTTTTATGCAGAGCTCAAGAGTGGGACGATTAAAAGCGAAATTTTAAAGTACGCACTCGTACCCTATCTAAGAATGTGGAGGGCAGGAAGTGTGAGAGATCTTCCTCCATACTGGATGAACCATTTTCTCGCTCTTTTTCGAGATCCCTTGAAAGAGATCAAGCTTGAGGTCAATCATGGTAAAATAAGCTATGTGGATCGAGGAGCGACCCTTTATACCCATTATACACAGCAACTCAAGCGGCTTCAGGAAAAAGGAGATCGATCTCGTCCTGAATTTTCTTACGCTCCAAGAGAGCTTTTAGCAAAGTCAGTTGCTTACGCTAATCCACAAAGTGTCTTCGATGGCGCGGTTATTCCTGTTTTCAATCAAGAGTTAGGTCGGGATGTCTTGTATTCGTTAAAAGGGCAGATCCATGACAGTGGACTTCATGCCTATCTTTTTGTTCCTCTTGAAAGAGGAGATGCTTTTCCAGCACAACTCCTTTTTCGAGGGACGAATGGCTACGCAAGCGTGGGACGAGATCTTGACTCAAAAGGTGTTGGAAAACGGGTTTTTGCAGCAAATAGTGGTAAAATCGAGGCTTTAGTTAAAGAAGCAAAAATAAATAGGGTTGAAGTCATTGGGCACTCTCTTGGGGCAGCAGATGCTCAGAGAGCTACTGCTCTTCTTGTCGATCCTTTAAAAAATTTTGAGTTTAAGGAGATTTCTCTTTATGCCTTTTGTGCACCCCGTCTTGAAATTGAAAGGGTTAACCAATGGAAGGCTGATCTTAAAACGCTCGCAGAGCAAAATAAGCATCCAGTGATTCGACTCAATTTTGCTTATCATGAAAGCGACGCTGTCACCTGGACAGGAGATGCCTATTTAACTGGAGCGGAACTTGATTTTATCTATACAACCTATCTGATTGTTAAATCGGAATCAGGAGCACTGCAAACTCCTGCCCATCACACAACGGCTTTCTTTTTGGATGGAAACTTTAACCGTGATGTGGATGGTAGATATCCTATATGGATATACGATGTTCCCAAGTCTGAGCTAGAAGCTAAGTTTCAAAAAATAGATCAAATTACCAACTCATGGCAGTGGTTGCGTGGTTTTAAAAGTTACTTTGTCAAACTTGAATCCAAAGAAGAGATAGAAAGGGAGATTGAACAGATAAAGAAACACCAAGCTGTGATCAGAACGATGGAAAAAGGGGGGTCGCAACATTCATGGATCGCCTATTCAGGCTGGAACGCAGTTCGATATACTATTCAGCCTGCTGTTTATCATGTGTTTGAAGGGACTCGCTATCTGGCAAGTTGGAGAAGCTAGCTGCAGGGTCGGTTATGATGCTTCTGTAAAGGATGGAATATGGTATCTCCAGTTGAATCTTCAGCATCTGGTGTTGTTATTAACATAGAAGAAGATGAAACTTCTTCTAAAAATGAAGACACTCGCCCTGCTTCCAACGAATCGTTTCAAGAGAATCAACAGGAGGCGTCACTGTTTTGCCGATTTGTTCTAGAGCCACTCCATGCTTTTGGTCGAGGGATAAAAGCAACGGTACTGAGAATCGAAAAATGTGCGGAGAGAGGTCAGAAATATAAAGGACTCAATCAAGCTCATAAACTCTTTCAAACCATCCGGGGATTATTTTTTCGTAAACAAGAGACTGACTCTGGAGTGACTCTAGAAGCGATAGAGCCGCTTGCGCAATTCAAAGAGACATGTATTTTGCCACTAACATGGTCGAATCATTTAAAAGGTTCAGATGAAACCCAATGGTTAACCTGTTTAAAGGCATATGACAAAGAAATTTTAGGACGGATCAATACTTTTTTTAAGCAATTTGATCGTATTCCCCTCAAACAGCAGGAAGCTTTTAAAAAGTACACAGGAAATGACTATATTGAATCTCTTGTTGCACAGACGTTATCACAAGTCTTAGCCTATTCTGAACATCTTGAAGGACAAACCATTTGTATCCCTAGACAGCAAAATCAAAAAGTCATCTATACTGATTATACTATTCGGATGCAAAAACTCGGAAACAATGGTGATTTACCCTTAATGATCCTAGATCCCGGATCTAAGGATCCAGCAGCTCAACCTTGGGTCATTTGCCGCGGAACCTCACCTTATTTTGGATTAAAATCAGGTGTAGCTTCATCGATCCTTGCGGATGTCAGTAAAGCTGAAGGTTTGGATGAAGCTGTGATCACGTCTCAGAAAAGCCAACAAATTTTAGAGAAACTTTTCCAAGATTTTAAGAATAAGGGACAAAAACCTGTAGTTTGTGGCCATAGTTTAGGGGGATTTATGATCTCTCTGATGATGATTTATCATCATGATAAGATAGAAAGAGGCTATGGATTTGGTTCTCCTGGAGTGAGTCAAGAGGCCAAAGAAAAATTCATTGCAAGTGGAATAGCTGATGAACGTTTAGCCTTTTTTGTGAATTCAGGAGATTTTGTTCCGGTTGCTGGAGAAGCATTGATTGGAAACCTATTCGAGGTTGAAACAGCGGAATCTATCATCCGGAAACATATTGTGATGTCGCTGAACCAACAAGGCCAAATCTACCGCGTTGATAAACATGCAGAAGAAAATCAGAGAGCGAGACCTTTTGCAAATAAAATCCGGGCTGGAGTAGGAAGAATACTGACTAGAGGCATTCAAACAGGAGAAATGCTTGAAGATCAAGTCAGGCAAGGATTAACAAGTATTCATAATCGCTTATTGGCTGAAAACGATAAAGCATAGAATCCGTAGGAGATTACTTCTCTTCATCCTCAATGTCAATTGTTGGTTTATCCCCTTCATCCTCTCCTGACTCTGCTGTGACCCATTCTTTACAGAGAATATAGACTGCAGCCATGATAAAGAGGATAGGAATCAAAATCTTCCAGGAAATGTTGAACTGAGCAATGATAAAAAACCCGACAAAAACGAAAAGGCTAATCGCTGCATCGTGGAACCGCCCTTGTAGAAACTGTTTAAGCGCAAGGGGGATTCCGATAACAATCATGATTCCTGGCCACCAAGAATCAATGAAAAAAATTACGGCTAGCCCAATCAAGAAGAGGGCAGTCGAAAGAGCTTTTGCTTTATTTTTTGCAATAAGAGGTTTTGCCATTTAAGCTCCTTTATTTAACGTGAATTCTATTTTTAAAGTACGGATTCTAAGTGTTTTCATAGGAACCTTTGATGCAATTTTGTTTGGAAATAACGCTTTTGGCTATTCCCTGCACAAAATAGCCCCAAATTTTCTCTATGAAATTCACTTATTATCTCCACTTTTAAAATTAAACTCACGTTACTTATGTAAAAGGCGGTATTTTTTCTTAGCAACTTCTTTCTGTTTTGGTGAAACAAAAGAGCGTTTTTTACTTGAAACAATCGCCTTTGGATAGCAGCGCATCTTTTCTATTGTTGTGCTAGGGAAAAATTCTGAAAGAATTGCTGGAGCTTCATCTCCACGCTCTGCCATTTGACTAGCACTATAAAGGCACAGCCCCACACCATTCCCTTCGCCATAGCCTTCAAATAGAGCGATGTTTCCTTTAATGCTCACATTAAATTCATTACTTTTAAGCTTATCTTTTCCGAGCTTTTCTTGAAGAGCTGCAAAATCAACATCTTCAGTATGAGATCCATCGTGCAGGCGTGTTGCATAAACTTTCCCCGATACATGGTCGACAAAAAGGTCCATTCCAGTGACTCGGTTTGTTTTGACAACCTTTGCTAACTCTTGAGTATCGACTGTCAGAGACCAGCGAGAATCTTTACGGTTTTTAATCGCAAATTTTGACTCGACGCCTTCAGGTGTTACAGTATTCTTTCTGAAAATAGAAGAGTAGCTAGCAGTTTTTCCACCGCAATTCTCTGTCCAAGACCCTGGAAAGGGTTGGTCTTCATAGGTCATTACAAGATACTTTGTATTATCAACGGCTCGATCGATTGCAAGGTTTTGAAGAATAAGGGCATTACCATGATATCCTGCTTCTTCCTTAGTGATATGCCAAAAGGCATCATAATTGAGCAGAGCTTTATAATAAGCGTCTGTTCTAGCAATAATTGCAATAGCATCAAGGACATTAGGAGGGAGAGTTGAAGAGACATGCTCATTTAGAATGGTTTTAACGTAGGTTTCAACATCTACTTCATTAATGATACTTAATGTATTTTCGATATTGTAAACTTCAATGGCTCCACGGTACTGGACCCCATTGACCAAGAAAGTGGTTTCTGGGCTAGTAGGAACGACTTGAAGTTGGTAAATTCCTAAAAAGTTTTCACCCCACTTAATCCCTTCTTCATGTGGATAAAGATAGAAACGTTTGCCCCACCTTCCTGAACTTTCTTTTTTTCCATTTTCTGGATTGTAGATTGCGTAAGGCCCTTTTGCTTCAAGAAGAATTCCGTCAGTTCCCTTTTCTAAAAGAAGTTTGATGGTTGCTGGCTTTTCAGCACTCATGTTTGTTGAGGGGGTCTTTTCTCCAGTAAAAGCAAGCAGAGGTAAAAAGAATAAAAATAAAAGAAATTTAGCTTTCATCGAGCATTTCTCCAGAAAATTGATTAGGAGCTGTTGAGCGTCCTAGATGTTGATAGGCCAGTTTAGTCACTTCTCTTCCTCGCTGGGTGCGTTTAATAAAACCCTGCATGATAAGGAATGGTTCATGCACCTCTTCAAGTGTTGTGGATTCTTCTCCAAGAGCAGCAGCAATTGTGTTAATTCCAACAGGGCCACCTTCGTGATGGTCAATAATATGCTTTAGCATTCGTTTATCCATTTCGTCAAGACCACGGAAATCGATATCTAACATTTCAAGGGCTGTACGTGTTGTAATTTTATCGAGCTTATTGTCACTACGCATTTGAGCATAATCACGGACCCACTTTAACAGGTTATTAGCGATTCGTGGGGTTCCTCTAGAGCGCTTAGCAATTTCTATGATCGACTCATCATTGATTTCTACTCTTAAGATTGAAGATGAACGAGAAAGGATATCTGCCACAAAGTCTGAAGAATAGTAGTCAAGGCGGCAGGTGAATCCAAACCGAGATCTAAGAGGAGCGCTCAGCTGTCCCATTCGAGTTGTTGCGCCGACAAGTGTAAAAGGATTGAGTGTTACTTGAACACTTCTTGCTTGAGGACCTGAATCAAGCATCAGATCAAGTTTAAAGTCTTCCATCGCTGGGTAAAGATATTCTTCAACAGTTCGGTTCAGGCGATGGATTTCATCAATGAAAAGAATATCTCCCTCTTTTAAATTGGTCAAAATTCCTGCAAGATCAGCCGGCTTATCAATAGCTGGGCCAGATGCGATGACAAGATCTGTTCCCATCTCGCTTGCAAGGATATGAGCGAGTGTTGTTTTTCCAAGTCCTGGTGGTCCATGGAAAAGAGCATGGCCGAGGGCTTCATTTCGCTTTTTTGCAGCGCCAACAAAGACCTTGAGTTTCTCAATAGCAGCAGGCTGCCCAATGAATTCATCCAAACAACTTGGACGGAGTGTTAACTCTAGTTTATTGTCTTTCTTTTCCCAGGAGGATTGTACGAATGGAGGTTTTGTCATTTTTCAATCACTTTCTTACTTGGCTACATAAGAAAATAGTAGCAAGAAAAGGATTTCAAGCGCTATATCTAATCTCAGAACACGGCATTTTTTTTTGTTTAAGAGGGCGAGCAAAGCAAAGATAAACTTTCTTAAACGACCAAATTCATAGCGAGAAGGCTATGAATAAGGAAGAAAGAAAGTTCTTTGAAGCCGCAGCCATCATAAGAAAAAAATGTCATGTTCTGAGATCTAATCTATAAAAAACGAAAAAACTTGAAATAGCGGTGGTAAAATGAGTTTAAAGTCAGATAAAGAGATTCGAAAAATGGCATTAGAAGAAGGGATGATTGAACCCTTTGTCGATGCGCAAGTGAAGAGTGTTGAAAATCAGAAAATAGTTAGTTATGGTCTCTCAAGTTATGGATACGATGTTCGTGTAGGGAATCGTTTTAAAGTCTTTACCAACGTTCACAACACGATTGTCGATCCTAAAAATTTTAATGAGGATGCCTTTGTTGATATTGAAGGGGATGTTTGCATTATTCCTCCTAATTCTTTTGCCTTAGCAAATACCGTTGAATACTTCCGGATTCCTAGAGGATATCTTACAGTTTGCTTAGGAAAATCGACTTATGCAAGATGTGGCATTATTGTGAATGTAACGCCCTTTGAGCCAGAATGGGAGGGGCATGTAACGATTGAGATTTCGAATACGACGCCACTTCCTGCTAAAATCTATGCAAATGAAGGCATTGCACAGGTTCTTTTCTTTGAAGCTCAAGAAGTTTGTGAAATTTCTTATGCAGATCGCGCAGGAAAGTATATGAAGCAAACGGGGATCACCCTCCCAACAATGTAATGAAGAGTGGCTGGGTACAGATTTTTTTAAAAAACTGGTGGGTGATTGCTTTTGTCTCAATGGCTTGTGGATTTTACCTCCAAGCCATTCATAAAAAAAATCGTCTAGTTAAAACTTTGCAAGAAAGAGTCGATCATTTATCTCAAGCAAAAAGGGAAGCAGAAGAAAAAAAGGAAGAACTCGTTCTACGCATTCAAAGTCAAGAAGATCCCGAATGGTTAGAATTGGTATTGAAAGAAAATCTTGGGGTAACTGCTGAAGGAGAGTTGAAGGTGGTGTTTGAATGACCCTTTCCTTGCTTATTATCATTCTTGCAATTTTAATCTTTAGCTCTGGTTTTTTATCCGCATCTGAAACAGCTCTTTTTTCCCTTTCATCAATGAAAGTGCGCGCTTATCGTCACGGCACTGATAAAAGAGGTCATTTAATCGCTCGGCTTCTTTCAAAACCAAGAAAGCTCCTTGTGACGATTCTTATGGTTAATGTTTGTGTTAATATTTTAGTCCAAAACGTTGTTTCGGGAATTTTTGGAACGTTCTCAAGTTGGGCGCTTACGGTGGGTGTTCCCCTCCTTTTAACATTGATTTTTGGAGAAGTGATTCCCAAGTCTGTTGCCTACCCTAAAAACACTTTTATTGCCTATCATTCTGCTCCTGTGCTTCGAGGAGTTGAATGGCTTTTAAAACCCCTTCGGGATGGGATTACTTTTATTACCTCAGGAATTTCCAAGTTTTTCTTTTTTTATCTAAGAAAAGAAAAAGAGATAGGGATCGAAGAGCTCAAGCTGGCGCTCCGGACATCTCAACAAAAGGGAGCCGTCTCAACCGAAGAGGCAAAACTTGTCAGAGGGTACCTTAATTTAGAAGAAGACTTAGTCAAAGAGCTGATGTGTCCAAGAAATGAAGTCCTCTTTTTTGATATTAATGAGCCGATTTCAAGATTGATTCGCCTGTTTGTAGACGAAGAGTGTACACGAGTACCCGTTTGTAATGGTGATTTAGAAAATATTTTGGGAATCATGACAGGTGGAAGCTTTTTTCTCCATCGAGACCATTTTAAATCTTCCCATGACATCATTCCCTTTTTGCGGAAAACTCACTTTGTTCCAGAGTCGATGGTAAGCCGAGCTCTTCTGAAGTATTTTTATGAGCACGAAGAAACGATTGTAGTAGTAGTTGATGAATATGGCTCTGTTTCAGGATTGATTGCTTTAGAGGATCTTGTTGAAACTGTTGTCGGTCAGATTGCTGATAGAAGGGATGAAACTAGCCATTATACACAGCCTTCGGAAGATATCGTGATAGCAAGTGGAAAGCTCGAATTGATTGAATTTGAAGAGATTTTTGATTACCACTTAGAAAGTCCGAATAATATGGCTACTATAGGAGGTTGGTTAACAGAGCTTTTAGGAGATATCCCTAAAAGTGGGGCGAAGGTAGAACGGCATGGCTTTTTATTCCATGTTTTAGCTTCAGATGTGAACCGTGTCCGTCGCGTCTATATTCGTCGCCTCCGATCAAAAAAGAGGAAAAAAGATGGATAGTTGGACCTTTTTTCTCCTCCTCGTTCTCATTTCCCTGATCGTACAAGGATTTTATTCCATGCTGGAGATGGCTTGCGTTTCCTTCAATCGGGTTCGGTTGCAATTTTATGTTAGTCAAGGTAATCGACGGGCTAAGTGGTTAAGTTCTCTGTTAAACAATCCTACGCGCTTATTCGGGACAACACTGATAGGTGTGAATGCTGCGATGCAGTTTGGATCTGAGTGCGCGCGCCGCTTTTATTCATCCCTTGAGCTTAGCCCTGATTGGGCTCCGATTACCCAGATTTTTATTGTCCTTATTTTTGCTGAACTAGCTCCGATGTTTGCTGCCCGCCGTTATGCAGAAAACGTTGTCATGCTCGGAATCCCGATCGTTTATCTAACCTCATTTATCTTAAGACCTGTCATTATTGTTCTAGATTTGCTTTGTCGCTCTATAAATTTCCTTTTTGGTGTCAAAAACCGTTCAGGGCTTTATTTAACCCGTGAGGAGCTTCAGAAAGCGATTGAAGAAAGAGAAGATTCACCTAAAGAGAGACTAGACCCCATCTTAGTGAATATCTTTGCCCTAAAAAATAAGACCGCAAAAGATTTGATGGATCCCATTGGGGAGATGAAATCTATTGCCTCTGAAAATACGGTTGGGGATTTAAAGGGACTGCTTGCCCTGCAAGCCCTTCCGTTTATTCCTGTTTATCATAAAAGCCTTCAAAACATTGTTGCGGTCGCTTTTCCTAGAGACCTTCTTCGTCTTCCCGATGATACACGCCTAAGAGCATACTGCCGCTCTCCTTGGTTCATTACGGAGAGAAACTCTGTCCTTGAAATCATTAAAGAATTTCGCCGCAATAATCAGAGTTTAGCCATTGTTCTTAATAATCAAGGACAAGCGATTGGGACATTGACACTCGATGCGGTTGTTGATGAGATTTTTGGCCATCGTGATGATTGGATTTCCTTTGGCGAGTATGTTCCTGGCAAAGGAAAAGTATTTGTCGATCGATCCTTTCCAGGAGACACCCTTGTTTCTGAGGTGAATAAGTGGTTTTCTATTGAAATTCCCTGCAATAAGGAGACAACCCTTGAAGACCTGATGGAAGAACATCTAGGTCATCGTCCTGATCGCGGGGATGTTGTTCGCGTCGATAACTATGAGCTTTCTGTCGAAGATACATCGCTCATTGCTGGTCGTACGATTTTGATTCGTTCTACAGGATGACTAAAGAGGCTCTTTCATTCTTCCAAGCTGTAGAAGACAATTACGAAAAAAGAGCTGTTCGCAGTTTTGCGATTAAAACAATAATGACCTCAGTTGCTTTTTGAATCTCTTCTGGAGTATTCATCCGAGAAAAAGAAAAACGGAGAGAAGAGGAAGCTCTTTCTTTGGAATATCCCATGTTAAGAAGGGTCCGAGAGGGTTCTAGCGCGCCTGAAGCACAAGCAGAAGCATAAGAAACGGCAATCTTTTCCATGTCGAGAGAAATAAGAAGGGATTCTGCGTCAATCCCAGGAAAGTAGAGATTACTTGTATTAGGAAGGCGAGGTCCTTCTCCATTGACTTCAAGATCGGGAATCTCTTCAATGAGCTGTGCTTCAAATTGCTCACGTAGGGACCTCATATAAGCAAAGTCTTCATCTTCATCAAAAATTGTGAGAGCGCGTGTCATTCCGACAATCCCAGGGAGATTTTCTGTTCCTGATCGGAGCTTTTTTTCTTGTCCCCCACCTGTTAATAGGGGGGCTAGCTTAAGCCCTGAACGGACAAAAACAAAGCCGACTCCTTGAGGTCCGTGAAACTTATGAGCAGAAAATGCCATGGCAGCTACTCCTTCAGGAATACAAAAGGGTTCTTTGCCTAGTAAAGCTACACCATCTAAAATAAGAGGGATATTAGCCCTTTTTGCAACTGCAGCGATGGCTTCCATCTCTAACTTTATTCCTGTTTCACTATTGGCTGCAGACAGGACAATAAGGCTTGTGTTCGGCTGAATGGCTTCCTGCAAATCTTTAACTTTAGGAGCCCCATAAAAATCGATAGGAAGATAAGTGACCTCAGCTCCATTTTCTCTTAGTTCTTCTAAGGTATTAAAGGCGCAAGCATGATCGATAGGAGATGCGATAACATGGGAAGAGGGATCGGATAAGGCTCCACGAATCAAAAGATTCATTCCTTCTGTTCCACCAGAAGTAAAAAGAATTTCGCTGGGTTTGACATTAAGAGATGTTGCAATCGTATTGCGGCAGTCTGTAAGGATTTTTTTTCCTTCCTGACCGAAAGAATGGATGCTTGAGGGATTATGTGGGGGAGCTGCTAGTTCTCCGATCATTGCATCCAGAACATCTGGATCAAGGGGAGTTGTTGCATTATTATCTAGATAGATTCTCTTGTTCATCTGTTTTAACAAGGACCACGGTTACATTGTCATGGCCTCCTTGCTGTTTGGCCCGTTCGATCAATGTTTCTGTGGCACTTTTGATACTTTTAGTATTTTTTAAAATCTCAGTGATTTCTTTATCACTGACCTGGTCTGTGAGACCATCACTGCACATCAAGTATATATCATTTGGGCTTACTGGAGCAATATGCATTTCTGCCTCTACATCAGTCTGGGTCCCGATTGCTCGTGTTAAAACATTTTTATAAGGGAAGTTTTGTGAATTTTCTTTTTTAACCTGTCCTTGAGCGATCATCTCATTTCTTAATGAATGGTCAAAGGTGAGCTGCTCTAAAAGCCCCTTTCTAAAACGATAAATACGACTATCTCCAACATGGCCATAAATGAGAGAACGCTCATGAAAGAGGAGGGTACAAATTGTTGTTCCCATTCCTTTGTAATCTTTTTTCTTTTTCCCTAAGTGATGGACCCAACTATTGGCATTTTCGATGCAGAGCTTATTAAAAGAGGTCAAATCGAAAATCGTCCAATTTCGTTCAGTGGAAATAAAAAGCTCTTCAATGGAAGCTGAGACAAATCGGACCGCTTCTTTAGCAGCAATCTCTCCAGCATTATGCCCTCCCATGCCGTCGGCAATCGCAAAAAAACCGTGCTCTTTAAGATTTAAGAAAACATCTTCATTATTTCTTCTAACAAGGCCGATATCTGTCATTCCAAAACAGCTCAGCTTATAAGCACATTCGTTCATGACTAAGTATTTTCCTCTCCATTGATAGTATTAGATTGCTCTGAGGGGTTTAGGCACTCACCCAAGAATAAAATAAGTTCTGTGTCGAAGTCATAAATCGCGTAAAGAAAAGGACGGTTTACATTCATAACAATAGGGTTTGTGGGTTCTCGAAAGGCTTTTAAGCTAAAGGTAATGCTGGATCCTGCAGCAGCAAAAATTCCTCCTTCATTAATCGACAAGACGCTTTCATGGTAGGCTTGACTGATGTAGAGGTCTTGCTTTCCATCGATTCCAGAAAAATTTGCATTTGTATTCAATGCTGAATGTATACCAAGCGTTCTAAAAAGACTATTGAGGTCGAGTTTTTGGCTGATAGTAAATTTAGGAAGACTCAAATCAACATCTTTCTTTTCAAATTGATTCAAATAGGAAAGAAATCCTTTAGGTTTTGATTCATCTTGAGAATAGTAGAAATCGTAGAGCTGGGAGTGTTCTTCTTTAGGGAGAAAGACGATAAAGGAAATATGAGAGTTTAAACCTTCTATTGGAAGTGCAACGACTTGAGTATCCTTATTTTCAAAATAATAAAGAGAGGATTTCTGATTCATCATTCTACAATTGACATACTGACCGCTATGCGTTTTAAATTGACTCGTTCCACTTCGTTGGGTTGGAAAGGGACTATTCCAGGATCCCTTAATAAAAAGGGTATTAAGCAGAATCATTTTTGTGGATTTAGCTAGAGTCGTTGGATCGATAAACCGAGAAATTTTACCTCCGGAATTGTCATGGATCCACTCATTCATTTTTGAGGCAGCTGATTGAGGCTTTGTGAAGTCGACCTTTTCGATGTCGCCTTTAAAGTCCTCATGAACGATTGTTTCGTAAGAGGAAAGAATAGAAGTATCTTTTCCAAGCCAAGCGCTAACGCCAACTTTAACACCTCTGCCTAATCGATCCCGCATATTTCTATAGCCTGCTCCCACTTGATTTTGAGGAGTTGTTAAGTGAAGGGCATGCCCCAATTCTTGAGCAGTTTTTTCTTTCGCACCCATATAAGCCATGAGCAATGAAGAGGTGATTGAAAAAGGGGAGATAACCGTATTAGAGGATTTATCCATAATGTAATAAAGGAACATTCCCGTTTGATTCAGGCTATCTGCAAGTTTATTATCATTTTCTTGGGCTTTTAATGGAGAGATTGATGTAAATAGACCAATGAACAATAGAAATCGGATAGGGGATAGTCTCATAAAATAGATCATCCTGTTTTACGGGACTGATGCGAACTGGAATTTTCAGATCTAATGCACAATTTTTCTCTCATTTCTGAAAAATATTAAATCGCCTACCCAATATGGGTATGTCGATTTTATGTTTTCCAAAACTTAGAAAAACCTCAGTACACATCAGTCCCTTAGTTTGAAATTAAAAGTATACGAATAACACTTATCGAATTGAATGTCATGTGTAAAGCGATCGGGGCGAAAAGAGAACGTTGCTTTTCATAGAGAAAACCAAGGAATAACGCTAGGGTAAAAAGTGAAAAAAGGAGAGAAAAGTTGCTGAGACCTTGATCAGGAGAAAAATGGAATGCAGCAAAAAAAAGGGACGAAAGGATAAGGGCACCAACACGGTTCACTTTCTTTTTCAAGTAATTATAGAGCATTCCACGAAAAACAAATTCTTCTATCACAGGTGCAGCAATGAGGATTGCAAAAAGTGCAACGACCAGTAGGTAGGGAGATTCTTTAGCCATTTTTAAGAAACGAATGGCAACTTGCTCAAGTCCAGTATACCCAGTAAAAAAATAAACGATCGATTCTACAAATTGTGAAAGGGCAGCAACAATAGGAAAGGCAATAAACCATGTTAAAAGACCGAGTCCTAAATCTTTTATGATACACTTAAAACGAGCCCGATCGGGATGGATCCAAACCGCTTTAATGACCCCTTCTTTTTGAAGAATTGAAAAGCAGAAAAGATAGGTAACAACCCAGGCAAGTGCTAAGAGCTGGAGGAGAGTGATTAAAAGTGCCGGAGAGTGTGTCAAGAGTTTAACAATAGAACTTCCCAGAAACTGAACGCTTAGTGGAGCAATAACGAAGAAAATTAGAAGGTAACCCAAAAAACCAGCAAGTGGAAAGCGGAGATCGATCGAAACCTCTCTGAGGTCTTTTATTTTAAAAAAAGACAGTCGGTAAGCGATGTATAAAAAAAGAGCTCCTATTCCTGAGAAAAGGAGCCCTGTGTAAAGATAGTCCACTACTTGCTCTTCGATAAGAGGATGTAATCTTCGATTCTTTTAACCACCTCTTTTGATAATTGAGCGTGTGCCAATCCCATTGGAGAAACGCTGTAGGTGATTTTCTTCCACCGCTCTGGGCTAGGATCTGTAAGGTTAGCAGGTTTTGGAATAATATGGTTTTGGTGGACAAACTCTTGGAGGATCACTTCTGGATTTGTTCCTCTTAAATCAAAAACTCGAATACGCATTGTCATAGCGAGTTCAGAAGAAGGGGTGATTTTGTCTAGAAAGTTCCCTTTAAGTTCCTTTGGATGGATATCATGCTCTACAAGTTCAGTAAAAACAACATACTCATGATTTTCAAAGGCCTCCTTAATCCAAGTCGTATCAGCTGCAAAGGGGTTATTCTCAGCTGATAATTCTGCAATAGCCGCATTGATGTCACTTGGAGTGCTCACATAAAAATTATTCCGTTTCATCAGGCGATTTTTTAAACTATCTGTAAACTCTTCAGATAGACTCCATCCTAGCTTACTTTCTGAGCGGTCAAAGACGGGAACAAAAGCAACAATGGGTTTTGCTCTCCCATCATCATGAAAACGTGTTGCGTGTTCATAATTTCCCTTCGAACTACATCCTAAAAGGGTAAAAAGTGCAAGTAACATTCCAATTCGTTTCATCATTTTGAGGCTCCAGAGGTTTTCTGACTAAAAAAATTAAGGATAGCGAAAGAGGGATTATGCCGCAACGAATGAACAAATTCTCTGAGCTAGAGAATAGATTCCTGGTTGATAATTTTAATTCTAAAAGGTATATGGTACAGATAGACTATAGGTTCTAAAAAGAATATATTCATCACAGGTGTGAATTTTTCTTGCACTTTTTGTTTAATGGTGAAAAACTCTTTCTAAGAACTATTGATACAATTATTAGGAGGAGACATAGATGTCACTGCAAAATGCTGAGGCTAATTTAAAAGAGTTTGGTAAGGAACTCAACTTAGAAGGACTAGCCTTTGATGAAAACCACACTTGTATATTAGGGATTGATAATACTTTTTCTCTTCATTTGACCTATGAGCCAAATTCTGATCGACTTTACCTCTATTCTCCGATTTTGGATGGCCTTCCAAAAGATGACCCTTCAAGGTTAAAACTTTATGAAGCCCTTCTTGAGGGATCCATGCTAGGTGGGCAAATGGCTGGCGGCGGCGTAGGTGTTGCAGTCAAAGAAGAGCTTATCTTAATGCATTGTGTTTTAGAAATGGGTTCAGGTGCTGATCCTTCATCTCTTAGACGCTTTGCTCCTCTTTTTGTTGAATCCGTTGAAAAATGGCGTGAAAGAGCAAAGAATATTATTGAAGGAAGAGATCCTGGAGCTACAGGAATTCCTGGAGGCGGACCCATTGGCGGCGGCGGTGGACAACAGCAGCGCCAGCAGCCAGGTAAAGATGATGACGATAACCCAAAACCTGGAGACCGCTTCATCAAGATTTAGTGGATAATCCGCTGAATATCATTAAGAGGAAGGAGAAATCCTTCCTCTTTTTTTTCGATCCCCTTTTTTACCCTTTTGACACTTGTCATGACAGTCGAATGGTCACGAGAAAAGACGCGCCCGATTTTGGGATAAGGAAGCTTTAATTTTTCTCTACATAGGTACATGGCAATTTGCCTGGGAAGAGCACATTCTTTATTTTGTGCCTTACCTAGGATGTCTTCGGTTTTAATTCCAAAAGTGTTAGCCACAGTTTTAAGAATCTTTTCAGGTGTAAGGAACGTCTCTGACTCTTTTTCAATAAGATCTTTCAAATGATATTCAGCAATTTCAATATCGGGAGGAATTGTACTATGGGGAAGACGGAGAGCCAAGGCTTCAAGGGCTTGAATAAGAGCATGGAGGTTTTTAAAAGATTTCAAAAGAAACTCTTTCAGTGGGGCACTCAGTGGAATGTGAAGCGTTGAAGCTCTCGATTCCAGAATCTTGATTCGTTCCATTTCATTAGGAGGAGAAATAGAAAGAGTAATTCCCCATTCAAAACGACTAATAAGACGTTCTTCAATCTCTTCAAGCATTCGCGGTGGATGATTCGACCCTAAAATAATCTGTAGCCCTGCAGTATGCAGACGATTAAAGGTGTGAAAAAGCTCTTCTTGTGTTGCAATTTTTCTGGAGAAAAGGTGTACATCATCAATAATTAAGACTTCAATATCTCGATAGGCTTTTCGAAATTCCTGAAGGGAAGCAGAACGAAAGGCGCGGATGACATGTTCAGTAAAGGTATCTGCACGGACATAAAAGCAGCGCTTGTCTTTTTCCTGAAGTGCTTTGGCTATTGCCATCAGAAGATGAGATTTTCCACTTCCTTTAGGTCCATAGATATAAATAGGGTTGTAATTTCCCAAAGGGAGAGACTCTTCAATGAGTTCTAATAGAATATTCAGAGGAAGATTTTCTTCAGATTGCTGGATGAATGTTTCAAAAGTTGCGTGAGGTTCTAGAGGATCAGGCTGATAGAAGTTCTCTTCCTCCTCATTTTTACTTTTTGGAGGAGGGTATTCTTTCCCATTGATAGAGAAATGAATTTTGATGATCTTTCCTCTTGGTGTTAAAAAGTACTTAGAGAGGTAGGGTGTGACATACTCTTTAAACCAGTTGATCTGAAAAGAATCTGCAGCATCTAAATAAAGGTTTCCCGCATCAAACTTGATAACTTTTAATGGGCGAAGCCACTCGTTAACGGTTTTGTTTCCGAGCTCATGATCTAAGAGACTAAGGAGATCATTCCATGCCTTCATTCAAAGCAGTTACTTTTTTTTTTGCTTTACTAAGATTTCACGGCTATTTTTATTCCCTTTTTGCCTTCTCTTAGACATATACCACTGTTGTAAAATTTGAAGAGCCATTGAGGAAAGCCAGTAAATGTTTAATCCAGAAGGGAATTTATAGAAAAGGAAGGTAAAGACAATAGTCATAATCATTCCCATCTTCTGCTGTTGCTGCTGTTGATCAGTCAGCGGCCCTTTTTTCTTATTTTGAGCTGCAGCCATTTTCTGTTGGAAGAACATCACAACCCCTAAAAGAATAGGAAGAAGGTGGAAGGACGTACCAATGAAAGGAATAGGATAGCTCCATGAGAAAATAACATCTGGTGCTGTCAAATTATCAATCCATCCAGGAATAAAACTTGCTCCACGAAGAGGGAAGGCTGATTTTAATAGATCAAACATCCCAAAGAGGAAAGGCATTTGAATAATCAAAGGAAGACAGCCACCAAAGGGATTGACTTTATGCTCTTTATAGAAGGCCATCATTTCCATTTGGCCTTTCTTAGGATCTTTTTTATGTTTTTCCTGAAGCTTTTGTAGTTTTGGGCTGATTTCTTGGAGTTTAAGCGTTGATTTAATCGACCAAGCATTCAGAGGATACATCATGATCCTAAGAACAACAGTTAAAAGGATAATTGAAAGTCCCCATGACCCTGTCAGGGTATGGAACATATTCATGATGAAATAGAGGAATTTTGCAAAAGGCTCAGAAATAAAGGCAAACCAACCATGAAAGCTTTGCGTTTGAGTGTATTGAGGATTATATCCTGTCACAGGGTTTGTGTAGGTTTCGTCGACTTTTGCTAAAACGTTTTTATCTATAGGGCCAGCATAAAAACGGAAGTTCATGGGCTCTGTTGTTCTTCTGAGGGGCATGTGAACTTCATATCCAGGGTATTTATTAGCAGGGTAAAGATCATGCTGAGAGTCGATCATTACAATACGAGATGGATCCATATTTCCTGGAACATTGTTAGCTTGAAAACCCATACCAATCTCATTTGTTGGATCGATGATCAAGGTAAAGTAGCCATTAGAGTTCGCAATCCAATCGGGTTGGAAAGAGCTCATAGTTGTTGAGGTTTTGGGAAGAGAGAGTTTCTCAACAACACGTTTACTGTTTTGAACGGTGCTATATTTAATCACCGGAGCAGGATTTCCAGAAATGAGTTCGACTTCTGGAACTCCTGAGGCAATCCATAGACCACGCGTATCTCCTTCAATTTTAATTGAAACATCGAGGCAATAAGGGGCATTAGATCCTTCTTGAGGAAAGCTGTAAGTTTTAATAATTCGTCGGTTGGGGAAAACGCCTTCGAATTGGATCATTTGATCATCGAAACGAAGGAGTTTGTAAAAAGTGGTAGAAGTTTCAGGGTCTTCAGAAATAGTATTGAATGCGTAGTACTGTGGGGGAACATTATACGGAGGGTAACCGCTATTTTTCTGAATGCCTCGTCTTAAAAGGGGATAGTACCCTCCAATGACAGTTTCTTTCTTAACTGTTTGATCTGAACCTTTTTCAACGACTTGGTAAGGATGACTAGGGAAACGGGCATTGCTTGTGTACTTCTTATCAATGATTCGGTCGAAGTTGATAGGGAGAACGACACTATCCGCATCCTTTTCACTTCTAAAAGGAAGGTTGATTTCAGCGACTGCTCCACCTAAGTTAGAGAAAACAACCTGCATCGTTTCATTTTCAAGCACGTAATATTCTTGATTAGAGAGACCTTCAGAGGGCATTGTCTCTACCCGATAATTCACAAGAGATGAAAAATTCGTAAGTTTTGATAGAGGAAGAAATGTTTTGGTTCGACTTTGAAAAATTCCAACAGGAAGATATTTTCCTTCAGCATAGTAGAGAACAATTCCATTGTTTTCTGGAATAACCGCAGGGAAAAAGAGTTGTCCTTCATCATATTCTCCAAGGAGAACCGTCGGGTCTTCTTGTGCACTAAAGGTAACGACTTGCATATCATGTGAACCAACTTGAGGCACATAGGTTGAAGTAACTCCAGGATGTCCACTAGAACTATAGATTGCAAAGTGGTCATCTGTTTGAAGAAGGCGAGCTTCTCGTCCCTTTATATAAACTGTTTTTGACCAATCTTTTTCCCAGGAAGTGACTAAATATGTTCCTTGATCTGTTTCTACCCCCCAAGTCATTGGCTGAGTTTCATTTTTGTCTTGATAAACGCGCGTCAGAGGTAAATCTTGAATGTTGGCCGTCCGCTTTTTAACATCAACTTCTTTGGCAAGCCTTTTTTCTTCAGTCAAAACCTGTTGGCTTTGTTGATAAGCTTCATATTCTTTTTGTTTTTTTGATGTAAAGTATTGATTGATAAAGAAAAGTCCGACAGACATTGCCACGACAAAAAATATAAAACGTTTATTCATCTTCTAGATCGCCTTTAGGGTTGCGTAATGGCTCATCCTAGCAAAAAAAAGATAAAAAAACTAGGGATCTTTGATTATTTAAGGGTATTGAACCTGTCTAACTAAAAAAGTCTTAACCAAAACAATCAAAGAACTCGGCGAAAAATTTTAGTTGGATAGATTTTTAGATTCTAGTTCATTGATGAAAGCTTGAAACCCTTCCATTTCACGGAGATTTTCGAGCCAGTCATCCTCTAAAATTTCCTCAATAGGTGGAAGGGCATCAAAAGCTTTTGCTTTTTCTAATAACCGGAGGGAATTGTCGAGATCCCCAATCACGGAATAAAGGCAAGAAAGGGCGTAATACGCATGAGTATTGCCCAGTTTAGCAGCTTGGATCATCTTGTATTCAGCTTCACGAAGAATCTGATCGGATTCCACATCATTTTCAAGAAGATCTCCAAGATTCACAAGGGTAAGAGCCCAGTCTAAGATGATCTGATCATTTTCTTTTTCTTTTTGATGAGCAACGCGATAGTGATGAATAGCGCGATGGAATATTTCTGGTTCACTCACAAGTTCGCCGTAGTGGCTATAAGTCAACGCCAACTGGAAATGGATGTGAGGAAATTCAGGTTTAAGCATCAGAATATGATTTAAAAGGTCGATTGCTTTCACATAATGATGATCACTTTCGTTGAACCCAGCAAGTTGATCAAGCGCTGATGCATAGTAAAAAATCCAATCCGTGTGTATATAGGCGGCATTTTTTTGCAGATTTAGGGCTTGTTCGAAATGATAAACCGCAAGTTCAATGATATGCTTTTCGTGGATAATCTCGCCATATTTCAGGAGGCACATCGCATAGTGGCTATGGCATAGGCTCGATTTGTTTAAATTCAGAGCTTGTTCGAAGAAATGGAGAGAGCGATCATAACTTTTTTCATCGTGATCTAAAAGAGCTGCAGCAAAGCTACTAGAAGCCATGGCGTACCATAGGCGATGGTGAGCTCTGTTAATGCTAAGGCCCTCTTGAAACTGTTCTAATGCTTGGTAGTAGTAGTCAAGGTCTTTGTAGTAGGTCCCAAGAGCATAAAAACACATTCCATAAGCATAAAATGTCTCTGGATTTTCATGCTCTTCGATTAAGTGTTCGATTTTTCCTAGAGCTTCATGAATCAGTTCTAATTGTTCAGTCTGACTTCCAAGTAAAGCTAATGCTTCTACCCAAACTGCTGTGATATAGGGGTTTTTCTTGTCAAAGCGATGAGCTTTAAAACATTTATCGATCGAGGCTCTTATTTTTTTCGTATCTTTGAAAATGGCTCCTGACTCTAGAAGAAGGCGGGCCCATTCAAGATAGGCTTTAGAATCATTTTTTGAGAGTTGAAGCGTTGTTGAAAAACACTCATTAGCTTGAGAAAAATGGTCTTCATCATGGGTATAACTATAAAGGGTTTTTAAGGCGACCCCAAGAAGGAACCAGCCTTCTCCAAAAGAAATTTTGATTGAAACGGCATTTTTATAACAATGAATGGCCTTAAGCAACAGACGTGTGTCATTGGTCTTTTTTCCCATCACTTGATAGACATTGCCAAAGTTGATCCAGAATTCTGGAGCTAAATCATCCTGAAGAGTTGAGGCTTTTTCATACGCTTTGATAGCATAGTGATAATCAGTAATTTCTTCAGACTTTTTAGCGAGTTCACTCCATAAATCTCCTAAATCCCAGTAGAGGTCTGCTAGAACATCGGGTGTTTGTCCTTCAGAAATTTCAATTGCTCGTTCATACTTTTTAAGAGCATTTGTGAAATAGCTAGGTTCTCTTCGCCTCTTTCCTAAGAAATAGAGTGTATTTCCCCAGAGATGCCATGCTTGGAAGCAGTAGGGATCTAAAGTTGTTGCAATTTTGAAGCGCTTACTGGCGAGAGTAAGACCTTCATCATTTTCTTCAGAGCTTCCATATTCGAAAAGAGACAGTCCTTGCTGCATAAAAAGCTGAGGGTTTTGGGGATCGAGTTTGGCTGCCATTTCAAAATATTCAATACCACCTTTGTCCCCATGAAGAAGTCGGAATTCTCCTTTTTGTAGGAGGTTTTCACTCAGAGCAGAATAGTCTTTATTTCCCTTTAGCTCCTCAATAGGGCTCGTTAGAGAGAGGTCCTTTTGAGTCGGTAGTTTAAAATCTGTAGGACGTTTGATTTGCTCTGTTTTTGCCATACCTTGAAAAATGGGGTTAGGTGAATTACGGATTATAGGTAAGGGGTCCATTTTCGACAACGTGCTTTCCCTCTAAAAAATAGATTTATAGTAAGAGGAGAGGGTTAGAATTTTAATTGGACGATTTAAAATAAGAGGTTTAAAAAAAGACACTCTTAATCTAAAATTTATGAACTTGTCCAGAGCTAAAGGATTCATCCATGTATAGCTATAAAAGAATAATTAGAGTTCAAGATACTGATGCAACTGGGGTTCTCTACTTTGCAAACCAATTGCAGATCGGTTTAGAAGCGTTTGAAGATTTTCTTTGCACCCAAGGATTTTCTATAGGGGAAATGATCAAAAAAAGACATTACCTTCTTCCGATTGTTCATGCAGAGGCCGACTTCTTTGCTCCCATCCATGTAAGCGATGCTTTGGAATTAACACTGACTTTTCCCAGAGTTGGAACAACCTCCTTCACTCATGCATCAGAGGTCTTTAGACAGGGAGAAAAAGTAGGAACAGTTGAGATTGTTCATGTGGTTTATTGCCCTGAGAAAGAGAAAGGAATCCCTATCCCTGGAGAACTAGAAAATAAAATTCTAACTTGCTCAGAATCAAAATTTTTATAATAATGCTTGTCTAAAAGGTATAGAATGACACCAATACTTAAAAAAACAGCTGCTCAGTTAGGCTATGATGATCCAACCCTATTATTTCGTAGAACAGCTTGGACATCAGCAACGTTTGCCTTAGCAACAATCATTGGGAAATTTTTTGTTCCTGATCTTAATCTTAAATCCCATTTTGTATTTGGTCAGGTGACTTCTCTAACCTTCAACCTAATATTCTATAATGACCATATTGCAAGAAAGTTAGAGCCTCGTGAAGAAGAACCAATAAATCCAATGAAAATAGATGTATTCTACGTGATCCACTATGTTGCTTTTTCAGTCCTTCCATTTGCTGTTGGGAAACTTATTGTGAGTCGGTGCTTTGAAAATGTTACCTGGATGCAAGCCGCAAAGAGAGGCGTATACTTTGGAGGCTTTGGTATTACTACCCTTTGTGCGACCGAGCTTTACAAGAAGGGACAAAAGAAACAGGTATTTTAAACTTGGGTAGAAAAGAGCTCAAATAGTCTTTAAGTTCATCTTCTTGATAATTCTTTTCACTTTCAATATAAGCTGATGGGCGAAAACCAAACTCTTCGTCAGGAACAGGTACCACTTCAGCTCGGATAATTCCTTCGATGTTGCCAAGAAGTTTTTCAATTTCTTCGGGGTGGATATTTTCACCACCACTGATGAAAAGGCGATCTTTTCTTCCCCAAACTTGAAGCCCTGTTTTAGGGGAATAGGTTCCAAGGTCCCGTGTTTCAAAGTATCCCTCGGTATTTAAAGGAAGATCAAAGGTTCCATCGCCTTGAAGATAGCCTTTAAACAAGACTTTTCCTTTCACAAGAATTTCCCCATCTTTTCCGATCTTTAGTGCGCGATAGGGAAGAGGATGGCCTAATGAAAAAAATGTTCGATCAAGATGGGTTGCAATCTGAGAGCTCATTTCAGTCATTCCATAAGTAGGGTGGAGGTTGATATTCCGATTTAAGGCTTTTTGATAAAGAGAAGAAGGAATCTGGGCTCCTCCAATGAGGATATGTTTATAAGGGGGGACTTTCTCTTTATCCAAAAGGCGCTTAAGTTGAGTCGGAACTAATGAAAGATGAGTAATATCTTCGACGTCTTCACCTAAAGCAACCGTTCCACCAGCTAAAAATGTTCGAAACAAAAGAGCAAGACCAGCAATGTGATAAAGAGGAAGGGAGAGGTGGTAGCGATCTCCTTTTTCAATAGGGAGATAGGCGTTTGAACCAAGCGCACTATAGTAATGATTCCCCATGGTATGGCAAGCAATTTTGGGTTTGGCTGTTGTTCCAGATGTAAAAAGGTAAGTAGCGCTTTGTTTTTTTTCTAAAAAACTTTGTCCTGAGAGTTTTCCCTTTCGAAAAATTTTAGAAAAGGGGAGAGAGATTTGTTTGATTTTTGGAAGTTTCATTCCATCCGGATAAAGAAGAAAGGGGGCTCTGAGTTCATCTAAACTTTGGGGAAGAGTCTCTAAGGGATGATAAGTATTGATAGGGCAGGCTATTGCTCCTAATCTAAACAGAGCGAAAAATATAAGGGGAGTTGGAAATTCTTTGTTGGGTAGGATAGCTATAGGATCATGGGCTTTAACTCCACATTCTTTCAGGGAAGATACAATCCCTTCAATGAATATTTCACAGTCTAAATAGCTCCATTTCTCTTCTTTAGAGATTAGGGCAATGTCTTTTGGTGTTTTCCTAGCGTAAAGAGAAAAAGGACACTCAAATACATTCATCAAGGATAACCTGTAATTTATCCATTTTTAATCTCCACTCCTTGGGAAAGTGAAGGTTTCCATTTTTATAATAGGGCTCTTCTTCGAATAGGGAATCTTCAAAAAGATGACAAGTTCCCAGCCCCATAGGCTTCAATGGGATTTTCAACCGGTAGGCAAGCTTTGCAAGCTGATAGATCCCTAATTCACTCTCATAGCTGCTACTCAAAATAAAATCGACCCCTTTTACTTTTTTGGGGAGAGGATATCCATGGAGCATTGGTTTAATAACATGCATTTTTATCTGAGGATAAGGAGGAGTATCTCCAGTCCGTAATGATTCATCAAGGGCGACTGGATGAGGAAAAGCGGAAGGATTTTCGCTAGGTTTCAAAGGTTCTTCAAAATAGTCGAGGTTAGGAAAGTGACTTGCGAAGGTCATCGCCTCTTTTAGCTCCCATTTTTGGTTCATATCAACTCCAGAGCAATCACTTTTTTCAACTTTTTTAATCGCTTCTTGCAGCGTGAGATGACCAATTTTTACCTTTTCTTTTTCAAGGATACGGATAGGAATAGTATTGATTTCTAAAGGTTCTAATAGATCAAGCATCGCTGCAGCTTGGCCCCATTGGACTGAAGGGTAAGTCGAATCGTTTCCTTCAATCAAATCTCTAATAGCTTCATCAAGAGTTTCCTGGCTAAAGCCTGGCAAGGGAGCGACTTCTCCCCATCCAATTTTCCCATTTCCTGACTCTAGACGAATCAAGACTCCTTCTCGAATGCCCTGATTAAAGCGGCGAGAATAGTAGTAAAGTGTTCGTTTCATCAATTTATCCGCTTTTAAAAGACCCATCCAAGGATAAAAAGAAAGGTGTAGAGTGTCAGCAATTTTCCAACTTTTGGAAACAGGGGAGCAAGACTCTTTGGGTCAGAATGATTGAAGACATTTTTCACAAGAGGAATCCCGAATCCTAACGTAGCTGTAGAAGTTAAAGACCAAGGATGTTTTCCAGTCACGCCAAAAAGAATCAATGGGGTAAGGACTCCCAGGAAGATACAAAGGGCAAACTCCCAGCGTCCAAAACTCATTCCAAAGCGGACAGGAAGAGACTTTTTATTTGCCTCTTTATCACTTTCATAATCACGGAGATTATTCATCACAAGAATAGCAGTTGATAAAAGCCCTGGAGGAAAGCCTGCAAGAATGGCAATAAAGGAAATTTCCCCAGTCATTAGGTAGACAACCCCACCTGTAGCAACAGGTCCAAAAAAGATTAAAACAAAAAGATCACCTAGCCCTAAATAGCCTAAGGGATAAGGTCCTCCTGTATATAGATAACCAAAAAGAATGGCAAGGAGAGCCAAAACGCCAATGTGCCACCCTCCAATGAGCATTAAATAGAGTCCAGCAAGCGCCGCAATTCCAAACACTCCAAAAGTCACTTTACGCATTTTTTGAGGAGAAACAAGTCCTGCTTGAACCAGGCGTCTAGGCCCTTTTCTTTTAGGGGTGTCTGTCCCTTTTAAGAAGTCGATATAATCATTCGCAAAATTGGTTCCAATTTGGACTGCAAGAGCAAAAATAATACAGGCCAAAAAGACTCCGATAGGAAAACTCTTTTGCTCGAAAGCAATAGCTCCTCCAATCAAAACAGGAGAAAGAGAAGCAATCAGCGTTTTGGGACGGGCTCCTTCTATCCAAATATTCATGGTCTTTTAGGGAATTTTGAAAAATCGGGTTTTCGTTTTTCTAAAAAGGCTTGGTGTCCCTCTTGGGCTTCATCAGACATGTAGTAAAGAAGTGTTGCGTTCCCTGCAAGTTCTTGAAGACCAATTTCCCCATCACAATCAGCATTAAGGCCTGCCTTTAAGCAACGGAGGGCAAGGGGGGAGTGCTCTAGCATTTTTTGGCACCATTCGACAGTTGTTGTTTCGAGATCTTCAAGAGGAACCACGTGATTGACAAGTCCCATTTCTAAAGCTTCTTGAGCATTATATTGGCGACAGAGATACCAAATTTCACGGGCTTTTTTCTGTCCGACAATGCGTGAAAGGTAGCTTGCACCCAGACCACCATCAAAAGACCCAACTTTTGGTCCAGTTTGTCCAAAGATCGCATTATCTGCTGCAATTGTTAAATCACAAACCACATGGAGAACATGACCTCCACCGATAGCATAGCCCGCAACCATAGCAACAATGGGTTTTGGGCAACTCCGCATCGCTCTTTGGAAATCGAGAACATTGAGGCGATGGACACCTTCATCATCTGAATATCCTGCATCGCCTCGGATTGATTGATCACCACCAGAACAAAAGGCTTTTCCCCCTGCTCCAGTTAGAATAATTACGCCGATTTCATGGTCATTACGAGCATCCTCTAAAGCATGGAGCATCTCTTGAACTGTTAGAGGGCGAAAGGCATTGTGAATGCGAGGACGATTAATCGTAATTTTTGCAATCCCTCCCATTTTATGATATAGGATATCGGTATATTGACCAGAAACTTGCCAATTGAGTTTTTCTTCAGCTATTTGTGTAATATGATCTCCGACTAATAATTTCAGCAATAGTCCTAGGCGCTTCAAGATGAATAGGGTGGCTTGCATTGGGAACCCACATCACCTCGTGATTTTCCATAAGACGTTTTCCTATCTTCCGATATTTTATATCATTTTCACCAAATAAAAACAGTAGAGGAAATGAAAAATTTTTTAGGTGTGGCCAAAGGCTTGGAAGTTTTGAAGGGCTCAAAGTGCGTAAGACTTCAATAAGAGACTTTGGATCATGTTCTTTTCTCCTTTTTTTGATCTCATCTGTCAGAGAAAAAGAAGTGAAAAGCTCTTGGGCATACCATTTTTCTAAAAAGTGATCCATTCCTTCATTTTCGATCATAGCGATCCATTTTTCATCTTGGATCACCCTTTCCTCTCTTTTAGATTCTAATCCTGGGTTTGCAGAAAGGATAAATAAGGAGTCAATTCTTTCGGGGAATTTTCGGGCAAAATCCATAGCGAGACGACCTCCTAAAGAATACCCGACAACGATGGACTTTTCAGGGATTTCTTTTTCGAGGATAGAAAGATCTAAAGGTGTGCCACAATGGCCGGGAAGGGTTAAGGTTTTAAGAGGTTGTGTGATATATTGCGTAAGGGGATTCCAATCGTCTGGAGAACCTAAAAAACCATGGAGGAAAATAATCATATTCAAAAACCCTTACCTGGAAAGGTTCGTTGCTTCCATTCGACTAAGAATTTCTTTGATATTGGTTAAAAGTCCTTGATGGATTTTTTTATTGCCATTCGGTTTAGTTTTAAGCTCAATGATTTGACTTCTAGAAGAAGAAAGTGCTTCGTGCAAGTCTTTTATTGTCTGAGGGTTTTCATAGTCGCATCCAAAGAGGCTACCCGCATCCTCAAAGGAGAAATTATGGGGTGTTGTGAAATACGTTTTAAAGATATCTTTTCTTTCACTAATAGGAAGAAAAGAGAAGATATCGCCTCCATTATTGTTAATGACGATGAGTTTAACAGGAAGGTTTTTAAGAAGAGGAAGAGAGTTTATATCATGAAGAAAGGCTAAATCACCAATACATGCAATCACCGGCTTTCCACTTCCTTTTGCAAGTCCAGCAACTGTTGCAATGTTGCCATCAATGCCAGAAAGTCCTCGATTTCCATAGATCATTCCAACCGGTTCTTCCGGTGAGAAAAAGGCATCTCCATTACGGATGCACATACTGTTGGAGAAGAAAAACAGGGTAGAGGGATTCCCTTGTGTCATCAAAGTGTGAAACAAGAAAGGCTCACTTAATGAAGAGTGCTCTTTAAAGTAAGAAGCAATGCCCTTTTGAGAAAGGTAATTGAGTTCTTTCCATATTTCTAACCATTTTGAAGGAGGATTTCCAGATAAGTGATTAGGGAGCTTTTGAATAAAGTCTTCAGGATCCGTTACGACTCGGTGTGTGACAGAATGAATAGGATCTTTACGCTGAATATGAGAAGCAATATGGCAGTGGACTTTGGGTTTTTTTATCGCAATCCAGTCCATCAGTTTACTAGAAACAAACCGATCACCTAATTGCAATATTGCATCTGGAGCAAAGTCTTCATTAGCTCCAATAGCCTTAATGATGAGATCGTAGGAAGAAACCACGCCTGAAGCCCATCCATGATTGCGAATGGAAGATAAAATATCGGGAAAAATGGGCCACTGCAACAAGCGGGAAAGCGCATAGATTTTTTCGCAGTCTTGAAATTTTTCTGTCCCACTTACAAGGATGATTCCTTTTTCATATTCAGAAAGTTCATCAGCAATTTGCTCGAAAGCTTTGTCATCGATTTGAGGTTTTCCTATAGAAACCGCTGTTTCTGCGCTATGCATAGAGCGGTTTGATGAATGAAGGGAAAGGGGAGGAGTTTCGCCCATTTCATGAAGGGGCTTTCGAAACATGCAATTAAAGTGAACAGGGCCTTTAGGCTCAGATAAAGCATGACTGATTCCTTGGGCAACGGTTGTACCAATAAAAGCTTGCGAAATTTTAGGGTCGGGGCAAGGAAAGTCACATTCCCAATGGACAAAATTCTGAAAAATTCTTGTTTGATCTGTGGCTTGATTGGCACCAGTATCTCTGAGTTCAGGAGGACGGTCGGCTGTCAGCAAAATCAAAGGAATATGATCGTGATAAGCTTCCATGATTGCAGGGAGTAAATTTCCTACTGCGGATCCTGAAGTGACGATAAGAGCAACGGGTCTCTCACTCCCTTTAGCATACCCTAATGCATGAAAAGCAAGGCCTCTTTCATCATAGTGGATGATTGTTTCTGCCAGAGGGTGATTTGCTGCAGCAAGTGTTAGTGGGGTACTGCGAGAGCCTGGAGCAATACAAAATGTTCGAACTCCATGGTGGATGAGCTCTTTGATGATTAATTTGGACCAGAGTTCATTTAACATTCCTACTTCTTTCATACAGATTTTACCCCCAGAACGTGTACATATTGTTTGATTTTATGCTCTAACTCTTCCCATTCTTTTGAGGGGATAGATCCTAAAACAATCCCGGTTCCAGCAAAGAGGTGAAGGTAGGTTTTTTTCATGAGTGCCGAGCGGATTCCAACTAAATGATGAGCTTCTGAAGGGGAAACCCATCCGATGGGTGCAGCATACCATCCGCGATCAAACTGTTCTCTTCGCCCAATCTCATCAAAGGCTTCTTTTCTCGGAGATCCCCCTACAGCGGGTGTGGGGTGCAAAGCTTCGATAAGTGCGGTATCTTGTATCTTTTCCTTTAAGGTCCCTTGAAAGGTATGGTAAAGGTGTTGGACTGTTGGAGTTTTTAAAACCTTTTGATCTTGGATTTCAAGGTTTTTGCAAAGAGGAGAAAGGGTCTCATAGATTCTATTTTTAACTACTTGAAATTCATGTTGTTCTTTAGGATTGTTGATAAGATCATTCATTAACATTTCATCTTCCGTCTCTGTCTTTCCCCTAGGACGTGTTCCAGCAACAGCAGCACTTTCGATACAAGATTTTTTTCTTCGGTAAAGAGTTTCTGGAGAAACCCCAATAAAAGCTGTTTCAGGAGAAAATTGAAAAGAAAAACGATTTCTTCCTTCCAAGTTTTTGAGTAGTCCATAGGGAGAAGGGGACTCATCAAACTCAAATTGAGTTAACCGAGCAAGGACGACTTTCAAGTAATCTTCCCGTTTAATTCCTTGCAAGACTTCATTGACTTCATGCTCCCAAACTGGAAAAGAAGGGCAGTCTAATCGATCGATTGTGGTTATAGCAGTTTTTAAAGGGCCTTCTTCCATTAGTTGAAGATCTAAATTCTCTTGAACACGGTTGATACAAAGGAATGTTCCACTTTCTCTTCTTTCAATTTCAATCATAGGAAGGAAATAGGCTGTTTCAGGAAAATCTCCCCAGGTATCTCGAGATCTTTTCATAAAATCAGAGCCTCCGAAAAAACGAGGGCCTTCTTGTGATTCAAATAAAGGAAGGGAGTCTAACTGAAGTGCGCTTCCCATTCCTGCAACGACTCCATCTTCTGGGTTTTCCCAGTAGACTTTTGGGTAGAGTGTTTGAGCCTCTAAAAAAGCAAAAATATCATCTACCTCGATCGGAATTTCGAGGCGCATGTATGGGATTTCTTGTCCATTAACAATCAAAGGTTCTGGCTTAAAAGGGGTTTTTAATAGAGCTGTTAAAATCTCATTGGGGGGACTTATAAGTCGGTTCCGCATGGCACCTTTTCTCCTACGTAAAGGGTTACTGCACCAAAAGTGAGTGGGTAAGCTTTGACTCGATAAAATCCTGCTTTTTTGATTTTATCACAAAAGGCTTCTCCATAAGGAAAACTTTCGATCGTTTTATTTAAATACTTATAAGCTGAGACATTGCGAGAAATCCATCCGGCAACATAAGGAAGAATAAAGCGCAAATAGGTCAAATGAAACCCTCGAATCAGGCGATTTTTTGGAAGAGAAAATTCTAAGATCATCAGACGTCCACAAGGAGTTAAGACACGAAAACACTCATTTAAGCATTTATCCACATCGGTAACATTTCGGATACCAAAAGACATCGTGATACAATCAACAGCGGCATCATTTAAGGAGATATCTGTTGCGTCTCCTTCCATTAGAGTGACTTGATGGGCATAAGGCTTATCAATGATCTTTCCTTGACCAATACGGATCATTTCCTGAGATAGGTCAAGGCCTAGAGCTGTTTGAACCTGCTTTGCTTTTTTTACAATCGTAATGAGTTGATCACCCGTTCCTGTTGCCAAATCGAGTAGGCGAATACCTTCTCCTCTTGGTAAGTGACGAATGAGTTGCCGTCTCCAGTAGAAATCAGCACCAAATGAGAGAAGATGGTTGAGTAAATCATAATGGGGGGAAATTTGATCGAACATCTTCCAGACATTCTCTCTAGATTGTTGCTTGGCATTATCCACAAGAACTCCAATGTAATGACTCATTTTAACAATCCTTTTTGAAAAAGACAAGCAGTCAGTTTTGATGCGTCAGTTCTGCTCTTAATCAGGGTGACTGTATAAAGTCACCCTGCAATCCAATGAATTATCTTTTCTGAAGATCTAAATAGATCTCTCCTGATGCGGATTGGTTTGAGCCTAGAGATACGCCCAATTGACCAGTAAAGAATGATTCAAAAGACTTCCATTCTTTCTTATCCTTACTGAAGTAAAAGTTTGGCTCAACTTTTACATACAGGGGTTGAAGTGCCTTGATTTTTCCATTTTCAGGAGGGTTTTCAAGAGAAAGAACATCTCCTGACATTCTAAAGTTCAAGGGGAGTTCATCCCCGGGAGAGACTTTGACAATGAATGAAGAGACATCAGCAAGCTCAGAAAAAGCCTGCCCAAGCTCTTGAAGAGAAATTTCTTTTTCGTTGGCAAATGTTGTTGCAGTAAGTGCTAGTAAACTAAGAATCAGTCCTTTCATAAAATACTCCTATTACTACGTGCGTAGTATTTAAGGTTAAAAATTTTTAAAATGGGAGAAAGTGGCTAGCCATAATGAATAGCATTCCTCCAAGAAGAAATAAAAAAGATAAGTAGGTTTTAATTTTTCCCGGTTTTTTAGCTTTAAGCGTTTTTCTAATTCGATGAAATGAAGAGGAAAAAGCAATAGATCCCATCGGTACATTATTCACATGGGTTTTTTGAAGAGCTGTCGCAATATGAAGGGGGACTCCTTTTGCATCACAATCCAGTTCACGATAGAAAGAAGCTTTATTCAAAAGAGCCTTTTTAAAGGGGATAAACCAAAAGAAAGCAGAAATGGCTTGGAGAATGGTATTGATTACATTGTCTTTCCAGACAACATGTCCTTTCTCATGAGAAAAAACCGCTTTTTTTTCTTCCTCTGTAAACTCTATTAAAAGATTTTTGGGGCAAAGGATCAAAGGGTTCCAAGTTCCGATCAGTAGAGGGCTGTTTAATTTTTGTTGGGTAGAGTAAATTGGAATTCCTCTGAATTGATCATAATAGTGAGATTTCTTCAATAAGTTCTTTTTCCATTTAGTACTTTTCCATAGTTGGGATCCAAAACGGGACAAAGAAAGAAAAGTTAAGACGATCAGACTGAGCCCAAAAAACAAGGTCATTGATTGTCCTAAAACTTCAAAACAGACATCTCCCAGTGAAAAAAGCTGGCCACTTTCTAAACTCAGTTTAAGCTCTGCAAAAGGATACGCTCCTCTATGGCCAATTAATGCATTGAGAGTACGGCTATTCTCAGGCTGATTTAAAATCTGTTGTCCATGACTGAGAATCCATTGAGAGTGAGAAGCAAAGAAGAGATCATACGTCACTTTAATAAAAGGAAGGATATAAAGGAAGTAGAGAGCTCTTGGTGAGCGAATGACAAGTCGAAGCGGGACAGTGATAAGGAGTGTCAGATAAAAAGTGATGACACTTCCAAAAAAGATATTGAGAGCAAAGCGCGTTATGCATTCCATTTCTTTTTATAATCCTTGATCATCTTTTCAATTGCTTCTAACTCATTGGGGTCAATCTTTTCTTCAAGAAAGTAGCTGAAGACTTCTGAAGGACGGGCACCCATCAGCTTAGATTTTAGTCGTTTCAGAAGGGAGGTTTTCTTCATCGAATAAAGATAGCTTCTCCCTTCTTTACTCCGTTTAAGAATTCCTTTTTCATAAAGGCGACTTAATACAGTCATGATGGTTGTATAGGCACTTTTTCCTCCTAAGCGCGACATAACATCATTAACTGAGAGAGGACGTTCTTCCTTCACAAAGAGGCGAAGGATTGTCGTTTCTAATTCACCAAAAGATCGTTTTGCATTCATAGGAGCAACTTATACTACGTTTGTAGTATTTTTGTCAATTTGCAGAACAACTTAGCCTCTAAAACTCTTGAAACATGATGCCCATAAAATTTTATAGAGCAATCTCTCTTACGAGAGCATCAGCTTGATAGACCTCTTTTAAAACGTGTCGGATCCCTTCAGAATGGACGCTGACAGCTCTTCCTTGCTTTTGATCAAAGGCAAAATCCCAAGTGAAAGTGAAAGCATTTCCATCAAAAATCAAACCAACAATCTCTCCTTGAGCATTAATGATAGGACTTCCTGAGTTTCCACCGATAATATCATTGGTTGAAACGAAGTTGTAAGGGGTGTTGAGGTTGAGGACTTTTTTCTGATCTGTCCAACGCTTTGGTAAAGAGTAGGGAGACTCATGAGAGTGTATCTTAGCTCTGTCAAAGAGGCCTCCTAGAACAGTTGTTGGTTCAACATCATCGTAGCCGACCATCGACCCAACGGACAAACGGAGAGTAAAGGTAGCATCTGGATAAAAAGTTTGTCCCTCCTTTTCAAAAAGAAGGTGAGTAATCTCAGCATAGCTATCAGTTTGAATTGCTATGAAGGTATCATCGATTTTGCTTCTGACGTCGCGGGCGTAGGGTTCAATCGCTCTAACTAATTGAATCAGGGGATCGCGACTGTTCTCTATAGCTTCCTTATTTTGATAAAGGGAGGTGCGGTACTCGGGATCATGAAGTTGAGTTTCTAAGATGATTTCATCCACAAGTTCTTCAACAGATTTTTTACCAAGAGCGGCTTGTACTGCAGGATGGTCTGTTCCTAATGTTTTTTCAAAACGTTTGAGACCATCAATAAGAAGTGTTTTTTCATAATCTAGATAAACAGGTTCTGTTGTTAGAACAGCTAGGCGCAGAGTAGGGAGTTCGCTATCTGTATATTCCTTAAGCCTTTTCCCATTCGGTTTTTCTTGTTCTTCTACAATACGAACGAGGTGTTTTGCCCATCCATACATTTTAGAAAATCTTGAACCAAAACCTTCAAGGAATAGGTAATCGGTGTAATACGTTTTTGCATCGTCTAATGCGAGTTTCATGTCTGCCCAAGGCTTTTTTTCCTGTGTAGAAAGCTGACTTAAGAGCTCGGCTTCAAATTCTGTTTTTCTAGGTATAATCGAAGCGCCATTCAATCCTTCAATCAGCCCTCGATAGACCTTGCGGCTATTAGAGAAGACCATTTCATTTTGAGAAGCAATCCGCTTGTTTTCTTCACTTTTTTCTCCAAACTTTTCAAGGCAATTAATGCGCTGATCAATATATTCAAGAACAAGAGGGTAGGAAATGTCTCTATAGAAGGAGAGGTGATCTGCAGTTAAGATACGGTCAGTGCCTCCAGGGTGGCCTAATACAAAAAGAGCTTCTCCAAGCTTAGGGCCCCCTTGACTCCATTTTAGGTAGTGTTTTGACTCGATCGGTTGGTCATTTTCATAGACGCGGAAAAATGTCATATCTAAGCAGTAGCGTGGAAACTCGAAGTTGTCGCGATCGCCTCCGAAATTTGCAACCGCTTCTTCTGGGCACATCACAAGTCTAACATCCGAGTAACGCTTATAAAGATAAAGGTGGTGACGTGCACCACGATAGAGGGTGATGACTTCTGGTTGCAGGCCCGTCTCATTTTGAGCGCGTTCTTTGAGTGCTGCGATAGCCTCCTTGCGTACTTTTTCCTTTTCTGTGGTTGTCATTTCTGGTGAAAGATGGCTAGCAATCTCTTGAGTGACATCTTGGATTTCCATTAGCTGATCGACATAGAGATTGGGGCATTTAAGTTCTTTATCCCTAGTGGGAGCGTAGAATCCTTCTTTCATTAGATTGCTGTCTTCATTGGATAGATCAAAGATAGCCTTAGAAGCGACATGATGATTAGTCATGACGAGTCCATATGGAGAAACAAATGAAGCGGATCCTCCAATACTGACTCTTAAGCAGGATTTTTGCACATGTTCTATCCATTCGTCCTTCAGAAATACTCCATATTTTTCTTGGATGCTTTTTTTAGGCAGGGAGTTGAGAGGCCACATTCCTTCGTCAGCAAATAGGGCGGCTGTTAAAAAGAATAAGCTAATGATGAAAGAGATGGGTTTCATAATGACTCCTAACCTTAAGTTTTGCTAATTTTCGAATAGAGTGATTTCTTTTTCAAGGTTAATGTGTAATGCGCACCACAACCTGCTCATGGCAGGCGTTGAAAGCAAGGTATTCTGCTTGGAGACCTGTTTTTTCAAGGAATTCCATGAAAGCTTTGAACTCATGATTTTCAGCACCGGGATAGTTATAGAATTCATCAAAAACTATGATTGTGCCGGGAACAATATTTTCCTCTAAAGCTTCAAGGGCGTCGACTGTTGATGAATAAAGATCACAATCGATATGAAGTAAAGCGAGTGGAGAACCATTAAAAAACTCACGTTTGAAAGCGGGAATACTTTCTTTAAACCATCCTTTATAAAGATAAACATTATGAAGAACATCGGGCATTTCATCCGGGTTTTTGAAAGCAAAGGTTCCCTTAGGAATAATTTGATCTTCTCGAACCCAATCTTCAGGAAGGCCTTTGAATGAGTCGAATCCATAAATCTTCTTAGCTGGATTCAATGCAGCAATATAATTCACTGTTTTTCCTGTACAGACGCCCATTTCTATGTAACCACCCTCTATGGTTACAGATTCTGAAGCAAAGCGAAGAACTTCTGCATCAGATGAAAGGGGACGAGCATTCGTTAGGTAGGTTTCTACAAAAGCATGCGCTTTGGGATCAAGTGAGTAGTCTTTGTTCTTGGAGTTAAAGTGAAGAATTTGGTTTCCGTCAAATTTTGGGCGGTCAAAAGAGCGCGTTAAGACCTTGCTCCAATCATAACCCGAAGCTGTTTCAGCAAGCGCAAAATTGGTAAATAACATTGAGAAGATGATGAGAAGGGCCTTTTTCTTCATTTGATTAATCCTTTTTTTATCATAACACACTAAGGTTAAGAGAAGACTTATATTAAACAAAGTTATTCTTTTGCAAGAAATTTCCTCCAATTTTATCGCATTTTTTGATATACTCAAGGCAACTTAACGTGTATTTTTTGAGCGTGTTTAGTGAGATAATTTACTTGCGCTTTTGCCCTCTTTTTTCTATAGTGTAAAAAAGGTAGCTGGTTTAACCCTTGCAATGAAAAGAACACCAAAAAATTACGATGGTAACACGCCAACAGGAAAGAAAATCGAAGACCTCCTACCGGAGATCTTAACGAATCTTTCCGGAAAAGTAAGTGACCAGCCCCATTTAATAATCGAGGCATGGCCACAAGTTGTTGGGGAGCGGATAGCAAAAATGTCTCGCGCAGTGAGTTTTGATAGCGGAATCCTTAAAGTACTTGTAAAAAACTCAACCCTCTTAAGTTTGCTCGTAGAGCATGAGAAACACCGCCTGATGGCATCGTTTCAAGAGAGATTTCCGAAAGTGAATTTTCAGGACATCTTTTTTAAAATTGGATAAAAGTAAGTAGGAAATAATGACAATGACAAAAGAAAAAGATCCTAAGGCGCAGGAATATACTGCTAGCTCGATCACTGTTCTTGAAGGCCTTCAAGCGGTACGAGAAAGACCTGGGATGTACATTGGTGACACAGCAGTCAATGGACTTCATCAACTTGTTTACGAAGTCGTCGATAACTGTATCGATGAAGCGATGGCAGGCTATTGTTCACTGATTCAAGTGACCGTTCACGAAGATAATTCTGTCACTGTCGAAGATGATGGAAGGGGAATTCCTGTAGGCAAGCATGAAAAAGAATCGAAGAAACAAGGGCGCGATGTTTCAGCAGTTGAAGTTGTCATGACGATTCTTCATGCGGGTGGTAAGTTTGATAAGAGTACGTATAAAGTCTCTGGTGGTCTTCATGGAGTTGGTGTCAGTTGTGTGAATGCCCTTTCTAAGCAAATGGAAGTAGAAGTTTACAAAGAAGGGAAACACCACTCGATTCACTTCTCAAAGGGAAAAGTCACACAACCTTTAAAAGTTCTGGAAGAGACCGATAAAAGAGGAACTAAAGTCCATTTTGTTCCAGACGATGAGCTTTTTTCTGTGACCGAATATGATCATGGTATTCTTCTCAATCGTCTAAGAGAACTTGCCTTTTTAAATCGAGGGATTCAGATTCTCTTTAGAGATGAAAGAGAAGAAGATAAAGAAGATGTGATTTTTAAATATGAGGGTGGAATTTCTTCATTTGTTACCTATCTCAATGAAAATAAGACAGTTCTTTTTGATAAGCCAATCTATATCAAAGGACAAAAAGAGCTACACGATGGCCCCATTGAGTTCGAGTTGGCCATGCAATGGAATGGAACTTATAGTGAATCGATCTATTCTTACGTCAATAACATTGCGACAAGGCATGGAGGAACCCATGTTTCTGGATTTTCTTCAGCCCTTACCCGCTCATTAAACCAATACATTAAAAGCAACAATCTTCTCAAATCGGCTAAAGTTTCTGTTTCTGGTGAAGACATGCGAGAAGGACTGACAACGGTTCTCTCGATTAAAATCGCCAATCCTCAATTTGAAGGCCAAACAAAGCAAAAGCTCGGAAATAGCGAAGTTGCCTCTGTTGTTCAACAAATTGTAGGGGAAGAATTCTCAACATTTCTTGATGAAAATCCTCAAATTGCACGGACCATTGTTGACAAAGCCATTCTTGCTGCACAAGCAAGAGAAGCCGCTAAGAAGGCTCGTGAATTAACACTTCGAAAAACAGCTTTAGATAGTAGCCGTCTTCCTGGTAAATTGAGCGATTGCCAAGAAAATGATCCGACAAAATGTGAAATCTATATTGTTGAGGGAGACTCGGCTGGTGGGTCTGCAAAGCTAGGGCGTGATAGACGCTTCCAAGCGATTTTACCGATTCGAGGTAAAATCCTAAACGTTGAGAAAGCGAGACTCCAAAAAGTTCTGCAAAACCAAGAAGTAGGAACAATGGTTTCAGCTTTTGGTTGTGGAATTGGAAAAGATAACTTTAACCTCGATAAGCTCCGTTACCACAAGATCATTGTGATGACGGATGCCGATGTTGATGGCTCCCACATCCGAACCCTTCTTTTGACGTTTTTCTATAGACACATGCCTGCGCTGATTGAAAACAACTATGTTTACATTGCACAACCACCTCTTTACCGTGTGTCTCGTAAGAAAACAAGTCGATACATTCATTCTGAAAGAGAGATGGATGAGTATCTTTTAAACTTAGGGATCAGTGATATTACTCTAAGGCTAGCTTCTCATAGTCAAGCTCTTGAGAAAGATGAAGTGAAAACACTCCTTTACTCAATTCTTGAAGTGGAACAACTCATTGCTTCTATTGAGAGGAAGGGGATTCCTTTTAGGGAATTTCTAGCTGCTCAAAATGATGAAGGACTTCTCCCCCGATTCCATGTCATCCTGGATGGAGAGCACAAATTTGTCTATTCAAATGACGAATTTAAAGAACTCAAGCAGCGCGATGAAGAAAATCAACGGAAGGAACATGAGGAAACATTAGCCTCGATTCCTGAAGAAGAACAAACGGAAGAGATGAAAGAGTTTACACCTCGAGCTTTAACTTTTGTTGAGCTGTATGAAGATGGAAAACTCAAAGCTCTTAGAGAAAAACTTGCTAACTATAGTTTTGCTCTAGACCAGTATGTAAAAGCAGAAGGAAAACTTCTTGATATTATTGAGGAAAGTGGTGCTGAAACACCTATTTATACTCTCAAAGAGCTGATTGAATTCCTCCGAGTTAATGGAAGAAAAGGAATTGAAATCCAGAGGTATAAAGGTCTTGGTGAAATGAATGCAGATCAGCTTTGGGAAACGACAATGGATCCCGCTGAGAGAACTCTTGTACAAGTAACGATGCCTGATGCTGTTGCTGCAGACCATATGTTTACAATGCTTATGGGAGACGAAGTTGCACCTCGCCGTGCTTTTATTGAATCACATGCCCTTTCGGTTAAAAACTTAGATATTTAATAGGAGAAACCATGTCCTACACAGAAGGAGAAACAGTCGTCCCACGTAGCGTGGAAGAAGAAATGAAGGAAAGTTACCTTCGTTACTCTATGTCGGTCATTATTGCCCGCGCTCTTCCCGATGTTCGTGATGGACTCAAACCGTCGCAACGTCGCGTTCTTTATGCAATGCGTCAGTTGAACTTGAGTCCTGGGGCTAAACACCGAAAATGCGCAAAGATTTGTGGTGACACTTCCGGGGATTATCACCCTCATGGTGAGCAAGTCATTTACCCGACTCTTGTCCGGATGGCGCAGGATTGGGTCATGCGTTATACGATGGTTCAAGGACAAGGAAACTTTGGTTCCATTGATGGCGATCCTCCAGCTGCGATGCGTTATACTGAAGCGCGCCTTACGAAGCCTTCTATGGCTCTTATGGAAGATCTCGATAAAGAGACTGTCGAATATGTTCCGAACTATGATGAAACGAAAAAAGAGCCAACGGTTTTCCCTGCAAAGTTTCCGAATCTTCTTTGCAATGGATCATCGGGGATTGCTGTCGGAATGGCGACAAATATTCCTCCTCATAACTTAACAGAGCTTTGTCGAGCGACAGAACTTGTTATTGATAATCCCATTGTGACAATTGATGAAATTATGCAAGTAATGCCAGCTCCAGATTTCCCGACAGGAGGGATGATTTGTGGTTATCGTGGGATTAAAGAAGCTTTTCATACAGGGCGAGGGAAGCTGACTCTTCGAGGAACCCTTCATGTTGAAGATGTCAAAAATACCGATCGTCAACGGATTATTATCGACGAAGTTCCTTACAACATTAACAAGGCACGTTTAATCGAGAGAATTGCTGATCTTGTGAATAATAAAGCGATCACGGGAATTTCTGATATCCGGGATGAATCAGATAAGCAAGGAATGCGTGTAGCGATTGATCTGAAGAAAGGAGAAATTCCTGATGTTGTGATCAATCAGCTTTATAAATTTACCGATATGCAGATTACTTTCGGTTGTAATATGCTAGCCTTGGATAAAGGTCTGCCTCGAATCATGAATATCAAGCAGATGATTTCTGCTTGGGTGGATCACAGGATTGAAGTTGTCCGTGCTCGCACACGTTTTGAATTGAATAAAGCTGAAGCCCGTGCTCATATCCTAGAAGGATATTTAAAAGCTCTGGATCATCTTGATGAAGTGGTTAAAATCATTCGCCAAAGTGCTAATCGCGATGAAGCAAAAGTCAAGCTTGTTGAAAAATATGAATTTACCGATCGACAAGTGAATGCTGTTCTTGACCTTCGCCTCTACCAACTTACAGGAATGGAAAAAGCGAAGATCGAAGATGAGTATGCTGATCTTCAAGCTAAAATTGCTCATTTACGTGCCGTTCTTGCAAGTGAGACGCTTGTGAGAGGGATCATTAAGGAAGAGCTGGAGCAGGTTCAATCCTTTGATAAAACAGAGAGAAAAACGCAAATTGTTCCTGCGGAAGAAGAATTCCAAATGGAAGATCTTATTGCAGATGAACCTGTGATTTTAACAATCTCTAGCGATGACTATATTAAGAGAATGCCAATTAGTACGTTCCGCGAACAAAAGCGTGGAGGTCAAGGGGTCATAGGTTTTGATCAGAAGAAGGAAAATGATACGATCAAAGATCTATATGTTGCCTCAACCCATGATACGCTCATGTTCTTTACCAACTTTGGTCGTGTCTACTGGGTCAAGGTTTGGCAAATCCCTGAAGGAAGTCGCCGTTCTAAAGGAAAGCCTCTTGTTAATCTTCTTGAAGGACTCAGCGAAGGGGAGCAAATAGCAGCACAACTTCGTGTCCGTAACTTCCAAGAGGAAGAAGCGGCGATTCTCCTTGCTACGAAGCAAGGGGTTGTGAAGAAAACGCTTCTTGACTCATTCAGTTCCCCACGCCGCAAAGGAGTCTATGCGATCAATATTGATGATGGAGATGAAGTTATCTCGGCTCATGTTGTAAGACCAACGGAACAAATTATGCTCTTTACGCATGAAGGAATGGCTGTTCGTTTTGATCAAGATCAGGTCCGTTCAATGGGCCGTGTTGCTCGTGGTGTTCGTGGTGTCAAACTAAAGAGCGAGAGTGACCACGTGGTCTCTTGTGAGGTTGTGAAAGGACATGAAACCGTTCTTGTTGTTTGCGAAAACGGGTTTGGAAAGCGTTCAAGTGTTGACCAATTTAGACATACCAACCGAGGCGGTGTGGGTGTCCGATCGATCATAACCAGCAAGCGGAATGGTCAAGTTGTTGGAGCGCTCTCTGTCGGAGACAAGGATAGTGTTGTTCTAATGGCGAATACTGGACAAACCATTCGCCTGAGTATGTCAGATATCCGTGTTATGGGTCGTTCAACACAAGGGGTCAAAGTGGTTAACTTGAAAAATAGTGACACCCTAGTCGCAATGCAAAAAATCGAACACCTCGAAGAAGAAGAGAAAATTGAAGAGAAGAAATAAAGGACTCTTTGTTACTTTTGAAGGAGGTGAGGGTGCGGGAAAAACCACTCTGATTAATCGTGTTTATGATGCTCTTTCTGAAAAGGGGCATCAAGCGATTAAAACCCTCGAGCCAGGAGGAACTCCTCTTGGTCGTGACATTCGGAAGCTTCTTCTTCACGAGCAAAAAACCTCAATTTGTGAGCGTGCAGAGCTTTTTCTCTTTCTCGCTGATCGTGCGCATCATGTGAAAACAGTGATCCTTCCAGCTTTAGAAGAGGGAAAAGTTGTTTTATGTGATCGGTTTAATGATTCAACACTTGCTTATCAAGGAGCAGCTCGCCATCTTGATATCAAACTTCTTCGCTCACTTTGCTTAGCAGCTACTAGTGGGTTAACACCAGACCTTACCCTTTATCTTGATCTTGACCCGAAAGTGGGTCTTGAGCGTGCAAGAAAACATGATGTTCCTGATCGTCTTGAGAAAGAAAATCTAGCATTTCATACTGAGGTAAGAGAAGGGTTTCTGTCTTTAGCAAAAGAAGAGCCTGACCGGTTTCATGTCATTAATGCTGAAGAAGGGATCGAAGAAGTGTATCAAAAAGCGATAGCTGAAATTGAGTCAGTCCTATGTCTAAGCTAGAAAAACTCCCAGGAAAACTCAGGAAACTTCTAGAAAAAACCCCTCATTGTCTTTTGTTCGAAGGGCCGAAAGGTTCAAGGAAAGAAGAGTATGCAGAAACCTTTGCGCGCACTCTTCTTAAAACAGAAAAAAAGGATCCTCCAGACCTGCGTATTCTTTACCCAGAAGGAAAGGGAAATCACCATCCCATTCATGTCATTAAGCAGTTTATCGAAGAGACGACCCTTCCTCCTTTTGAAGCAAGCCAGAAGGTTTTTATCATTCATGAAGCGGATCGGATGCTTCCAACGAGTTCCAATGCCCTTTTAAAAACCCTTGAAGAGCCTGTTTCTAAAGTGACCATTATTCTCCTTTCGTCGCATGTTGAGTCTCTTCTTCCGACAGTTGTTTCTCGATGTTTTAGGATCTTTTTTGAAAAGGAAGAGGTGTTTGAGGATGGAGAGTTATCAGAGCAGATATTTCATATTGGATTTAGGCTGATGAGAAAAGATCTTCCTTTAAGCAAAGAACTTCCAGAAATCGATGATCCCGAAAAAGCACTTTCTTATCTTTTTTATTTTTATCGCGACCTTCATCTTGTCCAATCGGGTGGAAATCCCTCTCTTCTTTTTTTTAAAGGAAAAGAAGAGGTTCTTTCCTCAATAAAAGTTCCAGCACCTTCGCTAGATCTCATTCAAAAGAAGATTGAAGAACTCCTCTTTGCTAGCACGCTCCATATTCCTTTAGGACATGCTTTAGCAAAGCTTATTTAATGATTTTTGCAGGGAACCCAACAACAGTCTCATAGCATAAGATTAGATGATCTACGCCATTCATTGCTTTATGGGGATCCACTTCAGGAGGGAGCCCTAAGGCTACAGCAATTTTATTTTTAGAGACTCCTGTATCCCAAGGAAAGACCTTCCCTTCTTGGATACATTTGCCCCAATACATCGAAGCTAAATCAAGCCAGTGATAGGGCCAATTGAGCTGTTCTTGAATATCTGTGTCAATAAGCTGAGAAAAAAAGGCACGGTCAAACGAGGGGTTTTGGCAAATAAAGACAGCTTTTCCACGCTCAATGCCGCACCGTTTGAAAGAGAGCTTGATTTCCTCAGCAGCTTTTTGTGGCTCCATCCCCTCCTTCAAATCATGCCATGAAAACCCATTGACCTCGAGGCTTAAAGGGTCGCTTTTTTTCCATTCTTCATAGGGGATAAAAAGAGGGGTTTCAAAGGATTCAAGAGTCTCTCCAGACTCCATATCGACGATTTTATAGGCAAGCTCAATAATCCGATGCTTGCGGATATTGAGGCCATTGGTTTCAGAATCTAGAAAGATACCCAGCATGCCTAGCTCCATTTACAAGGTGAAAATCCTATCAAAAATTGCACCTTAAATGCAAAAAAATAACTTGTAAAGGGGCTATTCGTTAGGGGAGCTAATCTCGCCTATTTGTCAAATAAAATATTTAATATTATTTTTTATAATTAAAAAATAATAATCATATTTTTAATATTATAATTATTAAACTAATTTATGGTATAATAGGTGATGATGTTTATTAGGGATAGAATGAAATGGAACGTATAGGAGATGCATTTCGAAGCATGGCGGACAAGCCTCCCCCTAACTTGGGGCTGGGTAATCTTGGAGGCCGGTCGGCTCAAATAATTTCTAGTACCCCTGTCTCTGGGGGTGTTGGCTCCTATGGGACAGTTCTTAAGATTCTGGCAATTGTAGCGATTATTTTCATAGCCATTCCTCTAATCAAGGTCTTTAAGCATTTTTACAGCTACTTCCAAACCCATTATCAAATGATGGAAGATATTCGTGGAAACCTTGGAGAAAACCGTCTTGAAGCTCTCAAAAAGGTCCTTCCTGAAAGGAAGTGGGCCCCAGAAGACATTCATATCGATGTATCGGTCTATCGAGAGGAATATTCAAGGATTCATCAATTTGCAAAAGAAAATCAGATGGATGTTGAATGCCTGGAAGAGCTTGCGCTAAAGGCGAAAGGGCACCGAAACTTAGAGCGATTCCTTATAAAAGATGGTGCTTTTGGAGAAGATCCAGAATCACCAAAGTTTAAAGCGGGAATGGAAATCGTTCGTTTTTATATTGGGCGCATTTATGATACTTCAGTCCTTCACGAGTTGAATCAGATTGCACGCGCGATTGAAGAAGCTCCCAAAGAAGGGTTAGAAGGATATCTCCAAAAAGAAGTACGTGAAAGATTGGATCGGCTGCATCAGAGCACTATTTATAGAATTCTTAATCAAAGGGAAGGCAGATCTAACCCTGTTGTTCGCATGATTCAAGATCTTTCAGTGGCCATTCGTCTTGATTCACATGGAATTGAACAACTTCGCGCTTTGGGTTCAGATTACCTCGCAATCGTTCAAAAAGAGCGTGGCGCCATTCCAGAGGAAAATCAAGCAACCTATTTGGCCAATGCCCTTGATGATGTAATAGGCAAGCATCATTGGAGCTACAAAATTGAATCCCTTTTTGATAAACTTTTAGTTTGGGTTCGATACCCAGAAAAAACATCAATGGCTGCGCGGAGCCATAGTGCTGATACAGCGTTGGACTATAACTCTTATCAAGTGGGTAATCATGATATGGCTTATGGGGATTATTCATTGGCAGGTCACCCTATACGAGCAATTCACGGACCCACTCCTACAAGTGATCACCTGTTGCAAGCACAACTTGATGCACAACGGGCAACCGGGGGAATTCATCTACAGCATAATTTAGAGCATCCTGCATTCTCGACAGGAGATTTAGTCCGCACACAATATCTCATGAGTGTCGAAAGAGACTATCCTGAGACATTCCGTTTGATGTCGACTCCTCTTGATGGTCCTGGTTGGAGTTTAAGAGGAGAAGCCGGTGAATATTTTATGGATTATGAAACCGTAGAAGGATTTTTCTTAAAGTATGGAACCTTTGCTTTTGCTAATCGAAAAGAAGATCCTGCGGTAAGTTTTGATGAGCTTGAAGGAAGTTCTCATCGGACCATGGAGGGACGAGGAGATAATGGGTTTTATATTGGTCCACAAGTCATGAATGATGAACAATTCCGTCTTGCTTTTGTCTATGCTTCTAGAGCCTTTTCCCATGTTGAACCTGAACAAGAGGAGCACCGTAAGCGACTCACAAAAGCTCTTCAAGTAGGGGTTCAGGGGTTCATTGCAGTGGGAGCGCTGATTCAAACCTTAAAAGATGCCTACCCCGATATGGAAGAAGAGCAATTACAAGAGGCGGTTTTCAAAGCGTCGTTTGGTCAAGCTTGTAAGTTAGATATCGATCGCGGAGTTGTTCTCAATGTAATGACGCGTGTGTATTTCCAAATGGCAGCAGGCAAAAAATTGACTGAAGAAGATATTTCTGAAATCATAGGAACGGTGGTTGGCCGTGCTGAACTTGTTTCCGGAAGGACCATTATTTCTGATCGGTATCAACCTTTAAGCGATGCGTTGAGGTTAATTGGAGATAATCAAGAAAATGTTCAGTCTGCTCTTCAGGATTACATCCGCGAAGGTTTCGGCGTAGATCCTAGGATATTGGATTATCAATCGTCATCGTAAATTCTTTTTCGCGTCTTTTGTTTCCACTTCATAAAACCTGGAACTTTATATAGGCCAAGAAGCGCTAGAATAATCAATGTCGTGCTGAAAGCAAGGATATAAAGTTTATTGGCAACTGCAAGGCCAACAGAGGCTGTTGCCCAGACTGTTGCAGCTGTTGTGAGTCCTCGAATGCGCCCCTTATCGCGAAGAATAACCCCGGCGCCTAAAAAACCTATACCACTAACGATTTGAGCTGCCACTCGCGAAGGGTCAGCAGTCCCAGTCATTGTATTAAAAAAGCTTGGAGGAGCAATGTTCATGGAAATAAACCCAAAAAGACAGGAACCAACAGCAACAGCAGCATGCGTTCGAATCCCAGCAAGCCCCACATGCCTTTCCCTCTCTAGACCGATGAGGGCCCCAAGAAATGCAGCAAGCAAGATATGTGCTGCTAGTCGCAGCTCAATTTGATATTCCATCATATCTTCTTTATTTAGACTTGATCTCTCGTTTTGTAAACAAAAATTTTTGTTTAGCGTTTAAGCTGACTCATTAGTGAAAAATAATCTTTCTTAAGAGTCGTGCTTTTGCTATAATGATTCCGTTATGGCTATTTCTCAAAAAAAGTTTCGTGAAATTGTTTTTCAGATGCTCTACAGTCGAGATCTGAATGAACTATCAGATGCGAAGGTTTTGTCCTCGATGTTGGATCAGCTTGTTGTAACGCGAAAGGTTTTACACCAAGCTGCATCAAAAATTGACAGTATTTTCCTGAGGATGGATGAGATCGATTCCTTGATTTCTAAATTTTCAAAAGATTATGATTTTAAGAGGATCTCTCGTGTGGAGCGAAATATTTTACGTCTAGGACTGTTTGAACTAAAATTTGAAGGAGAGGTCCCTCCTAAAGTGGCAATTTCTGAAGCTGTTAGACTCAGTCGAAAATTTGGAACGCCTGAAGGAGGAGCATTTGTTAATGCTGTTTTAGATGCGATTTTTCAGTCAGAGGAAGCACCATGTCTATCGAAACCCGTATTGAGCACTTCAAATCCTTAAAAGACTTTTCGACTTTTGGGATTGGTGGAAAAGCGCGTCAGTTTATCTCTATTCGCACCATCGAAGAAATGGGCGAAATTCGGAAATATATCTTCAAAGAAAAGATTCCCTTTTGGATTCTAGGAAAAGGGTCTAATTCCCTTTTTGATGATCGAGGCTTTAATGGTCTGGTGATCTTGAATAAGATCGATTTTATTGAATTTGATCAGGGGCGGCTTCATGTAGGTGCGGGAACCTCTTTTTCTCTTATTGGTGCAAAAATGGCTCGGATGGGATGGGGAGGTCTTGAGTTTGCTTCAGGAATTCCTGGTTCAGTGGGTGGAGCGATCTATATGAATGCTGGAGCGAATGGAATGGAAACGTGTGATCACTTAACTGCGGTTGGCTGTATTGATGAAGCTGGAAACTATGTTGAAAAAACGAAAGATGAGCTTCTCTTTGCGTACCGAACTTCTTCCTTTCATGAGTGGAAAATGATCATTGTTTCAGGAAGGTTTGAGCTTGAAAAAAGAGAAGAAGCTCGCAAAAAACAGCTTAAAATTATTGAGTATCGAACAGCGACTCAACCCTATGGTGAAAAGTCTGCAGGATGTATTTTTAGGAATCCTGATGATGAGAGTGCAGGGGCATTGATTGAAACTTGTGGCCTCAAAGGAAAACGAATAGGGGGAGCTGAAGTCTCAGTTCTTCATGCAAATTTTATTGTGAATCGAGGCGATGCAACGGCTCAAGATGTGTTGGACTTAGCGACTTACATTAAAGAAACGATTCGAGAAAAAACAGGTAAAGAGCTTGAAATGGAAGTGCGTAAAATCCCTTATCAACTAGGTAAAGATGTATAGAGCCGATCTTCATTGTCATTCTACATGCTCAGATGGAACTTTTACCCCTTTAGAACTGTTGGAGCTTGCAAAAGAAAAAGAATTGAGTGCGATTTCCATTACCGATCATGACACGCTTGATGCCTATTCGGAAGATCTTTTTCAAAAAAGTAAAGCATTAGGAGTTAAGCTCTATGTTGGGGTTGAATTTTCAACACGCCATAAAAAATTTCCCATTCATTTGTTAGGATATGGAGTAAAAAAGACTCCTGAGATTCTTGAGTTTTGCCAGAAACACCAAGAGCGGAGATTGAATAGAAATCGAGAAATCCTTGAAAAACTTAAACGTCTCTCGATTATTGTCGAGGAAGAAGAGTTAGGGGATCCCAAGGACCGAACAGTTGGGCGTCCTCATATTGCTGAGGTCCTTTTAAAGAAGCATTACATCTCATCGATTCAAGAAGCTTTTGATCGGTACATCGGGGAGGGAAAACCTTGCTTTGTTCCTGGGGAAAGCTTTACACCGCAAGAGACGATAGCTATTATCCACAGTGCAGGAGGAAAAGCTTTCATTGCACATCCTCATTTGATTAAAAAAAGAGAAATCTTAAAAGATCTTTTGTCTATGGATTTTGATGGAATGGAATGCTATTATAGCCTCTTCCACGGAGCCCATGAAAAGAAATGGCTAAACGTTGCAGAAGAAAAAGGTTGGTTGGTTAGTGGGGGATCAGACTTTCATGGATCGATTAAACCTCATATTCAATTGGGAGCGTCGTGGGTTGATGAGGACAGAGTAAGAGCTATCTTTGGAGAATTGTGAGCAGTTATCAAGAGCTAACCGACTATCTATTTTCTTTAAATCGCTTAAAAGAACTTAAAACAGATCTTTCCGGTCCATTAAGTGTTGCTGAAAAGCTTGGTCACCCTGAAAAGAAATTTCCTTCAGTTCATATTACAGGAACAAATGGTAAGGGGACTGTTGCTTACAAAATCGCGACCGTTCTTCAGGAAAATGGGTACCGGGTGGGTCTTTTTACATCGCCTCATTTAGAAACTTACCGTGAACGGATTCAGATTAATCAAGAGATGATCACCGAAGAAGAGGTGGCTCACGGTCTAGGAAAGATTCTCCCTCTTTTTGAAGACCCAAAATTTTTTGAGGTGACAACCCTCCTAGCATTTCATTATTTTGCAGAAAAAGAGGTAGACATTGCAATTATTGAAGCCGGTCTTGGAGGACGTCTTGATGCAACCAACATCATTACTCCCATCCTCTCCATTATCACTTCGATTGCAATGGATCATGCTCCTATTTTAGGAAATACCTTAGAAGAAATTGCAATGCAAAAAAGTGGTATTATTAAACCTGGAGTGCCGGTTGTTATTGGAGAAAGTGCTTCCTATGATTCGATTACTAAGAAAGGGCGCCCTCTATACATTGTAAAAGACGATCCAAAAGCGATTGCAAGAAAAGCCTTAAAACTTTTGCCCTTTACGATTGAAGAGACGGAAGGAATTACAAAAAATCCGCCTTGTAGGTATGAAAAGCATGGCGATGTGATCTTGGATGTGGCTCACAACCCTTCGGCATTAGTGCGTCTTTTTGAGCGCATAAAAAGGGAGTATCCTAATCAGAAAATTTATGTTCTTTTAGGAATTGCAAAAGATAAAGATCGAGAGGAAATACTAAAAGTCATTCAAAAATACGCCAGTAAAATTGCATTTGTTCCAACAAGCCATCCTCGACTTTATCCTTTTGAGAATACAACCCCCATAAAAGAGGCTCTTGAGACAGCGCGAAAAGATGGGGCTATTGCTGTTGCGACCGGTTCTTTCTATATTATGAAAGAGTTGAAGCTTCTTCTAGAAGCTCAAGGATCTCTTGAGAAGAAGGAACATAACCATCCTTACGACCAACCTCAAAAGACTTAACAACGGCTTCTTGAATAAAAGTTGCAATTTCATCAGGAGAACTTGTTTCTGAAATCGGAGGGAGTTTTATCTCATGAGGCAATGTTTTAACCATGCCGAGCCCTTCTTCAATCTTTCCTTGGTAAAAAAGTCCGGCAATATCTAAAAGTTCGAAAGCAAGTTCTGCTTCTTCCCAGTCTGCAGAAAGTTTTGTTCCTTTTACAGTTGATTCAGGTAGCACTTGCGCCTCCTCATTTAATTGAACATGAGAAGTGTGTACCACATCGGGTTTTTTTCCGGAAGAAAGCTCTGCAAGTGTGATCGATGCAACGCGTAGAAGATTCGAGTCATCTTCAGAAAGGCTGTGGTTTTGCCAAACCTCTGCAATTGCTTTCCGTAAGAACTCAATATCATGAGGATTTCTCACTCCATATTTCTTCAAGTTTTGGGCTTCATCTAAAATGGCATCGACCATCATTTTAGTATTGATTTTATGCAGGCGTCCACAAAGGCTTTGAAATTTTTCGAGTGCTACAGGTGAGAGCGTTTTAATATTGATTAAGTTGACAGCTTCGATTGTTTCTGAAAGCTCATCCCTTGGATAAGTTTCATGTTTATGAATTTTTTCATGAAGTGCATCGACTTGTGCTTCTTGAAAAAACAAACTACCATCGACAATATTAGAATCAATTTCTTCTGCTTGCATAAACCTTTACCTATCTTTTTTAGGAATGTTTATTACTAGAATAGTAATATCCCTCATAATCCTAATTATACTACAAAATGAGTTCTTAAACAATTGATAAACATTTCTTTTCGATATACCAAATTGTTGAATTAAGCAAATTTTAAAATATTTTTTACTATATTTTTTTTATGAGAAGCAATGAGGGAGCTTTAGAACGGTTTAGGACTCTATGGTGAGAGACCTGAAAATTTTTCGGAGAAAAAGTGGTTACGTGGGCTAAAAGGGCCTTTTTTTCCCGTTCTCCCTCAGGATGTCCAGGATAGAGGGTAATACTGATGAGCCCCTCTGGAGAAAGGAGCTGGAGACCCTTTTCAAGGCTTTTGAGGGTTGTTGTGGTTTGTGTTGTTAGAGACTTATCCCCTCCAGGTAAATATCCCAGGTTATAAACGATCAAGTCGATGGGAGCCTTTACCCCTGAAAATAAAGCATGACAACCTAAGTGATAGGAAATATTTTTTTGAGGGCCTAGGCGGTTTTTCGTTGCTTGGACTGCTTGTTCTTGGATATCGAAGACATACAAATGGGAAAGGTTAAGCTTTGACAAAACAAGGGCGTCATGCCCGTTGCCACAGGTCGCATCAATGGCTCGATCACCAGGTTTAAGATGCTTTTTCCATTCTTCATGTGCAAACGTTAGAAGCATGAGTTTATTGAATAGATATTTAAAACACGTTATCTTTTCTATGTATGATAGCAGAGACAGATGTTTTAATCATAGGTTCGGGAATTGCAGGAATGGTTGCAGCCCTCCAGCTTGCTGAAAAAGGGGTGGAGATTGTGCTGATTTGTTCCGGAAAAAGCCCTTCCTGTTCGAATTCCTATCGAGCTCAAGGAGGGATTGCATTTAAAGGAGAAAAGGAGACTGCGGGACTTTTTAAAGAAGATATCCTAAAAGCAGGAGCAGGCCTTTGCTATGAAAAAGCTGTCGACCAGTTAGTTAATAAAGGGCCCTCCTATGTTCAAGAGATTCTTGTTGATCTGATTGATGTCCCTTTTGAAAAAGCAAAGGGAGGGGAATGGAAATTAACAAAAGAAGGAGCCCATTCACTTTCACGCATCCTGTTTCACGGGGATCAGACTGGGAAAGCAATCATGGAAGCTGCCTTTAAAAAGGTGATGGAGCACCCTAAAATAGATTTGCGGTTTGAACATAGTGCCATTGATTTGATTACCCTTTCCCATCACTCCCAAAAAGTGACCGATATGTATGAACCTCCAACATGTGTTGGAACTTATGTTTTAGATCATCGATCCAATCAAGTGATCACTTTTTTTGCTCAAGAAACCATCCTTGCAACAGGGGGTGTTGGTGAGTGTTTTCTTCATACAACCAATGGAAAAGAAGCAAGGGGAGATGGAATTGCAATGGCCTACCGAGCAGGGATTCGGATCATGAACATGGAGTATGTGCAATTCCACCCTACAGCTTTGTATACTGTAGGAGAGCCCCGCTTTCTTTTATCTGAAGCTCTGAGAGGGGAAGGAGGACAAATTCTTACCCATGATTATCAACCCTGTGTCGATCCTCTAGCACCTCGTGATGTTGCAGCACGGGGCATTTTTGAGGAAATGGTCAAAACAAATAGACCCCATTTATGGCTTGATATGAGGCATGAATCAAAGTCCTATTTGCAAGAAAGATTTCCAACAATTTATCAGCACTGTATCAATAGAGGCTGGGATTTAGCAAAAACCCCGATTCCGATCGTTCCTGCAGCCCACTATAGCTGTGGTGGAATTGCGATTGATTTAGAAGGGAGAACAACGATGAAAGGGCTTCGTGCGATTGGTGAAGTGAGTTGTTCTGGAGTTCATGGCGCGAATCGCCTTGCATCTACAGCTCTTTTGGAAGGGCTTGTTTGGGCCAAAACTTGTGCAGACTCCATTCAGCTAAAAAAGAAAAGATTTACAGAGGTCGAGCCTTGGAGGATGGGAAAGGAAAAAATAGATGGAGCCTTGATTCACCAAGACTGGATGACGATCAAGCAAACCATGTGGAACTATGTAGGTTTGATGCGAAGTCACCGTCGATTGAAAAGAGCCCATAAAATGCTGACTGAGCTCAAGTGGGAAATCGACTCTTTTTACGAAGGAGGAGCTTTAACACCAGAGCTCCTTGCTCTAAGAAATGGTTGTGAAACAGCGCTTTTAATCACTCAAGGAGCATTGCGCAATCCACACTCCCTCGGTTGTCATTACAGAGTTGAATAGAAAAGACCATTTCGTTATACTGTTGTAAAATTAATTCCAAATGGGGTATTAGCTCAGTTGGTTAGAGCGCCACGTTGACATCGTGGAGGTCAGCTGTTCGAGTCAGCTATATCCCAAGGTTTCTTGCCCCTTCTATATGTTGTTTTTGATACAGCTAAGTTGATTTAAAGTCGGAGAGATTTTAAGAAGGCAAAAGACATTTAAAATATCCCAATTTTAAAACAACTTAGCCATAAATGGTACCTTTCTTGAAAGGAAACGAAAAGTTATCTCAGATCCGTCGCACAGCAGCAGAAGTTCTTGCAGCAGCCGTATCCGAACATGATTATAAAACATTTGTGATCAAGGGGGGTGAAACTCCTTGGGGGTTTTATTTCGACTTCATCTTTGTGAATCCTTTTTCTAAAGAAATGCTGCCTCATATTGAAGAAAAAATGCGCAAAATTGCTGCGGATAATGTCGAAATCAAAATGCATGAAATGATTCCATCAAATGCTGCAGAATTCATGCGACATAACAAGCGTCCTTACCCAGCACACTTTGTTCAAATCTGTCACGACCCCCTTGTCCAAGTGATTCAAATAGGGACCTTTGTGGATCACGTACAGGGGACCTTTTTAAGAAAAACTGGAGATCTAAAAGCCTTCAAGCTTTTGAAGATTGAGCAGCGTCCAGATCTCTACTTCAAGGGAGATAAAAAGTCAGTTTATCGCATCACAGGTGTCGCAGACGAGAGTAAAGATGCTTTGAAAGCATTCATGAAACAATATAAATCCTGGATAGGAGTCGACCACTTAGCTATTGGAGAAAAGCTCAATTTATTTGAAATTGATTTGAGTCGAGGGGAAGACTATTTTGAAACGGCAAGGATTTATTGGAAAAAAGAAGGCGAAGCCCTCCTTTATCGCATCTATTCATTTTGGAGGGAAGAACATCTTCAAGAAGGTTTTGAACTTGTAATAACCGACAGCACCCAAATGACTCAGGCACATAAAAAGCTTTATCGACTTTCAAAAAGAACCTGTGAAAGTGGGCCTGTCTGTTTTGCAGAGTTCCGTTTTCCTAATATTAACGGAGGATTTTCTCCGATTCATGGGCTATTAGGATCAAAAATTTGTCATAAAGATCGCTCTCATATTTTTTGTTTAAAAAAAGATTTAATGGCAGCGCTTAATTCATCCTTGATATTCTTAAACAAAATCCCTAAAATGCTTAAGTTAACATATTCGGTTGAAGTGTCTTGTCCTGATGAACTAGTGGAGCTCTTTAAACAGCTCCCTATCAAAACAAAAATTCATCCTGGGAGAGAAGCTCGAATCGAGTGGAAACTTTGCGATGATTTTGGAAGAAGTTGGAAAGGACCTTTTTTAACTCTTCGAAAAAAGGATGAGATTTTTACCATAAAACGGTCTCTTTTTTCTTCCGTAGAGCGGCTAATCGGTCTAATTTTGGAGGTTCAAGAAAAAGATCTATCGCAAAAAAAAGAGTTATTGGATAAAATGGCCCCTTGTGATCAATAGGATGATAGAACTTGAGAATTAACAAAGAAATCCGCGCCCCGAAAATTCGACTGATTGGGAAAGATGGAAAACAAGTTGGGATCGTTAGCAATGCTGAAGCCCAATCACATGCGCAAAAAGATGGTCTAGACCTGGTAGAGATATCGCCGAATGCAGCGCCACCAGTTTGTAAGATCGTAGATTATGGTAAATACCGCTACCAAATGACAAAAAAAGAGCGGGAAAGCAAAAAAGGACAACACCAAGCCAAGCTCAAAGAGATTAAGGTTAAACCGAATATTGATGAGCATGACTTGCAGGTAAAAATTAAGAGGGCCCGAGAATTTATCGAGAAGGGGAACAAAGTTCGTGTGACTTGCATGTTCCGCGGTCGAGAAATGGCCCGCCCAGAACTCGGACAAAAAGTGGCAAACCGGATTGCCGAAGAACTCGGTGATATCGCACAGACTGAAACGCCGCCAAAACAGATGGGACGTAACTATAGTTTAGTCCTCGCACCGATGGGAAAAAAGAAGTAACAGGAGATCGATAATGAGCAAAATGAAAACTAAGAAAGCGATTCGCAATCGTTTTAAGAAAACAGGAACGGGGAAACTCATGCGAACAAAGCAAGGGAAGCGCCACATCCTAACGAAGAAAACCTCTAAGAGGAAGCGTCAACTTGGAAAACAGACCGTGATGAGCGAATCGTATGCGAAAAAATATAAGCGCCTAGCGTGCATGTAAAAGGAGAAAGGGAACGATGACAAGAGTAAGAAACGCTGTTGCTTCAAGGCGTAGAAGAAAAAGACTCCTAAAAAGAGCAAAAGGGTTTAGTGGAGACCGAAAAAACCACGTGAAACTCACTGCTGATGCTGTAATGAAAGCAATGGCTTTCAGCACAATGCACAGAAAAAAGAAGAAAAATGACTTCCGCCGTCTATGGATCACTAGAATCGGTGTTGCTGCAAAAGCCCAAGGCATTTCATATAGCCGTTTAATTAATGGCCTTACAAAAGCAGGTTGCAGTATCAACCGCAAAATGCTTTCTGATATGGCAATCCGCGATCCGGAGAGTTTCGGAGCAGTTGCTGAGACAGCAAAACAAGCACTAGCATCTTAAATAGTACTAACCCCCCTAAATTTAGGGGGGTCTTTTTTTTATGAAACAAAAAATAGAAGATCTCAAACAAGCCTTCCAGTTAGAAATCGAAAAGGTTCAGCAAACAAAAGAGCTTGAAATGCTCCGGATTAAATACCTGGGTAAAAAAAGCCCGATTCAAGCGCTGATGCAAGATCTTCGAACCTGTTCTCCTGAGGAGCGCCCAGAAATGGGTAAACTCATCAATACCCTAAAACAAGATGTTTCAGCTCAAATCGATTCTCACTTTAAAGCCTTAGAAGCTCAAGAGCTCCTTTCCCGTTTATCTGAAGAAAAGGTCGATGTGACACTTCCAGGGCGGCGAAAAATACTTGGGAAAAAACATCCTCTTTCCCAAATGCTTGATGAAGTGATTGAGATCCTAGTGGGAATGGGATTTTCAGTGCAGGAATCTCCCGAAATTGAAACAGAATATTACAACTATGGAGGGTTGAATTATCCTCCAGATCATCCTGCAAGAGATATGCAGGACACCTTTTATATTACTCCTGATATCCTTTTACGCTCTCATACGACATCGATTCAACAACACATGATGGAGAATACCGCTCCTCCTATTCGGATTCTTTCTCCTGGAAAGTGCTACCGGAATGAAACAATCACTGCCCGCTCTCATGTTTTTTTTCATCAGGTTGATGTCCTTTATATCGATAAAGATGTGACCTTTTCAGATCTTCTTGCGACTAAAGAGGAATTCTATACCAAGATCTTCAAGCAAAAGATAGAGCTGCGCGTTCGTCCAAGCTATTTCCCTTTTGTTGAACCAGGGATGGAAGTAGATATCAAATGTACGGCTTGTGGAGGAAGTGGCTGCGCCTTGTGTAAACATACTGGTTGGCTAGAAGTGGCTGGGGCAGGAATGGTGCATCCCAATGTCTTAAAAGCGGGAGGAATAGACCCTGAAGTTTATTCTGGCTATGCATGGGGTGGGGGAATCGAACGTCTCTTTATGCTCCGCCATGGGATCAGTGATATCCGTCTCTTTACTGAAAATGATCTCCGTTTCTTGTCTCAATTTTCCTAAATCATACGATTAAAAAAAGAGCCTATCAACGATAGGCTCTTTGAATGTTGAGTTTGATCAGAACTTAGCTGAAAAACATCTTTGAAAGCATCAGCTCGAGTTCAGCATAGGCAAGCTGCACTTGTTCAGGAGCTGTTTTGTCATTAAAGTTAACACTTTCTAATTTCTTAAGTTGCGCATCTAGTTGAGCTTTATCAGCTGAAGAAAGAGTGCTCGGTATATTTTCTGCGATGAAAACCTGTATTTGCGCTAAGAATTGAATCATCTCCATAGAATAAAACTTACTCTCTGGGTTATTAGGCTGATAGGTGAATAATTGATCAAGCTCTTGTTTTGCAGTCGTGGAAAAAACTCCTGGAAGACCAGATGCAATAAACCCTGCAACATGAGCTGCCCATATCGCAACATTAAGGAAATAATCATTACTAGAAGGATCTGTTGGCTGCTGTGCTAGAAGATTATTTAAAGCTTCTTGTTGGTTAAGTGAAAGTCCATTAGGGATATTTGAAGCAACAAAAGCTGTAATTTGTGCAAAAGCAATTGTTAACTCACTAAAGTATTTTTTGCTACTTGTATCCGTTGGAAGACGATCTAGCATTCCTTGAAGTTCTCCCGCCTTTTGAGGAGGAAGAGAAGTTTCAAATTGCGCAAGCTCTTGTTTTAAAAGTTCTTCCTGAGGACTAGAGCCTCTGACGTCACCTCCAGAATTGCAACCCTGAATAAACATCAGCAATTGGTTGATGAGCTCCTGGTTAGTTTCTTGAGAAGATTCATGGGTCTCAGTGGCCCCACAAACACCACTTGGTTGTATTGATTCTGTCATGATTGACTCCGTTTTGGTTAGAAGGGTATCACTCAAAGGCTAAGAATTTTTAAGACAATATCCTCAATAAAAAATTTAGGATATAGATTAATGGTTTCATAATTTTTTAGTTAATGGTTTTTTTAGAAAAGAGCGCGAAGCCCGCGCTCTTTGTTTGCACTCTCTATGAGAAATAGAAGAACATTTCAGAAAGTAATTGTTGAAGATCAGCAGAGGCAATTTGAAGTCCTTCAGGACCGCCTGGTGCGCTCGGATCAATGCTTTGAACTTCTTTGAGCTGGGCACTCAACCTATCTTTGTCAGTCGGAGATAAAGAACTAGGAATGTGTTCAGCCAAGAAGACTTGTATTGTATCGATAAACTGCTTCATTTGTGAAGGAAACTCCTTAGATGAAGTATCAGTCGGCATTTTTTCAAATAAGACATCCAGCTCTTTTTGATCTGTTGGAGAAAGGACTCCAGGAAGATGTGAAGCGATATAGGCTGAAACTTTTGCTACCCATGCATCCACTTGTTCTGCATAGACTTGACTACCGGTATCGGTCGGCATACCTTGGAATAAGATCTGTAACCCTTCGGCCGCTTTAGACGAGAGGCCATTAGGCATCACCGTTACTACAAAAGCCGTAATCTTAGAGAAGGCTTCTATGACCTCAGACTGATAAGTTATGCTTCCAGTATCCAATGGCAATCGAGAAAGAAGGTTTTTTAGTTGAGCAGCTTGCTGAGGAGGAAGTGAGGCTTCACGCTGAGTTAACTCCATTTTCAGAGCATCCTCTTGTGGACTACTTCCATTTTTAGGTTGAGTATTGCAACCAAGAATAAACATCAATAACTGATTGACGAGTTCTTGATTCAGTTCTTGAGAAGACTCATAGTCTTCATCGACTCCAGAAACACTGTTGGGTTGGATTGAATCGACCATCATAGACTCCGTTTATAGTAGTGAAAAAATTTTACACATACTCTACTTACATCTCTTTTTTATCGTTAGAAAAAAAAGAGCGCAAAAGCTGCGCTCTTACAGTAGATCAATTTATAAACAGAGAATTAAAAGAACATTCCTGAAAGCATTTGCTCAAGTTGAGCGGATGCTTCCTGCATTTCCTCCGCAGCATTCTTATCATTGGGATTGATCCCTTGAATTTTTTTAAGCTGGGCATCAAGCTCTGCTTTATCGTTAGATGAAAGAGAGCTTGGAACATTTTCAGCTAGAAAAACCTGTACGGTAGATAACCATTTATCGACATCAATAGCATAAGATTTATCACTAGAATCTGTGGGCTGTTCATTTAACAACTCTTTCAGTTGTTGTTGAGCTGAAGAAGAGAGGACTCCTGGAAGACTTGAAGCAATAAGCGCTGAGACATGTGCAGACCACTCTGCCACTTCTTCTGGATACGTTTTACTCGAAGTATCCGTTGGCATCTGTCCCATTAAACTATCCAGTGACTGTTTTGCTTGGGGCGATAGTCCGTTGGGAACATTTTCTGCTAAAAAGGCTGTAATTTTCGTAAAAGCTTCTGTTAGTTCTGAATCATAGTTTTTACTTCCTGTGTCGGTTGGTAAATCAGCAAGCATTTCTTTTAGTTGAGCTGCTTGCTCAGGAGGCAATGAGGATTCAAGTTGAGTCAGCTCAGATTTCAATGTATCCTCATTAGCATCAGACTTAGAGCCTAAAATAAACATGAGCAGTTGATTAATAAGATTTTGGTCAATAGTTCCAGAAGGTTGATTTGGTTCTGAAGCGCCGGAAACATCGCCAGTGTTAATTGGGTCTACCATGATTAACTCCTTAATTTTGCTAAAATACCTGGTTCCATAATCCGAACTTTAGCAAACATGCTGTTTATTATTCACAAAATATAATAAATTATTTTTCAGATTATCAATTGTTAGAGCTGTTGAACCAAAAAAAGAGCGCGAGAACCGCGCTCTTTGATGAGATCATTTTTTGAGATAGTCTAGAAAAACATTCCTGAAAGCATTTGCTCAAGCTCTGCAGTGGCGAGTTGAAGTTCTTCAGGACCTTCTTTGCTGTCTATATCAATACTTTGAATCTTTTTAAGCTGTGCATTCAGCTTGTCTTTATCAGCTTGAGATAAAGAGCTAGGCAGATGCTCGGCTAAGAAAACCTGTACAGTATCGATAAACTTTTGCATTTCAGCTGGGTAATCTTTTGATGAAGTATTAGTAGGCTCTTCGCCTAATAAGTCACTTAGTTCTTTTTGATCTGCAGGAGAAAGGACTCCTGGGAGATTAGAGGCAACAAATGCTGAAATATGTGCTGCCCATGCTGCCACTTCTTCTGGATATGTTTTACTTGAAGTATCTACAGGCATTTCACCAAGCAATGTATCGAGTTTGTCTTTGTCTTCAGGAGAAAGGCCATTAGGGATCACCGATGCTACAAAAGCTGTAATCTTTGAAAAAGCTTCTGTTAACTCAGAATAATAATCTTTGCTGCCCGTATCAGTGGGTAACTCATCGAGCATTTGTTTCAACTGTGCTGCTTGCTCAGGAGGCAAGCTTGATTCCAGCTGAGTCAGCTCTGCTTTTAGAGCATCCTCTTGAGGGCTTCCTCCGCCAGGCGGATTAGAATTGCATCCTAAAATAAACATAAGTAATTGATTAATAAGTTCTTGATCGAAATCTTGGGAAGATTTTGTTGATTCAGAGACTTCAGAAATATTATTTGTATTAATTGAGTCTATCATATTTTGCTCCATAATTTGCTAAAAATGCATAGATGCAACTTTAATTTTAGCAAACCTTGACTATTTATGCTGATGTTCTCTATGGAAAACTCAGGCTTTACCGCACTAACATGTTAACTGTAAACAATTTATATTTTTAAAATATTTTTATTTAAAAAAGGAAAAGCTTTCCTTCAGATGATGATCTAGTAAAACAAGCCCTATCCGAGTCTATGAAAGCAAAATAGAAATAATTTTAGAGAAAAACTTTCTTGCAATATTGCTGGAGAAATGTTTATACTGCTTGATTAAAGTAACTTGGGAAGAGTGGCAGAGTGGCCGAATGCGTCTGTCTTGAAAACAGAAGTCCTTCACGGGACCGGGGGTTCGAATCCCTCCTCTTCCGAATTATAAAAGTATTAATCCTAGGGATGAGAACCTTAAAAGGGGTTCGATTTGGAGCAAAGCGGAAAAGGTGATCCGAAAGGATCAGTCCGAAGGACCAAAAACGCGTTAAGCGTTGAAGCCCATCCCTCCTTTTCATCTATAACAAGAGATCAAATTTTAAATTTTCTTGAAAAAATATTAACAAAACCTTTAAGGTTTGTCCCATTAAATTTTGGAGTTAAATAGGCTTCAGAGAGTTTAATCAAATTCAACAATAGAATTTCCATGGAGGAATGAAAATGTTCGTACTACCAAATGTATCAAAAACTTACCCAAGAGCTAACGAATTCACAAAAGATTTAATCTCAGCTGTTATCGGTGCTGGGATTTTAAGAGCAGCAGGAGTGAAGTTTGAAGTGGGTCAACTTTCAATGCCAACACTTGCTTTTGGTTCTGGAGCGGTGGCAGTTGGTTCTGCTATTGGTCGAGAAGCACTTCTTAGAACCTTATTTACTGGTGCTAATTTTGAAAGAAGAGATGTTAGAAATCAGTTGAACGAGAGTTGGATCTATGTTGCAGCTCTTACTACTTTTGCAGCTGGAACATTTGCTTTAACACAATATAGCAGAGTTGGAACTTACCTTCCTGCATTTACTCAACTTAACAGAAACCAAGCCCTAGCTCTTGGTGGTTCTACAATTGGAATGCTTGCTGGCCTCCGTTTCTTTGGTTTTGCTAATGAAGCTAAAGGTGTAAAGCGTCGAGAGACTCCACCACCACAAGTACCAGAGTATGATCCACGTCGAGAAGGTGAATTTAGCTCGAAGTCTGTGGAAGATATGCTAGGAATCCAAGGTCGTTTAGATCGAAGAGAAATTGCGATTCCTGAAAGCATGTATGATGCATGGAATGCCCAAGTCGATGTTCATACAGATGCTTCTGAAGATAGAGCAGTAGAGCTTCGCAAGCTTGGCGGAATCTAATAAAGATTCACAGCTTTATGTAAAAAAAAGAGAGTCTTTTTGGACTCTCTTTTTTTTATTTATTTTTCCTATACAAGTGCTATAAGATTTGACAGTTTTTACAATAATCTTCTCTATTAGATAAGAGCGATTTTTGACCTTCAATTTTTTTTTATAGAAAATTTGTTCTTTACTTAAGAGTTAAAAAAGGGGTATAATTTTTGTGAATTATGGTTATGGGTAAGCATTGCACTTATAGTTTAACACGCTCTTCAAACGAACAGCTCGAGTCCTTTATTTGGAATACGGGCAGTCATGTTGTGATTGCAGCTGTGGCAAATGGAATTTTTCTCTATTTGATGGGCCAAGAGGATCTTCTTCCAGGAATACTGGTAGGAGCATCTGTTGGTCTTTCTCAGAATTTAAGTCATAAGACAGCCCATGTCTTAAGCAAAAACCGGGCAGAAACGTGCCATTTGCCCTTTGGGTTGGAATTGATCATTGCAGCGGGGTTAACCTATGGAATTGCTAAAGGACTTCTTCGGATTTTCGAATATGACTTTGGAAGGATGGAACGTTTGAAGTTGCAATCGATCGGGATGTTATCCATTGCCTTTTATAACTATAGTCAAAAATCGGGGATTATATAAATGACGGAAAGGTCAAATACACCACCACCAAAAAATCTTACAGGATCTTGGTTGCCTACTACCCCTAATAAAGATCGAACAGGTAGATCAGGTGGTTCTTATGACTGTCCAAGCGTATCTCGCCAAGGGGTGAAATATTTTGTGATCCATGCCCTTTGTATTATTGCCATCAATGGAACCATTGCTTTAACTGTAAACTACTTTAAGGGAAAGCAAGTTATTCCTCTAAAAGTGGCTGCTTTATCTAGTGGAATAAGTGCTGGAGTCCATCATCTATTTCTCGATGGCCGAGCCTGTTATGAAAAGAGAAATATACGCAAAGAAGTCACGTTCATGGGAATGGAAAAGATTTTTTCAGTAGCCATGTCTCTTTTATCTACACCTTTCTTTACTTATGGGTGTGCTAACTATTTGATGAAAGCTCACATCAAAGTTCTACCTACGATCATTCTGTCCACCACTGGAGCTGGAACACTCTTTTTTGCAGAACTCTTTAAAAAATAGATTCATAGACATCAATTGCTTGTTGCATTAAAATTTCTTTTGCAAAATCGTTTGATAAAGGAGATATCATGGAAGCAGTAAAACTTTTGGGGATGACAGTTGGCTCTGGAGTTGTAGGGAGTTGTATTGGGAACTTAGCCTCTAGAGTTGTAACTAATAAGTACCCACTTGGTGGAGCGGCACTTGCTGGAGGGGTATTTGGGGTAACCTCAGCTTTTGCGTGCCGCACATCGAATTATGTCAAAGAAAATGCTGGTCAGAATACAGCATTCGTTTACCTTATAGCTGTTGGAGTATTTGGTGCGGCTGCATTAACTCCTCATGTTGTGAAACCACTGACAGATTACTCCATGAGCTATTATGAAAGCAGTGCTTATGCAGCAACATCTACCATCACTTTTGTTATCCTTTGTGCATTAATGCCCAAAAACAAGACTCGACGTTAGATTTATCTATTTACTTCTTCTTTGAGACTAGGTGAAGCTTATGCTCAAAGAAGGAGTAGACTGCCACAAGGCGAGAGACGAGGATTGCGATATAGAACTGGCCAATAATTCCTTCCAGAATCGCAAGAGTTTGTCCGACATCACGAATGGCAATCACATCGCCATATCCAATACAAAGAAGTGTTACAAAACTAAAGTACATCATCTCTGACAGGAGATGGCTATGAGATAGAAGTTCTGGATTTAAATTGCTGAAATGAAAGGATTGAGGAAGGAGAAGAGAGATAAAAAAATAGGCAAAAGAAAATCCAAAGGCCACCATAAAATACGCGCAGACAACCCCTTTCAATGTTTCTAAGCGAACGCGGGCATTGATGACCACTTGTTTAATGATTGAGGCTGTGGTGATAAAGATAAAGATAATCGATAGAAAGAGAAAGAGGAGTGTTAGCGTTTCTGAATGGAAGGCGAGATTGATCCACTGAAAGATTAAAGCTGGAACCGCAAAACAAGCAGAAACGATCTTTATTCTTTTTGAATGGTCACAGTTAAAAATGGCGGAAAGGAAGACGACTACCAGAAAGAATTGCCAGATAGCCATATAAACACCACCCCGGTCGTAAGGGCGAAAGATAAATAAAAGGATCAAAGAGATCAGGAGTTGAGTGAAATAACCACTCATAACTCGTACACAACTCGAATAGGGTTTCTTAAAAAATTTTGCCATATTCCCTATATCTAAGATTAAGAGGTTTGGGTCAAGCCCCTTTTTTGCTTCTTGAAAAAGATCTTTTTTTGTTTTAGCTTTGAAATAGGGGGACGGCTTTTAAGCTGGGCTTTTTTTTGTGATAATAGACGCGTTTTTCAAAACTTATGAAAAATGAAGGTGTTAGATCTAAAAATCCCAGTTGAAAGTGGCCCCATAAGGGGGAGTTTACATGAGCACATATAGAGAGCCTACACCTTTCGATGACCCATTTCCTGGTGCAAATGGAGTGCTGAAAAAGGATTTATCAAAAACCTTAGAATCATTCATTTATACTTTTGAGCATGAAGAACAAAATAGAACTTGCATGAGTCGACAACTACGGTTAAATGAAGGGATTATGCTTGAAAGATCAAAAGAGATAGGGGGGAAAGTTTATCTCCATATGCAGGAGCTGATGCAGGCTTCAACAGATTTTGCCAATGGGCATGGAAAGATCGAAATGGTCTATGAATGCCTAGAATTTTTAAGGGATGAATTAAAAACCTGAGCTGTGAGTTTACTTCACTTAGCCTCAGGAGGAAATTTAAGTAAAACTCAGGTTAAGATCATGAAAGAAGGGAAAAAAAATCAACTCATCCACGATCTACAGTCGTTTCTCTGGCAGTTTGAGCAAGGGGGCTACACGCGCGATAGTATGCACGCTGTCTTGGCAAAACTTGAAAAGGTCCTTGAAAACGATGGAGAATCTTTGGGAGAGCCGATTAAGCGTCATGTGGAACAGATGATCCGTGATTGCCGCGCTTATGCTTTTGGAGCAGGAAATCCTCAGAAAGTTGTAGGAGACTTGGATAAGTTGCGTCAGGATTTAGAGAGGTGAGCATGGAAGATGATGGGATGGATGAAGCAACAACAAAGCAAATCCTTAAGGGAGAAGTTCAAGAGTTTTTAAGTGAGTTTGAGGCTTCTGAAGAAACTGAAGATGATATGAAAACACTCTTTCCTCTTTGGAGTGATAAAATCTTAGGCCATGCCCGTGAGGTAGGAGGAGGAGTTGAGGCTCAGGTTAAAACATTGATGAATGTTTGCGAAGATTATGCGCGGAATCGAGGGATGCTTGAGCGGGTACGGACGGAAGCAGAAGAGACCCGCCTTCATCTAGGTTTGTAGGTTTGATCGTGAGTTTTTAATTGAAGTTGAGGGGTTATGGTGTTTTTTGTGAATAATGTTTATGGAGGTCGCCAGCCTTATCGCGTCCAAGAAATTCAAAAGGATCGACAAGAAGATAAGAGAGGCGGTTCTCAACACCGGTTTCAAGATGAAGATGAAGCGGAGGCTCATGAGAAATTTTTAAAAGCATCCGAGAAATTATATAAGAAGAGATCGGTTGCAACGGCTAGAGAAATCATGAATAAACAAATGGTTACTCTTAGTGACACGCTTTCAGTTGAAGAAGCGTGGGAGCAAATCAAAAATCATGACATCAAACACTATCCGATTATTGGAGCTGAAGGAAAGCTTTTGGGACTCCTTTCTGAGGGGGAAATTTTGAGACACCTTCACATGGGAACAAAGAAAAAACTCCATGAAATCACAAGCGCTGAAACACTCTGCGCAGATCCTGAAACAGAGCTTGCTGAGATTTTGGATGTTTTTTCAACAGAAAAAATTGAAGCGGTTCCAATTGTCGATAAAAAAGCCAAAGTCGTTGGCATTCTTACACAAAATGATCTGATTCAAACCATGATCAAGATCACGAATCTAAAGCTTTAGACTCATCTTGAATTAAACTTTTTTTTAATTCAGGATGGGTTTTATACAATCGATAAAGAAATTTTCAAAAAGAAAAATCTTTGTTAGGAACTCATGATAGGTATATACTGGAAGGTTAGTGCAAGTAGGTTAAAGATAGTGCTGGTATGAGTTGAGCAACTTTTGGGCGACACGATCTTAGTAGAACAAGAGTAAAATATGACAGATGAAAAAGTAGAAAAAATTCCATTTGCTCCCTTTCTTCCCTTTCTAATTTTAATTAGTTTCACCTCATTCTTAAACTTACTCGCTCGTACAATTTTTCCACCGATGACTCCTTATATTTGTGATGAGATGAACCTATGTCATGCTGATACGGGAAATCTCTTCTTTATTATGTCTGTTGGTTTCGCGATCACCCTTTTTTTATCACAGTTTTTATCATCGAAGATTTCACATAAGATGACAGTGATCTTTTCAATCCTAACGACAGGCTTTGCATTGGCCATTACCTCTTATTCGAATGATTTTCAGTTTTTTAGATTAGCCATTTTTGTAGTAGGGCTTTGTTCAGGATTTTTCATCCCTTCTGCAGTAGCAATGATTCGAGATTCTGTTGCGCGTGAGCATATGGGGAAGGCTTTTGGGATTTTTGCAACGGCGCAAAGTGTGGCATTTATCTTAGGCCCTATGATTGTCAAACATTTAATCGAAATCTTTACATGGAAAGAGATTTTAAATGGGTTTGGGCTTGCTTCAAGTTTGATCAGTGTTCTTCTTTTTTTTCTCTTTAAGCAGGGGAATACAAAAGGGCACCCGATTAGTTATACCTTTATCAGGAATGTTTTTTCATGGCCATCGTTTTGGATTTTACTGGTTCTTTTGTGTGTTGCAAATGGTCTGAACATCGGGGTTTACAATATGGCTCCAGACTATTTCCAACGCCATAACCTTTTAGACAAAGAGACTGTTTACAAGCTGATTGTTATTGCAAGAGCATTAAGCATCTTTACTGCTATTTTTGCAGGGGTTGTTGCTGATCGGTTTGGTCTGAAACGGTCAATGGTGATTGCGTTTGTCATTTGTGGTGCTTTAACGATGTTGATTGGAATGGGTAGTCCTTCTTCTTCTCTGGTCCTTTTTACAATCCAGTCTTCAGTCGCAGTTTGCTTAATGCCCCTGATTCACTTTGCTATTTCGACCATTGTTCCCTCGGATAAAAATGCAGCAATCGTTTCGATTATCGCTCCTTTTGGTTTCTTAATGGGAGCCGGTGTTGTTCCTCAGCTTCTTGGCTTTTTTGGAGACTTTAACATTTATGCTCAAGGATTTGTCTTCTTTGGTTTAACCTCTTTGATTAGTGGAGCGATTTTCAACGTGAATGCTATTTATCGACATGTTGAATATAGCCAAATGAAAAGTAGCCCGGAGGTATAGATGAAAACGGGGATTCTCCTTGTTAATTTAGGAACACCTGACTCTCCAAGTCCCACAGATGTAAAACGCTATTTGACGGAATTTCTAACAGATGGTCGGGTGATTGACCTTCCTCTATTGAAGAGGAACCTCCTGGTTAGAGGATTGATTGTTCCACGGCGCTATAAGGAGTCTGCAAAACTCTATCAATCGATTTGGGAAAAAGAGGGATCGCCTCTTTTGACATATGGAAAAAGAGTGAGAGAGCGTTTACAAGAAAAGTTAGGGGAGTCTTATCAGGTTGAGCTTGCCATGCGCTATCAAAACCCCTCGATTGAAAAAGGACTTAAGCGACTTAAAGGTTTTGACCAATTAATTATTTTCCCACTCTTTCCTCAATATGCATCGGCAACGACAGGTTCAGTGCTTCAAAAGGTTTTTGAGCACCTCTCGACCTGGCAAGTGATTCCAGAAACCCGGGTCGTTTCGACTTATTTTGATCACCCTTCCTTTATTGAAGCCCATGTTGCAAGGGCAAAAGACTATGATCTCGAGGCTTATGACCATGTTCTTTTTAGCTATCATGGCATTCCCGAACGGCAAGTTAAAAAAGCTGATGATACGGGGACTTGTTTAATTCAGAAGGATTGTTGTCGAAAAAACCCTAGGTGTTATGCAGCGCAATGTCTAGCAACTACTGAGAAAATTGCTGAGCAATTAAAAATTCCTCAAGAGAAGTGGAGCCTAGCCTTTCAATCGAGACTTGGTAAGTCACCTTGGCTTAAGCCTTACTCCGACCAAGTTCTAGAAAAGCTTGCAAAAGAGGGAAAGAAAAAGATTCTGGTTTTTTCACCTGCGTTTGTTTCAGACTGTTTGGAAACCATAGAAGAAATAGGGATTCAGTATAAAGAGCTATTTGTTCATAATGGTGGGGTTTCATTAGACCTTGTAGAGGGTTTAAATGATCATCCAAAATGGATTGAGGCAATAGAAAGGATCATAAAGACGTGACAGGGCCTATAGAACCGCATTCAGATAAATACCGGTTAAAAGTAAAAAAACCCCATCTTCTAACGTTAATTGTTTTGATTTCATATGGTTCGATAGGAGCCGCCCTTTTTACCCCAGCGATTCCCGCTTTAATGGACCGGTTCGGAATTAGTGCAGGTGTAGCTCAAATGACTGTGATGCTTTACTTGGTGGGATATTCAATGGGACAGCTTATCTATAGTCCGATTGCTAAACGATATGGAAGAAAACCGGCCCTCAGTATTGGAATAGTGGTTTCTTTGGTTGGAACATTTTTTTGTGCAATCGCTGGTCCTCTCAATAGCTTTACGGTTCTTGTTGTTTCTCGATTTATCTCGGCGCTTGGATCCAGTACAGGACTTAGCTTAACCTTTTTGATCATCAGTGACTATTTTTATGAAAAGCATGCACGAAAAGTCACGGCCTATACAATGCTTGCTTTTGCTGTTATCCCAGGGATAGCCATAGCAATCGGAGGGTTTCTTGTTGCGTATTTAGGCTGGGAAAGTTGTTTTTATTTTCTATTGCTTTATGGTTTTTTCGCACTTTATCTTGTCTATCGTCTTGCTGAAACGGGAAGTGGTATAGAAAAAGAAGCAACAAAAATACGTACGATTTATCGAGCTTATGTGCGTGATTTCAAAAATAAAATTCTAGTTCTTTATTCCACCATGATTGGGTCGACAACTGCGATTATTTATATTTTTGCAGCGACTGCACCTGTGATTGCGATTCGAATCATGGGAATTTCTCCTGATCGGTTTGGTCTTTTGAATTTGATTCCTGCGGCAGGTTATTTTTTAGGAAACTTTGTAGCAGCACGTTTAGCTTCTCATCTGAAGATTAAAACGGTTTTAAAGCTAGGGGTTTCCTTAATGGCTGTAGGTGTATTGACCTTAGCCTTTATTTTCTTTTGCGGTTGGGGAGGCCCACTTACTCTTTTTTGGCCTCTATTTATTGTTTATTTTGGGATTCCTCTTTTTTATTCCAATGCTGCGGTTTTGGCAACGTTTCGGGTTCCAGACAAGCCAAATGCTTCATCCATCATGAGTTTTCTTAACATTGGAGGAGCTGTTTTGGGGCTTGCTCTTGTGAGTCTTCTTCATGTAGATCCTCTGTATGCAATGCCCAGCGTCTTTATTCTTATTATCGCTTTAGTGATTTTCTTATTTAGGAAAGGTCAAAAGCTTATCGAAGAATAATACACTTGATAGCTGGTATGAAAAAGGTTAATGGTCGATTTGCTTTGAGAAAAGTGTAATGACACTAAGGGGAGTGTTTGGCCCCTCTGTTGCCATATATTTTAGAAGGTCTCCTGATTGAGGATCAAACCAGAGGTCTGCATGCCAGAACATCTTTTTAAATCCCGTTAAAGTCACCTTGACTTTGATCGCCTCTCGAGTTACGCCATGCAGATCGATCTTTTCAAACGATTGCTTTGTGGCAACCATGTCATGAAGATCAAGGTTTTTGGGATGGATGATTGAAAATTTAAAATCCCTATAATCCGAGAGAATAAAGGGTTTAAAGCTGAAATCAAACTCCTGAACCCAAAGATCGTTCCCTAAATTGAATTGTCGCTCAGAAAACTGTCCGTTGACATTCTTTTGGGCTTTTAATTTAGACCCTTCACGAATAATGGTGTATTCGTTCTTCCCACTCTGATGGGTAAATTTTTTAGTGACTCGGTCTGGAGTTGTGATGATCTGTGTTTTTCCACTGAGACTTTCTCCAGTAATATGGAGATCATCCCCTTTGAGGGCAACGGTCCATGTTGTTTTTGATTCTCGACCTTCAACATCTTTATTGTAGACATAGGTAACTTGTGCCCATGTAGAAGAAACAATAAAAACCAGGAAAAACAAAAGACTTTTCATGAACCTATCCAGCGCTTTCTATTTTGAGGTGAATTTTTATACCAGTCCAAAAAAAATCTTCGAGCCAATTTTATGAACAACTCTCTTGGGGCTGGTCTTACTCTTTGTATATCAGGTTGCAGTTTTTCTGTCTCCAACCTAAAATACTGAGAAATCAAGATAGAGACTAGCAATACTTGTTTGTATGTTTTCTCTGATTGGAAAATAAAAACCTTTTAAAGGAGAAAAAGCTGTCATGACAAAAAAAACGACAATTGTAATGGAGACGACTCAAGGAACGATTGAACTGGAACTTAAACCAGAGGTTGCTCCGAAAGCCTGTGAGAATATGATCAAGCTTGCAAAGAAGGGATACTATGATGGGATTATTTTTCACCGTATTATCAAGGAATTTATGATCCAAGGCGGAGATCCAACTGGAACAGGGGCTGGTGGTGAATCAATCTGGGGAAAACCTTTTGAAGATGAATGCAAGTCAAGTGTTACCTTTAGTAAACGTGGCCTCCTTGCTATGGCAAATGCAGGTCCTGGAACCAATGGCAGTCAGTTCTTTATTACAACGGTAGAAACACCATGGCTTAATGGTCACCATACAATCTTTGGAGAAGTCTCTAAAGGTTATGATGTTGTTGAAAAGCTTGAAAAGGTTGAAACAGGGATGCAAGACCGTCCTGTTGAAGAACAAAAAATCATTAAAATGACCGTAAAGGAATAGTTATGAAAAAACTCATTGGATTACTTTTTTGTACGTTTGCTCTATTTGCAGGAAACCCAGTGGTTATCATGGAGACGACTCAAGGAACAATTCAGTTAACTCTTAAGCCTGATGTGGCTCCTTTAGCTTGTGAGAATATGATTAAGCTAGCTAAAAGTGGTAAATATGAAAATGTCCCTTTTCACCGGATTATCCCCAATTTTATGATTCAGGGAGGGGATTATGAGAACAAGAATGGTACAGGCGGCACGTCTGCCTTCGGAAAACCTTTTAAAGATGAGTGCTGTTCAAAGGTTCGCTTTGAAAAACCAGGCCTTCTTGCGATGGCGAATGCAGGTCCTGGAACTAATGGAAGTCAGTTCTTTATCACAACATCTAAAACGGAGTGGCTTCAAGGAAAACATACAATTTTTGGCGAAGTTACTGAAGGCTATGATGTGGTCAAAAAGATTGAAGCTTTAGGTACTCGCAATGGTCGACCTAAAAAAGAAGTCAAAATCATTAAAATGACTGTGAAAGAATGAAAATTGGCATCTTAGGCTATGGAAAAATGGGGAAAGCCGTTCAACGGCTTTCCCATGATTTAGGCCATGAGACTTCAATTGGTCTAGATTCCACAATCGATGTTATCATTGATTTTACAGAGCCTCTAGCTGTTAAAGAAACAGCTAGAGCTCTTTCTAAAACTCAAACTCCTTGGGTTCTTGGAACAACAGGTTGGAATCGAGAAGAAGTTTTAAAGATTGTCCAGGAACATGAAGTTCCTCTTCTCTATGGCCCTAACTTTTCGTTAGGAATGGCCTTTTTTTCACGTTTAGCAAAAACGGCAGGGTCTTTAATGGGAGACTTCTATGACAAATCAGGAATCGATATTCACCATGCTGAAAAAAAGGATGCTCCTTCTGGGACAGCGTTAAAACTGATGGAAGAGGTTCCTGGCCTTACATTTGAAAGTATTCGCTCTGGGCATCATGTGGGAACTCACCAGGTTATTTTTGATAGCCAAGAAGATACCATAGAAATCACCCATCGAGCAAAAAGTCGTGATGGTTTTGCCAAAGGGGCAATCTTGGGAGCTGAATGGCTTGTTGGGAAGCAGGGGATTTATACCTTTGATGATTTTTTTGAAGAGAGGTTTTCATGGCATTTTCAGGAACCATTACAGCTCTAGTGACTCCCTTCAAAGAGGGAAAACTGGATGAACAAGGGTTGAGGGAAAACATTTGGTTTCAAATCGAAGAGGGGATTGATGCTCTTCTTATCCTAGGAACCACAGGCGAAGGAGCGACGCTCTCGGCTGAAGAACAAAAAAAAGTGATACAAATCGCAGCTCAGGAAAAAAAGGTTCCTGTTATTGTCAATGTTGGGGATGTTTCTACTGCACGGACAATTGAAAAGGTCAAAATGGCTGAAACATTTGGAGCAGATGGGCTTTTGATCATTGCTCCTTACTATAATCGCCCTTCTCAAGAAGGACTAGCGCAGCACTTTGAAACGATTGCTAATGAAACCTCCCTTCCGATCATCCTTTATAATCATCCGAAAAGAACGGGGGTCGATTTATCTTTAAAGCTTTTAGAGCGTCTTTCAACAAAAAAAAATATCATAGGGATTAAAGATGCTTCGGGATCTATTCCTTATGCTGCTCGAATTCGGAGCAGACTTCCAGACTTTCACTTGTTTGCAGGCGATGATTTGATGTCCCTGCCATTACTAGCGATTGGGGCAAGTGGTCTAATTTCCGTTCTCAGTAATTTGATGCCCCTTAAAGTGGTTGAAATGGTTAAGAATCAAGATCAAACCCTTTATAAAGAGTTATTTCCTTTTATGGATGCTTCGCAAATCGAAACAAATCCTGTTCCTATTAAAGCTATGATGGAGCTGTCTAAACTCCCGGCAGGCAAACCAAGACTTCCTCTAGCAAGCCTTACACTTCAGCACCAACAATTTATAAAAGAGCTCATTTTAAATTCACCTCTTATCCCAACGGCTATCTATGAGTAAGTTAAAGGTCGGCTTGCTAGGAAAAACAGGGCTTGTAGGACAAACATATGAAAAGCTTCTAAAGGATCACCCTTATTTTGAGTTAGTTTTTGCTCCGTTACGAGAAGAGCTGGGAATCATTGAAAAGGGGAAGTTTTGTGATTTAATCTTTTCTGCTCTTCCCAATGAAGCTGCAAAAAAATATGATCCTCTTTATGCAGACTCAGGGATTCCGGTTTTTTCTTCAGCGTCTTTTCATCGTCTACAGGAGGATATCCCTTTGATTATCCCTGAAATCAATGGAGCGAAGCTAAAAGGGTGGAAAGGATCAATCATTGCTAAACCTAATTGTACTTTGCAGAGTATGCTTCTTCCACTCTATCCTTTGCATCAGAGATTTGGTTTAAAAGAGGTTTCTGTGACGAATCTTCAGTCGACAAGTGGCGCAGGCAGTGACTTCAAACTTAGTGATAATGTGATTCCCTTCATTGAAGGCGAAGAAGAAAAATCCGAACATGAATCCTTAAAAATTTTAGACAATCCTTTAATCAAAATCAGTACCCATTGCACTCGTGTTCCGGTTCTCCATGGCCATTTAGCTTGTATTTCTGCTTCTTTTGAAAAAAGACCAGCCCTTAAAGAGGTCCGAGATTGTTGGGATCGCTTTCAGGGGCTTCCTCTCCCTTCCTCTCCAGAAAAAATGTTTGTCTACTTTGAAGATGAGGACAGACCTCAACCCGAGCTTGATGTGAATATTGGAAAAGGGATGGCCATTGCTTTGGGAAGGCTTAGAGCTTGCTCCCTTTTTGATATTCGTTTTATTGCCCTATCTCATAACCTCATAAGAGGGGCTGCTGGTGGGGGTCTTTTGACTGCTGAACTCTACGCAAAGGAAAATTTACTATGATCAAACGCCTCGATGTTTTTCAAGCCTTAAACCCATCCTATCTCTTTCCTGAAATTAACCGTCGAAAAGAGCTTTTTTTGAAAGAGCATCCAGAAGTAAAACTGATGAATTTAGGAATCGGAGATACCGTCCTTCCTCTTCCTAAGCCGATTGCGACTGCTTTGAAAAAAGCAGCGGCAGAACTAGGAACACCAGAAGGGTATTCTGGTTATGGAAAAGATCAAGGAAATCCCGAGCTCAGAGAGAAAATTCGTGAAACCTATTATCCCGAATTATCTATTGAGGAAATCTTTATTTCTGATGGAGCTAAAAGTGAAGTAGGAAGATTGCAGACTCTTTTTGGAGGAGATATTTCCATTGGACTCCAAGACCCTGCTTATCCTGTTTATCTTGATGGTTCGATTTTACAAGGAGCAAAAGATATCCACCTTCTTCCCTGTCATCCTGGCAATCATTTTTTCCCAGAATTAACTCCCGATCTAGATCTTCTCTATATTTGCAACCCTAATAACCCAACAGGTATTGCATATACCTATGAGGAGCTAAAAAAGCTTGTAGACTATGCCCTTAAAAACAAAATAGTCATTCTCTATGATGGAGCCTATTCAGGATATATCCAAGACCCACTGCTCCCTAAAACAATTTATCAAATTCCTGGGGCAGAAAAAGTCGCGATTGAAGTGAACTCCTTTTCAAAGCTAGCAGGGTTTACAGGAGTTCGTTTAGGATGGACTGTTATTCCTAAAGCTTTGACTTTTGATTGTGGCCATCCTATTTGGAATGACTACTATAGGTTTTCTTCAACGGTTTTCAATGGGGCATCAAATATTGCTCAGAAAGGGGGGATTGCCGTTTTTTCTCAAGAGGGATGGGATGGAATCCAGAAGAATATTGCCTATACCATGGAAAACGCAAAGCGTTTGAAGGAGCACTTTACTGCTCAAGGATATCAAGTCTATGGTGGCGAAAATGCTCCCTATATTTGGGTCCATACACCCGATCGCTATTCATGGGATGTATTTCAAGAGTTTATGGAGAAAAAGCATCTCATTATCACCCCCGGAAAAGGGTATGGTCCTACAGGCGAACATTTTTTCCGAGTGAGCGCTTTTGCCCACCAGGAAGAGATTCATTTAACAAACTGATGAGGGAGGTCAAGGCTTCGGAAGTTCAATGTTTCATGAGGTTTGCGAATCATTGCAATATCAACCGGAAAAAGGAAGATTTCAGCAGTGATTGTCACTGTCCCCTTAAAAAAGTGTCCTGAAAAAGTTTCACATTTTTCATTTGAAATAACGACATGGGTATGGGCAAAGTGCTTTCCCTCTACATCTGAGATATTTCCATTCGCGCAGATCAACTCATAGTTTCCTTTAAAGGTATGCCTTTCATAATCGTTCTTTTCGAGGTTAAAATAGCCAAGCTCAACATCTGAGAGTCCTCCAATTCCTTGAAAGAAAGCGCTAGGAATCCTCTTTTTTGTCGCAAAAGCCTGGAGTGTTTCATGAAACTCTTCTCCTGGCTCTAATTTTAAAACATATCCTTTTGAATAGTCAGCAAACTTCATTCTTCTTCTACCTTTTTTCGAAGGTTTTTTGTTTCCGAGTGCTTTTTTTTCTCATCTAAGATCTTTTGTTTTAATCTACGAGATCGTCGCTTTTTTTGCTGCCGAATTTTTTCCCTTTCCTTTTGTTTTTTTGTTTTTTCTTGATGGATATGATAGGCGATCTTTTCACAGAGCTCCCTTCTTGCAAAAAATCGATTCATTTCTCGGGAACGTTCTTGCTGACATTTGACTTCAATCCCTGTTGGCAAGTGTTTAAGGTAGACGCATGACGAAGTTTTATTCACTTTTTGCCCACCGCTGCCGGAGCCTAAAATGAACTTCTCAATTAGATCCTCTTCATAGATCTTAAGTTGCTCCATCTTCTTTTCCAGCGCTTCTTTTTTTTCTTTACTTACAGGCATAATGACTTTAACCCCATCCGACTCATTGCTCAGCTTGTATCTTCATCAATGATATGTGACTATGTAGCGAAATAGGTGGCACTCCGAGGTTTAACAAAAAAAAAGGCGGATCTATGTTAGACCCGCCTTAAAAGCTTAAAAAAGAATTAAGCAAGACGCTCATCTTCTGTTGGTTTTTCTTCTTCTTCTTTAGAAGCAAAAAAACTATCTTTCACGGGCTCTTCCTCGTCTTCTTTAGAAGCAAAGAAGCTATCCTTTACAGGCTCCTCTTCATCTTCTTTAGTAGCAATAAAAGATCCTTTAGTTTCTTCTTCTTGATCGTTCAAAGAAACATGAACTTCATAAGAAGCGGCTTCTGTTGTGTCAGTAGTCGTTGCAACAGGCTCATCTTTTACTGGCTCATCTTGACCATCACCGTAAAGATTTAAACCAAAAAGAGAAAGCGCAGCAACTGCTAAAATTGACATCTTTTTCATAAAATTCCCTCGTGTTGTAGGTTAAAAAAAAGATCATCGAATGTTAACGCTTTTTAACTTTTATGACAAGTTTGCCCATGAACCTATCTGCACACTCAAAGAGCTCTTTTTTTACTCCTTCAGCTTCTTGTTTTAAAGCAGATTTTTCGTACTTGTGTTTCAGATAATATTCTCAAATCAGTTTCCCAAAATTTTGCAAAAACAACGATCATTGAGCTTAAGGATGGGTTCGTGAGATTAAAAGAGTAAGATGCTTCTTAATTCCTTCACGAATCTTTAGTTTTTTTCCAAAATGCTCACCAATTTTGGTTGCTCTTTCAGAATGAATGGAATTGCGCTTAGAAATCGTAAGATGGGGATAGAATGTTTCAACCCGCTTAACCAACTCTTTTTCAATTCGAACCAAACCTTTGGAAGGGGAAGGGTCTTGTTGCAGATACCCTTTTGCAAGGCCTTGAAAGAAAGCATTTTTCGCGGCTATTCCTTTTAATTGTGGGTCCTTTTTTCTTCCTTCATTCCATAAAGTTTCGAAGTGTTTATCTAAAAAGTGGGCTACATATTCCGCAACTTCAACGTTGACTCGATCTCCAATGATTTCCAAGTAAAGAACACCTCTTCCATGGTTGATTACTGGATAGACAAAGAATGTACGGAGGATTTCTGCAATAGCTTGAAGCTTTATACTGCTCCGTTTTTTTTCAAGTGTACGTATCACTACGGTTTCATCATCTACAGCTATAATCTCTAGATTGTACTTAGAGAGAAGTTCCTTTGCCTTGAGGGTTGCTTGCTTTGCTTCTTCAGGCTGAGGACTTGCACTTAGGGATAGAAGTTTTCGAACTTTATCAACGATCCGTTTATTTTTCAGAGCTTTATCTATAGGAATATGGGCTTTCGAAATAGTTGAAGGCCATCCATACCGTTTGCAGATTGCTTTAAACTCTCTACCATGAGAAGGAGCACTTTCTCCGTGTTCAATATAGGTAATATAGTGTGCAAGCTCGTGCCGAAGAAGATTTTTGATTTCTTCTTCGCCTTCCAGAAGATAAAGTTTATTGATTCCAATTTCATAAAGAGAGGTAATAAAGTGACCTAGTTTTGAGGGATGATCAAAAACAACAACTTGGAGGGGATAAGAAATCGTTCCAATATAAAATCGAGTCCTTCCAACTTTTAATCCCATCTCATCAGATAGAATCGCTAAAGATAGGCGCTTAACCTTCTTTAGAAAAGCTAAAATAGTTTGTGAGTAAAGAATTTCCAATGGACCTCATCGACCGTTTCAGATATGATTATAAAGAAAGAGATTGCTTTCGAACTAGGTTTTTTTGGAAGAGTTTCATCATCAAGTTTAGAGAACCGATGCAAGAGAAGATTCGCCTTGGAGTCCTTTTTGGGGGACAGTCAGCAGAACATGAAGTTTCCATTCGATCTGCAAAGTCAGTCATTGAACAACTCGATCACAGTAAATATGATGTTTTTCCTATAGGAATCGATAAAAAGGGATCGTGGCATTTCTTAAAAGCAGAACCTTTTCTCCTTGGCCTAAAAAATAACTTTTTGCCGACATTTAAAAAAAATGACCCACATTTTCCTCTCCTATTACAAAAAGTTCCAGCCAAAGAAATCTTCTTTTCTCCTTGTATTCTAAAAAGAAGCTTAGATGTCATTTTTCCTGTTCTCCATGGCCCTTTTGGCGAAGATGGAACTGTTCAAGGTCTTGTAGAGCTTGCAAACCTCCCTTATGTAGGCCCTGATCATTTGAGTTCAGCAATCTGTATGGATAAGGGGATTATGAAGAAAATTTTAAAAAGTTCCTCGCTTCCGACTCCAGACTATAAAATTCTTTATCATAATGACCCTGTAGATGAACAAGCAATCGTTCAAGCTTTGAATCTTCCTCTATTCGTTAAGCCTTCTCAAATGGGGTCTTCAGTTGGAATTAGTAAGGTGCATACTCAAGAAGAGCTTCTCCCAGCCATTAGAGAAGCCTTTAAATATGATGAGAGAATTTTGATTGAAGAGTTTATTGATGGGCGAGAAATTGAATGTTCTGTTTTAGGAAATGAAACGCCTGAAGCTTCACTACCTGGAGAAATCATACCAACCTATGAGTTTTATTCGTATGAAGCTAAATACCTGGATAAAAATGGTGCTCACTTTGTTATTCCAGCCAAACTGGATGTTCAAAAAATTAAAGAGCTCAGGAGGTTAGCGATTCAAGCTTTTAGAGCTCTTCGTTGTGAGGGAATGGCTCGTGTCGATTTTTTTCTTAAAAAAGAGGGGACGCTTCTCATCAATGAGTTAAATACAATTCCTGGTTTTACATCTATTAGCCTTTATCCAAAACTTTGGGAAGCAAGTGGAATTCCTTATTCCCAATTAATTGATCGACTCATAGAACTTTCTATTGAGCGGCATAAAAGAAAGAAAAGTTTTAGAAAATAAAAGCAATCCGTTATATTAACGACATGGAAATAAAGGCCCTTTCCGACCAGAAGATTGAGCATGCAAAGGATTTGACAATCCGCCCCACATTTCCCTTTTATAGCCGCTCAAAGAATCTTCAGACCCATGTAGATAAGATGCGAGAGGTACTACTCTCATATCTTACTGATCCTCTTCCATTTAAAGATAAAGAATCTCTTGGTCAATGGCTCAAAGATGCGGTTCCTTGGATTACTTGGAGCTCTTTCGAGTCTCCTCCTGATTCAGTCACTCTTTTTTTCTTGATCAAGCCTTTAAGTAGTTTGCCAACAGAAACTTTTGTTTCAGAGATGATTAAAAGGTGGCTTCTTCCACACCAGGAAACGACAATTCTTTCCTTTGAACATTTGGAGTTTCACTTTGATCATTATCCAAAAGAAGCGCTTTTTCTTGGAGAGGCAAAGATTCTTATTCAAAATAAAAAAGAAGCAAACTTATTAAAGGAAAATCTTCCTCTTTTAAAGAGGGAAATCATTTCAGCCCTTTCAGCAAGACGTTATGCAAAAGCTCTTTTAGAAACTAAAATATTGCCTCTTGATCATAAAATGAATCTCATTCGGGAATCCTTTATAAAGTTAATTCATCGCTTCCCAGATGAACTCGATGAAATTCTTTTTGAAAGACTGGCTTTCATGCAGGCTTATGCATCCAAAGAATTTCGAGAAGAGAGATCCTATATTCACATTGGGAAGATTATTCTAACGTTCGTCTTGATTCGGAGTCACTTACGTAGAGAATTAAATGCCTTTCCAGAGAAAAGACACATGAAAATTCGCTTCATGCCTGCAGAGCTGTCATTTCCTTTTGGAAAAAAGCCAGTTTTGGGTCTTTCTATTGGGGTGAACCTTTTTCATCAATATGAATTTTTTAATGAGAAGCATGTCTTAAGAGCAGTTCAAAAATTTATTCCAAATGTGCGGATTGTTGCAGGATCAACTTACCGTTCAAATCTTCTAAATGATCCGATTGCAACTTTATATGTAGAACTAGAGAAAAATGATGGAACTCAATTAACACTGGATGAGAGAAAACTTCTGAGAAGAAACTTAGAAGAAGAGTTGAAAAAAAGAATTGAGCACCTTGTCCCATCACTCTTTATGGTTCGTAATGAAGAAGAAACCATGAGGAATATTTTGATGCTTTCAAGAGAGCTCAAGTCAGTCGATGATCTTCCTCAAATGATGATCACTTTTGATCAACATTCTCAAGAGGATTTGGTTTTTACAGTCGTCTTATTACGAGTGAAAAAAGAGGGTATGCCACCACTCCAAGATCTTATGAAGAATGTGGATCCTCGCATCCGCTTTATTTTAGACCGGGTTCAAATTGTGAGCTTTCTTCATAGGATTCATCCGATCGAGGCAAATGTTTTTCGCCTCCAGATTGCAAAACTTCCATCTTTTTTAAGAATGGATTTTTCAGTGAATCTTTACTTAGCCAGAGAAGAAGTTGTAGCATTTCTAAATAAACATTTAGGGGAGATTCGCGACTATAATGGGGGGATGATGGTTAAGCAGGGTGAGCTTCTCACCCAATTTAAGAGGCTTTTTCAAGACATTTCAATTCGCAATCAAGAGCTTTTAGAAAACTTCTTTTATTCCTTGAATCCTATTGAATCTCAGGCAACCATTTCTCTCCAATCCCTTAGCTTTTTCTTTGAGCTTTTTGTGAAAATGACAGAAAAAGAATACTCGAATACCCAATCCTATCTTATGCAGATGGATAAGGATGAAGATATTACGATAGCCATCACTCGTGCAAATGATCCTGATTTTCGTTCATATGTTGAAGAAGCTCTCTCAGAAACACATATTCAGGACCGCTCTTTAGTTTCTTCTGTCCTGACATTTGAAGGGAGTTATTATCTAAGCTATCTCTATGAGGAACCTGATGAGAAAAAACAAAAACTCTTTGAGGAAACACTCACAAAAACGTTAGAAAAATGGCAAAAGGATAAGGACAAACTACAAATTCTGAAGATTCCTTATATGGATATCGTCTCGCTTGACCCAAGAATTGGAGGAGATCAGGATTCTTCTGTTTTGATTAAACTTCTTTTTGATGGTTTGATGCGGATCAATAATAAAGGAGTTCCTGAGTGTGCCATTGCAGAAACTTACGAAGTCTCAAGAGACAAAAAAACTTACACCTTTTACTTAAGAGATACAAAATGGTCTAATGAAGATCCTGTTACAGCTTACGATTTTGAATATGCCTGGAAGAAAATTCTATCTCCAGGATTCATGACTCCTTTCGCCTATGTTTTTTATCCCATCAAAAACGCCAGAACGGCAAAAGAAGGAAAGTCTGGAATCGATGAAGTAGGGATTTCAGTCATCGATGAAAAAACGCTTGTTGTAGAACTAGAAAATCCAGCTCCTTATTTCTTAGAACTGACGACCAATACCCTTTACTCACCCGTCAATCATCGCATTGATAAGTTGCATCCTAACTGGTCAATTCAAAAAGACGAACATTTTGTTTGTAATGGACCTTTTAAACAGGGAAATCCCACTGGGAGTCATGTTTATGAGTTCCAGAAAAACCTAACGTATTGGAATAAAGAGCACATACGAATTGATCAAATTAACTTAAACCAGTTAAAGGTCACCTCTGCTATTCAAATGTTTAATAATGGCCAAATTGATTGTATCGGCTCAAGTATGTGTCCAGCAGGCAATTTAGATATCAATGAATTAAGAGAAAGAATTTCTCACTATCATGCTCTTCGAATTTTCTGGCAGTGTTTCAATGTAAATCACTTTCCTTTCAATCAGTTAAAAGTCCGCAAAGCCTTTTCTATGGCAATCAATCGGAAAGAACTTCTTCAATGGCATTTAGGTGGGAGACTTGCAGCCTATACCCCTTTACCCTTTCAATTATCTCAATGTAAAGATAGTCCATTTGTAATCCAAGAAAATGAGATAAAAGCTAAAGCGATTTTTACTGAGGCTTTAAACGAATTAGGAATGAAAATTGACGATTTTCCAATTATTTATCTTTCTATCACCAAAATTGACCAGAAAAGCGCTGAAGCACTTAAAAAGCAGTGGGAGAGGGTTCTTGGTGTGAAATGTATTATTGAAGCTGCTGAATGGGCTGCCCATTTTAAGAAAATGACCACTGGAAACTATCAATTAGGGGGGATTCACTGGACATCGTGGCTAAATGATCCTATTTATACATTGCAATCATTCAAATATTCCAAGGAAAGAGTGAACTTTACTGGCTGGGAAAATCCGAATTTTCAAAGTTACTTAGATCAATCCGATCATACTACAGATATAAGTAAAAGGAATGAGTTCTTAAAACAAGCAGAAGAACTTTTGATAAAAGAGGCAGTTGTGATTCCAGTTTTTTATGGTACGGGGTGGTTTATTAAGCACTCTAATCTTGTCCTTAATTCGTTTACCTCTAATGGTAATATCGATTTTTCTAAAGCTTATTTCGAACAATCTTAGATTCTACTTATTGCATAAAAAAAATGATGTAAAAGTTTCGAATAAATATTGCGTTATATCTGGTTCTTCGTTAGGATTCTTGATGAGTTTTTTTTATGGAGAATAAACTTCAACAACCTTCACAAGGTAGGAAATTATGTTAAACTCAAAAATTAGATCTAGAAGAAGTCTAAGAAATCAAACAACATCACTTGTTCGTTTGGGAAGTGAGATTCAATCACATCCAGCTTGGCAAGGAGATGTTTCTTTGACTGAAGGCGCTAAGCTTCTTGAGGGATCTGCTCCATTCACTTACATCTTGTCTCAAGGATTCGATAAGCATCACTATTTCCTTTCTTTTGTTGATGCTGACTATAAGGTTAAGCACCGCAATGTTCGTGTTTTCGCAAGAGATGGCCATAGCATGTATTTAAATGGGGGAAGTGGAGGAGGTGGAGGTGGTTATGAAACCATCGACAATCTCGTCCCCTCATGCATCAATTGTTCAGCAGACGTTTGTCGTCCTCTCTAATCGTTTGAGAGTTTCAATCAAAATAAAAACCCCTTTGAAAACAAAGGGGTTTTTTTGATGTGATAATAAACAGATTAGCGTAGTCCGACACCATCGACAGATTTTATCTTTCTCATATTTTTACCGTTACATGCACGACATATCCAATTCATAAGGAAATCGGAACAAGTGCTCCTAATGAAAGTAATAATAGTCAATGCTCTATTGATAGAATAAACTCCTGTTAACATTCGTTAATGTTAAAGCGCATTCGGGATTAGATTCTTCACTAAAAACTATCATATGAATCTAGGGCGTGTAATTGATTACATGCCCTAGTCAAATCCGTCTGACTTCTAATCATCGTCTCTAGAGTTTATTGAAAGAGAATTTTAAGAAAAAATATCGATACAAAAGTGATCTTAGGATGAGGTTGGGACTTGTTTTGCAGCAAGTTTTCTATAGGGAGATCTTAAAAATCGATAGATAAAGATACCTCCTGTAAGAGAAGTATTGATCGAGTCGAGCATAAAGAGTTTTGTTGGTGTCCAGGAAAGTAGTTCAATTCCAACGTAAACGGGAATACATAAGGTGATCCAAAGAGCAGTAACGCATGAGGCATAAAAGATTGTGTCTCTTGAAGCTGTTAGAAATCCGACTCCAATACGATTAATTCCACTTGCAAAACAACCGATCCAAATCCAGACACAACACTCTTTCAGAAGAGATAAAGTATTTGGTGCTATAGGCGGCTTTATTAAAAAATAGATGATCGTTTCCTGCATGAACAGGAGAGGAATCCCTAAAATTACAATAACAATCACCAAAAACCAAAGAGAAGTACGGAATATTTTATGAAAAATTTGATCCATACTAGCACCTAAAGAATAGGAGGTCAGAGTAATAAGGGCTTGTCCCATTCCATCGGTAATGAAAAGGAGAAATCCCATAACGGTAACACCAAATGAGTAGACAAGGAAGTAATCTCCTCCTTTATGAATCAAAAAATAGGAGGCAAAGATCCATGCACCGACGACCATGCACCTGCCTAAAGCTCTGGGAATTCCGGTTTTAAGCCCTTCCCATAAGAGCGGGAGATTCAAAGTGCGCTCATTTGTTGAATAGCGGTTAATATACTTTTTATTGAGGAAAAGTGAAAAAAGAATCGAACAATAAAGACCTTGAGAAATGATTGTAGCTAAAGCAGCTCCTTTGATTCCTAAAGGAGCTATAAAACCCTTGACCCCAAAGATAAGAAGGTAGTCAAGAAGAATATTTGTGCCCTGAATGAGTAAATTTGAAATGAAAATAACCCGTGTTTTTCCTCTTCCTAAATAGAAAGCTGCAAGAGTTGCTCCAAGGGGATAAAGAAAGTTTACTGCGGATAAATAGCGGAGATAGAGAAGAGCTCCATGCTCTAGCTCAATTCCCTTTAAATAGAGTTCACTCACTAAACTGAGAGGATAGGTAATGAGCATAGAGAGGAAAGAAAAATAGATCATTTGCCAGATGAAGGGGCCGATCATTTTCTCTTGTTTTGCACCTTTATAATGACCTACGAACCCTTGAGAAACAAAGGCAATCATGATTAAGGCCACCTGAAAAAAGAAGGTAAGGTTGGTTGCCGCAGTTGAAGCTTTCCAAGCATCGATTGAGTAAAGGGAAAGAAAATATCGATCGCACCAGCCTAGTAAACTTGCAGATAGCGTCGAAATAATCAGGGGAAACGATAAAGAGGAGAGTTCTCTGAGACTTCCAGCAGGATGCTTTGTAATCGGAGAGGAAGACTCTTTACTCAGGTAATTTGAAATCATAACTTCTCACTGAAGTATTATATATTTCCGCGATTAACTCTTTTGACTTGTCGAACGTTAGCAGTCTTGTAAATTTATCGCGAGAAATATTTTAATTTTTTGTAAAAAATTTGAGGCTATTCCGTTTACTTTTGTTTATATTTCTCTAGTGATTTATGGGTTAATGTATTGTATAGAAAAAATTATCTTCTTAATATCTCTTTACATCAATGAAAAAAGAGTAGAAAATGTTTCTATCGATCATCGTATGTAATCGATATAAATATAAAAAACCAACATAAGAGTATATGAAAAAGTCATTGTTATTATTTCTGATCATTCCCTTCTTCTTCTCCTGTGGGAAAAAAGAAGAAAAACATAATCCTAAGCAAGTTGTTAACCTTTCGATTTTATCTCAGGTCCGTTCATTAGATCCTCGGATCTCAAATGAATACCCTTCCGTTCATGTGATCAACATGCTTTATGAGGGACTGATGCGATTAGGACCTAAGGGAGAAATTATCCCTGGGGTTGCTGAGTCATTCACGATTTCAGAGGATCAAAAAACTTATACCTTTCATTTACGAGACTCCTATTGGTCTAATGGTGACCCTGTCACAGCTTATGATTTTGAATATGCTTGGAAGAAATCTGTCAATCCTTTGTATGCTCGAACGGGTGCATTTACTTTTTATACGATAAAAAATGTTGCTACGTGTCTTGAGAAAAAGGTGAGTGTGGATGATGTTGGGATTGTGGCTCTTGATGACAAAACATTAAAAGTAGAATTAGAGCATCCGGCACCTTATTTCCTTTCACTTTGTGCGTGCTCCACTTATGCACCGATTCATAAAGAAATTGACCTTAGGGATCCTCAATGGGCCAATGATGTAAATGAAAATTTTGTGAATAATGGTCCTTTTTTAATCAAGGGGTGGAAGAAAGGTGTTGAGATTTTTGTTGAAAAGAATCCAAATTACTGGGACAGCAGTTGTGTCAAAATTGATGGAATTCAAATTCAGATTCTTCCCGATGCTAATACCCAATTTCTACTGTATGAAAAAGGTAAACTTGATTGGATCGGTTACCCTCTTAATCCACTTCCTGTGGATATTGTAGGGAATACTTATAAAAAAGGAGACCTTCAAGTGATTGATGCTTATGGTCTATATTGGTTCTTTGTCAATACAGAAAAACCTCCTTTTAATAATAAGAACTTTCGAAAGGCGGTCTCCTATGCCATTAATCGAAAAAGTATTGCCGACCATGTCTTTCAGTTAGGCGAAGAACCTGCAATGGGAATTTTAAATTCGGATCTTGCTGTTTATGATGAACCCTATTTTGAAGATGGCAATATTGAACTTGCAAAGAAGTTTCTAGAGCGAGCGCTTGCTGAAATGGGAACGACACTTGAGGACCTACCGACTATTACCTTAAGCCAACGGGCGTGTCTCTTTACTTCAAGAGTGAATCAAGCCGTTCAACAACAACTCTATGCGAATTTGGGGCTTCATGTTGAAATCGATCAGGCAGATTGGCCAGTTCATTTTAATCGTATGTCTAAAGGTGATTATGAATTTGGAGAGATGGGCTGGAACTCTTGGCTAAAAGATCCCATCTATATGCTCGATACTTTCCGCCATAGGAGTTTTGCTACAAACATGAGTCGTTGGGAGCATCCAACTTATCAAGATCTTCTCAGAAAATCGGATAACGAGATTGATCCCGAAAAACGAAGAGAATACATGCATCGAGCAGAAGAGTTCTTAATGGAAGAGATGCCTGTTATTCCTGTTTGCTTTAATAAACTTCACTATATGTGTAACGAACACCTTAAAGGTGTGTATATTTCTCCTTTAAAAGAGATTGATTTTCGCTACGCGTATTTTGAATAATCTGTATGAATCTATATCGAATTAAACAGACACTTTGATTCGGGTAGGTTAATATCCTAGTAAGTCAAGGAGAGGTCCAGCAACATCTCTCCTTTTCCCTTTATAGGGATAAGCATGGATAAAAAGAACGGGATTGTAGTTCAGTTCGATAATCGCATGATTTTTTTTGGTAGGAGCTTGTTTAGGGTGTTGGATCATCATGTCGACTCCACAGATTTTTGCACCAAGAGCTTGAGAGGCTTTGACTGCAATTTTTTGATATTCATGATGGATTGCATCGGTTACATCCAATGCATCCCCACCAGTTGAGACGTTAGAGTTATGGCGTAGGTAAACTTTTCGCCCTTTTTTGGGAATACTCAGAGTTGAGAGTTTTTGTAAGCGAAGCATCTCTTTTTCATCTCTTCCAAGATGAATCCGACTCTTTGCATCGCGGTAATAGAAGGGGTCATGATTTTTTTCATGAACAAGCGCTTTAATCGTCTGTTTCCCGTCGCCAATCACGTTTGCTGGGTCTCGTTTAGCTACACCAATAACTTTGTTGTTGATGATTAAAAAACGGAATTCCTCACCAGGGCAAAAATCTTCAACAATGATAGATGCTCCATGATAAAAGGCACTTTCAACAGCAAACACATAATTTTTCTTGTCTCTGGGATGAATGAAATAGACCCCTAATCCAAAATTTGTTGATTTAGGCTTCACAACAACTTTCTTATTCTCATAATCTGAGTAATCTGCTAAAGCAGAGTCTATTGTTGAATAAGTTTTTCCCATAGGGACGTTGAACCCTTTTTCAAAAAGAAGCTTTTTTGTGACTTCCTTATTCTCTAGCAGAAATGCAGTGATATAACGATCTTTGGAGGTTTTTGTAGCTTCTTTAACGTACTCAATATGCTTGTTTTTTTCGAGACGAAGAATATGGTCTTCTGAATCAAGGATTTGAACAGATACTTTCCGCTTTAAGGCTTCTCGGATTAAAACTTGCGTCGAAAGTTCAAAATCTTCAAAACCCTCAACGAGAATCTCAGAAGCAGTTTCTAGACGTTGGTTTTCAACAAGAGAGGATTTTGTTAGTGATTCAAGGTAATCAAGCTTGTTTTGTGAGATTTTCTTTTTTAACAGAGTGGCTTTATGTGACTGAGCTAGGGAAAGAGCCCTATTTACGTAACCTTTATCAACAACCTCTTCAAGAATAAGAGAAGAAGGACATAAAGAAGCATTTAACATCTTATCCTTTTGAAGGTTAAGGTTTATTTCATAGCCTAAAAGTTCAGCTAGAGGTTCCATTTTCCTTAAGATTTTTTTTCCCCATGTTTTCATTGAAATAGGAGAAGGACAAGTCAGAATAAGTGAAGGGTCTCGCCCTTGTAGGGCAACATTATTTTGATTACAAGTTAAGCATTGTTGAGACTTTTTGGTAAGATTAGGGCTTTTTTCAAAGAGGCAATAAAGGAGGAAGAGATGGATGAATTCTAGTTGTTCAGGGCAAATACCGATGGGGGAATAAGGGTTTAGATCAACAGCTCGGATTTCCAAATACTCAATCCCTCGCTTTTCTAAAGCTTCTAAAGGAGTTTCCCCCTTGGAAGGAGTTCTTTTAGGTCGAATTCTTGAATAATGTTCGTTTTCAATTTGTAAAATGTGATCATTCAATTGGTTTTTTATTGATAGGTATTCTTTTTTGGGGGTTGTAATGGCTTTTTTCAGTTCTGAAAGGTAGGATTCTAGAGTATTAAAAGAAATCGCTAACTGGTTTTGGATGCGGCTATAGTAGCCAAGATTGCTTGTTCGGATTGAAGTTCCATAGGGAGCATAGTAGAAATCCTTTCCCTTTTTAAAGTGTTTAGGAAAGGGGGCATAAGTAGGATCCATGATAGGAGATGCCCCAAAAAGGTAGGTAAGAAGCCATCCTTCTCTCAAAAAGTTTCGAACCATTCCTAGATATTTTTCATCGATGAAATTCTGTAGTGGAAGGTCTGGGTTTTCGTAAGCATGAATTTTTTTCCAAAATTTCCGATCAAAAGAGAAATTAAAGTGAATTCCTGAAATCATCTGAAGATTTGTGCCATACCGTTTTTCTAGTCCTAATCGGTAGAGCTCTTTTCTTTTTCCTTGATGAGAAGAGCCAAAGCGAGCAATTTCAACCTCATTCAAATGGGGAGGCATAGAAAAAGGCCATAGCAGTTCACTTTTTAATGTTTTCAATGAGAACTGCATGAGTTCTTCCATGTAACGGCTTGATCTTTGAAATGAGCTGTAGGGAGGAGTATTCCATTCGATTTGTTGTTCGCTAAAATCTGTACTAATATGTGGATGTGTTAGAGGGGAGCCTAAAGCTTTTGGATGGCTGTTTTTAGAAAGATTTCCTTTTTGATCAATGCGAAGGGATTCTCTTTCAATTCCGCAATGAAAAGCTTTAAGTAAAGAGTGGTTTCTTTTCTGATTAAACAACTCATAGTACATGTAATTACACCTAAGGTTTGAGCATATTAAAACATTATTGAATTTTTGATACTAGAAAAAACGAATCTCCTATATTAGTAAACTATGAGAGTAAAAAGTTCTTTTCGTTTATTTGTTGTGTCATGGGTTTTATTTCCCATTTTATTTGAAAGTTGTGCTGCATTAAAGAAAAGAAACTATGAGCCTGAGGCGATGGAAACAGCAGCGATTTCATCGACGATTGATTCTGCACTTGAAACCCCTAACTTTTCAATAGGGGAATGGCCTGCCTATAATTGGTGGAGTCTATTCGAAGATGATCAGTTAAATGAACTCATGGAAATAGCTATTGAGAACAATCCCGATCTTAAGAGTGCTGTTTCTCGTGTACAATCATCAAATGAAGCTGCAAAAAAAGCACGGGCTCCTTTACTTCCTCAACTGAATGCGTCATTTGATGATAACTATCAACATTTGAGTAAGGATGAATTAGTCCGTCTTCCTCCTTCTACTGTTCCAGCTGTGATCAATGAGGTTCATCTTGCTCTAAATTTTGAATATGAAATTGATCTTTTTGGAAAAAATAGAAATAAATATCGTGCGGCAATTGGTCTTGCTAAAGCGCAAGCAGCAGAAATGTCCCAGTCGCTTCTATTGATTACAGCAAGTCTGGCAGAAGCTTATATTCATTACGGTGCAAATCTGATGGATCTTCAAATCAGTCGGGATGTTGTTGAAGCATACCGACAATACTTAGACTTAACGGAATTGCGTCGTGATTACGGGATCGATAATGAGCTTGCTGTTGATCAAGCAAAGACGCTTCTTTTCGAAGCAGAAAAAGCTGTTTATGACTATGAGAAAGAAGTAGAAATTGGAAAGAGTCAGCTAAAGATCTTAATGGGGCTGAGCCCCGATGATCCCAAAGAGATTACAGCGCCAACCTTATGCTTTGACCGTCCTTTTCCTCTACCTGAAACGATTGCGTTAAATTTATTGTCCCGTAGACCAGATCTGATGGCGCAAATTTGGAAGGTCGAAGCTGGAGCACACTTAGTCAAAGCAGCAAAAGCCGCTTTCTTTCCTAATATCAACTTAAATGCGTTTGTGGGGCTACAAAGTCTCAATTGGAATAATCTTTTCTCTGTTCGAAGTTTCGCTGGAGAAATAAACCCGGCCATTAACCTTCCTCTATTTACTGGAGGAAGTCTTACAGCAGAGTTAAAAGAAGAGTATGCAAATTATGATGCCGATCTTTATGACTATAATGCCTTAGTTTTGAAAGCTGCTAAAGAAGTGACCGATCAAATCCAAACCCTAAATGCAGTAACAGAGCAAGCAAAGCTCGAAGCCGAAGCTTTTCAAAGAACAGTGCATTTATCAGAACTCACATTGGCGCGCTATGAAAATGGGATTGATGATTACTTAACCGTTTTAAACAAGCAGATTGCTGTGATGAATGAAGCGATGAAAGAAGTGGAAGTGCAAAATCAACGGTACATAAGTGTACTCATGTTAATCAAAGCCTTAGGTGGTGGTTATGGTGGATGAGATTGAGTCTAAAAAAGAACCAAAAAATAATAAGAAACGGAATAAAGTTCTGGTTTTTACTGCAGGGGGGGTTGTTCTTGTAGCTGTACTTGTTTTTATTTATTGGGCAGAAGTTCTTCGTTTTGAAGAATATACAGATGATGCTTATGTAAACGGCAACATGGTGGAGCTGACTCCTCAAGTCCCTGGAATTGTTACGGCGATTAATGTTGATAATACTGAGTATGTTGAAGAGGGACAGGTTTTAGTTGAACTCGATAAAACCGATAGTCGATTAGCTTATCAGAAAGCAAAAAATGCTCTTGCTGAAACCGTTCGGAATGTTGTGCAAATGTTTATAGAAGTGGAAAGGCTTGAAGCCGAACTTGAGCAAAAAGATGCTGAGCTTTTCCGTGCAGAAAAAGACTATCAAAACCGCATGAATTTAGTAGGAATAGGAGGCGTTTCTAGAGAAGAATTTGAGCATGTGGAAGCGGCCTTAGTCAGTGCTCAAGCTGGTCGAAAAGAGACCTACCACGCACTTCAAGAAGCGATTGCTCAAGTTCAAAATACAACCCTTTCAACTCATCCGAATGTTGAACATGCTGCGGATGACGTAAGGGATACCTATGTTAATCTACAGCGGTGTGATATTTTAGCTCCCATGAGCGGTTATGTGGCACAACGGACCGTTCAGCTAGGAGAGTATGTCAATCTTTCAGAGCCTCTTCTTGCTGTGATTCCCCTTGATCAACTTTGGGTCGATGCTAATTATAAAGAAATTCAACTTTCTAAAGTTCGTGTGGGTCAAAGTGTCCGTATGACTTCGGATCTATATGGAAGAAAGGTTGTCTTTTCTGGCAAAGTCGTTGGAATTAACCCAGGAACAGGAAGTGTTTTTTCAGCTCTTCCACCACAAAATGCGACAGGGAACTGGATAAAAATTGTTCAGAGAGTTCCTGTGCGTGTGAGTTTAGATCGTGAACAACTTAAAAAGCACCCCCTTTGGTTAGGGCTTTCTATGGATGTTAGAGTTGATATCCATGATACTTCCAATGAAATGCTCCGTGAAGCCAGTCGTCTTCGACCGATTTATAAAACGAAGATTTATCAAAACCAGGAACAAGGTGTCGAAACGATCATAGAGAAAATTATCGAAGAAAATTCATGATTCATAGTAAACCTCTGGAAGGTATCACACTTTTCATTGGAGCAATTGCTCTTTCTCTTTGTACCTTTATGCAGGTCCTCGATACTTCCATTGCGAATGTTTCGATTCCTTACATTGCAGGAGATTTAGCTGTTAGTGTCACTGATGGTACCTGGGTGATTACAATGTTTGCTGTGGGGAATGCCATTTCTTTACCTTTAACAGGCTGGCTGACAAAGCGCTTTGGGTCGATTCGAGTGATGTTTCTTTCGGTCTTAGCTTTTACGATTGTTTCTTGGCTTTGCGGGGTCTCCCTTAATATTAAAATGCTTGTGGGTATGCGCTTTATGCAAGGTTTTGTAGCAGGACCATTAATCCCTCTATCGCAAAGCTTAATGATCATGAGCTTTCCCAAGGAAAAGAAGAACTTAGCTTTAGCGATTTGGAATATGGTCGCAATTGTAGGACCCATTGCTGGTCCCATCTTAGGGGGATGGATTACCTATAACTACTCTTGGCCCTGGATCTTTTTTATTAATGTTCCAGTAGGGATTTTCTGTACACTTACCATTCGAGGGATTTATAGAAATAAGGAAACTCCTATAGAAAAAATTAAGGTCGATAAAATAGGAATTTTTCTTTTGGCTATCGCTGTTTTTTCGCTACAGATCATTCTCGATAATGGTCAGGAGCTTGATTGGTGGCGTTCTAATACGATTCGGATTCTAACAATGGTTTCCTTTCTATCATTTGTTTTTCTTTTTATTTGGGAAAGTTTTCAAAAAGACCCAATATTCGACTTAAAAATGTTTCGGAATCGCAACTATGCACTGGGAACAATCCTTGTTTCGCTATCCTATATGCTTCTTTTTGGAGCGATCGTATTGACTCCTTTGTGGCTTCAAGAAACAATGGGTTATACAGCATTTTTAGCAGGCCTAGCTGTTTCAACAATGGGAGTAGTCCCATTTTTCACTGTTTTAATCGTCGCTAAGTTGATGAATCACATTCGGTTACGCTATCTCATTATTGCTTCATTTCGGCATGGTTCAAAATGGGGTAACAACTTTTCTGCCCTGATTCTACAAAAAAGGACATAGCAATTCAAAAATTGGCTACTCTGATTCTGAAAAAAA
>FUHP01000002.1_pt1 | contig 170169 bp, 165 predicted proteins | sample 1003401 | NCBI WGS metagenome assembly FUHP01 (sample SAMEA4075887, study PRJEB14783) | cnidarian metagenome | reverse complement strand
TTCCTCTTTCATAGACACGGACCTCCTGTGGTTTAAATGAGATCCGTCATTTTATCAGGCAGATTTACCCTTGAATAGATGGTCTGTTTTGACGCTTACTCTTGAGTTCATGCATATTCTCCTATTGAATCAAGCCTTATCAAACGATAAAATTCCCTACAAGAGGAAATAATAGAGAGAGCGAAGAATAAAATTGATTAAAGCGCGCAATCAATTACACACTTAAGAATTATGAATAGTTTCCTAAAGGAAACGGAAAGCGCTTGAAATCATCAGCAACGTCTACATGGGGAAAAATTTCCCGAGCTTCTTCTGCAAAGCGATCAAGATCACGATAACGTGCTGAAAAATGGGTGAGGATCAGTTTTTGTGCTCCAGCATTTTTAGCGATTTGAGCGGCTTGTTTTGCAGTCATGTGATCATGAGAAACAGCGAGGTCTTTATGCTCTTCCAGATAGGTGCTTTCACAAAGGAAAAGTTTTGCTCCTTGAGCTAGGTCGATCGCATTTTGACAATACTTCGTATCGATAACTGAGGTAAAAACATCTCCTTCGCGAATATAGCTGACATCTTCTAAAGCAACGGTTTTTCCATCAATTGTCAACGAACCCTTTTCTTCAAGCTCACGAACTTGAACGCCCTTTAAGCCAGTCTTTTTTAATTTCTCTTTATCAAACTTAACCGTATCCGCTTCTTTAATCCGCCATCCCAGATTATCGACACCATGATCAAGAAATTTTGCTTCAATCGTAAATGTTTCATCTTGGTGAACAATCCCCTCTTTAGAAACCGGATGTTCAATCACTTGAATATGATCATGGTAAATGGTTCCATAACGAAGACGATCAAAGTAGACCTTTCCACTTGCGGGATAATAGCAGTGGACAGGATGGTCAATACGATCTAAGTTGAGACGCATCAGCATCGAACCCAATCCTAAACAATGATCCCCATGGAAATGACTCACAAAAATGCGCGTGACTGTAGGGGGGGCAATATCTGCAAAGATAAATTGCCTTTGTGTTCCCTCTCCTGGATCAAAAAGAAGCCCTTCTTGATTCCAACGAAGAAGGTAGGCTCCATGATTCCGTAGCCGCGTCGGTTGTTGTGAACTACATCCTAAAATCGTTAAATCGCGTACGCTCATAATTCACCTATACCGCGCCTTTGGAGAACAAGGGAATACGCCCAAGAATGATTCCAATGATCGCTCCACTAATATGTGCTGTGTTTGCGATATTCATTGAGAAGTCTGCAATCTGAAAGCGGATAAGAAAGAATGAGACTAACTGCAGAACCATCATTGCAACAATAAAGATGGCTAAAAAAGCAATGGTACCCTTTTGAAGAGGATAACCCTCCCAAGGAGCGCGCCGTTGACGCATCCAAATAAAGCCTGCTAACCCACAAACAATTCCTGAGTACCCGATAAAAAGGGGACCACTCATTAAATACTGAAGGGTGTTGGAGAAAATGCCTATGATGAGTGTAATCGCAATGTATTGCCATTTTTTTGTTCTTTCTTCAACTTGCCTTCCAAGCATCCATAACCAAAGCATGTTAAAAAGGATATGGAGAAAACTTCCATGGAGAAAAACAGGAGTCAATAAGCGCCAGACCTCTCCTTGTCGAATTTGAACAAATAGGGGAGCATCAAGCTCCGGTTTGGATTCAGGCCAGCCTAAAGCTACACCATAAAATCCATCCCAAACTGTATCATCACCAACCCTATTTTCGGAAAAGATTTCTTTGCTCAACTCCTCTCTATTTTCTGCTGTTGGCATATCATAAGAAAGATCGATCATCAGGGGGGTTAAGGTATAGAGTTTAGGATCTTTTTGTTCCTTAGCGAGATCAGCCATTTGATAGCTATTCCAAAAGTAAAGAAGAGCACAGACAAGCACAATAAAACGGGTGATTGGCATTCTTGGACGCATTCTTCCTCTTAAACGAATCGCTCGAAGGGGTAGAGGTTCTTTTTCATCGTCTTCTTCAGTTGTATTTGCTGCAATTCCTTGAGTATCGATCGGATGCTCTTTAACATCAAAACGGGGATCTTCCGGGTTTTTCTGAAATTCTTCAAGCCAGTGAGCAGCTGTCTCGATCTCATCCTCATGCATGACCCAAAATTGAAAACAATCTTCCTGGTGAGAATCAGGTTCAAAACTGCATTCAATCTTCTCCTCCTGTAAAAAGGAGTAAAACTGATACGCTTGTTTTTCCCCCTTAACAGTTCCTATTAAACGCATGTTTTGATTTTCTCAATAAGCTTCGAGGTTGAAAGACCTGGGATAAGCTTGACAATATGAACCTTACCCCCATGTTTTTTTACGACTTCAGCCTCGATACAATTTTCTCCATATTCAGAACCATTGTTATGAACATCAGGCTTTATTTTTTCAAGAAGCGCAATAGGATCTGTCTCATTAAAGTATGTTACATAATCAACAAATTCAAGCGCTGCAATCATCTCCAAGCGATGCTCAAGAGCAACAATTGGTCTTAAAGGATTCTTATATTTTTTTATAGAAGCATCAGAGTTAAGAGCTAGAATCAAAACATCTGCTTGCTGGGACGCCTCATGAACCATCTTTAAATGTCCAGCATGTAAAAGATCAAAAGAACCGTTCAACGTTGTAATCGTCTTCCCCGACTTTCGGATTTCTGCAACTTTTTCCTCCAGTTTATCTGGTGAAATATATTTTGCTTCTGTCCAGGGACTCACTTTTTCCTCCTTGGGAATGCAATTTTGAAAACATCGTTATAGGTATCAACAAAATAGACCTTCAATCCCTTTTTTAAATAGTCAGGAAGTTCATCATAATCTCTTTTATTGTCTTTTGGAAAAATCAACATTTTCAATTTAGAGCGTTTAGCAGCAATGAGCTTTTCTTTGAGCCCTCCAATTGGAAGAACTTTCCCCGTAAGGGTAAGTTCTCCAGTCATTCCTAGATCCTTTGCAACAGGGGTTTCCATCGCTAAAGAAAGGAGCGAAGTAACCATCGTAATTCCAGCCGAAGGACCATCTTTAGGTGTTGCTCCTTCGGGAATATGAATATGAACTTCTTCTCCCTCAAAAAATTTCATTTTTGGAGCATATTCTTTGATATGAGAGCTGACGTAACTCCAGGCAATTTGAGCAGACTCTTTCATAACATCTCCTGCTTGACCTGTAAGTTTCATCTGAGTTTTTTCAGAAGGAGCATTGGAAGCTTCAACATATAATGTTGCTCCTCCCATTGCTGTCCAGGCTAGACCTGTACAAACACCTAGAGGTGTTTTGTCGTAATAACGATCTGAAGTAAAAATTGGTTTCCCAAGGTATTTCTCAAGGTTTTTCTCAGAAATCGTGACCGATTTTACTTTTTTCCGCCCCTTTTTCTCAGACGACCTGACAATTTCAACAGCTACTTTGCGAAGAATCTTCTTAATATTATTCTCTAAACCTCGAACTCCAGATTCACGAGCATAACGCTCAATGAGTTCTTGGATCGCACCTATTGTAAATTTAACCTGGCTTGCTTTTAACCCTGATTTTTTTCGATTTCTTGGAATAAGATATTTTTTCGCAATCTCTACTTTCTCTTGTCGAATATATCCAGATAGCCGGAGAATATCCATCCTATCTTTTAAGGGTCCTGGTATCGTATCAAGAACGTTTGCAGTGACAATGAAAAGAATATTCGAAAGGTCGGCACGAACATCGAGATAGTGATCCAAGAAGTCTTTATTCTGTTCAGGGTCCAAAACTTCTAAAAGAGCCGATGCTGGATCTCCTTGATAGCTCTGTCCCATTTTATCCACTTCATCGATCATAATCACAGGATTCATTGTTTGAGAGGCTTTCAGGGCTTGAATCATTTTTCCTGGCATTGCTCCAATATAAGTCCGGCGATGCCCTTTGATTTCAGCTTCGTCTCTCATTCCGCCCACAGAAAAGCGGAAGAACTTGCGGTTGAGCGCACGCGCAATACTTTTTCCAATACTTGTCTTTCCAACCCCGGGTGGACCCACTAAACAAATAATGCTTCCCTTTACCCCTTTCGTTAATTTTCCAACGCCAATAAATTCAAGAATCCGTTCTTTAATATCTTTTAACCCATAGTGATCTTCTTCCAAGATTTCTTCGGCCTCAGCAAGATTATGGTTTTCTTTACTATTGACGCCCCATGGGACAATCGTTAACCAATCAAGGTAATTACGAGAAACAGCATATTCAGCTGATTGGACATCAAGAACTCCTAGCTTTTCCAGTTCTTCGTCAATCACTTTTTGAACTTCTTCAGGAACCTTTTTTCCCTTAAGTCTTTCTTCAAACTTTTCGGTATCGCTTGTCTTATCATCCTTTTCAATACCAAGCTCTCGCTTAATCGTTTTCAACTGTTCCCTAAGAAAGAATTCTCTTTGGGTTTTTGAAATCGTCGCTTCAATTTTCTGGTTGATGCTACTTTGAAGTTTGCTAAGGTCGAGTTCCTTTTTCAAAAGGACAAGCGTCTTATCGATCCTATCTTGGACATCAAATGTCTGTAAGATATCTTGCAGTTCATCGCGTCCTGCAGTTGTAAGTGCCACAGCAAAATCAGCAAGCTTTCCTGGTTCAGTAAAATCTGAGTGACCCAGGAAAATTTGAAGCTCCTCTTTGAAAAGAGGGTTTAATTTGAGCAGTTCCTTAATTGTTGTGATAATACTAATTGAGTAGGCTTTAATAATTTTTGACTGTTCTTGAGTAATCTGATCGTCATGATAGGTAATTTTTGCTCGAAGGTACTTAGACTTAGGAATCGACTTGTCAATCTTGATCCTCTTTTCCATGTTAAGGACAACTTGTGCTCCTCCTTGCTCTAAAGGAACAATGCGTAAAATCGTTGCCATCACCCCTACATCACAGAGGTCTTCAAAGTCCATTTCATAAATGTTAGTGTCTTCATTTTTTGTCAAAAAGAGGGCCAGTGTTTTATGAGGCGATTTGGCTACAATTTTCAAGACCTCATAAAAAGGGCCAGGTTCAATGACAAGAGGAGCTGCCATCCCTGGGAAGAAGGGACGCCTTGTTAAGGGAAGAATGAAAAGCTCGTCTGGATATGATGTTTCCACAACCGGCTTTTTCTTACTTCCAATTAACTTCTCCAAATCACTATCAATAAGAGAATCTGAAAGATCAAACTCTTCATCCTCAGGATGTTCATCCTGAGGTCCATCATTTTCATCGTGAACCAATGGTTAACCTCTTTAAACTAAATATATTCTTGATTAGTCTATCATTCACCCTTACTTTTTGTATACTGGCCCCTGCAAAATAAAAACAACGTCAGATATAATGTTCATCATATTAATTTTTTAACCTTAAAGCATTATGAATTTTTTAATCATTGATACCAGTGGCCCCGATAGCTTTGTTTGTTTGTGGAATCATAAGAGATGGAAAACCAAACTCCTTCCTCCATTGAAACAATCCCTAACACTTCTTCCTGCGATCCAGGAACTGCTAGAAGGACAAACCGTTGACTTTATCGCGATTGGGACTGGCCCTGGCTCTTTTACAGGAACGCGCGTCGGGGTCATGACTGCTAAAACTCTAGCTTTTGCATTGAAAATTCCTCTACTCCCCTTTTGTAGTTTAAAAATTTATACCCCAGATGAAGAGGGCCCTTTCATTCTTTTCAGCGATGCAAAGTCGAGTGGAACGTTTGTATTAGAAGGTATTCGCACCTCACAAACAGCCTCTTTTAAACAGCCTTATATAAAGGAAGGGAAAAAACCTTTATCCAAAGAACTAAATCTTCCCTTTTTAGGAAAATATCTCCTCGAAAAATTCCTTGAATCTGGTGGGAGATTTTCTCCTGAAGTTCAAGTTTGTTACCTTAAAACTCCGTAAAATATTGAATAATAAGGAGAATATGGTATATAATACCTTAAGCTATCAAAGAGATAGCATCATTAAACTGTAACTGAAATTTTAACACCTCTAGGATGTGATCGATTTATGCCGAATGTAAAGGTTCGTACTGGCGAATCAATTGATAAAGCTCTTCGAGCTCTTAAAAAGAAGCTCGATAAAGAAGGAATCATGAAAGCAGCAAAAGCACACCGCTTTTATGATAAACCGTCTGTAAGAAAAAGAGCTAAGTCAAAGGCAGCTCTCAAGTACAAAATCAAAAAAGGACGTTAACAACTACTTTTAGCACTTGTTTTATATGAGTGCTAATCTGTATACTTAAGCGCATATGACAGACTACTATCAAGTTTTAGGCGTTCCTCGGGACGCAAGCCAAGATGAGATCAAAAAAGCTTATCGAAAGCTTGCGCTTAAGTACCATCCCGATAAAAACGCAGACAATCCCGATGCTGAAAAGAAGTTCAAAGAGGTTTCAGAAGCCTATGAAGTTCTTAGCGATGACCAAAAACGCCAAATGTATGACCAATATGGTGCCGATGCCTTAAAAGGTGCTGGTATGGGCGGTGGCGGCGCTGGCTTTTCTTCTATGGAAGAAGCGCTGCGTACCTTTATGGGTGCTTTCGGTGGCGGCGGCGGTCCGGGTGGACCGGGTGGTGATGCGATTTTCGACTCTTTCTTTGGCGGCGGCTTCGGTGGTGAACCTCAGGAATTTGCGCGCCAAGGTGTCAGTAAAAAAGCACAACTTTCAGTAACCTTTGAAGATGCTGCAAAAGGCATCGAGAAAGAAATCGCAGTGACAAACTATGCTGAATGTGGGAAATGCAAAGGAAATGGAGCGCGCTCACCTTCTGATATTAAGACTTGTCCTACATGTCATGGGACTGGGCACCTGCATCAATCACGCGGATTTTTTAGTATGTCTAGCACTTGCCCCCATTGTCATGGATCAGGTAAGACGATCACTGCACCCTGCGGTGAATGTCATGGTGTTGGGAAAGTTAAGAAAAAAGAACGTGTTAAAGTTCCTATTCCAGCTGGAATTGATGATGGAATGCGCCTAAGAATGGCCGGCTATGGTGATGCTGGTGATAATGGAGGACCTCCTGGAGATCTTTATGTTTACATCAAGGTTAAACCGCATGAAGTGTTTACCCGTGAAGGAGATGATTTAATCATTAACCTTCCAATTAGTATCACAGAAGCTGCCCTTGGTTGTAAGAAAGATCTTCCACGCCTTTTATCAAAAAAGCCTGTTCGCCTTACAATCCCCTCTGGAACGCAAACAGGAAAAGTCCTTCGCGTTAAAGGGGAAGGATTAAAAAATGTCCACGGCAATGGAAAAGGAGATCTCCTTATTCATGTTAATGTGGAAACCCCTGTTAATCTTTCTAATAAACAAAAGTCTCTTCTTGAAGACTTTCAAGCGACAGAAAGCGAGGAAAACTCCCCACAAAAGAAGTCGTTCCTCGACAAACTGAAGGTTTTTTTTTAAACCCCCTAAAACGCCTACTCCCTCGAAAAGTTAATGCATCGTTATAACCATCTTTGGAGGAGACTTGACTGCACTTGAGCAAGTGCAGCTCCATCAATAGCCATATAAGGAGCTTTATTACCTGGTACTTCCTTAAACAAGCTTTGACTAATACCTCTTTCATCTTCAGATAAAGTGGTTTTCGATAGACCATCAACCAACGCTCTCATTGAAGGGGAAAGGGAAGCGTGGGAAATAACTGCATCAGCCTTTTCAAAAGAGGTTCTGAGATCTTGCCTTCCTTCTAGATTAGTATAAAAGACCTCCATAAATTTTAGATCGTTAGGATGACTAAGAGAGACTGTTCGATCAGAAAAACTTTTAGCTATGGCAAAAATTTCTCCCAACCTGAAGTCTGATGAAGAAACTTTGGCTTGAAATTCATCGATTCCCATTACTGCTGTAAAACACTTTCTCTCTGCTTGACCAATATTTTGGAAACCAACGGCAAGAGAGCGCTCTGCTACATAGTCCCTACTGATTGCACCATAAGCCCAAGCTTGAATAGAAATATAGGGACAGCCTTTTCCTTCAAGAATTTTTACCTGGGAAAGCGCAGCTTCTGCTAAGGCTTGCACGTGCCGATCAGATGATCCAGCAAGTTTACGAAGCTCTTTTTCAAGAGAAACTCTTTTACTACTCTCAAAAGAAGAGCCTGTTTCTTTTTGAAATTCTTCATAGACACCTCGCCCCAAATCGGGAGAACTGACCCTTAAATTCATTTCATGATCATTCATATTCAAACTTTTCTCACCAAGATTTGTACTTCCGAGATAAATGACTTTTTGATCAATCATTACGATTTTTTTATGGTAGGTGGTGTTAGCAACATCAAACTCAAAAATCTTGAGTCGTGGATTCGCTTTTCCTCCATAAAGCGATTTCCAATTTGAACGTGAAAGCTCAACAAAAAGCTCGTGAGTAAAGGGCATATCAGAACCTGTACGATTTGTACAGATCTCGATAGCAATGCCTCTATCCGCAGCTCTTTTTAAAGATGCTAGAAGATCTTCGGTTGGATGGAAGTACATATGTTGGATATGAATGGATTCTTCAGCCTGCTCAATATCCTTAATGAGGTCCTTAGCAAAATTGTTTCTTACACTATCTGGACCCGTAGAGTAAAAAGTGATCTCCTCACTCAATTTTCGTCCTTGATGATCATCAATATTCCGCGCGACTGATGTAGAGCAGAAAGGTCTTGCAACATGATGAAAATGGGGGGCAAAAGATGATTGAATGCGATCTTTAATATCTTTTGCTCCCCAAATAGGAAAGAGGCTCATGAGTTCAAAATAGAGAGCATATCCCGTTCCGAACTTTTCTTCATTCCTAAAGATAAAGTCCGTATCTCTAAAGGCTAAAGGCTCCATAGTCCGCCCTGAAGGAGAGGGAACATCCTCAACTCCTGGAGTTGTCCATCGATCCGCTAGGCCAGACCCTCCTATTTCAAAATACCTTCCATAATCAATCACTAAAAGTTTAGTGTGATTTGTTCGATAACTCATGCGCTCTGAAATTGGACTATGATAAAGCTGAACTTCTGGGGTGATCAGCATTAAAAACCGCTCTGGATACTTTGTCTCTAAAGTGCGTATGAGTGATTTATTTTCAGAGGTTAACATATGACCTGAACCAATTAGCTTCACATCAAGTTCTGGATTTTCTCTAAGGTTTCCATCAATCACCTCAAGAGCTTGATTAAAAATTTTGCCTCCAAAGTAACACCCAGACATGACAATTGACTTTTTCGCTGCTCCAAGCAGCTTTAATTTATGCTCGTTCCCCTCTTGTGTGTGAGAAGTCATTACTGCAGAACAGGAGCGTGTCACTTTATCTCCTTCTGCAGGGGCAATACCTATAGCAAGACCACGATACCGTCTTAAAAATTGATCTGTATAAGCAAGCTTAAGCTTATCTGAAAGAGGAGCACCAAGAACTTCTGATAAAACTGTTCCTAGCTTTTGGTAATATCCCTTTAATTGGTGTTCAATCGTTTCCATCAGAGGAAACTCTTCATGATTTTCCAAACGCAATTGACCTAGCACCTGGTGAATTTTTTCCGTTTTCTCTTCCCAGTGTCCTACAGTTTCATGAATACTAAAGATCTGCATTGAATGAGAAAGTGGGTCTTCCACTTTTTCAAAGCCTTGGACAACTTCTTTGAATAAGAGACGATCAATCCCTTCCAACGGAACATATTTTTCTGTTTCCACGAAAAGATATTTAAACTTTTCAATCATCGGATCTCTTTTCTTGTCATTGGCAAGAATTCCTAAAACAGCTTGCACCTGTTTTCTCACAACATCATTTTTTTTCGTATAGGGAGTCATCCATTTTTCAAAGGCCCTTGCCAAATGAAGCGGCTCCATTTTCTGGATGACCGACCCATTCACCTCTCCAATCGATCTTTCCAGAAATGTTTCCCTTAAAGATTCACGAGAGTGGTGACCAAAAAGTGCCAGTACTACTGGGGTTTCTTCTGACAACATCAAATCAAGATAGCGGAAGACAAAGGGATATTCACCCTTTTTAGCCTCTCCTTTTAAGGCCACTTTTTCATCCCTAGAAAGAGCTAATGTATGTTCTAAGTGATTGAGAAGTGCTTTCACACCTTCATAAAATTTCTCAGGATTTTCCAAGTTATTGACAAGATCTTGAATCAATTCTGGAGGAATTTTTCCCTTCTTTTCCCATTCATTGAGCTGTGCAAAAAAACCATTTAAGGTCGGGCTAGCCTTAGAAGCCTCAAACAACCTTTCACTTTCAAGAAGTTGTCGACTCATACTTTCAAAACATCTTGAAAAATCAACAGTTGGACGAGGCGGATCCCATTGGAACCCTTGCTCCATTCTTGGAGCATCAAGAAGAGCTGGATTTCTCATAGGTCCTGGAAGAACCCACGAAAATGTTGTCATATCAAAGAAAAGTGAGCCGGGAAGATTTGCAGCGAGAGGTGACTGAGAAAGGGCTTTTTCTTGATCAAGATGCTGCACCATATGATTAAAAAACTGAGGTGTTAAGACATAGTTATAAACAAATGCTCTCATTAAATTTTTTGACTTGAAAAAGCTCATCACATTGCCACAAGCATTATCGAGGTATTTGATAATAGGATTCCCCGTTGTCAAACTTTGGGTGATATCACTACTACTCATTGCTTCAGAAAGTCTTTCATGAAGAAACCCTTGAAGCCCACCTGATAAGCTTCTCTCACTACTTGGTAGGAGAAAGTTCAAAGCTCCTGAAGCCCTTTGATCGATCTCATGCCTAAAAGCTCGAATCAATGGCCCCTCAACTCCACTTGTTTGTTCACTCGATAAAATCGATGAAAGAGATCCGAGATGACTTGCTGCAGATTGCCCAAAATCTACAACCTTTTGAACGGTCTCTCCGATCCATCCATTGGCTACAGACTGAATGGATTCCATCGGAAGAGGGCTTGTTAGAACGCCTTTAAGAGCACCTTTTAAAGCTTCTTCTCTTTCTCTTCTAAGTGAGGCACAAAAAACATTTGTGATTCTTGCTTTTTTTTCTTGTGTAAAGAGAGCTTTTTCTAAAATAGCAATGGTTTGCAAATTGGCTGCTGGAGAAAGAAGAGGACTTGGACCATAGGAAAAGCGAGAGAGCAATGATCCTAAGTTTTTCCTGGCTCCTTCTCCAACACCCAGTACTGTTTCAGTCATTTCCCTCATTTTTCCTTGAGGTTCTCCAATTTCAACAATCCCGTTGAATAGATCAAAAAGAGAATCGTTCCACCTTGATAAAACATCTCCATCCCAAGATTGATATTGATGTTCTGAATCCTCGGGAATTTTCATATCAAACGACTCAATACAATTAAGAAGAAGTGCATTCATCATATCAGGCGAGAAAAAGAGGTCGATTCCTCCTCTTAATACATCAGGAAGGATGAAGGCTGTTGAGCGAACAAATTGAGCCTGCAATTGAGTGATTCCATGACAGTGACTTCGAATTAATAGATCTGAAATCGCCTCTAACTTTTTATTTACATCACGATCTGAAATATTAATCGGAGCACCTCTCACCCTTTCAAGGGCGGTAATAATGAGTCTTTCCTCCTTCCCTTGTGACACAAGAATAGGGTATGTAGGATCTTTTTTTGCTTCCTGGATCGCTGCTGCATAATCTTTAAGGAATGGTCCTAAAGCACCATAGAAATCGACGATCATTTGCTGCTTTGCTTTTGATAGCGCTTTATTTTCCCTTGCAGATCCAGCAATCACATCAGGCAGAAAACCTTGAACCATTGAAACACTAAAATCGACAACATTGGTCACAAGAGGACTTTCTTTTAGATAAAGCTCTTTCACATACCCACGAAGATAGTCCCCTGCTAATGTTGACATTCTTTTTCCTAGTTGCTCAGGAACGCCTTCTGGAATAGGAGGAGAAAGCGTTGCAACCCTTGGAGAAATTGATACCCTCTGCCGGCGCACTTCTCCTACCAAAACGCCTCCAATAAGATAGCGAACCGTATAGGTTCTCATGAGCTCTTTTGATTGAGAAAGAGCATAAAGATTCTCTGTAAGACTTCTTCCAAAGGTATGAACCGATGGCATCACCCATGAAGTCACGGAAAGCATTCGACTTGCTGATTTAGGGCCCATCTCATGCATGATTTTGACAACTTTTTGATAAAGAGATTCTGGAATATTTTCCCTGTCTTGAACATTTCCTAATTGACTCACTCCCTTAGAAGTCCAACCATAGCGACGAATCACAGAAACTCCTAACGTCGCCGTTTTTACCCATTCATCTTTAGCTCCCCCTCCTGTTTTTTGAAGAGAAAATGCTTCCTGTAAAAAAGCTCCAATCTCATCTCTGAAGAAAGGTTTAGAAAGAATTCTCATTCCGAAACGAAAAGTAGACTTCATTTTTCCAGGATTATCAGTCGTCATAAAGTGGGTTTTAAGCATACTTGTCGCAATCCACGAGCTATAGCGTGGATTCCCAAAATCGATGAGTTCATTAATCAACTTTGTCAGTTCTAATTGTAATCCCTGAGGAATACTTCCCGCTTTTCTTTCTTGGGAAGAGCTAGATCCAAGCCCTTGCACCTCAGAAGCGATTTGATCATCTTCAAGAAAACCTAAGACTAAAAGTTTAGAAAATTCTGGGGATAAAACGGTATCGATCAAAGCATCGAGAACTTTTGCAGTACTCAGCGCAAGTTCTCCTTTCTTTTCTTCACCTAAAGGTTTTTTCTGGTGCGCTTCGTAGAGATCCAAAAGATCTTGGCAAAAGCCAAAAAGGATCTCTTGTTCTGAATTTTGCCCCTTTTGCATTTCTTGATAAACCTTTTGATGCATCTTATGAGGCGCACAGGTGCCATCTTTCTTTTCAATCGCTGCACGCAGCGTGTTATAGTCTTTGATAAAGCGGGTCATCGATCCAATCACTTCACATGTAAGACCGAGTTGAGCTTTTTGTTCTGTTGTGGGTGCTCCCCGATCAAAAAAGAGGGTCGGAAGAAAATTTTCAAACCATTGTTCCACCCTTTCAACAATCACATCACGATCCAGCGCTCCTTCTTGAAGGGTTGCTGGAAGTAAATGATCTCGAATAAAAAGCGTTCCTACTTCTGTAGCTTTCTGGACAAGTTCGTGTTTTTCTTGAACCCCTACCCTTCCTGGAACTTCATCTTCAAAATAATCAACACAGTCATAGAAAATATCCTCTTCACCATCTGATTCCTCTATAACTGGAGCTCGCAACTCTCGAGAAACTTCGACTTCTTGAGGTTTCAAAAGAGCCGCATCATGGAAATAAAGTTCTGCTTTTAAAACAAGAACAGTCGCACGAACTTCCACTCCACTTCCTAAATCTCTGGAAAGATTCACTGTTTTGTATTGCGATAAGATTTCTTCTACCGCTTGCGTATCGGATGGAACAATTTTCTCTAAGGCTTGCACCATTCTTAAAACATCATCACGATTTTCCGGAGTGATCACAGGGCAAAACTCTTGTCCAATCGGTGTTGGAACAACGGGTTCGACTTCAACAGGATCAACAAGAGCTAAAGCTTCACTAGAAACGGGTTGTTTTCCCTGAATAGGGTAACAAGTGATTTCATCGAGTTCCTTTACCCCTAAGTGCTCTCTTCTAAAAGCTAAAAGTTCTGCAGCATGCTCTAAATTTCTTGCTTTTACCATGAAAGCTGGAGCATTCCCTCTTGTAATGGCATACGATCCATGTGAATCAAAAATACACACGTCTTCTCTTCCAAGAGTCACACCAAAATATTCTTTTCCGACAAGGAGCATCGCTCCAATTCGACTCTCTTCTCTTCTAGTCTCGAGCTGCTGAAGAAGATTTAAATAAATCCTTTTAGCATCATGAGTTAGCTCACATTTGATGACTTCTCCAACACTTTCTAGAGTCTCAGCAAAGCTGGGTTCCACCTCTTCTTTCCAACCCAAATGCCTTCCCATTTCAAAATACGAGCTCTCTTGGCTTAACTTGTCAATCAGTGTTTCATAAGCCTCAGTTCCAGACTGAACAACTTTATCCATTGTGTCCCGAGAATTTAATTCCCCTTGCAACATTTTCTCTAAGGCCTTTCCCACAATTGGACCACAAGCAGCAGTTCCTCTTTCATCTTGGTATTGATTTCCACTGGCAATAAGAACTTCTGCTCCAGTTAATAGACGTTGCATCTCTTTACGCTCTAGCCGATTTTTAAGCTCTAAGAGGGTGGCATAAGATCCTTCCATTTTCCGTAAAAGAGGTTCTGGAAGGGCCCGCACCTGTGCACGGACCCCTTCGATTTGCCCTCCAAGCTCCTGCAAGCGTCGCCTTGCCTCAAAAACATCCAGTCGATCAAAGTTTTCCCTCAATTGACCAACTTCAAGTTCTATTCCCTGAACTTTTCCTTCATCTAAGGCAACTATTATAGACATCTTCCTCTCCTTTAAGCCTATCCGAACAAAAGGTTTCGGATAGGTTTTTATTCCCCGGCCATCCCGGAAAGTTACTGTTACAACATTTATAGCTTAATTTAACTAAAGCCCATTACTCCACGATCGAAATTATATGAAACCAATATTTTATTGGATATAAAATGAAAATTTTAATTCATTGAATTAATTATTTAATATTCGTTGCGAATAATCTACTTTCTATCTATAATTTTCTGAGATCAATCACAAAACAAGAGAAAATTATGCTTTCATTTAACGCCCCTTTCCCAAAATATGGACAGATTCTTCATCGAAATGGAGTGGCTAGCTCCTCTCCTCCTGACCTAAAAAAAATCACCGATTATCGCGTCAGCGATGGGATCGTTCAAGCCGTTTACTATGGAGCCATTGCTGCTTTTATAGGAAAAAACTTTACAAACCTAAACCCTACCTATGCTGCTGCTTATGGAGTATTACGAGGAATTTTAGATCAACCTTGTGGAATTTTCATGTTTAAAACCCTTATTGGAGAAGCAAGTAAGCAAAAAGATACTCCAAGCGCTATGGTTTACATCTCAATTCTTTTAGAGTCTCTTGCTGCAATGGTTGTGATTGGAATAGCCTGCAAAACCGCAGAAACACTTCATGGGGGGCTTTCAAGTCTTTCAAAAGGAAGAATTACTCCCATGACTCATGTCCTTTCCCTTAATAATACCCTGCTCTTTGAAGCTAGCTTCATTGTTTCAGGGGTTGGACTTCTTATTCTCAAAACTCAAATCGAACCCTCTGATTAATTATTTTTTTATGGCTCACCCTCATTTAGGGTGAGCCTCTCATCTCATTGATCAAGTACTTAAACAGGTTATTGCTAGACAGTCTTAGGATTCGGGAATGTTTTGTATGAGATGACTTAGATTTAAAAAAGAATTCCAAAAGATTCGCCAAATCGTACAAACAAATCCCCTAATCCTAAGATCAAAAAAAGGCCGTCATGCTTTCACACAACGGCCGGGGACCAGACTTCTCAGTCTGGAAAAAGAAGGGGGAAGTTTTTTTGTGAACAAAAGATATTACCTATCTTAATCTTCACTTACCTATTCGTGTACCATGTAGCCTCCTTTTTGTCTATCACAATTTTATTTTGTATGTTAGGCTGAAATTTTTTAGGAGAGAATTGATGCCAGAAATTTCTGTAAACGGAACTGATTTATATTATGAACGCCATGGCAAAGGGATCCCTTTCATTTTAATTTGTGGATTTACAAACACCCTTGATATGTGGGATGAAATTGCTTCGAAGCTCAAAGATCATTTTGAAGTCATTACTTTTGATAATCGTGGTTCGGGAAGAAGTGGTGTGACGACCCCACCCTATACCATCGATCTTCTAGCTGAAGATGTGATTGGTCTCATGGATGCTTTAGAAATTCAAAAATCCTATGTGATGGGATCATCAATGGGAACAACGATCGTTCAAACACTAGGATTAAGATATCCAGAGCGCCTTCTAAAAGGAGTGTTACTTGCTCCTTTTAATGCCATTCCTACTACAGTGATTCGAGTTGCAAATACCATGACAAAACTTCTCGAGTCTGGAGTCAAATTAGAACTTGCAATTGAAACGGTCATTCCATGGCTCTTTAGCAATACTTTTTTATCCGACCCTAAACGAATAGAACGATTAATTTCTGATATGGTCAACAACCCCTTTCCTCAAACTCCTGAAGGGTATGCAGGACAACTCGCAGCACTTAAAGCATTTGATTTAACAGATAAGCTTCCTGAAATCGAAACTGAAATGCTCATTATGCCAGGAGAAGAGGATCTTTTTACGCCTCTTCGCTGCGCAAAAATTTTAGAAGGTAGACTTCCTAGTGGAAAATTTGTTCCGGTACCCAAAGTAGGACATATGCTCCATATTGAAGCTATCGAAACTGTTGTGGAGGAAACCCTTGCCTTTTGCAAAGCTTAACGGAATTGATCTCTACTACGAAGTGCATGGAAAAGGAAAGCCTCTTGTGTTTTTATCTGGATTTTCAACGCACCATATGACTTGGCTTTCTTATATTGAACCCTTTGAAAAAGAATTTCAAATGATCCTCTTGGATAATCGAGGAGCTGGACAAACAACAGCTCCTAAAGCCTCCTACTCTATTGGAACAATGGCTGATGATACAATCTCACTTTTAGATCATCTAAATATCGAAAGGGCCAGTTTTGTCGGATCTTCTATGGGAACAGCCATCATACAAACAATCGGTTATAAGTACCCTCAGAGAATCGATAAGGGAGCTTTGATTGCCCCTTTTCATAGGCTCCCTAATGCTTCTCAGTTCAAAATTGCAACAACGGGAAAGTTGATGCAAGCAAATGTTCCTATTGAGATCATCATTGATACTGTCATTCCTTGGCTCTTTAGTGACACCTTTCTTCAAAGTCCGGAAAAGTATCAAGGAAAAGCAGAAGAAATGGCAAATAACCCTCACATGCAAACTGCTGAAGGATTTTCTGGACAATTTGAAGCTTTGAGAAATTTTGATTCGTCTTCATTTTTATCAGCTATTGAGGCCCCAATACTCATTCTTGCTGGTGAAGAAGATCACTCCAGTCCTATTTGGTGTGCTCAGTACCTCTATAATCATCTGAAACATGCAACACTTCATGCTTTTCCTGATGTGGGACATATGGCTCATGTTGAAAGACGGGAAGAAGTCATTGAATTAATCAAGAAGCATCTAACTGAATAAGTCTCTTTGCATTTGCATTTGCAATCTTTTGGATTTGATCTTTTGAAAACCGACTTTCTAGTAAATCTAAAAATACGGGATAACAACCACTGCTTGAAAAACGCTCTTGGTAAAAGGGTTTGAGATGCTCTATGGCTGGAATGGGGATTCCACCAAAAAAATCAGCGCCAAGAGCAAGAGTTTCTTCTCCCCCAAGAGCTATCCCATGATGGATATGATTTAAAAAGTCCTCGGGATGATTTCCAACAAAATGGCGGACAAAGTTGATTCCAATAACACCCTTTCGAGCAATAATCTCTTTAGCAAAGGCATCAGGAAGATTTCGAGGGTGATCCTTAACTGCTCGGAAGTTAGAATGACTTGCAATCGGTGTAATCTGAAGCCCCTTTTTATCAATATGATTAAAAATTCCCTCAGCTAATGCGTCGGAAGCATGGCTTAAATCAATCGCACTTCCTCTTCCATCCATATACTCTAAAAGAATCTCTCCATCACGTTTAAGGCCAACCTTACTTTGATCCCCACCCCCAAAACGATTTTCTTCTTTCCAAGTGAGACTCAGGTAAAGCCACTTCTCTTGATCAAAGCGATCAAAAAGAAGATCAAAGGGTTCTCCTTCCTCTAGAAGTCCTGAGCAACTTTCTACAGCAAGAGCAAATTTTGTCTTGGTATGGGGATGACTTTTTATTTTTTCGTAAAAACATTTGATTTGTCCTTCAGCTTTTTTTCGAGACCCCAAACCTAATTCAGTAAAAACAGCTAGGGCCTGAAAAAAAACTCCCCCTTTTTCTAAAAGGGGGAGAGAACATCTTGAGGATTCGTCCATTGGCCCATTGTTTTGTCGATCTTCATTTAAGAAAGCAAGAAGATCACAATGAAGGTCAATGATCGGTGTCTTCATTAGAAGTCTAAGCGTGCTTTAATCGTAAGACCTTGAAGAAGAAGATCTCCTATGTGGTCTGGTTCGCTCGCTTTAATCAACTCATTATGTAAAATCCACAGTTGATGTTCCCATCCTGCTTGAAGGAGGAAGTGGAAACGATCTTCCGCAAACCAACCATCATAACGGAATCCAGCAGCAATATCAGCTACAGGCTCTTCAGTCCATGGGTTGACATGTGTTTTTAATGTCTGTGTTGTAACACCAGCGACACTTGTTGTCGTGTCACGACGATCTAGATCAAACTTTCCCCAAAGAAGGGCAAGATAAAGATCTGCAAAGAAGCTGAAGTTCTTAGTAAATTGGAATGAGTTATTTAAACCTGCACGAAGTCCAATTCCCCAAAAGTCTTGGTCAGCTTTCATCTTTCCGTATGCACCAGTATCTAAATCAAACTGTGTCGTATAATCTTGATTGATCCATGCAGCTTGAAGTCCCGCAAAGAGGCGGAGTTTCAGGTACTGACTCAGGTATGCATTTCTTCCAAGGTCTAAAGTAACATTATTATAGTGAACATCCCAGTTTGCTTTAGATTTTACAAGAGTTCCAGAGTTGATATCAAATCCTGTAACATTCCAATAAGGAATCATCGATGCATTAGCTGCGTCTTGAGTTTTAGAATCACTTGGGCTTGTTTGAATCCAAGTATATTGAGCAAAAATATCCCAACCATCATGAGGCAGATTAAAACCAAGACCTACTCTGAAACCAGGATCCCAGTTCCAATTAAGGTCATGAACGCTGCCACCAGAAGCATTTGCACCAGCTCCTGTTACGGCATAAAACATTCCATCCTGCCGAACAGTCCAATAAATAAAGTCAGCCGTTAGAAATACATTCCAATCACCTTCAATACGTGGTCCAGCATTAGGAGTGATTTTGATGTCACAATCATCTGAATAGTACAGAATAGGCTTATGTTGATGATCATGTGGTTGTGCAAAAGCAAATCCCATGACTCCTAGAAAAAAAGCTAACATCCAAGAACGTTTCATTTCATTATCCTTCTTTTAAAATGATCATTGTTATCAAGGAATTTATGATAGGGGAATTTTTTTTTAATGAAAAGAAAATTACGATACAACTCAAAAATCTCAAATTCTGTAAGTCCATTATTATTGTTGAATTTGAATACCCTGTTAATTATAGGGAAAATATACATTAGATTAGGAAAGACACATTGTCGAATAACAAATGTAAAAAATGTGAAATTTGCCATGAAGAGTTTTCCAATACAAAACTCTTTCCTATTCGATTGATCCGAAATTCAGTTCTTGATGCGATTTGTAAAAAGCATCCTGACATTCATAAAAATGGATATATTTGTTATCCCGATCTTAGAGAAATTCGTGCTGAACATATTGAAACTCTCCTAACTGCCGATAAAGGCGCTCTTTCAAAACTTGAAAGAGAAGTCATTGAAAGTTTAGAGCATCAAGATGTCCTTGCAGAAGACATCAATAAAAAGTTCGAGCGAGAGCTCTCATTCGGCGAAAGAATGGCTGACAAGGTTGCACAGTTTGGAGGAAGCTGGAAATTCATTATTTCTTTCATTATTATATTGATTGCCTGGATGGTCTTTAACGGGCTTTACCTATATAATGATGCCTTTGATCCCTATCCCTTTATCCTCCTAAATCTTGTTCTCTCTTGTCTTGCCGCTATCCAAGCCCCCATTATTATGATGTCCCAAAATCGGCAGGCTGAAAAAGATCGTCTCCAAGCTAATGAGGAATACTGTACCAACCTTAAGGCAGAACTTGAAATCCAACAGCTTCACACAAAACTCGATATTTTCATGAAGCATCAATGGGAATCTCTCATTGAACTTCAAAAAATTCAGATCGAACTTGCTGAAGATATTGTCCACCACAAAAAACACTTGAAATCATTGAAGAAAGAAGAGTAAAATCTCCTCCCCAGAGAATTTTTAACTTAAAATTTCATAGATTATGAAACGGATCGTTATCATAGGAAGTTGTGGATCAGGAAAAACAACTTTAGGTAAGCATTTGGCTGAAAACCTCAACTACCCGGTCACAGACCTGGATGATCTATACTGGCTCCCTAACTGGACAATGCGCCCTAAAGAAGAATTTGCTTCTCTCATTGAGGATGCAACATCTTCCTCTTCCTGGATCATTTGTGGGAATCAATCAACATTCCGCCACTTGATCTGGCCTAAAGCTGATACAATTATCTGGCTAGATCTCCCTCTTCACATCCTTTTATGGAGAGTTCTTGTTCGAAGCCTCCGAAGAATTTATGATAAAAAACCAATTTGTAATGGAAACTATGAAACGTTTTCCCGCCTTTTTTGTTCTAAATCTATTTTTTATTGGCTTTTTAGAAGCTACTTTCGTCACCGCCGCGATTACCCGAAGCAGATGAAAACTGTGACACATGTCAAATGGATCCACACAAGAAGATCAAAGGGGATCCGATTTTTAGATCCCCATCTTTGAGCCTTAAATACAATCAAGGCGCTTTTTTAAGCGATGTGTCCCATGCCAGATACATGCTCCAATAAAGGCCCATAGCATTACAACTGACACCCAAAATGGGAGGTAACCTTCTTGGCCAAGAGCTGCAGCTCGCATTCCTTCCATCACATAGATCATCGGGTTGATTAAACTGATATATCCCACTGCATGATTTAGAGCGTAAGCGGATTGCCACGAATAGACATAGCCTCCAAACATCCACATGGGAGCAATGTAGCGCAACCATAGACTATTTAAATCAGTCATGCTTTTGATCACACTGGTTAACCAAAGAGCAAAGTAACCAAAGAATAGATTTGCTGAGATAAACAGGATCACCAATCTCCACCAGGAGACCGTATCCAGGTTCCACTCAGTAAAAACTAAGAGCTTTCCGAGAGGAAATAATAGAATTGAAAGGAGGACTGAAGTGATTGCCCAGGAAAGTCCCATATACAGGAAAACCATGTTAGACCGAATCGGCATGACAAGGGTATGGAATATCGTTCGATCACCGCCCATATCAGCAAGCTGAACTCCAACTTTTCCTACAATTTCTACAAATCCAAAACTGGCAATTGCCCCTACTACAAAAAAGGCTGCATACCCTTCATGAGCCCCTTCTTGCTGCAAAAAATAGCCAAAAGCCATGACATTCGTAAAAAAGAGAATGGCTGTATCGATAAATTTTTTTCGAAAGCCTCGTTTAAAAGCGATTAAATCACGGCGAATCAGCTGGAAAAAAGTTGTCCAACTACTCATCTCCACCTCCAGAATTAAAAATTTCTGCATCGGGGTCATCCACAAACTTAAGGAACACTTCTTCCAAGCTGTTTTTTTGATGTTGCTTTTTTAAATTTTCAGGAGTGTCAATCGTTCGAACAGTGCCTTCATGAATGAGGCAAATCCGATCAGAAAGAAACTCAGCTTCATCTAAATAGTGTGTCGTTAATATGACTGTAATTTGCTCTTGTCGTAGCCTAGAAATCACCTCCCAGAGCTCCCGACGAATATGTGAATCTAATCCTACTGTTGGCTCATCAAGAATCACAAGTTGTGGGCGATGCATCAACGCCCGAGCAATTAAAAACCGTTGCTTATATCCCCCTGATACCTGATCGATGTTGGCATCAAGATATTCTTCAAGCTTAAACTCTTTAGCAAGTTCGCTGCAGCGCTCTAGCGCCTCACTTTTACTCAGCCCATAACATCTCCCTGAGAAGACAAGGTTTTCTCCGAGAGAAAGTTGTCGTTCAATATTGGGATGCTGAGGACAATACCCAACAATCGAGCGATAGGGAAGAAGGGCATCATAGATTGATTCCCCCTTCCACGATATCTCTCCTGCTGATGGCGGATGAAGAGTCGCTAAAATAGAGACTAAAGTCGTTTTCCCTGCTCCATTTACACCAAGCAGTCCTAGAACCTCTCCTTGATAAAGATCAAGAGAGACTCCCTTCAGCGCCTCTTTAACAATACGACGCTTTTCAAAATAGGTCTTTGAAACCTTTTCAATACGTAAAAATAACTCTTTCATGACTCTGGGGATAATTATAGTAGGTCTAGTCTACTCCTACTCTATAGCAATGTCAAATCCTTTTAATAAAGAAAGTGCGTCTGGAATTGAAAATTTTGCTTTTTTGATTAGATTGGCTTGCGGGTCGATGGAGTAATGAACAGCTTCACGAAAGTCCGCCCCCTTTAAATCACACTGGTGAAAAAGCGTTCCTTCTAAGTCACATCCTTTAAAATTCGCTTCAGACAAAAGGGTTTCATTAAAGTCACATTCGCTCAATTTACTCCCTTGAAACGACATTTTTTTCATCTTCAGATGAGAAAAGTTGCAACTTTGGAGAATGCATTCCTTAAAACCAATCGAAAAAAGCCTCTTCTCCAATAGGTGGAAGTTCGCTCCCACAATTTTACACTCCTGAAACGAGACTTCGTGAAGACGTGCTTTTTCAAAGTTAACTAGAGATAAATTACAGTTTTTAAAGGTACAAAAGGAAAATTCACCACCTGAAAACTGACTTTCTATAAAAAGGCAATCCTCAAAAAAGCAGTCTGAAAACTTTTGATCAGCAAAGGAGATCTTTGTATAATCTTTTTTCTGAAACGTTTCGTTTTCCATGCGGTTAGGATAGTCTAGTTCTTTGAGGATGTCGACATAAAACTAATCCCAGAGATTTTTTCGAGTTTTCCGATAGGAAAGCGATAGTCTTCTAAAGAACCTTTGATGGGTTGATTGGGAATAACATAAGCCCAAACCTCTTTTTTAGAAAGAACAACTTTAAAGAAATGAGTCGGAACAGCCACCTCATTGTCACCAATCACCTGATAGGTCACAAACTTTTTCCCTCCTTCCTCATGAGAAAGAAAAAGAGGACCTGAAACAACTTCAAGAGGTCCATGAGTTCTAACAAGTGAACGTAAATGGTTTTCTAATTGATTCCAGAGTCCTCGATTGAATTGAGGATGCTGAGGACAAATATTTGAAAGATAAAATGTCTCTGCAAGAGCATCTTTAGAAAACCGTTCATCCCCAGCTGGGACAATATGTCCTCGATCAAATCCTGACTTATGATAGTCGGATAAAGTACTCCGGTGGCATGCATGAAGATCGGGATCTTCTTTAAAAGTCATCCCAGCTCTTTCTGCATTTTTCACAAGGCTTTCTTTCGTTAAGTGTTCGTGCGTCCAAAAAGGAATTTTTCCCCGGGTATCATAAGCTACTGTGTATCCTGCTCTTTCAAGAATAGGAAAAGTCGTCGGTTGGAGCTTCTTATCAAGCTCCTGATATGAAAAAACTGAAGCTGCACCAACAGCTACTCCTATAGCAAAACCGAGACCTTTTTTTATCTTATTCATTCGCCTAGGATGGACTTTAACTTTTTTTTTGAATAGGCAAATATTGAATTCCCTTTTCTGATTTGATAGGCTGAAAATTATGAAAAAGTTTTTGATGCGGGGCATTATTGCGATTGCTCCATTAGCTCTAACCATTGGGATCATTTACTGGCTTTTCGTTTTTCTAGAAAATCTTGTCGGTCCCCCAATGAAAGCTATCATTGGAAAGTACTACATCCCAGGAATGGGAATCGTAGCTGCTATCATTCTTTTGTTCTTTATTGGGTGTATTCTCAATACTTGGATTATTTCTAAAATCACCCATTTTTTTGATCACATTTTCAAAAAAATTCCCTTCTTTAAATCACTCTATAAAATGGTCAAAAATGTGACCCACTTTTTTCAAGCTTCTCCTGGGGGAGAAAAAAACAAAGTCGTCGAAGTCACCATTGCCGGACAAACCCTTGTCGGCTTTATTACCCGAGAAAGTTTTTCAGAGTTTCCTTCAATGGACGCTGATCGTATTGCTGTCTACCTTCCGATGAGCTATCAAATCGGAGGTTATACTGTTTTGGTTCCAAAGTCTGAGGTGAAACCATTAGATTTATCAGTGGAAGAAGCATTACAATATACATTGATTGCTTGGGCACGTAAACCCGAGGAATAATGCGTATTTTACTCTTTTTAGTTCCAACACTTCTTTTTGGGATATCAAAGGACCTCCCCTTAGATTCATATGTCACTAAAAATGCTTGGGAACGGATTGGGCTGCATGACCATTATGGGATTGATATCACTCTCTTAGGACTTGTAAGTAAAAATAGTTCTGGAAATGGAGAGTTCCTTGATCTATTGCCGCTCATTGATTTTCTTGCAACAAATGGCTTTGATATTTTGCAGTTGCTCCCTCTTAACGATACAGGCGATGGGACAAGTCCTTATAGTCCTATATCGAGTCACGCCCTTTCACCTATTTTTTTAAGTCTAGAGTTTCTTCCCTATCTTAATGAAGCACCAAAAAGTTTGATTGAAGAGCTTTACGAACTTAAAAAATACAATAAAACACCTCGTGTTGAATACCACAAAGTACTAAAGCTAAAAAACGCTTGGCTTGAAAAGTACCTTGAATTCTTTGGAAAAAAAATTGAAACACACCCTAATTATAAAGCTTTTCTAGCCCAATCAAGCTCATGGTTAAGTAGCTACGCCCTTTTCAAAGCGTTTCGGAAAAAATATGGCTATAATATCAACAAATGGCCAAAAAGATTGCAGGATGTCTCTGATGATCAGATTGTTCTATTAGAAAAAGAATACAAAGAGATCATCCGTTTTTTTCAATTGATTCAATTTCTTTGTCAACAGCAACTCTCATTTGTTCATAAATACGCCAATAACAAAGGAGTCTTCCTTTTAGGTGACATGCCATTCATGCTTGACGTCAATAGTGTAGAAATCTGGCGTTATCCTGATCTTTTTAAATTAGCTTTCAGTGAGGGTACTCCACCTGGAGCTATCACTCCAAAGGGAGAGTATTGGTCTCTACCTCCATACAACTGGGAACGGATTGAGCAAACCAACTACCAGTTCTTTCGGCAACGATTAGAAACAATGAGCCAATATTATGACATCTTTCGTATCGATCATACTTCAGGTTTTTTTTCGCAGTTTGAAATTCCCAAAGGACACCCGCCGAAAGATGGAAAAAGGGTTCCGTCATCACAAAAAGAACTATTAGCTGCTGGGAAAAAGCATCTTTCCGCTATAGCATCGTTTACACAGATGTTACCAACCGCTGAAGATCTTCTTTTCACGCCTGAAATGCATGAAGTCATTATCCAGTTAGGAATCCCGGGTATTCGTCTTTTTGCTTACATTAATACAAAAGCTCCTGTTGATAAACTTATCTTAAATGGAAACCATTACAATCGCATGACAATCACAGGATTTGCAGACCACGACTTTCCTCCTTTCCGTACCTGGTGGGAAGAACATCCCGATCGAGCAGAAGCTTTTGCAAAGGAAATCGGTTGGATCTATCAGAAAACCCCTACCTTAAAGCAACAAGAAGAGCTCATGTGGCTTGATATGCATAGTAATAGTCTCTTGCACATTGAGTTATTGCAAGATCTTCTTCCTCCAAATCTAACTCACCCTCCTAAAAATGAAAGAATTAATACACCAGGAACTGTTAATTCCATTAATTGGACCTACCGATACAAACTCACCATTGAAGAGCTCACAACAAATACAGAAATTACAAATCTATTTAAGACTGTTCTTTCGCCTACTTCTCCTGTAAACCGCTCTAATAATAAATTAATTCCAACTGCTTCACATTTTAATTAAGGAATCTAAACTTATGATTATTCTTTATCTTTACCCTGGACTTTTTGGACTTGAAGACAACAATCCTTTCGGCCTTAAAGTTGCTACCTTCCTAAAAATGACAAAGCTTCCCTTTAAAATGAAGCACATCATTGACACCAGCGAGGCTCCACGTGGACAACTTCCTTACATGGAAATCGATGGTGAAATCACCTCCGATAGTAACGCAATGATTGAAAAAATCCTAAAAACTTACCAGCTTCCGATCGACACCACTCTAAGTGAAAAAGAAAAAGCCCTTGATTTTGCTATAAGATGTATGCTCGATGAACACCTTTATTGGGTCATCGCCTATTCTCGATGGCAAGATGAAAATTATTGGCCTCAATTTGAGAAAGCACTCATCGGGGCTTTTCCTAATATGAAAAAGGGAGATCTTGATGGATTTAGGGAAAACAACATAAACAAGTATCAAATGCAAGGTATTGGACGTTACTCCCCTGAAGACGTTTACAAGAAAGGAATTCAAGATCTTAAGATTATCGAAACTCTGCTTTCAGATGAGGGTTATTTTTTTGGAAAGAGCCCTCATACAATCGATGCGTGTATTTACGGCTTTCTAGCAAACATTTATTATTATGAAATCGAAACTCCCTTGAGATCTTTCATTCAAAAGAGTAGGAAACTCCCCAGTTATCTAGATAGAGTCCGCTTTTTAGGTTGAAAATCGTACTCTCCTTCTAATCTATGACCACCCTATATTGTTTAAGGTGGTTTATCTAAATTTATACAAATGCTATATGTTAAAAAAAAATTATAAATTTAAGGTGTCTTCGTGTCTTGGTCAAAATCTATTCTCTTTTCACTTTTTATTGTTCCTCTTCTAGCAAAACCTAGTGGAGGCGAGGTTATAAGTGGTCATGCTACGATCATTCAGCAAGATGATCAAACCCTCCATGTACAGACAGACCAAGAAAAAACCATCATCCAATGGAAGGATTTTTCGATTCAAAAAGGAGAACAAGCTCACTTTCTACAACCTAACTCTTCTTCAGCAACTTTAAACCGCGTCGTTGGAGTTAATCCTTCTGAAATTCTTGGACAGCTTCACTCAAACGGCCATCTTTATTTATTGAACCCTAATGGAATCTTAATTGGAGAAGGAGCTTTTATTGATACAGGGGCCTTTATTGCTTCGACATTTAATGTTCATGATAGTGCTTTTCTAAAAGGAGAAAATCTCGAATTTTTTGGAGACTCTTTAGGATCGATCATTAATTTTGGGAAAATTCATACAAAAGATGGAGATGCTCTCCTCATTGGAAAAACAGTAGAAAATCATGGGACGATCACTGTGAATGGTGGACGAGCAGGAGCTATTGGTTGTACCTCTCTCCTCTATCATCCTAACAGTAAAGACCCTCTTTATGTGAAAGGTGGAATCTCTGAAGAGCTTAATACAGAAGGAAATGCTTATTCCCATGCAATGAAAACCAGTGCAGAGCCCGATGCATTAACGACTGTTAAAAAAGACGGAGAAGTTTATCTAACTCGCGTAAGAAATACAGGAACAATTTCTGCAAGGAAAGGAGACAAGGGTGGAGATGTTTATCTTCTAGGAGACCAAGTTACCGTTCATGGTAAAACACTCATCGACGTCTCAGGAAAATCTGGTGGTGGAGCAATCTACATTGGAGGAAGCTTTCAAGGTAAAGACAAAAACCTTCTTGCTTCCGAATATACCTTTGTTGCTAAAAACACTTCTTTTGATGCAAGCGCTTTACAAGAAGGTGATGGAGGAAAAATCCTCTTTTGGTCAGATAAGGAAACCCGTTTTTATGGCCATGCTAAAGCAACAGGAGGATTATCAAGTGGAAATGGTGGCTTTATAGAGGTTTCGGCTTCTACAACAAACTGGACCTATGCCGGAAGTATTGACTTAGCCGCTCCTAATGGAAAAACAGGCGAACTACTTCTTGATCCCAATGATATTACTGTAGGAACTGCCGCTTCAAACCCAGCCTATGTAGCAAGTCCTTATATTGGAGCTCCCGCAGGAAGCGCTCAACTCCTTTATACAGATCTTGCTACCGCTCTTGCTGGTGGAAATGTGACGATTCAAACAAGCTTGGGAACACCTGGAGGAAATGGAGATATTTTCTTTGACCTTGCGGGTAATATCTTAACTTGGGGAAGTGGAAATAGTCTCACTGTTTTGGCCAATCGTGATGTTGTTTTTCGTACCCTTTCAGATATTCAGACAACAGGGGCGGGAACCAATATCACCATCACTGCAGGGAGAAATTTCTCGAGTGCTGCAGGCTCATCAATTGATGCTCAAGGAGCAGGAGGGACATTGAGCTTAACAGCGGGAGGAAGCATTACAGCACTGGGAGGATTTCTCAATAGTAACACCTCAGGAGTTGATGCGACTGTTAATGTTCTTGCACAAACAGGTAATATTACTATCGGAGATCCCGGAATGGCTGTTCCGGTTGTTTATGGTTGTGTGCACGGGCCTGTAACAGTAGAAGCCACTCGTGGAAATGTCGATCTTTTTGGGGGCTCAGGCGTATCAGATGACGTAGCTGTCATTGGATTCTATGATTCAAACCTCGCAAACTTTAACCCCACGACTGGAGCTATTACTGTTTCAGCAGGAAGAAATATGACCCTTCAAGCAGGGTTGGGTGCTTTCGCTCATGCAATGATCTGTAAACAAGGAAGGAATCCTCATGATATTACCAATAACCCTATTACTGTTAATGTCCGAGGCAATCTCTTTATCCAATCAGGAAATGCGGTAGATGCCCCTGGGGCAGGGATTGGCCGTCCACAACAACTTACTGGAGCAACCCCCATTCATAACGGTGATATTACTGTCAATGTAGGGGGAGATTGCACCGTTTTTGGTGGAGATAACTTCTCCGGAATTGGGGACCGTGCTCGGGCTTTAGCTCCTGGAATGATTGAAGCGCGCTTGAATGTCAATGTTGGAAACAACTTAATGATGGGACATGGTCCGGGACTTCCGGGTGTTTCAGGAGCTTTCATCGGTGTTTTTGACAATAACATCGCTGCAAGTGGTATCCCTGAAAATATTCGAGGAACGACCCATATCAATGTTGGAAATAACTTTGTGATGGATGCAAGGTTAGGTGCAGCCTTTGTTGAATTTGCAAACGACAATCAAAACGGAGCCTTTCCTGCTGAACTTTTTGTTCATGTGGGAAATAGTTTGATTCAAATTGGTGGCCCTTTCCCTATTCCCGTGATTGGTTCTGTCCTTGCAGCTAACTTCAATTACTATGAAATACAAAATAGTAACTCTCACTTCTGGGCGTTAAACAGTATTCATTGCATGAATGGAAGTTTTGGAAGTGCTAACCTCCATAATAAAGTCTTCAATAATACGAATGTTATTAGCCCGAACTTAGGGACCATCAGTGCTCGGGCAGGCGGAGATATCCGTGTAGCAGGAGGAGCTCCTTCAAGAATTCGAGCTCAAGGAGATATCGTTGATTATGAAGCATCTGGAGGATTCACTTATACTGCGGATGCAACGTTTGCCAATGGAGAACTCTGGGGACCTCAAACTGCTCTCGTTGGCGGAGTCAATGTTTTTGCTGGAACTCTACTTGCAGGTCCTTCTCCTGCTGTCTCCAGTAATGGGCGAGGAGCCATTGCTTTTGACACCAACTTCTACGATACCACTGCTATCCCCCTTTCAACACAACAAATCGCTGCGCAAGGTTATGGTTCTTTTGCAATTCCCCCTCAAACAGGTGTCGGAAATCCGATTACCTACTGGTCTCAAAATGGAAGTCCCACAATCATGTCAACACAACCTTTGTTTGCAAACGGAACTCCTGCGAATATCTTAAATATTGGAACAACAGGCTCCAGCATTAGCTTTAATAACGAGAGTCGAGCAGCAATTTATACTGCACCTACTAATCCTTTCAATACAGATGGTGGAGATATCACTATTGTTGCTTTTAGAGATACCATTATCTCTGGCCCTTCAACACTCAATACCCTTCCCGTTAATTCTATCATTCCAATTTATGCTCCAAGCGGTAATATCTTAGTCATCACACAAAGTAATATGACCCTACGCGATAATGCTGTTGTTTCTGCTTCAGAAAACGTCGATCTTGTATGCGATAATCAAGCTCCTGCACCACCACAAATTGGGCCAGCAGCATTTTCTATCGATGCGACTAGCTTCATTAATTCGGATAATGGATACATCCGAGTTTACACAGCAAGACAAGCGCAAAACGTGATTGATCCTCTTGCAGAATTTATTAGCGCAGGCACCTCCTACTTCTTTGTTCCAGGACAACTCTTTGTCGATACGGATCAAGAGAAGTGGTGTACTTATTACCCCGATGGAGATCAAGGAATCCCCTTTAAGGTTTTCTATAAACCCTGTTTGGAAACAATTACACAGGAAGCCATGATTATCTTAACTGAATTCTTATATGAGGAATCCTCTTTCAATTACTATTTAGGTTGGCCTGAAAACTTCTATGTCAAATATACCCCACGTGCTCCACTCCAAGTAGGAGAATGGCGGTCTACGTTTGACAGCTTTAATGTCAGTCCACAAGAGCGATACTTTATTAGAAGACAAGATGACACACGGGCAAACAATAACCCTCGAACCTACCTAGCTTGGTGATTTGAACTTGATAATAAATTATTTAAACCTCTAGAGTACAAAAATGATGCGAACAGTTTTTTTTCTAACAACTTTTTTTCTTCTCCCCCTTTTTGGAATTGAACAACATTTCCCTGTACTAACCTGTCCTCAAGAAACCGAAGAGGTTCTGGCTCCAAGTTTCAAAGGGATTGTTCTTTTAGGATCGAAAGACTCGGCTAATAAAATCAATACTCCTGAAGCAAAAGGGGTTCAGCTGATAGATCTCAAGGTTTCAAAAGAAGATGACGTCTTAAAGTTTTTCCTTCAAGACTATCTTGGAAGGCCTGTAACAGTTAGCCGTATTAGTGAAATCAAGAAGAGGATCGTTGATTTTTACCGAAAAGCAAATCATCCCATTGTTTATGTAGAAGTCCCGTCACAATCCATTTCATCAGGAGTTCTGGAACTCATCGTTTATGAAGGGAAACTTGGAGAGATTCGCTCAACAGGAAATAAATACTTCAAGGATGAGAAGTTAATTGGTTACATGCGTAACCAAAAAAATCAATCGGTCGATATGGATCTTCTTATAAAAGATCTTGAATGGATGAATCGAAATCCTTTTAGACAAACGAATTCTATTTTCTCTCCATCTGGACAAAATGATGTGACCGATATTGAGCTTGTTACGGAAGATCGATGGCCTTGGCGTTTCTTTGCAGGGGTGGATAATAGTGGAATCCGTCAATCGGGAAGAACACGGTATTTTGCAGGCTTTAACTGGGGAAATGTTTTTAATTTAGATCATATTCTCTCGTTTCAATTCACTTCAGGAAGCAACATCGATAACTACTGGTCAACATCCCTTCACTATACTGCTCCCCTTCCCTGGAGACATACCCTTGTTACCTATGGGGGTTACTCACATATTAAAGCAGACTTGGATACACCAGGAATGAAAACCAAAGGTTATAGTGCCCAAGCAAGCCTCCGTTATGAAATTCCTGCTTATCCCAAGCTCAATTTCTTAGAAGATTTTCTTATCGGATTCGATTGGAAACGAACAAATACAAGTATTGACCAAGACGGAGACCTCTTCTTTGATCAATCGGTCAATCTAACTCAGCTGATGATCGGATATAACGGAGGATACGAAGGTTCATGGTACAGAGTTTCTGGTACGATTGAAGTCTACGGGTCTCCGGGAAGATGGCTTCCTGATCAAAGCCGTAAACGTTATCAAGAACTACGTGAAGGAGCCAATAACAGCTATATTTACACCCGCCTCGCAATTTCCCCTATTCTTGAAATAGGATACGGCTTTACTCTTCATGCAAAGGTTCGAGGACAACTTTCAAGTACCAATCTTTTAGCTAGTGAGCAATTCGGCCTCGGAGGGTGGGATACCGTTAGAGGGTATCAAGTGAGAGAAGTGAATGCTGATAATGTTTTCATTGGAAATCTTGAATTTCGCTCTCCACCGATTAAAACGATTGGGCACCTGAATAAAATTCCAAAAGACGAACTCATCTTTCTTGTTTTTATGGACTACGCCTATGGAAGAAATCATAAAGTCTTCCCAGGAGAAGTTGACCATACTAATATGATGGGCGTAGGTCCTGGTGTCCGGTACAATATCCCTCCTTACATCACCTTTAGGGGAGATCTAGGGTATAAAGTTTGGCAGCCTGAACAATCAGATAACCATACCCATTGGCGTTTTGAATTTGGATTAATAGCTAGTTATTAACGCACCTTAAGCAAAATCTGCATCAGCATCTAAACGCGCAAGCTCATCATCATCAATGTCTGTTTGAATGAATTCGATAGGAATCCCCTCATCTTCAATAATAGCGACTCGAAACCCTTCCATTGGTTCCCACGGTCCTAAAATGACAGTCTTCCCTTCGATCTCTTGATCTAGATTTTCTACTCTAAACGCTAAGTGCGGCACTTTCTTTAAAATTTCTGGAAGTTCACAGTCATCAGGAAAACGATGCCATTGAACCCGATACGGATTAGCTCCGAAAGGGGTTGCGTAAAACTTAAACTTGGGGTGAAAAGACTCTCCTTCTTTCACATCCTCAGTTGGTATTCCTAAATGATGAAAATCCCACTTTTTCATGATTTGACTCCTATTTTGAAGATAATGTAAAACAAAAATGATGTAAAAAAAATAAATGTTATGAATTCTGAACAAGAAATCACATCCATTGCAAATAAATACCAAACCGATAAGGGAGATCAAGCCTCTTGTCACCCCGATTCGAAACAAATCATGCCACCCCACCACTATTCGCGCCATTATGCGGAGCTTTTTTCATCAATAAAGAACGACCCACTGACTTTGCTAGAAATCGGCCTTAACGTCCCTAATCGAATGGACTGTGCATCGATTCAATTGTGGCTTGAATATTTTCCAAATGCAATGATCTATGGAGTTGATATCAAGCCTGCCTTTTTTCCCCATAAGCGCACTAAAATTTTTCAGGGTAACCAAAATGATGCAATTTTCTGGAATGACTTTATGACTAAAGTCCCAGATCCGTTTGATATCATTATCGATGATGGGTCTCATTACTCCCTACATCAGCAAAAAACCCTTTGTCTTTTATTTCCTCAATTAAAGGAAGGAGGAACCTACATCATCGAAGATATTCATTTCTCCACATTTATTGAACAACCAACTGAAACACTTCCAACCCTCCTTTTTCTTGAACTATTAAAAAAAGGCAAAAACAAGACACTCAAATGTCAAACACCTTTTTCTTCAGACCAGATCGATAACCTCATTGATCAGGTTGAATCCATCACATTCTATGATTCTGCAACCTATGGCCCAAATGCTTTTGCTGTTCTAAAAAAAGCAGTTAAAGATTTCATTTAATCAGAACAATTTCATGAACTTTAGTTTCAGACATAAATCTTGACGGGATATGTTTGACCCGCTTAACCTAATCAATATTTTTTTATTCTTCAGAGGTTTTGCATGTTAAAAAATTGGTTTTCTATAGGAGTCTTAACACTTTTAACAGTTTTATCTAAGGGAATGGCATGTTGTTGTTACTGCAGCGCAGCGTCAAGCCAAGAGCTTTATCCTGTTACGATTATGAGTTATAATGTCGATACTCCTGAAAAAGATTGGGATGCTTGGAACAGCTGGCGCAAAAAAAGTGTTGTTGATGTGATGACTGAATTTAACTTAGAAGACTTTTATGGCCTTCAAGAAACCAAACATGGTGGAGGACCAGAAGTTTGTGATCAAATAAAAGCTGAAATCAATAGTCGACAAAACGTTCAGGCTGCTCAGAAAGAGTATAACTACATTTCCATTCAAAATCTAAAGAACAATCCAAACCAAGATTGTGAGAATTCTATTTTTTTCGATTCTAAAAAGTGGCACTGTGAATCTTCTGATGGGCTCTATGTTTCCACAGATTGGGATCCAAGATATGCTTTTTATGGGATTTTTAGAAATAATAGTAACCCACAGCAAACCGTGATCATCTTTAACACTCATGCTCCTGCTGGGAACTGGCCTCATCCAGGAAGCCATAATGGCTTCCTTCCTGAAGACTTCATAAACATCGCTCAATTTATCGAAGAAACACGAAAGAAAGTTAATCCAGATCACCCAGAGCTTGTTCCTGTGATCTTTTCAGGGGATTGGAATGGAAATGTACAAGGGCAAAAAGATTTCCAAAATATTGGACTTGAAACATGTCGTATTAAAGCAGGAAAACAGGGCGATGTTGGACCTACATGGCCTAGCAGTAATCCTACCGAGGCTTTTGATCAAATTTTTGCAGGTCAACAAGGAATGGAGTGGAGCGAAAGCTCAATCACTGTCAAAGGGAGAAATATGAGCGGCGTAGAGAATGCTTCAGACCACCTTCCAATTGAAGCAGAGCTTTATTTTTTATCACTTCAGTAAAGGTATTCGCTTGGGGTAAATAATCGAATCCTCTACTCTGAAATCTTATGAAAAAGGAAAGTGTTGTTCCCCATTTCGAGCAAATTCGCATTGAAAACACCAATCGATGTGGTTACAAATGCGTGATGTGTCCTAGAGATAAACATACACGCAAGCAAGGAATTATGCCGATTGAAGATTTCGAGCTAGCCCTCGATCGAGTCGGCCCCTTTGGAGGAGAACTCCACCTTCATGGATTCGGAGAAGCGCTCCTCGACAAAGGACTTCCTGAAAAAGTACGCATTGCAAAAAAAAGAATGCCTGAAGCCGTTGTTGGAAACTACACAACCCTAGGTGTTCCTTTTAAGGAAAGCTATTTCTTCGATTTAGTCGATTCTGGAATCGACGTCATTCTCGTCAGCTGTTATGGATATACTGCCGAAACCTACAAAGCAATCCATGGAAGAGATGCTTTTTCGATTGTGAAGAAAAACCTCGAAACCATTTCCAAAGCTCGATCTTTTATTGACAGCTCTCTCAAGTTAGAAATCATTCCGTCTGGGGATAAAATGTTACTTACTTTAGGAACAAAAAAAGATCCCCGCATTGAGTTTAAAGAATGGATTGAATCCTTAGGCTTCTCCTTCACTCCGGAACGTCGTCTCCATAATTATGGAGACGGTCGCACCTATAATAAACCTGAAGAGCGCTTATGTCCGGTTGTTAAAGATATGCGGCGAGCAATCCTTCAAATTACTTGGGATTTAAAAGTCATTCCTTGTTGCTACGACTACAATGCAACCATTCCATTTGGAGACCTCCGTACACAAACTCTTGAAGAAGTTTTTAGTAGTCCTGCTTATAAAGCTTTTATCGAAGCTCATCTTTCCAACAATCTTGAAAACTACCCTATCTGCCAAAACTGTGAAAAAGACATCTATTAAAATTAATTTTTAATTATTCAATTCTTCCTCAAAAAACCATCATAGATTTAATAATCCAACCATGTTATAATTCTAGCACTTATTATTTAGGTTTTTAGCAGGAGATCAAAATGGCCAGTGCAGCTTCTTCACTATTTCAAAAACTTCCTCTTAGATTTGCAGAGACAGATATCATTGAAAAAATTCAAGTCTCTGCTCAACACTCAGGATTGAGACTAACTCACAATATAACACCTTTAAGAGATCTTTTTTTTATCAAAGATAAAACATATGCCCAAATGGAGGCTCTACTCAGAGAAGGATATAAAAAAGAATGTAAAGATGCGAAAAGTCCACTATCAATGACAATTCCTCATGAGTGGACAGTAGAAAATGCTTCTAAAGATAGCTTTAATATTGCTGAAAAAGTACAACAATGGTTTATGAGTCATCACGATTTTGTACTTGGCATCTGTTTCTCTGATGCACCATTTGTCGTTCTTGGGGAGGATCCAATTATCTCTGGAGAGATTCAAAGTATGATTACTGAGATGAGAACCAATGAAGTTCTAAGACGACAATTTATCGATAAATATCGTGAAGGAACCATTGAAACTAAAGAACGTAACCTCTATGTTCAACACACCATTCAAAAACTTCAGGCGGCGATCTTAAGTCACTTCACAGAAAATCTTGGAGAAACGCCCGAAATCGAGCGATTTGAGATAGAAGTTATCTACTCTGAAAATGGGGAAAGACAACGGAGGATTAGCTGGGAACAATTGAGACAGTCGGAAGAAACAAAAGAAGAGCCTCAGAGAAAAACCGCTCCTTAAAACCTCTCGTTTAAAGGATTGTAGCCCAGACAGTATCTTGCCCAACAAGATATTTTCCTTGATAAGCTTCGTCTACAGCTTGCATGACTCCAGGAAATTCAGGAGAAAAATCATGTCCCGCTAAGAGGCCCCCTTTACGGACCTTTTTTTCCCAAATTTCAATGTCTTGCTTCACATACTCATAGCTATGGTCGGCATCAATAAAGACAAGATCGACTCCATCTGGGATCTCTTTAGCGCCTTCTAGTGAAGTCTTTCTAAGGACTGAAACTTGAGGGTCTTTTTCAAAGAATTTAGAAACTTTTTGATAACACGTTTCATAATCCTTAGCATCTAGAGAACAGGGCCCTCCCTTCTCTATATACTCTGGATAAGGATCCCAGGAATCAACAAGATAAAGATGTGCCTCAGGAAAAAGCTTTCTAAGAATTTTTGCCGTTGCTCCTTTCCATGTTCCGACTTCAACAATCGAGCGAACAGGAATCTGATTCTCTTCGCACAATACCTTTAAATAAAAAGCACGATGACCAACCATCGCATACGACTCTAAAATGCTCATTCTTTATTTATAGAAAATTCCCAGAAATTTTAACAAGAAGAGAACTATTCTACTCTTTCCAGGTTAGGCTCATACACTTTATCCCAGAGCCTTTTTGAAACTTCCTCTTTAACTTTCTCCATTTCTTCGTCTGAAACGTTTCCTTCAGGATAAAGAGACATAAGAGTCCATGTTAGAGCTACTGTTTTTGGATCTACAGCAACAACTTGTTCATGTGTGTGGAAAACTGTTTGCCCAATCGAAGGGTCATCTTGAACATAGACAACGACTTCACACTCAGGATGCATTTCTTTTAAGACCTCTGCAAGAGCACCTCTTACTACTCGAATATTTTCAATTTCTTCAGCTGTCAATCCATATACTTTTTGAGTATGTCTTTTTGGAAGGAGTAAAAAATTACAACCTGGTTTTGCCCCTTTTCGAATGTTGTAAAAAACAAGGACATTTTCATATTCAAAAACAAGCTGCTTGTTAATGATGGTCGGATCACAAAAAAAGCAGCGGGCAACGGTCACTGTTTTTACTTCTTCCGGGAGCTTAGTGGGCATCGTTATACAAAAAGAACGCGTTCCAATAAAAGCCCCCTTATTTTGAAGCATTTCTAAGAGGTGATGATAAAGGGCCTCTTGAGATTCCCTATGATGAGATTCTATTCGATCAACAGGATAAGTCACTTCAACTTCACTTTCTTGAAGAGGAGAGGATTCTCTTATAAAAGCTTCCAACCAAAAAGCCCGCCCCTCTTCTACTTCCCCGACTTTGAAAGGGAAAACAATAGGTGAAATATTGGCACGGCGATACAAGACATGGCGATTGCAATCCATTTTATCCACAATATTCTTGATCTTTGCAAAACCTGGTAGATGAGGGATGACTTCAACAACGTAACGTCTCATATGTCCCTCCTGAGGGGTATCATATTGAGCAATAACAAACCCTCGAATCCCGATAGTCTTATAAATTTGAGCAATTTTGTTAAGAGTCTTAAAGAGTTCCTGACACTCCTCTCTTTTTAAATCTTTCAGTCCCTTCACCTCACGGTTCATTGCAATTGCCAGGTGATGGGGCACCCTTGGTTTTTCAGGGCAATAGACTTTTAGGTAGTTTCCTGAATAAACCTCAGTTGCAACGATATTTCCCGCCCCAAAATTTCGGATGGGAACCTTGTTTTCAATCCTTAGTTGGTCATCAAACTCAATAGTTAAAGGAGCTCTTTCATCGATCCGCCTTTCTATCGCTTCAGGACTTAAAGGATAAAAAGCTTCCGCAAGGTGATCTCTTGATTGAAACGTAACAGCTGACATGGCTAGTGCAATTAATGATGCAACTTGATTAAACATAGTAGGATAAGGGTAGAGGAATGCTTTCTTTTACTCAAGAAGAACTATCAATCCTTAGGAATCAATCCAATAAGACGCATTGGAGATTCTGTCGCTTCTTTTGCAAAGAGTGGACAAGCAATGACATACCCTCCTTTTGGAGGCATTTTAGATCCATTCGCAACATTTTCAATGATGTATTTTCCCGCTCCTAAAAGAATTTCATGAACAGGAAATTGAGGATTCGAGCAATCGGGAGATATGGTATCAATGGCAAGGCCAACCACTCCCCTTTCTAAAAAAATCTTTGCAGCTTCTGGAGCTACTGCAGGAAAATGCATGTGCCCATCTCCGTTCACATTCCGATACTTATCAGGATCTGACCAAAACTGGCTCCATCCTGTATAAATAATCACGAGGGAGCCTTCAGAAATGGATCCATGAGCTTTTTCATAATCCTCAATATCACCAACAGAAAGCTCATAGTCTCCATGAGCTTTCTTTGAAACATCGATCACACAAACGGGAGCAAAGAGTTCATCTAAAGGAATCTCAGCAATACACGCATGATCATCAAACCGATGGGACGGTGCATCCATATGAGTGCCCACTCCTGCATGCATCACCATCTTTTGAACACGAAACATTTGATCATAGTCTTTCTTGATCTCAAGACGATAGCCGCAGGAACCATTCCATGTTGGAATCTCAGGTGAAAGAGGGTGTGTTAAGTCGATAATCTCAAATGCATCAAACATATTCATTAGACTAATATCAATCTGTCGTTTTATTTTTTACAATTGGTATTACTTCAAATTGATTACCCTTGCAACCCTTTTTTCTAAAGTTCCTGTGATTTCTGCTGGATGAATCTTTCCTAAAACACCCAAGGAATCCTCCATAATAAGCTCATAAAGATACTCATCAACTTTTCTTCTAAGTTTTTTATCTTCTGAAGGTGGGACTGGTATCCTGTCATTGTCTTCAATGGGGAGAAAAAAAATCTGATCTAAGAAGTGGACTCCCATTTCCATTTCCTCTTTCCAGAAGTCAAGGTCTACTCGATCTTTTCCTACAGCTAAGGCATAAGCTAAAAAATCCAAAGGACATCGATCAAAAAGTGTCTTTCCACCACTTTCTAAAATCAATTGAACGGACCGCTTACATTGCTCCTCATAATCTTCAACTGAGGGAGGATGGGAGAAGAGGTATCCTTCTTCCTCCAGAATAAAGTAGGGTTCATTAATCGCTATATAGTTAGGTAAGACCTTTAATAAATCTCTAACCAATGTCGATTTTCCTGAAAAATGTGTTCCTGAAACACTTATACGCATCACTAACAAATCTTATTGAAAAGAAATCCTCGTCTGTAGAAAAATATTTCGCATTTTAGAATCTAGTGGATTCTGAATTAATTTGTTACATAATTTTTATAATAATAATTTAATCAAGAGGTATAAACTATGAGTATCGATTTTTCACCAAAAAGTCATCAACCAACCCTTCACTCCGATCACTTCGGATCGCTTAATCGTGTGCAACGTAGAAAAAATATACGGTGGCACCAAAAGCATCCTAACAAACCTGTCACCTTTGAACCGCAAAAATGCTTACCAAGCCCATCGGGAATTTATACCTTTGAGCAGGTAACTCCCTTCCATGTTGAATGCGATGATACACCTGTTTTTACTCCCCAATCCAATGGAATCAATTTCGTTAAAGCTGTTTTTCTAGTCCTTGCGATGTCCTCAGCTTTACCAATTGCCTGCAGCAACCCTCAAAATGCCACTGAAAATGAGCAAAGTATCGTGAGGGTACGACGGGGTATCCCTCCATTATTCCTTCGTTTTCCTATGCGAATGCCAATGCGCTTTCCTCGGATTCCGGTGAGAGCCCCAAAATTTCCCTCCAGAACCATACCTAAACCAAGAATAACAGCTAAAAAACCACCTTCAAAAAGTATTCCTAAAGCTAAAGGCTCTAAGCGTACAGGGGGATCGAAAACTCAAAATCGCGATAGATCTGGTAATTCTGATTTCAAAGTGGATAAACAAAAGAGAAAGTTGATGCAACAGCAAGCAACATGCGCGGCAAAAATGGTCGCAATTACTCAAGCTGCAAATGGGCTCAAAGAGTTAGTTTCCGAAGGTAGAGAGTTTATTTACACAATGAGAAACGAATCTCTTACAACCTTTTCTTTATATGCGGAACAAGTTGTAAGTCTAGCCAATCAAACGCAGGCCTTAGGTCTTAACTTTACAGAATCTGCGGAGGAAAACTTTTTTAATCTCCAAGCACGCATTGATAAAGTCTGGAATGATACCGTTGTTTTCGCCCTTGAAATGAAAAACCATACCTCTGCTGAAATCGATAGAGCGCGGAATTATATTCTATTTGGAGCACTCACGAAAGAAGCTATGCTTGTTGGATTATCAACTCTGATTCCACTGATTCAAATCATTTGCACCCAGAGAAATAACCGCCAAATAAAGAAATTAATGAAAGAGGTTAAGCTCCTCCAAAAACAACTCAATAGAATAGAAAATAATGGGAGCATCCCCAAGGAGACAACACCCTTAATGCTTACTGAATCAAGCGATTCTCAAGTCTAAAAACACAAAACAGAATAAGGGGTATTTATCGAATCTGAAAATACCCCTTTTAAATCATGAAGAAAATCAAGCTGTTAAAGAACTCCCACCATCGACAAAAATAACATCTCCATTAACATGAGCGGACATCGAAGAAAATAACCAAAGTGCCGTATTGGCTATATCCTCAGGAGAAGCTATTTTTCCCATAGGATTTTCCTCAGCCAAAAACTGTAAATCTTTTTTGTCAGGATAAATACGATGAATCATCGGGGTATCAACCGCTCCAGGACTGATTGCATTCACTCTAATTCCTCTTCTCCCATACTCAATGGCAGCAACTCTCGTTAAACTCTCAACCCCTGCTTTACTAGCCGTATAAATGCCAGTACCTGCAATCCCTAGACATGTAAGATTTGTGGAAATATTCACAATCGAAGCACCTTCTGGAGCCATGATAGACAATTGATGTTTTAAACAAAGCCAAATCCCCTTCAAGTTGATTGACATCACTTCATCAAAATCCTGTTCCTCCATTTCTGCCAAAGAACCCAGCTTACCTTCAATTCCAGCACAATTTAATGCATAATGAACTGTTCCAAACGAGGTCTCTACTAAAGTCATAAGATTTTTAATCGACTCAGCACTTGAGACATCTGTTTTAACAAAAACTGCTTCTCCATTAAGTGCATCAATCTCTTTTTCTAGTGCCTTTCCTGATGGCTCATTTCTACCGGCCAGAATAACCTTGATTCCTTGCTCCGCTAATAGTAGGGCAGAAGCTCTTCCAATTCCAGAAGTTGCCCCCGTTACTAGAGCAATCTTCCCCTTCATTTCCTGAAAAACCTCGGTTAACATATAAGCTACTCCTTCTATTCTACAGCATGTTTAAGTGTGCCCGCTTTTTGCAAAGCCTTTCTTTTAGCTGTCCAATCCCACCATACTGTAGGCTTTCCTGTTTTAGCTTCATAAATAATTGCTGCAAAGACATCCCATACACACGGATCTTGCCGCTTACCCGTCTTCTTTTCCATTCTATGAAAGAGATTTGTTGCATCTTGTAAGGCTAATTCTTTTACTGACCCAATTCCTAACAAGGACAAATCAGCTAAAGTTGCTTTCCCTACATTTTTTAAATCTTGAAGTTCTTTCGCTGGCATTTTTCCCATTGATCTAGATTGATAAAACCATAACACCCAGAGTAAAAAGTTTTCGAAAACTTTACAATCCAATAAAATGAGTCAAAGCGAGGGGACCGCCCCGAGCACACTTAAATTTCTTAGGATTTTTTCTTTGCCTGCACCAGATTGAGTCTGGAAGAGCGATGCGCAAGGTTCAAGGAACCTTGTCAAGTGATGACAGACTCAAGATGATGTATGATAAGGAAAAAACTAGAAATAAAAGTGTGCTCGGGGCGGGACTCGAACCCGCACGTCCAAAAGGACAAGGGATTTTAAGTCCCTTGTGTCTACCAATTCCACCACCCGAGCCTATAGGAGTGGGAAAAGGATAGACTATATCCTTTTCCCCTCTTAAGAATCAAGACTCTTCGTCTTCTGATGGAACATGTGCCTCTTCATTAATATCGACAACTTTTTCATCAGATGGAGTCTCTTCTGAAGGAGGTTTATCATCCTCCACTTTTGGAATTTCTTCGACCTTTTCTTCTGCTTCTTCCATTTCTTCTGGAAGAAGAGCACCTTGTTCAACAAGGTAGTTTTTATAACGATCGATTTGATCTGAAATAAGGCTTGTTGGAGGGGGAAGGAGGGTGCGTCTTTGTTGAAGAACGTCTTCCTCAATTTTTTCAGTAGGAGCTTCTTCTTCTTCTTTTGACGCTTCCACTTTTTCTTCTTTAGAAGAACGTCTTTTCCGTGTCCGTTTTTTCTCACGCTTTTTAGGTTCTTCCTTAGGGGCTTCCTCTTCTTCTTTGCCTTTTTCTTTCTCTTTTTTAGCAGTTGTTTTTTTACCCCCACCAATTTTTATAGACTTTTCGATTTGAGGCTTTTTAAGAACGGTGCGCGTCTCGCGAGACTCGACCACCTCATATTCAGTCATTGGTAGGAGAAAAGCTTTAGGCTTTTCTAAAGAACGGAAAAAATAGCAATGGCCAAATGAGACAACCTCTACAGCTCCAACTGCATATTCTTCTTGAGTTGTTCCGCTTGTTGCGCGGATGATAAGTTTAAATCCTTCTTTAGGGGTAATAACTGTTTCAACTAATGGTTCTCGTGTAAAATCCACTGATCTGTTCCAGGTTAAGGGTTTTTCTTTAACGTGAGTTCGGTTTCACGCATCTTTAGTCGCTATGTAGCGGATGAGATCGAGCAAACGGCAGGAATAGCCTATTTCGTTATCATACCAGGAGATGATCTTAAAAAAGTTGTCGTTTAGGGCAATCCCAGCATGAGCATCAAAAATTGACGAGCGAGTATCTCCAATAAAATCTGAGGAAACTACATCTTCATCAGTAAATCCAAGTATTCCTTTTAAATTTGAATTTGCTTCTGACTTCATCTTCGCGCATAGTGTATCATAATCGGTCGATTTCGTCAGCTTTACTGTCAAATCGACAACAGAGACGTCAGCAACAGGGACTCTAAAAGCCATCCCTGTGAGCTTTCCTTGAACTTCAGGAAGACATAGGCTAACAGCCTTTGCAGCTCCTGTTGAAGCGGGAATAATATTATAAGGGCTTGAGCGTCCCCCACGTAAGTCTTTTTTTGAAGGACCATCATGAACAGGTTGAGTGGGAGTTAAAGCATGAACAGTTGTCATGAGTCCTTCTTCAATTCCAAAGTGATCAAGGAGGACTTTGGTAATCGGCGCTAAACAATTTGTTGTACAAGAAGCATTTGAAACAACTGTATCTGTTTCCGGATTATACTGTTCATGATTGACTCCCATGACATACGTTGGAACAGCTCCTTTTGCAGGGGCTGAAATAACAACCCTTTTAGCTCCTGCTTCTAAGTGCTTTTCCGCTTTATCTTTCTCTGTAAAAAGCCCTGTCGATTCAATCACATAATCAACGTTAAGGTCTTTCCATGGAAGCTTTGTAGGATCTTTTTCAGCAAGAACATGAACGGTATGTTTATCATCAATAATAAAAGCCTCATCATTCGATTGAATCGGCAAAGAAAAACGCCCATGAACAGAGTCATATTTGACTAAATAAGCAAGATTAGGAGCAGGAACAAGATCATTCACTGCTACAATTTCAATGTCATCAAATTTCTCAAAAGCAAGTCTTAATACAGAGCGGCCAATACGACCAAAACCATTGATACCTATACGTATTCCCATGATCAATCCTTATGTAACATTTCTTTTGATCATAATCGATGAAGTTGTAAAGAGCAACGATTGGATTTTTGAAACGACACCAATTGCCTCAAACCAAGGAGCTGAAATAAAAGCACCATCTTTCTTTTCCCAAGCCAGAAGTTCGTCCTGAAATTCTTTAATATCATCATGGGTCGCCCATGATTTTTCATGGATATAGTGGGCCCATGGCGCTTCATTCCATGCCGCAATGCTATAGGCTGCAATGAGCTTCCGCTTCTGAGGCGAGCTATAGATGTCACATGAAACAGAAAGTTGAATATCGCTTAGTCCTGCTTTTGAAAAATACATAGAAAGTTCTTTTCCGAGATTACGCCTGTTTCCAAGGGCATCCAAGGACCGCTTTTGCAAATAAAATGCTTTTTCAAAAACTTTAGACTCGGGATAGTAGAGAAGTCCCTCAAAGCTAGGTTCTCTACAGGCAATGATTCCCCCTGGTTTAACAACACGTTTCAATTCTTCTAATGCCTGAAGAGTCTCTTGAAACGTCCAAAGAACCCCGTTTGTAAATGCTACATCAAAGATGTTGTTTGCATAGGGAAGATTAAGAATATCTGCTACACGGAATTCAGCATTTGAGATCTTTTTTTCTTTCCTTAATTGTTTTGCACATTCAATTTGTGAAGACTCAAAATCAACACCAATAACCTTTCCTTTCTCTAGAATCGATGCAAAGTCAAGTGTAATAGATCCTGGACCACATCCACAATCAAGAAGGTAATCTGTTTCTTTTAAATGGGGAATTAAAAAGCGGCCTTTCTCGAAAGCAGACCGCTTTTTGAATGTATTGACTACAGTTGCAGAATATCCTACTGGATAGTTTTCTTTACTGGACATACTCAATGATGCAAAGAGGGCAACCATCGCCTTGACGGTTTTCCTTACGAACGATACGTGTGTAGCCTCCATCACGAGCTGCATACCGTCCACTAAGCTCATCGAATAGCTTTCCTACAACTTTTCTGTCAGTATTGTAAGACGAAGTATCACCTTTCTTCGCTGAGCGAACTTCTTTTGAAGAAAGCGCATTATAACTAATCATCATTTTTGAAATCGCTGCACGACGGCTTGCTAATGTATTTTTCTTAGCAAGAGTAATAAGGCGATCTGCATGTCTTCTAATCTCTTTCGCTTTAGGAACAGTCGTTTCTATACGCCCATGTTCTACTAGAGCTTTTAGCATATTTGCTACTAAAGCTCTGCGATGAGAAGAATTTCGATTTAGTTTTACAGTCCGTTTCTGGTGTCTCATGGTGTTTCTTGTCCTGATTTTTCTTCTAGATATTCATCAATGATCTGGCGAACATTATCTCGTGTGATTCCGTAACGAGAAAGATCCATTCCAAGGTGAAGACCCATATCTTCTAGTTTCGCTTTAATCTCGTTAAGAGATTTCTTACCAAAGTTTCGGAACTTCAACATCTCTGGCTCAGGCATAATAACAAGTTCAGCAATGGTATCAATATTTGCTTGTGCTAAACAGTTCGTTGAGCGAACTGAAAGCTCAATTTCATTAATACGAAGAGCCAATTTACTAAGTAGCTCATCACGATCGCTATCAGATTCCATTTCCTCATGATCAAATGAGAGGTCCTGGAATTTAAGCGTATCAAAAACTCCAAGATGAAGGACACCAATCTGGGTAGCAAACGTTAAGGCTTCTTGAGGTGTGACTCTTCCATCGGTTGTCACTTCGAGAATGAGCCGATCATAGTCAGTATCTTGTCCCACACGAGTGTTCTCAACGAAGTAATTCACAAGGCGTACAGGTGAGAAGGCTGAGTCAATAACAATTTCATCAACGACTTTATCTTGAATATCATGACGCTCAGAAGGGACATACCCTCTTCCAATCGCAACTTTAAGATCGACACGCTTCTTCATTGGCTTTGAAATCGTGAATAAGTGATGGTCAGGATTGACCATTTCAAAGTCTGACTCACCCATCACATCTTTAAATGTAACGGCATATTGTCCTCCGCCTGCATCCAGCATATCTTGAGTCACATCAAGAGTTTTAGAAATCACTTTTGGCCCACGAGTATCCCGATTCTCTTCAAGAGGGAGCTTTCTGAGAAGAGCTCCTTTGAAGTTTAGGATAATATGGGTCATATCCTCGATGATTCCTTCAACTGCGATGTATTCATGAGGAACCCCTTCAATCTTAACTGAAACAAGGGCTGGTGCCTCAAGAGAGTTGAGCATAATACGTCTGAGAGCATTCCCAACTGTATGTCCAAACCCCCTTTCAAAAGCTTCTGCAATGAAACGGGAATACGTTTCAGTTTTGGTTGCTTCTTCAATTTTGATATTCGTCGGCAGTTCAAATTTGCCATACTTAACAGTCATACGTTATTCCTCTCCTTATACGCGGCGTCTTTTTCTAGGACGACATCCATTATGGGGGATGGGGGTCTTGTCTTTAATAAGTGTGATGATAAGCCCTGCGCTTTGAAGTCCTCGAACAGCAGACTCTCGCCCTGCTCCAGGTCCTTTTAAGCAGACTTCAACTTCTTTCATTCCATGGTTCATTGCTATTTTTCCAGCATCCTGAGCAGCAACAGAAGCAGCAAATGCTGAAGATTTTCTTGAACCAGTAAAGTTTGTTTTCCCAGCACTTGCCCATGCAATTACATTTCCAGAAGGATCAGTAATCGAAACTATGGTGTTGTTAAAGGTTGCTTTTACATGTGCAATTCCACTAGGAACAGTTCTAGTAATTTTCTTTTTTGCTCTTGCAGTGGTCTTTTTAACGACTTTATCTTGCTTAGCCAATTGTTACTCCTATTTCACTTGCGCCCGATTAAACGGCTTTTTTCTTTCCTGCAACGGTTTTCTTCTTTCCCTTTCGAGTTCGGGCATTTGTACGCGTTCTTTGTCCGCGAGTTGGAAGACCCACTCGGTGTCTCATTCCACGGTAAGAACTTGTACTAATCAGTCTTTTAATATTGTTTTGGACTTGTCGTCTCAAATCCCCTTCTACAACATATTCAGATGTGAGCATCGCATTAAGCTTTGACACATCTTCGTCAGTAAGGTTATGAGCGCGCATATTTGGATCTAGTCCTAATTTTTCAATTACTTCTTGAGAAACAGCATTTCCAATTCCATAGATATAGGTGAGGCTGATCACTAGGCGCTTATTCCCAGGAATATCGATTCCAATCACACGGGGCATAGGTTAAATTCCTTCTTTAATTCATCATTTGTGGATAGGATATTAGCATACTCGGAATATGAATTCAACGCTCTTTATATCCTACCTGTAATTCGTCCCTTCTTCATAAAGCCATCGTAGCGCTTCATAAGGAGGTGAGATTCGATCTGCTTCGTTGTATCTAGGACAACCCCTACTAAAATAAGGAGCGAGGTCCCCCCAAAAAAATGACTGATCGAGGCATCTACACTTAAAATTTTACCTACTAATGTGGGTAAAATAGCAATAAGTGCTAAAAAAACAGCTCCTGCCAGAGTAATCCGATTCATGGTCGACTCTAAAAATTCTTGAGTAGGACGACCTTGCCTGATTCCTGGAATGAAAGCTCCATTTTTTTTCATATCTGAAGCAATCTGCTCCGGATGAAACTGTGTTGCCGTCCAAAAATAAGTAAAGAAGAGGATAAGAACGACAAATAAAGCAGTATAAACCCAGCTACCAGGAGAGAGCCATTGCACAACAGATGCTAGCCATGTCCCTTTGCTTAAAAACTGAGCAATTGTTGCTGGGAACATCAAAAGAGATGATGCAAAAATAACCGGTATCACGCCAGCATAATTGATTTTGAGTGGAATATGGGAGGTTCCCCCTTGGCTTTCTCTTCGTCCCACAACACGTCTTGCATACTGCAAGGGAATTTTCCTTGTTCCTTGAATGATCATAATTGTTCCTAAAATGATCATTACAAAGACGATAGATAAAATAACAATGGATGAAAAAGTCATCTGACCGGGTTCTTGGGAATCAAGATTCAATTGTCTTAAAATCGTTCCCATTGTGCGTGGAAGTGATGATAGAATCCCAATCGAAATGATTAAACTAATTCCATTCCCAATTCCTCTTTCCGTAATTTGTTCCCCAATCCACATCAAGAAAAGTGTTCCCGTACTCATCGTTGTCATAACAACAAGATAGAAGAGCCATGGAAATCCAAAAAGTTGGGGGGATAGAATTTGACTCGAAATAATCCCAGGATGTGAAAGGTTTAGGCTGAGAGCATATTTGGCAAGAAGGGCTGACTGAAATAATGCCAAGACAATGGTCATCATTCGAATGCCTTTACCCATTTTTCTTTTGCCAGCATCTCCATTTTCTCTCATTTCACGTTGAAGGGAAGGAACCACAGCGACAAGTATTTGCATAATGATTGAAGCCGAAATGTAAGGCATCACACCCAGAGCAATCACTGTCATCTGAGCAAACGCACCTCCTGAAAAGATATCAACGAGTTGAAAGAGGTTTTGAGATCCACCAGTTAGCTGCCGAAAAACTTGTACAACAGCATCTCCATTAATTCCAGGAACTGGAATATATGCTCCAATACGACAAATCAAAAGCATTAATAGGGTAAAGAGAATTTTTGTCTTGACTTCCTCAATGGAAAATATTCTTTTTAGTGCCTGGAACATATAACCTAGACCGTTTTAAATTCAATTCCTTGCTTTTCAAGCTTGACAACTGCATTTTTAGAAAAGCGATTTGCTTCAATCACCACTTTCTTTGTCAGTTCGCCACCAGCAAGAACCTTAAATCCACCCTTCATTCGACGCATGGGAAATCCCTTTTGCATCAGTGTTTCTTTATTGATGGTTTCTCCATCATCAAAGTGTTCGTTAAGCCTTCCTAGATTAATCTCATAGACAGGAACTTTAAAACGTTCATTAGAAAAACCACGATGGGGTAGTTTTTGAAAAAGTGGGAGTTGTCCCCCTTCTTTTCCACCGCGTCTCTTATAACCAGAACGAGACTTATCACCTTTATGGCCCCGGCAAGAGGTTTTTCCCATTTTTGATCCTGGGCCTCTACCGACTCGTTTAGTTCTTTTTTTGAGTTGTGTATTTTTCAATTCTGATAATTTCATGTGGTTGCTCCTCTTGCATCAAGCGTCGCTTGTCTGTTTCTGAGATCAACAAGAGCTTTAAATGTTGCACGTACCTGATTCAGTGGGTTATTTGAACCAAGGCTCTTAGCAATAACATCCTTAATTCCACTCACTTCAAGAACTGCTCGAGGTTTTGATCCAGCAATAATTCCTGTTCCCTCTTTAGCTGGCTTCAGCATCACACGTGCTCCATCCCAGTCTGAGATAATTTCATGAGGAATTGTTGTTCCTTCAAGCTCAAATGTGAGAACATTCTTTCTAGCCGCTTCACCACCCTTCCGAATAGCATCTGCAACTTCATTGGCTTTTGCAAAACCAACACCAATTCGGCCATTTCCATCTCCAACAATAACCAGTGCAGAAAAGCTAAACTTACGTCCACCTTTTACTACTTTTGAACAACGGTTGATGTAGAGGACTTTCTCTTCAAACTCAGTTTCGAAATCTTCTTGTTTTGTCCCTTTCTTAGCCATGAATTTTCCTAAAATTTAATTCCATTATCGCGAGCGCCATTAGCCACTTCAGCAATGATTCCATGATATTTATATCGACCACGATCAAAAACAATCCGATCAATTTTCTTTTCTTTAGCAAGCTCAGCGATCTTAGCACCAATAAGCTTTGCACTTTCTTTTGATATTTTCTTTCCCTTCATCTCTTTTGACAAGGTACTGTAGCTTGCAAGAGTCACCCCTTTTTCATCATCAATTAATTGAACGCCAATATGATTTAGTGACTTAAAAACAGATAGGCGGGGTTTTTCTGCATTGCCCCGAAGTTTTTTCCGGACACGCATCACTCTTGTTTTTCGAACTTTATTTCTCTTTGCTAGATTCCGATGCATCTCTTACTTCCCTTTAGCTGATTTACCCGCTTTCTTGCGGACATATTCATCGACATATCGAACACCTTTTCCTTTATAAGGTTCAGGCGGTCGAAGCGCGCGGACATTTGCAGCAAATTGTCCAACAACTTGCTTATCAATTCCACTAATTGTAATCAGTGTGCTTTTTTCAATAGCAACTTGAATGTCACTAGGAATTTCTAGTTGTGAGGGATGAGAAAAACCAAGTTGTAGATCAAGAGCATTTCCCTTTACAGCTGCTCTATACCCTACTCCGATTAGGCTCAGTTGCTTTTTAAATCCTTCACTAACACCAATAATAGCATTGTTAAGTAACGAACGATAAAGACCAAACATCGGTTTTGCAAGTCCAGATTTCTCATCGAACTCAACAATCACTTGTGATTCTTCAACTTTTACAGATATTCCTTCAGGGAAATGCTTTTTAATGGTTCCTTTGGGACCCTTAATTTCAATCTCCCCTTTAGATCCTTTGACTTCTACCCCTTTTGGAAGAGGAATGGGTGCTTTACCTAATCGTGACATTCTTTATTTTCCTAATTTTACCAAACTAAACAGAGGAGTTCTCCACCTGTTTTCAATTCTCTCGCTTTCTCTCCTTCGATCACACCTGCAGGTGTTGAAAGGATTGCAATTCCAAGGCCACTAAATACTCTAGGAATATCTTGATAACCAACATAACTTCTAAGTCCAGGCTTAGAAACTCTTTTTAATCCGTGAATAACGTTATCTCTTGAATTTTTGATGTACTTCAAGAAAATGCGGATTTGTCGTTTTTTTTCATTCACTAAAAAGCTTGTGACATATCCTTTTTCCTTAAGAACATCGATAATTGATTGATTCAGCTTTGAAAGCTTGACATCAACATATTTATGCTTTGCGTCTTTTGCATTTCTAATTCTTGTGAGTAGATCTGCTACTGTATCGCTAGTTGCCATTCTATCCTCTATGTTTAGCGCTTAAATGGAAGCCCAAGCTGTGTTAATAGTTCTAGACTTTCTTCATCATTTTCTGCTGATGTGACAAATGTAATATTCATTCCCTGCTCTCTTTTAACTTCATCCAGGTTGAGTTCTGGGAATACTTGTTGCTCCGTTAGTCCTAGAGAGTAGTTTCCTCTTTTGTCGCCACTTTTGTTAAACCCACGGAAGTCGCGGATCCTTGGACAAACAATATTACAGAACCGATCAAAAAAATCATACATCCTTTTCCCGCGGAGCGTTACCTTTAAACCTATAGCTTGTCCTTCTCTCAGTTTGAAGTTAGCAACAGACTTTTTAGCTCGAGTGATAAGGGGCTTTTGTCCAGAAATTAAAGCAAGTTCTTTCACGCAATCCTGCATGACATTTTTATCCTTAATCGCCTCTGCAACTCCCATGCTAATCACGACTTTCTTTAGCGCAGGAATTTTCATCGGATTTGAATAAGTGAACTTCTTTTGGAGTTCGCCTTTAATTTCTTCCTGGTATCTCTTCTTTAATCTAGACATTCTTCTTTTGTCCTTACGACTTAACCGGTTTTCTTAAAGTTCGATAACTCACTTCTTTTTCGTTATCGAGATATACAAGATCTTTAGATCCATCTTTCCCAAGCTTAACTTTAAGCTTAAGTTTCTTCCCATCAGCATTGCATAAAGCAACATTTGAGATGTGAATCGGCTTTTCCATGCTTATAATTTCAGACTTCTGTCCTTGTTGCCGTGCTTTCATATGTCTTTTCCGGACATTCACACCTTGAACAAGAATTTGCGAATCTTTCTTAGCAATGACTTCGCCCACTTTTCCCCGATCATTTCCATTGATAACGAGGACTTTATCACCTTTTTTGATCCATTTCTGTTTCATCTACTGTTTCCTCTTTAAATCACTTCTGGGGCAAGTGAACTAATTTTAATAAATCCCCTATCACGAACTTCTCTGGCTACTGGTCCAAAGATCCTTGTTCCTTTGGGGTTTTGCTTATCGTCGATAATTACGCAGCTATTGTCATAAAAACGGATCATAGAACCATCTTTTCTACGAACATAACTTTTCGTTCTCACGATGACTGCCTTAATAACCGCACCTTTTTTAACACTTGACTTTGGATCTGCTTCTTTTACTGAGCAGACAACAATATCACCAACATGTGCATACCGTCTTCGTGTTCCGCGAAGAACTTTGAAGCACTTGACGCGCTTGGCTCCGCTATTATCGGCTACTTCTAATTCTGTTTCTTGTTGAATCATTGTCTTTTAACTCTCATGTATTATTTTAGGAAAGCACATCCACTATAATCCAGCGCTTTAACTTAGAAAGGGGACGTGTCTCCTCAATTCGAACACGTTGACCTTCTTTTAGGTCGGCTTTTTCATTGTGCGCATAGTATTTTTTGCTACGCTTAACAACTTTCTTATAGCGTGGGTGAAGAATTGTTCTTTCAACATTAATAACAGCTGTTTTGTTCATTTTTGCTGAAACGACAATCCCTTCTTTAACTTTTTTTCTACCTTGTGCTTCCATCTTTTCTTACGCTGATCCTTGTGCTTTCTTTTGACGCAGAACTGTTAGAATTCGCGCCCGATCTTTTTTCTTCTCTTTCAATTCGTGAGGCTTTTCAAGCTTTCTTGAAACGCGGAGTTCATTCGTCAGTTCAAAAATATCACGACAGATATCTTCATATTGTGCTTCAAGCTCTTCATTCGATTGATTGATTAATTCACTTGCTTTCAACATCTCCCGTCTCCTTAAACTTTTTCAACGCGTTCAACAAATCGTGTTCTGTAAGGAAGCTTTGCAGCTGCCTTTAACAAGGCTTTCTTTGCTTCATCCTTAGAAACATTCGCAACTTCAAAGAGGATTCTCCCAGGTCTTGCTACAGCAACCCAATGATCCGTTCCACCTTTTCCTTTACCCATACGCGTTTCGGCAGGCTTCTTTGTAATCGGCTTATCAGGGAAAATTCGAATCCAAACCTTACCTTTACGACTAAAATAACGAGTAATTGCTACACGACATGCTTCAATCTGTTGATTCGTGATGCGCCCACGGTCTAGAATTTGCATTCCATAGTCACCAAACTCAACGAACTGTCCGCCTTTCGCTTTTCCGCTCATCGAGCCTTTCATCTGCTTTCGATGTTTAGGTCGAGATGGTATCAATGCCATTTTGCGTTTCTCCTAATTCCTTATCCGTGTTGTTCGCCTTTATTAATCCAGACTTTGACCCCAATAGAGCCATAAGTTGTTTCAGCACGCGCTGTTGCATACTGAATATTCGCGCGGAGAGTATGAAGAGGAATCTGTCCTTCTTTATACCACTCGGTCCGAGCAATTTCCGCACCACCAATACGACCTGAAATCTGAACTTTAATTCCAGCTGCTCCAGCATCCATTGTTGCTTGAATAGACTTCTTAAGTACTCGTCTAAAGGCAACACGTCTTTCTAATTGTTTTGCAATTGCTTCAGCAACAAGCTTAGCATCAAGATCGGGACGTTTGATTTCAGCAACTTCGATCCAGATATCTTTTCCCGTTAGCTTCTTAAGCTCTTGCTTCATGATTTCAATTTCCGCACCTTTTTTCCCGATAACAAGACCCGGACGCGCTGTATGAAGCGTTACTTCAATTTTTTCACTCATTCTTTTGATGACAATTTCTGCAGTCCCCACGCAGCAGGGCTTTTTCTGAAGAAAATCACGCATTAACTTGTCTTCAAAAAGGTGTTCTCCAAATTCTTTCTTATTTGCAAACCATAGGGATTTCCACTGTTTCTTTAGGGCTAGTCTAAATCCAATTGGCGATGTTTTTTGTCCCATGTTTCCTCTTAACTTTCCGTTCCAACGACGACCGTAAAATGTGACGTCCGTTTCAAGATAGGTACGCGGCCTCCTCGGCTCTTTGACTTAGCCCGTTTCATTGTGGGGCCAGCATCGACACGTACTTCTTTAACCATAAGGTCTCGTCTTTGAACACTATGTAGCGTTTCTGCATTTGCAATCGCGCTATCTAGTGTCTTCTTTAAAAGGCGTCCTCCCTTCAAGTTGCTATAAAGGAGTTGTAAAAGAGCATCTTCAACACCTTTGCCACGAATTAAATCGGCAGCAAGGCGTGCTTTCCTTGGGCTGATGCGGATGTATTTCGTTTTAGCTGTCGCTTCTCGCATTGTTATTTTCCTTTATTTCTTAACTGGGTGGCCTTTAAATAATCGTGTTGGAGAAAACTCTCCTAAACGGTGACCGACCATATTCTCAGAGATAAATACTGAGATAAACTTTTTTCCATTATGAACTTCAAATGTATGTCCAATCATTTCTGGAATGATCATTGACCTTCTCGACCAAGTTTTAATTGGTTTCTTCGAACCTTCGTCGTTCTGCTTTAATATTTTTTTCAATAGGTGGTGATCCACAAAAGGACCTTTACGTAAACTTCTACCCATTATTTCTTCCTTCGGTCTTTGACGATCAACTTCTTCGATTTCTTCTTCGAGCGTGTGCGAAGTCCCTTAGTCTGCATTCCCCAAGGTGTTTGAGGAATATAACCATTATGACGTCCTTCACCACCACCATGAGGGTGATCAACGGGGTTCATCGCTGTTCCACGAACTGTTGGACGGAATCCTTTCCAGCGTGTTCTTCCAGCTTTCCCTTCTACTCGTAGGGCGTTTTCGGCATTTGAAACAACACCGAAGGTTGCACGACAAGTCTCTCTAACCATTCGAACTTCCCCTGATGGCATTTTAATGGTGGCATATCCACCACTCCTTGCCATAAGTTGTGCTGAAAGCCCTGCACTTCTAACAAGCTTTCCTCCACGACCAGGATACAGTTCAATATTATGAACTGTAGAACCTAAAGGCATTCCTTTAAGCTCCATTGCACATCCAGGTTTAAACGGAGCTTTATCTCCGGAAAGTAAGACGTCTCCCTTCTTAATCCCTTCTGGAGCAAGAATGTAACGCTTTTCTCCATCGCGATAACTTAGAAGAGCAATGTGAGCTGAACGGTTGGGATCATACTCAACTGAAGCAACCTTTGCTTCAATTCCATCTTTATCTCTTTTAAAATCAACTAGCCGGTAAAATCGCTTATGCCCTCCACCACGATGACGACAAGTGATATGGCCATGGTGATTTCTTCCATTTGTTCTTTTCTTAGAAACAAGGAGGGATTTTGTTGGCTTGATTGTTTGACGTTTCCCAGGGGTACGTGTCAACTGGCCAAAGCTTGGGAGGACAAGCTTTCTCTGTCCGGGTGTTGTCGGTCGAAATTTCTTAACCATTATTTCTCCTAAACGGCTTCGTCAATTGAATCGCCACTTTCGAGGGTAACGATTGCTTTTTTAACTGCTGGGCGAAACCCTTTGTAGCCACGTACACGTCGTTTTTTTGGCTTCATATTTAGGGTGTTCACCGCTTTTACTTTAATTTTCTTTTCAGCATAGATTGACTCAAGAGCTCGAGCAATTTCCACTTTGTTTGCCCCTTTATCTACAATAAAGACATACTTAGGGTTAGAGCACTTAGCTGTGCACTTATTACTCGTACTATGCTGGAGTCCTTCTAGAACTGTCGATTTTTCTGTAATATGCCGTGATTTTATCACGTGAAATGGGTTTCTATCTTTCATTATTTACCCCCCATAGCTTGCATCAAGTCTTTTTGAGCTGAATCAATCACAACAACTTCTTGAGTACGCATTAGGTCGTAACCACTGATGCTATTGATTGGCATGAATCGAGCTCCAGGGATATTACGCATACTTAGATAGAAGTTGGATCGTTCTTTTTGTGTTTTCTCCTCATCATCACAAAGGAAAAGAACCTTCTTACCTTTTAATCCTGCAGCATCTAAAAACTTACAAACCGATTTTGTTTTAGGTTCTTTAAGAGCTTTAAGCTTCAACAAACGGATATTTCCATCCGTTACTTTCTGTGCAAGCAAATAATGAATGGCTGCACGACGCTCTTTCCTGTTAATTTTAACATGTTGATCAAACTTAGGTTTTGGCCCAAAAACAACCGCACCTTTTCGATATTGCGATGTTTTGATACATCCTTGCCTTGCACGACCTGTCCCTTTTTGGGGATGAGGCTTACTATTTGATAAAGCAATTTCAGAGCGCCCTTTAGTATTAGCACTCCACTGGCGCGCGTTTTTCCGCACAGCAACAACATAATCTTTGATCAGCTGATGATTGACAGAGACCTTCAGAAGCTTCTCGTCAACATTGACTTCTTCAAGCTCTTTTCCTTCTAAATCATATTTCTTCAGTTTCACCGCGGCCATTTCCTATTTTTTTGCAGGGGTTTTCTTTACCGATTTCCGGATATAAAGAAGGCTGTTCTTTGCACCCGGAACAGCCCCTTTGACTAAAATTACTTGTTTTTCAGCATCGACACGAATCACTTTTAGATTTTCGGTTGTGACTTTCTGCGATCCCATTTGTCCAGCTTTCTTTACTCCTGGCAAACTACGACCTGGAGTACTACGCATTCCAGTAGATCCTGCTGTTCTATGGAAGCCTGATCCATGTGACCCTGGTCCACCACCAAAATTGTGGCGCTTAATCACTCCTTGAAATCCTTTTCCTTTTGAAGTGCCGCAGACATCTACAAACTCAGTATCGGAGAAATAATCGATTCCAATTTCTTGTCCGAGTTGAAACTCTTCGGTGTTTTCAATACGAGATTCAAGTAAATGACGTCTTGGCTCAACTTTTGCTTTTGCAAAGTGACCAACTAAGGGTTTTGAAAGGTTCTTTTTTTTGCTTTCAGGAACCTTGACAGCTCCAAGCTGAACCGCTTGATATCCATCTTTGTCTTTGTCTTTTACTTGGACGATGACATTGGGCTCAGCAGCAATGACAGTACAGACGATTAGATTTCCTTTCTCGTCGTAGATACGGGTCATTCCTTTCTTTTTTCCCATCAGCTTTAGTGACATACGTTTTCCTTATTTATCGATTTTCAGCTTGCGCTTACTTTTACACTATTGAGCAATAGCGGAGTCATCAAAATTGATACCACGCCATTTATGGCTAAAGCGAAAAGATTATCAAAAGGTGGATATTTTGTACAATGAAAATTTCTGGAAGCTTAACTTTCTCTTTCAATGAAAACTTTACTTTCCACTTCAGGGTCAATATTTTCCTGCGTAATCCATGCAATTGTGATTAACAATCCAAGAATTGTAATGAAAAGTGTAATAGCTAGTCGTTCCCGTATTAGAAGCAATAAATACTCTCTTGAGGAACAAATTTTTTTAATCCTCTGCGAATGTTAGGATCCATTTTCTCATAGCCAGAGGCAATTAAACCAAAAACAAAACTGACAATGTGGAGATATCTCAAGTATTTTTGAGGGTAAGCTTTACCATTGTAGGATATGATTAGATTGTGGGTGACCCACCCTAAGTAAGTAATATGTGAAACAAACTGGACTGTTAAATGATTAAATTCTTTTTTATCTGCTTGCCTTCCTTTCCACATCCCGAAAAGAACTTCAACCTCTTTTACAACAGCCCTTTCATAAATAATCATCCGACTTAAATAGCAAATTCCCTGAAGAAAATTGCATGTTTTTCTACTTAAAATAATAAACTTTCTTTCAGCACACCAAATACAAATCTCAATGCTACTCGCAATCACTGCCAGCGTTTCACCCTCGAGCAAACGAAGCCTCCCTTCTGATTGAACCGTTTTAGCGACCTTTCGAACCTCTGTATAGAGGTAAGGGAGGCGCATTAACCCGATCAGGCTATCAAGGATATAAAAAACAGTTAGAGACGCTTCCCCATCCCACTTATCTGCACCGTGTGACGTTGATAAACATGTTTGAACAAACAATCTCTGAGTCTCAGCAGGTGAAAGGGGGCGCAAAATAACAGCATGCATCAGAAACTACTATAAATTATTTTAACTCTCTGCCAAAAAAAACCCCCACTATTCATGGAGGTTTTCGCTTATCAGCTCTTATTACGACTTTGCAATGTTTGTTGCAATACTTGTTACGTTGCTAAGAATGATCACACTATTAAAAGTCCATGGCTTAGGATAATCTAACCCTCTTTCAATAAAGGTTTCTATACCAACATAAGAACTTAAACCACCAACTCCGTTTAACCAAAGTGAACAAACAGAAATAACAGCCAGCGCTGTTCCTTCCATCATTTTTGCTTCTCTATCAAGATCTGCTGACTTGCACTTAGAATGTACCATTTCAACATTTTCCTTGATAGCAACAAAGGCCGCCCAAACCGAACAGGCATTCTTGACATAACCGAAAGTCTTAGCGTAAGGAGAGAGTACTGCAACCCCACCAAACACTGCGAACCATTTAAATGCTGCAAGTGTATCGCCCGTAAATTTAACAGTTGCATTGAAGAGCTCAAAGAGAGTGTCTTTATCGCGAACTTGATAAAGTCTTTGCCCCTTAAAAACAACAACCTCTACATCCTCGATCGATTTCTTTAGGTAAAAGAATCCATCAATTCCTTTTGCAAGTTTACCAATCGGCCCTAAATTCCCTATAAGGGAGGCTTCGATTTCAAGATCATGAAGAGTGTTGACCGTTCCACTAAGAAGGCGAAACCACTCTCGAGATTCAGGTAGCTTTGTAAATGTATAATCAGCTCCTTTTGCAAGTAATTGTGACATATGATTCTCCCTTAACCTCTATTGATATTACGTTGTTCTAGTTGTTGGATAGTCGCTCCATAACGCGCGTGCTGGACAATTCCTGTCACACTCATCGCAGTAAAGATCGTTCCATAAATGTTATCGGCATTATCAGCAGCAAACTGAGAGACGCGCCCTACAAGCCCTGCACTTTCAACCATGTCTAATGCTCTAACGACTCCCATGATTTTAACTCCAATGATAAGAGCCTTAAATGCCATCTCATATTTTCGATTCTCTTGAACATGACCTTGATGAAGAAGAGCATCGCGCCCTGCAGCATTCTTAATTTTTCCATCCGTTGGAACGGCGCCCTCACGAACATCTTTTGGATGCTCGTAATATGCGCGTCCAGTATCCATGATATCGATGGCAAAACCTAAAGCTCCAAGCCCTGAACCAACCGCTCGAACGGTAGGACTAAAGCCTTCAGAAAATACGCCTAAGCGCTTGCAAGCTTCGTGAACAAGAAGAACCGATGATACTGCTTTGAAAACAGCTGAAGCGCTCTTATAAGCCATCCAAGCTTCGACTCTTCCAATATATGGAGTATCAGCTCTTGGCATATCTCCATTTCTTCGCGTCCGTGCATCTGCCTGAGCTTCACCACCCTTTATAACTCCTGCCCCATCGCGTACAATGAAATAAAGCGAATGAGCAGAGCTCATTGCAGAAGCTAAATCGTAAAAGGTAAAGTAATCTCTTGTGGTTGAACCAATTTTTTCGAGACATGGAAAGTCTGCACACTCTTTTCCTAAGAAAGAAACAAGGTGTTTTCCTATAAAACAAGCTGTTCCAGCTGTAAGGAGAAGATTTTGCATACTGGTAAAGTAGTGGTGGGTTGCTCTAGTCTTAGAGACTTCTGATGGTATTGCCATAACTTATGTTACCCTCTATAAATTCGTTTGAAATTGAGAGGAGATTGTAGTGGAAGAGGGAAATTGGTACAAGATAAATTATTATTTTAATTGTAATGGCTTATTGAAACCTAAAGCAAAATCTGTAAAAGGTAATCGCTTCTTGCCTTCCAGTTGAATCTCAATAAGTGAAAGTGCTTTTTTGCCACAGGCAACAACCCATTCCTTTTTTGAAAAAGAAAGAGGGGTTCCTGTTTCACCCTCTTTTTCGATAACTTCGCTTTTAAAAATTTTAATTCTCTTCAATTGCCCATTGAGTTCAACTTCGGCCCAAGCTCCTGGGCGGGGGCTGAAGGCACGAATTTGATTGTGAATGGTTTCGGCATCCTGATTCCAATCAATCTTTGCCATAGAAGAATCGATTTTTTGAACATAAGTGGCCTGTTCAGAATTTTGAGGTGTTTTTTGAGAATCATAGCGAGAAAAGTTTCGAATGACACGCAAAAGGACCTCTTTCCCCAAAGAGCAAAGCTTTTCTTCGAGCTCCATCCCATTCATCGCTGTTGGTATCGGAATTTTTTCTTGAGCAAGCATATCTCCGGCATCCATCTTTGCAACCATTTCAATAATGGTTACTCCTGTCTCTTTTGCGCCATCAAGAAGAGCAAATTGAATGGGGGCAGCTCCACGATATTTTGGGAGAAGGGAGGCATGGAGGTTGATGCACCCTTCCTTCGGGAGATCAAGAAGCTCTTGCTTTACGATTTCGCCATAGGCAACGACAACAAAGAGGTCTGCACTAAAGCGGCGGAGCTCCTCTTCAAAAGAGGAGGTAGAAGCTCTGTCGGGTTGATAAAGGGGAATATCAGGGTAATTTCTTGTTGCTAGCTCTTTAACAGCGGAAAAAGCTGGCTTTCCACTTCTGCCTCGCGGGCGATCGGGTTTTGTGACAATTGCTACCACTTCGACGCCATTTTCAATTAAAAACTTCAGAACTTCAGCAGCAAAAGTTGGAGTTCCAAAATAAACAATTCTCATTCTTCAAGAAGGTCTTTTATGTCGGGAAACTCATCGGGGGCTCCAAGTGGTTGAAGACCAATAAGCCCTCTTTTTGAGGTTTTACAAAAGTCTATCCAATGATTGATGACAGGGCTTTTCTCAATTTCGCTTTCTACGCGCTGCAGAGCTTCTGTAAATTGCACTCCTGAACGATAGGTTATTTTAAACGCTTTTGTTAGAGACTTGCGGAGTTCAAGGGAAAAACTATGCCGTTTAAGACCGATAAGATTCAGCCCTGCAACTCGATAAGGAATACCAGCTCCTAATGTATAAGGAGGAACATCATTAGTAATACGGCTTAACCCGCCAACCATTGAATAGGCTCCAATACGGACAAATTGATGGACAGGAGTCATTCCGCCAATATTCGCATAGTCTTCGATTTCAACATGGCCTGCTAGCATTGCTCCATTAGCCATGATGACATGATTTCCAATTTTGCAGTGATGGGCAATATGGCAATAGGCCATGATTAAGCACCCATCGCCGACTTCAACCGTTGACCCTTCTCCACACGAAGAGTTGATGGTCACAAATTCTCGGATTTCACAATTTTTTCCAATTTTAACGAAGGTTTGTTCGCCATGATAATTCTTGGCTTGTGTTTTTGTTCCAATACTTGCGGAAGGGTAAACGATTGTTCCATCACCTATCGTAGTATAACCATCGATATAGGCGTGAGACTTAATCGTTACATTGTCTCCAAGAACGACATTCTTTTTGATGATTGCATAAGGTTCAATCGTTACATTTTTTCCGAGCTGAGCCCCGTCTTCAATAATCGCTTCGGTATGAATATTAGACATTGAATGCTTCCTAAATCTGTTCAAATCCTCTGAGAGCAAAACCGATAACAGCTTCTGCTGCTAGTTCACCATCAATCATCGCTTTTGCTTGGACTTTTCCACCTTTGGAACTAAGGTGCGCACCATGAACATGCATGACAAGCACATCTCCAGGAAGGGCGGGGCGACGAAACTTAGCGTTATTTACACTTAATAATACCGCTGTTTTATCGACAAACCCTTTTTCATGAATCAAGATTCCACCGGTTTGCGCTAACGCTTCTAAAATAAGAACGCCTGGCATAATCGGTGCTTGGGGAAAATGTCCTTGGAAAAATTCTTCATTAATTGTCACACATTTAGTTGCGACAATATTATTATTTTCTACATCGAGTTCAATCACACGATCCACTAATAAAAAAGGGTAGCGATGTGGGAGAATATCTCGGATCTGTTTTGTATTTAAAATGACTTTTTCTTTCAAACCATCAGTTGGCATTCGCGGTCTCCATCGTGAAATTACTGACAAGCTCTTTAGCAAATGAAGTATTTGAGAAATGGCCTGAACGGATAGCAATGACATGGGCAATAAATGACTGCCCCACAAGACACAGATCTCCAATCAGATCCAAGATCTTATGTCGAACCATCTCATCTTTATAACGAACCCCTTCCGGATTTAAAATTGAATCCCCTTTAATAATCACAGCATTATCAAGACGACCCCCCTTAATATTTCCTTTTTCAATTAAAGGAACAACCTCTTCGTAGAGAGAAAAGGTTCGGGCAGGAGCTATTTCAGCTTTGTAAGTTTCTTCATCAACATGGATGGTATAAAACTGAGATTTTAAAAGATCGCTATTTGGATAGTTCAAGGTATAACTGATACGAAATTCTTCTGAAGGAAGAGCCACTAAATGGACATCTCCTCTCGACCAAAAAATAGGAGCTTCAAGGTGATGAATTTTTTTTGTTTGGCTTTGTGTAACAATTCCTCCTTTTTCAATGAGCTCTACAAAAGGCATTGAGCTTCCATCACAACTTGGAATTTCTGGTCCTTCGATTTCGATGAGAAGGTTGTCAATTTCATAAGCTTTGATTGCAGAAAGGATATGTTCAACGGTTTGAATTTGAAAGTTTTCAGACCCTAGTATGGTACACCTTGGAGTCTCCTGAACATATTCAACAAGGGCAGGAAGTTTTGGCTTATCTGGAAGATCCATTCGCTGAAAAACTATCCCAGTACCCTCAGGAGCAGGACGCAACTTAATCTCTGATTTCATTCCTGTAAAGAGCCCTGTTCCAGATAGGGAAACAGCATTTTTAAGAGAGCGTTGGTGTTTTCTAGAAGTTGAAAATTTGTCGGTTGGAGACATGTAAAGCCTAATTTAAACGGTTGAAGTTGAATGAAAAATATTTCCCCTTAGCTTAAGTCAATGAGCGTTTTTCATCAAGGGGATTCTCTTTTCTTTCTCTTAAAAAGACTAAGGATCCGAGAGATAGAATTAAGATTAAAACATCGCCCCAAAAGGTATAAAGAGTTGAAAATGAATAAAGATTAAGAGGAATATATAAAGCCCCCTTTTCTAATTCAAAATTTCCTTCGCTATTTTCAAAACGTGCAATGGTTCTTCCGAGACTATCTACTCCAGCAGTCACTCCTGTATTGCAGGCACGAAGAAGAGGAACTCCATTTTCAATCGCTCGCATCCTTCCATGAATGAAATGTTGCTCTGGAAGTCGAGAATAAGGGTACCAGCCATCATTCGTCACATTCACAAAAAGCTGTGCTCCTTTTTGTCTTCCTTCACGCATGATGTGAGGGAAACACTCTTCATAGCAAACAGAAAGGCTCATCGGGTATTTTCCTTTTGTGATCTTTGCTTCTTTCCCATGTGTGAAAAAATCTAAGATCCCATAACGAGCAACAAGGGGTTTTAAAAAGGTGAACGGGAGGTATTCTGCCAACGGAAGAAGGATCCTTTTTTCATAGCGAAGAATTTCTTTTCCTTTCGGAATAAAATGAAAAGCCGCATTAAAATTTTTCTTTCCTTCTTTCCCATCGAGCCCAACAACAACCTCTGCTCCATAGCGATTGGCTAAAGCTTGAATAAGAAGAGCATTACTTACGAACCATTTTCCTTCCCTTTTTTCTGCAAGCTTTTCATTTAATAATAGGTCTAAATCTCCTAACTCGTCCCCTAATACTTCTTTTATTTGATTCAAGGGATAAACAGTAGCATGTGAACTAAAAGGAAGGGCATATTCTGGTAAAACAATCAGATCTAAATCTTTAGATGCATGTTCTTTAATGTGATTTAGAACCTGATACCATTGAATAAAGGGGTGGACATATCTTTCTTCTTTTCCCGAAAAAGGTTGTTTTTCATCGGGGAGGAGTGCGGTTTGGACAAGTGCAACATGGTAGGGCTCCCAACGACTTTGCTGACGATCATGGTATCCTATATGCGCTGCCCCAAAAAGATAGGGGAAAACTAAAAACCCTCCATATCCAGCAAAAGCTTTTTTTCTTCTTGTTTGAAAAAAATTAACTCCCAGAAGATTGACTACCATCACAAAAAACGAAAGACCAAAAACCCCAACAACAGCGGCAAGCTGACCACCTAAAGGAAACCCCGTCATAGAAAGACCTACAGGGTTCCACGCAAAACCACAAAGGATACGCAGCCGACTCCATTCCATAAGGGTCCAAAGAGCTGCAATTCCAAGAATCCGAAGAAAAGGAATGGGGGCTTTTTTGGGGAGAAAAAGGGGTAAAATCCCAAACTGGACGCCCAACCATGCAGATAGTCCTAGATAAACAAAGTAAATGTAGCTTCCTTGGTAGGTGGGCGATGCAAGCCATGAAAGCTGAACAAGTTGAACAGCAAAAAACCAAACCGCAGCATAGATAAAGCGGCTTTTTTTCCCTGAAATCTTAAAAAGCGCCATCCAAAAAAGTGCAAAACCGCAACTACTTGCTAAAAGCGAAAGGAGAGGACTAATATGTGGCTGCCCAAAGCCTACAACCAGAAAGCTAACAATCAATAAGAGTGCTGGAATCATTTTGAGACTCGCTGTGGCTGAGGTACCACCAAAATGTAAAGAAGAGCTCCGATTAATGAGAGATTCTTTAAAAAGATCGAAATCTCCTGGTGCATTTCACTTCCTATACTAAACCAAAAGGGGTGCATAATGACTGTGACAGGAATCATGAAAATTAATAAGAGAAATGCTCCTATACGCACCTTAAATCCTGTAAAAATCAAGAGAGCTCCAACAATTTCAAGGAAGGTAGCAATACCTAAAATGGTATAACCACTTGAAACGAGCACTTCATGCATATTGCTTGTTATAAGACTTCCTTCAAAATGCATATGCCACTCTGAAAAGGTCTGGGCTAAATGATCAACAGTTCCCTGCCAATTCATCAGTTTACCCACCCCGGCAACAATAAAAATGAGACTAAAGCATCCGCGTGCAATGATAAGAATTGTTCGATTCATAGAAGTTATGATTCCAGATCGAATGATTATTTTCTAGGGGCGATTAGGGTATTATTTAAAGAAATTATTGGAGGTGCTCTGGGCGTTCAATGGCTCCCTGACCAATCATAGGTAAAAGCAACCTCCGCACATCTGAGGATAGATCCATCCAATATTCTTGTTGCTGAATAAAAATCTCTAGCAATCCTTCATAATCTGAATCGAGTTTTTCATTACATAGCTTACTCTCTAAAAATTCTTTTGTAATTAAACTTGGCTTACAAAGGTGTAAAAAGGTTTCTGTAGCTTTACCTTCAGTAGTCATCTCTACAGTGCCTCGTATCAGTTTATCTGAATGATCCACAGACCAATCACAGCCAAACTTTAAATCGACCTCAGAAACAACTTGGTAGTCGGTCCTATTTGGCTGCATAGTTTTTACTGATTCCATATAATCTTACTCCAAATTTCGAGTTTACAAACAGAGGAAACCATATTGTAATCCCTTAAATATTAGCAAGAAAAAGAAAGTTCGATTCAGAACTTTTATTGAGCTAAGAATTATGATATCATCCTTTACATGAAACCTTTTAGAAAACACCATTTATTAAATATTTTAAGAGACTCAGACAAATCCACTCTTCCCTTGGACGCTTTCTTAAGGAATTACTTCAGAGAGCACAAGGCTGTAGGATCAAAGGATCGAGCAGAAATCTGTGAAACACTTTATGGGATCATCCGATGGAAAGGTCTTTTAGATGCAAAATGCGAAAAACCGGTCAGTTGGGAGGCTCGGATTGAAGCCTTTTTAACCTCTCAACATGATGGAGACACAAAGTATCCCCCTCATGTTCAAGTTAGTTTCCCAAAGTTTTTCTTTAATTATTTAAAAGAGGCGTATGGAGAAAAAAGAGCCCTCGAGCTTTGTTTAAACTCTAATCAACAAGCTCCCACTACAGTTCGCATTAATCCTTTGAAAACAACACGAGAAGCTCTTTTGAAGAAGTGGAAGCTTTCGTTCCCGGTCTCACCCTGCAAATATTCCAAATTAGGAATCGTCTTTCATAAGCGGATTAACTTTTTTGCTCTTCCTGAATTCAAAGAAGGACTATTTGAAATTCAAGATGAAGGAAGCCAACTCATTGCCAATCATGTCAAAGCCTGCCCTAATGACCATATCCTTGATTTTTGTGCAGGATCAGGAGGCAAAACACTTGCTTTTGCTCCTTACATGGAAAACAAAGGTCAAATTTACCTTTATGATATTCGTCCCCATGCTCTCGTTGAAGCCAAAAAACGCTTGAAACGAGCAGGGATCCAAAATGCCCAAATCCTTGACGAAAAGAAATTAAAGAAAAAGGGCCTTTTAAACCGGATGGACTGGATTCTTCTTGATGTTCCATGCTCTGGAAGTGGAACACTGCGCCGCAATCCTGATATGAAATGGAAATTTAAACCAGAAATGCTTGACCGACTTATTGAAGAGCAGCGTAAAATTTTTGATAAGGTCTTGAAGTTTTTAAGTCCCAATGGAAAGATTGTTTATGCAACTTGCAGTATTTTCCCTGAAGAAAATGAAAGACAAATCGACTATTTTATGGCTAAATATAACCTCAAAATCATCAATGAACCTTTTCAATCTTTTCCAAAAGATGGAGAGATGGATGGTTTTTATTGTGCTGTTTTGAGTAAAATGCAGTAGAATGCAAAACACTTGAAGTTCAAAAGGATTGAGATGCAAAAAGCATACCGTTTAATTTTTTTCTTTACAGCTGCGGCTTTTTCCTTAGGGTTTGCCGATTACGAAATGGAACAACCCTCTTTCATTAATCCTTCGCAAGGTCTCCCCAACCAACCAGGGTTAATGATTAATAACCGTCCCTTAGCGAAAATCAATGGAAAAGTCATTTCTCTCTATGATGTTGTTAAAAAAATGGATCTTTTCCTTTTTGAGTATTATCCAGACCTTAATCCATCTCCGATGGAAAAATATCAATTCTACATGAGTCGATGGGAACCTACTCTTGATGATATGATTCATGATGAATTGATTCTTTTAGATGCTCAACAAAAAGAAATCAAAATTAGTGATGGCGAGGTTCGCGAAGAATTGGAAGAACGATTTGGGCCGAACATTATGTCTAACCTTCACAAAGTCAATTATGACTATGAAGAAGCGCGCGATATGATCCGCCAAGAATTAACCGTTCAACAACTCGTTGGAATGAAAGTTCACTCTAAAGCATTTCAAACAACGACCCCCCAAGCCATTAAAATGGCTTATGAAAAGTATTTAGAGAAAAACCCTCCTGAAGAGGAATGGAAATACCAAGTATTATCCATTCGTGGGAAAGATGAAAAACAGTGTGAGGGTGTCGCTGAAAAAGCTCACAATCTTCTAGAAAAAGAAGGGCAACCCATTGAAAAACTTCCTTCGATGCTTGAGGAAAAAGGGGTTGCAGTAAGTTTATCCGATGATTATAGCGGCGGATCACAAAAGCTTTCAAAAATGCACTTTGATGTAATTAAAGCTTTATCTCCTGATTCTTATAGTTCTCCTGTTTCACAGGTAAGTCGTTATGACAACAGCACTGTGATGCGCATTTTTTATTTAAAAGATACCATCGAAAATCTTCCTGAAACTTTTGAGCAAATGCATGATAAGCTCAAAAATGAGCTCCTTTATGAAACTTCGGATAAGGAAAAAGCTGTTTATATTCAATCCCTGAAAAAACGGTTTGGTTACGAAAACCATAACCCCAAATTCGAGCTTCCTGAAGATTACCAACCCTTTGCTATTCTTTGAGTAGCTCAAGGATCTCATGGCTTTATATAAACCCTCAGAGCTCCATCAGTTTCTAAATGAAATGGGAATTAAGCCCAAAAAAGGGCTTTCTCAGAATTTTCTCATCGATGGAAATATCTTAAACAAAATGATTGAAGCAACAGATCTTCAAGAAGAAGACACAGTTGTTGAAATTGGTCCAGGACCTGGAGTTTTAACCGAGGCACTTCTAGCTAAAGGGGCTTCAGTTATTGCGATTGAAAAAGATGAGAAATTAGCCAATTATTTAAAACGCCTTCAAAATGGGAAACTTCAAATCATAGTCGACGACTTTAGAAATGTTCGTTTTAAACGCCTGTTAAAAGGAGAGCAAAAGGTAAAAGTCATTGCTAATATTCCGTATAGTCTCACAGGAATCATCCTTCAAGAACTTCTCCCCAAACAAGAGCTTATCACATCGATTCATCTAATGGTTCAAAAAGAAGTCGCAGAACGCTGTACTGCAGATGTTAAAACAAAAGATTACAGCTCGTTTACATTGTTTACAGACTACCACGCAGATGCAAAACTACTTTTTACTGTGCCTAAAACATGCTTTTATCCAAAACCAAAAGTTGATTCTGCCGTTCTTGAATTAAAGCTTAAAAAACCTCCAGTAGATGCTCCCTATGAAAACCTCTTTGAGATGATTCGTATGGCCTTTCAAATGCGTCGGAAAATGCTTCGCGCTTCACTAAAGAAAATGGCTCCTCCAGTGATTATCGAAGGGGCTTTAGAAACTTTAGGATTTGCAAAAAGCGCGCGCCCTCAAGAGTTAACGCTTGCGGACTTTTCGGCGCTTTTTCACATTCTCAACTCTAAAAAGACCGAACAGACTTAATCCTACTGCTATGCTTAAGAAGAAGATGAGGATCTTTTGGACTTCATCAGGGCAAACCCAATCTCCTCTCATCGCATCTGCAAGAAGAGCTGTAAAGGCACGATCCACATTTTCTGTGGCTACAAGCGGAGAGCTATTGACAAGGTTCCCTTGTTTATCAAGAATATTAATGGAACCCACAAAGCTTCCCTTTTCAATCGGAGCAAGTCTATGGTCCCAATTGAGTTCGATCGTGATCTCAGGCTCTTCAGCAGGATAGTACGAAATTGCGACGTCTTCTGTAAGCGTCGCCTTCAAAGAGTCTCTCGCTTGCTTTACATCACGGCTAAAAATATTTTCTTCTTTATTAAAAAGGAGCCTCTCCTCTTTTTCCTCTTCAAACGCTGCATCAAATAGGCGAATGGCATCCCGGAAACACTGATTGTAAGATTCATCGCATCCTAGAAGAACGGCAATTAATGTTCTTCCATGATTTTTTGCAACACCTGCATAGGTGTAGCCTGCATCTGAGTGATAGCCAGTTTTCATTCCAATAGCTTGAGGATAGAAGAATTTACCAGGTTGGATTAGCAGGTTCTTATTTTGAACTCTCTTTGCTGTTTGAAGATTCGTTTCAAGTCGCTCATGTTCTTTGGTTGAGATAATGGAACGAATGAGATCAACTTTTAAAGCTTCTCTTGCCATAAGAGCGATATCTCGAGCCGTGGAATAGTGCTTAGGATGGTGCAGCCCATGAGGGTTTGAAAAGTGGGTATTTTCACATCCAATTTCTGTGAGGTATTCATTCATTCCTTTGACAAACTTTGGAATACTTCCTCCTAGATAATAGGCAAGATAATTTGCTGCATCATTTCCTGACGAAACCATAAGGCCATACAAAAGTTCTAGAAATTGGAGTTCTTCTCCTCTTTTAATCATGTAATGAGACCCATCAGGTTCTAATAGATGGGCTGGATCTTTATAATTATGCGCAACTTTCACTGATTTACTCATACGTCTAAGGCAGTGGTGGGGACAAGAAACAACTTCGTTAAGATCTTTTTTATGCTTTTTTATTGAATAGAGGCAGGTAGCAATTTTTGTAAGACTCGCAGGATACGCACGATCATCAGCTTTCTTTTCATAAAGAACTGCTCCTGTTTCAGCATTAATTAAGATCGCCGACTTTGCAGAAACATTCACATCAAGCGATTCACAGAAAGCTTGCGATACAGCTGAAACAAATAAAAAAAGAAAAAGCATCCGCATTTTTAAATCCTGGAGTTTCTTTTAGTTCTAACAAATTTATCAATTAGAAGAAAGTTACGACAAAACAAACCCGCTAAATATTTTAAATGTTAGATATTTAAATGAAAATAAAAATTAAAAAACAAATCACTACTTTAAAAAAAAGGAGGGGGGCCCTATTAAGAAAAAAGTAAGTATTGAATAGGACAAGAACCTATTCCTGAATTGAAGGATTTATTTGATTTCTTCAGGTTGGGTTCAAGCGTCGAGGTCCTACCAATGTTACATTAATGAGTGGTATAACTGGGTTTTGGATTTCGAGTGTTCGATTCTCAGTGAGATAATGAAGGAGCTAGCGGATCATTTATGAATCCCATACAATTAGATCAAGCCTATAATGAATTCATTTCGAGTCTTCCGAGTTGGATTCCTGAAGGTATTATAGAAGTCGATATGGCACTTTTGGAAGAGACAGGTCTACTGACTCATGACTCTTTTGAAGAAGATAAAAACCAAGAGCAACTGCCACACTATTTTCATGTCATTGAAACCCCTGATAAGGTTACGTTATTCAATCATCAATTCGCAATTTGGATTGTTCCCAAAGTTGTCGATGACAATCCTACAACAATCGTCATGATTTCTCTCGTCACCAATGGGCGTCCTCATCTCGAGATTGTCTTTTCGACAAAGGGTGTCTATAACACTCCAAAATTTGTATTGAGGCTCCTAAAATATTACCTTTCTGAAGTGATCGATACTGAGGAAGCGATCTCTTCTATTGGGAAAAACTAGCAAACTTAAAGTCAATATCTCCCGTTGCTGGCAGAATGACTCCAATAAGTTCTGGTTTTTTAGAAAACTCCATCCCTGTGTAATAGATGGGAATAATAGGCATCTCATCCATTAAAACTTTTTCAGCTGCAATGAGTAAACACTTCCGCTTTTCGGAATTCGTTTCATAATTTGAGGCTTCGAGTAAATCGAGGTATTCTTGGGACTCCCAATTACTCATATTGACCATGTCATGTTTATATTTAAAGGTTTGAAGCATATAGATAGGATCAACCATATAAGAAAACCATGCCATCATTCCAATTTCATAGTCTCCATTTTGAAGTGCCGTGAAATGGACAGGCCAATCTGATTGGTATAAAATGACTTTGATCCCAAAAGTTTCTTGCCAAACCTGCTGAACTGCTTGAGAAATTCGACTCATTGTTTCAACACCAGCAGGATATTTAATTGTTACACCAGGAAAGGTTTCAAGGGTTAAGCCCTCCTCTGTTAAAGCCTCATTAAAAAGCCTTTTTGCCTCTTCAAACTTTTTATCCTTAAAGCAATCGGACTTTTCTAACCCGAAACAGGGAGCAACAATTCCATAGGCTGGAAGCGCATTTCCACCTAAAATATGCTCGACAACATCATTCCGATCCATTGCATAGGAAAACGCTTGGCGTATTTTTTTGTTATTGAATGGAAAAACTTCATTATTGAGAAAGTACCAATAAACTTTTGGACTACTCATGTAAGAGTAAGCCCCATCGTTCCGAAGATTTTCTAAAGCTTCTGGAGGAATCTTACTTACAGGATCTCCAATCCAATCGAGTTGATTCTTTTCATACATATAGAGTTGTGTCATCCCATCTTCAAGAAAGCTGATTCTTATTTCTGGAAGGTGGACATGTTTCTGATCCCAATATGTCAGACTTTTCTCAACTGTTACTCCTTCTCCTTGTTTCCACTTTTTTAATTTAAAGGGACCATTAGAAACAAACGTCTCATCTGTACGGTGAACCCAGCTAGAATCTATTTCATCTAAGTGTTTTGGAATAGGATAGAAAAAAGTAGAATCTAAGACATCAAGGATATAGGGGACAGGATATTCAAGTTCAATTTCGAAAGTATAAGCATCAAGAGCTTTTATCCCCACTTCACTTACCGAAACTTTTCCCTCTACAGAAAGTTTTGCATTCTTTATAAAATAAAAATTCTGTGCTCCATGACTGACAGTTTTTGGATCAAGACACTTTTTCCATGCATATTCAAAATCATATGCCGTAACGGGCATACCGTCATTCCAAAATGTTTCTTTAAGAATAAAGGTATATGTTTTGAAATCCTCTGAAATTGTATATTTTTCTGCAACTGCTGGGACAACATTTCCTTGCTCGTCTTTCCTCATCAACCCATCAAAGAGCATACGGATTAAATGGACTGCTGGATGTTCACATCCAAGTCTTGGATCTAGTGTGCGTACTGGAATACCAAAAGAAAGATTGAGCACTTCTTTTTGAGAAACATCTTCTTTCTTACCGCAGCTACTTGTTGCAAATACGAATAAAAGAAAAATAACAAGAATTCTCATTGTTTGTCTCCAAAAAAAATAATAGGGCGATTTTAATCCTATGAGGATTTTTGAGATAGCTTTTTTCAACGCACTTTAAATCACCTAAGCTAAAAAATGGAAAAAATTTTTCTTCTTTTATGATTGAAAAAAAAACTTCACTGTTTAATGCTATTTTTTTTAAATTTTTTAAACTCAAAAAAGAAGGTTAGGCATGACTGTAGACTCTATTGATTCAACAAATGGAACCGACCAACACTCCTGTGAAGGAACATTTTCTGAAGAGAAAGACGCTGCAAATACTTTAGTAAAATTGGCTCAAGACGCAGGCTCTACTCTACCTTCCAAGGAACTAGAATACCATCTTTCTGAACTGGTTAAGACTTTATTAGCCGAAGTTTCTAAAACAAAAAATCAATATGCAGCACTGCAGAAAGATTATCATGACACCTCAGTTCAAAGAGAGACTGCTTCTAGACCAGAACAAAGTCAATTCAGAGCAAATCAAATAGATCAGTTAAATCATACTCTTAAAACTCTGAAAGAACAGATGGAGCACCAAATTAGCCATTGTTTGAAGTCTATAGGTATTTGCGAACCTTCATCATTGATTAACCAAATCGTTGAAAAGATTAATGATCCTGAAATTCGTGAGGCATTCAATACACAACCTGTAACTGATACTGAAACCCATTTTTTATCTCTTAATAGTAACGTACCCCCATTCCAATCTTTTTTAGCAGAAACAAGTGGAAGAGTTGCCAACATGATGTCCTTAGTAACAACTGCACCGGCAACGATTCAAGATTTGGAAAGTCAACTCAAAAAGCTTGCAACAACATCACCTGATCGAAATGTTAAAGCACTTGCTTCAGTGATGCTAACTGAAGTACAAACTCTTGCTGCAAAAAATCTCTCCCTCACAACGATTGAAGCCTGGGAATACGCTGCTACTATTGCGAAAATGACAGCTAAATCTGAATATTGGATCGGGTTTTCAAACCTTACTGCTAGTGAAAAACCTATGTTCAAGACTGCCTCTGGAATCACTGAATTCGAATCAAAACTTTCTTCTCATGCTTTCACAATAGCTGAAACAACAGAGATTACTAAAGCTTTTTCCGATGGGACCATTCCTTTAAAAAATGAGAATGATACAAAGTTTATGCAAGCTTTTTATTCTGATCTCCAGAAAGGACAACAGCCAAAAGCTGCTGAAGAAAATGCTTATAACACTGTCCCTCGTGCATCCGTTTCACAGTCAACTCAAGCTTTTGTTACAGGAATTGTTAATCCCAATCCTCCCCCTTTCACTCCTCATACACCCACATCTGTCCAAGACTTAGAAAGCCAGCTCAAAAAACTTGCGACAACATCCCCTGATCGAAATGATAAAGCTCTCGCAGCAGTTGTGTTAAGTGAAGCTCAAACACTAGCAAGTAAAAACCTTTCCCTTACAACAATAGAAGCTTGGGAATATGCCGCAATTATAGGAAAGATGACAGCTAACTCTGAATATTGGATCGGATTTTCAAACTTAACTGCTGATGAAAAACCTTTCTTTACAACAATTTCTGGAATCGATCAGTTTGAATCAAGACTCTCATCTCATGATTTCACAACAGCTGAAACAACAGAAATTGCCAAGGCCTTTTCTGATGGAACGATTGCTCTAGGAAATCCCAACGATGGGAAGTTGATGCAAGCTTTCTATGCTAATCTTGAAAAAGGTCAAGCGCCCAAAACAGCTGAAGAAAACGCATATACAACTGTTCCTAACTCTTCAGTTTCTAAAGCGATGCAGACCTTTTTAACTGGGATTGTCAATCCCGCAACGCCTCCTTCATTAAAGTCTTTCCCTTTTACCTACGTTAACAACAGTGGCAAAAGTGATGATGATGTCTTCATTCAAATCATAGGAACAAATCCCAATACAAATTTACAGTGCTTTATTCAATATGATAAAACTGGTTCACCCTCCTATGTTGATGCTGCAAAAGGACTTACCCCAGGCGACTATTCTTATCCCGTCTCCTATTTTGCTAAAGCTACAAACGGCAATGGACAAATCCTGAATATTCCAGTACTTAACGGAGGAAGAGTTTATACTTCGATCGATGGAAAGGTACCTATCCAAATCAATTGGTCTCCTGGAGCTAGTGAGTATTTAATCATGCCTAACCTAAACACTGCTCTAATCATGGAAAAAACAGAATTTACAATTCAAGCAGGAAGTGCAGGAGCAGTATTCTTTAATCCGACAGCGGTTGACGACTTCTCTCTTCCTATCTCTGTTAAAGAAACTGCAAAGGATGGCTCGACCCAAACAGGAGGCATTGGTAATACCAGCCGAGAAAAAATCTTCTCTGAAATGTCTCAAGAGCTAGCAGCAGCAGGAGATCCATGGCCCACATTAATGCCAAAAGTTCCTCCTATTATTTATTCTCCAGTATATGCAGCAAATATTAAGATCTTTCCTGAAGACTATTTTGAAAACATTGGCTTTGTAGATGCCTTTAGACAACAATTTTCGACAACCACCCTTCTAGTCGATGCAGGAGAGTCTTTTCCTAATACAGGAGTCTTTAAAGGAACCTATGATTCCAAAACTGACGAAATGACCTTTACGGGAAGTTTTAAAGGAACAGAAAAAAGTGTTGTGATGAAATTCCCCTCGACAACTTCAGGAATACTGCTCGGGAACGGTCCTTTGTGGGGTATTAACCCAACTGATCCCCAAGAAATTAAGGCGCTAAAATCTGCAATTGCTCGGAATATTTCTGTTGCCATCGATACAAACACACTGACAACAACAGAACCATTGAACCAAAAGTATTTTATCAAAAACCACGATAATTTTTATAAACCAAACGCCGCGATGCCAGATAAGCTCCAGTTTATTGACCATTACTCAAAAGTATTGCATGGCATTACACGAAATATTTATACATTTGGGTATGATGACGAAGCAGGACAATCAGGAGCAACTTCTTTTACTCCAAAAGACTTTGCCAGTGGAGTCATTACCCTCGCTCCTCTTTCGTAAGTAAATAAAACCCGATTCTTCTGAAGAGCACTCGGGTTTTTATTTCTTAACTTGCTATGAAAGTGTTGACCTAAGCATCCAAGCTGTCTTTTCATGACTCGCAAGGCGCTTATTGATAAAATCTGCTGTCGCACTATCTCCCTCTTTTTCGACTGTAGGAAAATGCTGACGCAAAAATTGAATGACTCTTTCATGATCTGTTAAAAGCTTTTGAAGCATTTCTGTTGCTTTAGGAAGCCCCTTTTCTTCTTCAATCACGGTGAGCTTTTTAAAGGACTCGAAAGAACCTGAAGGAAAATAGCCAAGAGCCCGAATTCTCTCAGCAATTTCATCAATAGATTCTGCCAGTTCTTCATACTGCGACTGAAAAAGAAGATGAAGAGACTGAAAATGGGGCCCCAGGACATTCCAGTGATAATTCTGCGTTTTTAAATAGAGTGTATAAGTGCTTGCTAAAAGTTGATGTAGGATTTCACAAACTTTTTCACAATTTGGGAGATGAATGTTAACGGGTTGCTGATCACTTTCCATAGGAAACTCCTCAATGATTTTATGCTAGGAGTAGCATAGGAGTTGAATCTTATCAATCACAATTATCAGAAAAACTTGGGTGTTTCTGGAAGGTTTTTTCTTAGTGTAAGGACATTAGCATCACCTTCACGACGGTATTCAACTTTATCCATCAGTTTTTGCATGAAGAGGATACCAAGCCCTCCTTCTTCTAGAGATTCTATTGGAGTAAGGGGATCCACTTCTCTTTTATGCTTTAAAGGGTTGAAAGGAAGTCCTGTATCTTTGAAGACAATTTCGACATAATCTCCTTCCTCATAGGAAAGAGAAACAGCGATGTTTCCGACTTTTCCTTGGTAAGCATAGCAAAAGATGTTAACAAGCCCTTCTTCAAGGGCAATTTCTATCCGACGGATTTCAACATCAGAAAGCCCTGTATCTTCTAGATAATTTCTGATCCACTCTAGGATAGGATGAAGCGAGGCAAGCTCTGCAGTAAACGTTTTTTCCATTACTCTGCATTGTAGGGAAGGTTGGAGATTCCCTCAACGATTTTGAGTGATAAATGGCGATGAATAGGATCAAGTGATGTGGCTTGCGCCCCATTGATTGAATCAAGTTGCCCCATAGAAAAGAAAAGAGAAGACTCACGAGCACCTGCAGTATTAATAAAAGAAGTATCTCTTAAAGAATCTGAGTCTACAAAGTCATAATCTCCAGAAGCAGAAATTTTAGCCGGTCCATAAACAACTTTTTGTGTCCGCGTATCAGTAAGCAGAATCTCAACCGTGATTTCTCTACGTCCTTCGTTTGGGACCAATCGATGGATTCTTTGGCCTGAAATAGGATCGCGATCGAATTGATAACCGATATTTTCATTTGTATCAGAGATGATTGTCCCTTCCAGTAGAAGGTTTCCATTTTTATCCGTATAATGGAAGTTCCCTGAGGTCGCTAGAGCTTTGATCACGGAATCGGTTAAAGCCCCATTTGTATCCCCTTTGAAATAGGGAACAGAGAGTGTTTGTGCTCCTTCATCTGTATGATAACCACAAGCAGAGAGCAAACTACTCAGCGGTATTATCAACAATAAGGGCGTCTTCTTGAGAAGATTTTTTGTTAGAATAGATATCAGGGACATCAAGAACCTTCAGCCTCTTTTCAGATTTTTTGGCAGCTTTGGTTTCCGGGTATTTTTTAAGGATGGTTGCATAATAAATCGCTGCAGCATTTCCTTTTTTGGTTCGCTCGTAAAATTCAGCGATCTCTAAAAGGTCATTAGCAAGCTCTTCTTTCATCCCAAGTAATCTTTTATGAGCTTCTTCGATTCGTGGCTCGCTAGGAAAGTGCGCTTTAAATTTCCGAAGATTGATTTCAGCAAGCTCCAATTTATTTGAATCTGCAAATTCTTTCTTGCATTCAGTCAAGTAAACATCGGCAATCCCCACATAAGCATCAGGTGCTAAGGGATGCTTGGGAAAACGTCGCGAAAGTGTTTGAAAGGCTTCAATACTTTTCTTATATTCTTCCATTCGGAGAAGGAGAATACCTTTACGATAAAGAGATTTAGCGGCTAAGTCATCGCGAGGCATCGTTGTAATCACCTCGTCATAGATTTCAATCGCCTCTTCATAAGCAGGAAGCCACTTTGGCATTTGGTTCCACCCAAAAAGATGAATGCGAGCGCCTCCATCAAACTCGGTTGCAATCTCAAATTTAAAACGGATGGTCTGTTCAAAGAATTTGGGTGTTAGTTCTTCCTTTAGATAGTTTGAAAAGGCTTTATTTGCATATTCATATTCTCCTAATTTGAACTCAGCAACTCCCAAGTAATAAAGAGCTTCTCGTGCAAAAGGACTTGTTGGGAAATCAGCGATCAAATCTTCACATTTCCAAGCAAGTTTTTGCCACTCCTCATTTTGGTAATGATCAATCATTTTCGAGTAATAGACATGAACATTGATCTGACTTCTGGCAAGAGGGTCTAGTGGGTTAGCACTTAGAGCACCAAAGCAAATTAAAAAAACTAGTATTAAAATTCTCATGGTTACCTAAATTATATCTATTTAAGAATCTAACGTAAAGGATTGAATAAAAGAAAGGGTTTTCAGTTGACTTTCAAGCTCACTGCTCCAACCAATCCCCCACTTTGATTCAACTTCAACGGTTCCTACCTTCCTATCATTTGCTTGAAAAGCTAAAAAAACCGGAGAAGGTCCAGGATATTTAGAAAAAAGTTTTTTGAGTTTTACAATCTCTGAAAGACGAACAAGATTAGCATCTAATATTAGATGAAGCTTTTTTTCTTCAACTTTTTCCATGGGTTTCTCATCCTTTTGTTTTCTCTTTCTCCTAGAGTCAGAACCTGCAACTTGCTTAATTTGCTGATATAGAGTGTTAAGTGTCTCAATATTCTCTTCTGAAATTACCGTTAGATCTTCTAAACTCCGGCAGCGAAGACGGATTGAATCTTCTTCCTTTTCCAATTGAAGAATAGAGAAGAGAAGTTGGTTTTCAAGAAAAAGGTGGCTGTTTTCTTCGTACATGTCAGGCCAAATTGGAAGTTCATACCGCTCCATTCCATCACTAATGACTAATATGGCAAATTTTTTCTGAGTTTTTTGAGAAATTTTTACCTTAGCACTCTCAATAATAAAAGATGTTTTAACAACGCTTCCATCCTTAGTCTTCTCAAGATCATGAAACGGAACGCACCCTAGTTTATCAATAAGGGTGCGGTATTCATCCATGGGATGTCCAGTAAGATAAAAACCAAGAAATTCTTTTTCCTTTGCAAGAATCTCTTTTTTATCTTGTTGCCTTTCAACCTTTGGAGGACTATTAAAGGGATGTTTTTCTTCATCTTCAAAAACAGAAAAGAAGTCCATAACCCCTTTTGCCCGCTCTTTTTGTTCTCTAGATGTTTGTTCAAACATCGGGTCAACACTTTCTAAAAGCTCTTGACGAGTCCATCCGGTAAAATCAAAGCTTCCTGCATCGATTAAGTTCTCAACAACCTTTTTCCCCACTTTTGTTAAATCAATACGTTTGAAGAAATCATAGAGCGATTTATAGGATCCTTGTTTCTTTCGCTGTTCAAGAATCGTTTCAACAACACCACGACCCACCCCTTTAATGCCTGACATAGCAAAACGAATTCCTGAGGGGGCCGCAGCAAATTCTACGCCCGATTCATTCACATCTGGAGGAAGAATACTGATGTTCATTGCTTCACATTCTCGAATATGCTTCGAGACTTTTGTTAAGTCATCGCTGTCACATGTCATAAGCGCAGCAAGCCATTCCTTAGGATAGTTGGATTTTAGGTAAGCTGTTACATAACTCAGATATCCATAAGCCGCTGCATGAGATTTATTAAAACCATAGGAAGCAAACTTTTCGATTTTATCGAAAACTTCCATCGCTTTTTCTTCATCAATTCCTTTCTTAAGAGCTCCTTCACGGAATTTCTCTCGCTGCTTTGCCATCTCGTCGCGGTCTTTCTTTCCCATAGCACGACGTAAAACATCACCTTCTCCCAAGGAATAATCTGCAAGAAGAGAAGCAATCTGCATCACCTGCTCTTGGTAAACCATAATGCCATAGGTTTCTTGGATCACATCTCCCATTAAAGGATGATCGACTTCAATTTTTTCCCTTCCATGTTTTCGATTAATGAAAGAGGGGATCATTTCCATAGGACCCGGACGATAAAGCGCACCCACCGCAATGATTTCTTCAAACTTATCGATATGGAGGTGTTTAGCTAGATCCTGCATTCCTGTAGATTCTAACTGGAAAACACCTTGTGTTTTTCCTTGATTGAGAAGATTAAAAGTTGGTTTGTCATCTAACGGTAGGTTAACCCAATCGATATGCTTACCACCATGTGCTTCAATAGCATCAACAGTCTTTTGAATCGAAGTGAGAGTTTTTAATCCTAAGAAATCGATTTTCAACATCCCAACAGCTTCTACTGGTTTCATAGAAAACTGTGTCACAGCCATTTCCGAATCCTTAGCATTACAAATAGGAATATGATCGGTTAATGGATCTCCACAAATAATCAATCCAGCAGCATGAATTCCAGTATTTCGAATGGACCCTTCCAACCTCTGAGCATATTCTAAGATCCTTTTGGCATCTTCATCATTTTCGGACATTCGCCTAAGTTCTGGATCTAACTCCAAAGCTTTTTTCAACGTCATTGTTGGGTCTTCAGGAACAAGTTTAGCAATTTCATTGACCTTCGCTAATGGTACACTTAAAACTCTTCCCACATCTTTAATTGCCATCTTTGCTTTCATCGTTCCGAAAGTGATGATCTGAGCAACTTTTTCTTTCCCATATTTCTTTAAAGTATAGTCAATGACTTCAAAGCGACGATCCATACAAATATCCACATCGATATCCGGATAGGACATCCTTTCTGGATTGATGAAACGTTCAAAGAAGAGATTAAATCGGAGAGGTTCAATATCGGTAATCCCTATAAGGTAAAGAATGATCGAGCCCGCCCCAGAACCACGACCAGGACCTACTGGAATGCCCTGATTTTTTGCCCAAGCAATGAAGTCATAAACAATTAACAGATAATCACACATTCCCTTAGAGGTAATGATTTCCAGCTCTCCTTCCAGCCTCTCTTTGACAACATCTAAAGGCTCTTTATCGGGATATTTTTCTTTAACTTTCTCAAGACGCTCTGAAGTGTATCTCTTTGTGATTCCTTCTTCGCAAAGCTTTCTTAAAAAGGCTTCTCCTTCCTTAACGCGTGTTTCTTCTGAGTATTCTTTTCCTTCTAGATGGGGAGGGACAAAAACGGGATAAAATTTTGTCTTAAAATCAAGTTCAACATTACAAAGGTTTGCTACTTTTTCTGTATTGGCAATCGCCTCAGGGATATCTGAGAAAAGCGCTTCCATTTCCTTTGGAGACTTGAAATATAGTTCATGGGTCGGAATAACTTTTCGTTTCGGATTTAAATCTCGTCCCCGGGGATTACCGAAAGAATCTCTTTCTATAATCTCTACAGGTTCTCCCGATTGAACATTCATCAAAATTTCATGAGCACGCCAATCTTCCCGATCGATGTAATGGGTTCCATTAGTTGCAACAATTGGAATACCTCGTTCCTTAGAAAGGGTGCCTAATCTCTCATTGACTTTATCTTGATTTTTGACTCGGTCGAGGTAATATTGATAGAGCCAAGATTCCTTATCAATTCCTTCGGCATGGACATGGTCATCAGACATTTGATGTCTTTGCAATTCGAAATAGAAGTTTTCACCATAAACTTTCTGATACCAATTTAGTTCCTCTTCAACCTCTTCATTTCGATCTTGAACAATGAACTGTGGAAGACGGCCTTGGAGAGGTCCTGAAAGACAAATCAATCCTTCAGAATATTTCTCTAAAGTCTCTTGATCTACACGAGGAGTATAGTAAAACCCTTCTAAGTAACCAATAGAGGAAATCTTACAAAGGTTTTGGTAACCTTTTTGATTTTTTGCTAGGAGAACAAGGGGATAACCAACAGAATGCCCTGAAATTCTTTTCTTATCAGTGCGAGAAAAAGGGGCTACCATCACCTCACATCCAATAATCGGTTTAATCTTTGCTTTGCCACAAACTTTAAAAAAGTCTACGACACCAAACATATTGCAAAAATCGGTTAGAGCTAACGCTTCCATTCCTAGTTCCTTGGCTTTTTCTGCCAAAGCACTTACAGATGCCGTTGAATCTAATATAGAGTACTGTGAATGCACATGAAGGGGCGTCCAACCCATGATGATTCCTTAGTTTGATTCTACAGCAAGTTTGGGGCGTGCTCCCTTCGACCATAGTGGAAGGAGCAATAAAACCGCAACACTTGCGCAAATCGACAGAAGAAGGAAAAATGAAGACCATCCAAATTTTTCGATGATCCAACCAACAGGCCAGCCTGCACAAGCAGCGCCTGCATAAGCAAAAAGACCAGCAAAACCTGTTGCAGTTCCCGCAGCTTCTTTATCAACAAGTTCTGCTGCAGCCATTCCAATAAGCATTTGAGGTCCAAAAATCAGGAATCCAAAAACAAAGGTTGCAATAGAAATCGTCACTAAACTCACTGATGGAATAAACCACAGGAAGAGAAGGTTAGCTATGACACCAACCGTAAATAAAATATTAACAGGGCCTCTGCGTCCATGAAAGACAGTATCTGAAAGGGACCCTGCAGCTAAACTCCCAAAAATCCCCCCGATTTCAAACCAGAAAACGCAAGAACCGGCAATCATCAAGCTATAGCCTTTTTCCTCCATCAGATAGAGCTGCACCCAGTCATAAATAGCAATTCGGACGATGTAAACAAAGAAATAGGAAATTGCTAAAACCCAAATAAACTTATTTTTGAGAATATGCTCAACTAAGATTTCGCGGGTTGAAAAGTTTTTTTCTTTTTCAATGGTTTCCTTTTCTTTATCTTCGGGATAATCATTGCGGTATTTCTCAATCGTGGGAAGGCCAACTTGCTTGGGAGTATTTCGGATGCGGTTAATGAGGAAGAGCCCAATAACGATCGCGGTTATACCGGGAAGATACATCGCATATCTCCAACCAAAAGCCTGAATTGCAAAGGCACATAAGACAGGAATCACAGCTCCACCGATATTATGAGAAGTATTCCATATCCCCCACCACCTACCTCTTTCTGTTTGTGAATACCAATAAGTCAGGAGCTTTGCACAGGGAGGTGATCCCCACCCTTGAAAAAGACCATTTAATCCTAGGAAAATCGCAAAAAGGAGGATTGAAGATGAAAAACCAACACATAGGTTAAAAATTCCTGTTAGAACAAGTCCTGCTCCCATTAACAATCGAAGGCTCGACTTATCAGAAATCACTCCACTAAGAAACTTGCTAATCGCATAGGTCACTGCAAGAAGAGTTCCTAAGAAACCTAGATCGGCCTTATCAAACCCTAGATCGGTCATCAATGCAGGCATTGAGAAAGTGAAGCTTTTTCGGGTAAAGTAGAACATCGCATAACCGATGTAAATACTATAGAAAATACGGATGCGCCAATAGCGATATTTTGCTTTAATTTCTTCGCTATTTTCGATCGTTTCTTGGGGAAGGTCGGGCTTTAATCTATCAAGAATACTCACTGTGCTTTTATCCTAAATTTCTTTCGAAAAACAAAGTTCCTTTTCATTCCTTATAAGGGGGTGAGGTTATAGTAAAGAGCATTCGAAGTCAATGTTTTAATCGGTCCAGATTTGCCAACTATCAGGGGTTTCATATAGAATAAAGCTTAGGATTGAAAGGATTTTTATGACATTTTTTCCAGAACCGCTTAGACCATCAGAAGGGCGAGAAGACGACGAATACCGTGTCAACCCTATTGAGGCTGATCGCCATGCAAAGGAAAGTTTTAACATTGAAGAATTCGAGGAACAGGAAAGAAAAAAAAGAGTTAACCTTTACGGCGCATTCCTTGTCTACTTCAAAAAGCTTCTTGACCGTTTTGATACAAGTGAACAAGGAGCTGCCAAGGCCATCTCTAGTGAAGGCCTTCTAGGAAATTTAAAAGAGTTCAAAGTTCTTTTAGGAATTATTCAAGACCTTGACCAGAGCGAAAATAGCAGTTTTTGCCAACAGCTTTCTGAAGCCTGGGTTCGCCTTCTCCAAGACGTACAAGTTTCTTCTATTTCCAAGAGAAGTCAAGAAATCGATTTGAAGCAACTTTCTCTTCTTATGACAGATATCGATCACTATCCGCAGAATGAACAGCACAAACTTGGATACTATTTATCGAATTATGCTGGTGAAAATTGGCTTCCAATCCCATTTAGAGACATTCTAAAAGGACTCTATTCTGATCATGTAGTGAATCAAAAAAATAGCATCTTGAGTAAATGGGTTCAAATGATCGAAGATCTCTTGCAAAGTTAATTTAGAACACATTATACTCACTCCCCATGAAATACTCACTCCCTAAAGGAACATTTGATATTCTTCCTAACGAACCTAAAAGACAGGATCAATGGAAGGAATCTCATCGCTGGAATTACCTTGAATCAGTCATGAGAGAGCTCGCTCATACTTATGGCTATCAGGAAATCCGCACCCCTATTTTTGAAAAAACAGAGCTTTTTATTCGGGGTGTTGGCGAAACTTCTGATATCGTTTCGAAAGAAATGTACACTTTTCAAGACAAAGCAGATCGATCTATGAGTCTCCGCCCTGAAGGAACAGCATCGGTTATGCGTGCTTTTGCTCAGAACAGCCTCCAACAGCTTGGTTCAAACCACAAATTTTTCTACATCGGTCCCTTCTTCCGCTATGACCGTCCCCAAGCCGGCCGTTTCCGGCAGTTTCATCAGTTTGGAATAGAATCCATCGGAAATGGAGAGCCTGATCAAGACTTTGAAGCTGTTGAGCTTCTTTATGAACTCTTTCGCCGTCTAGGTCTCAAAAATTTGAATGTATTGGTCAACTCCCTTGGAGATCAACAATGTAGAGAAAAATATCAAAAAGCTCTTTTAGAATTTCTTAAACCTCACTTTGATGCTCTATCTCCGGAAAGTCAAACGCGCTTTACAAAGAACCCCTTGCGTATTCTCGATTCAAAAGATGAGAAAGAGCGCGCGCTTCTTAAAAATGCCCCCTCCATCCTTGATTTCTTAAGTGATGAGAGCCAAAAACATTTTGATTCCCTCTGTGAACATTTAACCTCTCATGACATTCCTTTCCAAATTACACCTCAACTTGTTAGGGGTCTTGATTATTATAATCACACTGTTTTCGAAATTACTTCCGATATATTAGGAGCTCAAAACACTATTGGTGCCGGAGGCAGATACGATGGACTTCTTCCAGCTGTTGGAGGTCCAGACCTTCCCTGTATTGGATTTTCAACAGGGATTGAACGTATCCTACAAACGATGGAGGGCCAAAACATCCCCTTCCCTAAAAAACCTAGCCCCTTAGTTTCCCTTATCCCATTAGGAATCGAAGCAAAAAAGATCGCTCAAACTTTGCTTTACAAACTGAGAAATCATCATGTTTCCTCAGTCCTTATTGAGACGAAAAAAATCCAAAAAGGTCTGCAGCAAGCTGAACAAATCAATACTTCCTACTCGGTAATCATTGGAGAAGAAGAGCTTAAGGAAAATATGGGACAAGTCAAAACAATGAAAACGCGGGAAACTGAAAAACTCCCTCTGAATTCGATTATTGAATATTTTAAGGAAAAGAATGGACTATAGAAGAACGCACCGTTGTAATGATTTAAGAAAAGAAGATATTGGATCGATTGTTACCCTTTCAGGATGGGTCCACAGAAGGCGAGACCATGGAGGACTCATCTTTATTGACCTTCGAGATCGTTTTGGTCTTACACAGCTGATTTTTGATCCCGAAATTTCAAAAAAGGCCCATGAAGAAGCTTCAAAGCTGCGCTCTGAATGGGTCATCAGCGCCAAAGGAAAAGTGCGGGCAAGAGGAGAGGGATTAGAAAATCCTAAACTTGAAACAGGCGCAATAGAAATTGAAGTGACAGAGTTCGCTATTCTTTCTATTGCAAAAACTCCCCCTTTTTCCATTTGTGATGATTCTACAGAAACCTCAGAAGATATTCGGCTAAAGTACCGTTATCTAGATATCCGCCGTGGAGAACTCGCTGAGAAACTTACCATGCGCCATAAAGCAATGATGGCAACACGTACCTTTTTAGACAATGAAGGCTTTTTGGAAGTTAACACCCCTATTCTTGGCCGCTCAACTCCTGAGGGTGCTCGAGACTACTTAGTTCCTTCTCGAGTTTATCCGGGGAATTTTTACGCTCTTCCACAATCCCCTCAGATCTTTAAACAGCTTTTAATGATTGGAGGCCTCGATCGCTATTTTCAAATTGCCCCTTGCTTTAGAGATGAAGACCTGCGCTCAGACAGGCAACCAGAATTTACTCAAATAGACATTGAAATGAGCTTTGGATATCCCGAAGATATTGCACGCTTGATTCATGATTACTTAAAAGCTGTATTCAAGGAATGCTTAGATTACAAAGTTCCAGATGAAATCCCAACAATGACCTATCACGACTGCCTAGAAAACTACGGAACAGATCGTCCAGACCTGCGCTTTGGAATGCCTTTAGTTCGTATTGATGAGATCGCTAGGGACTCTGACTTTACCGTTTTCAAAGAGCAGCTAAATGTTGGAGGCTGCGTTAAAGCTCTTTGCGTAAAAGGTGGAGCTGACATTTCTCGTAAAGAAATCGATCGCTATACTGAATTCGTAGGAAAGTTTGGTCTCCGGGGACTTGGGTGGATGAAAAAACAAGAAGATGGCTTGGGATCAAGCATCGTTAAATTCTTCTCAAAAGACCAACAAAAAGCCCTAGAAGAAAAACTCAACGCTGAAACAGGAGACCTTCTTCTTTTTGCTGCTGCCCATGAATCTCTTGTTAACCAATCACTTGATCATCTACGCCGTCTCATTGCAAAAGACAGAAATCTGATCAACCCTGACAGTTACAAATTTTTATGGGTCACTGATTTTCCTCTTTTCGAGTGGGATGAGGATGAAGAACGACCACAAAGCACCCATCATCCCTTTACCATGCCTCATCCTGATGACATTGAACTCTTAACGACAGATCCCTTAAAGGTTCGATCTAATGCCTATGACATTGTGATTAATGGGTATGAATTGGGTGGTGGCTCCCAAAGAATCCATGACTACAAGGTCCAGGAAAAAGTCTTTGAAGCTTTAAAGCTTGACCCTCAAGAAGTTTCTCAAAAGTTTGGATTCTTTACGAATGCTCTTCAATATGGAACGCCTCCTCACTTGGGAATTGCTCTAGGGTTTGATCGGCTTATTATGCTGCTTTCAAAAACAGAAAATATTCGTGATGTTATTGCTTTCCCTAAAACACAAAAAGCTAGCGATTTAATGATGCAGTGTCCCTCAAGCGTTCATCCTAGGCAACTTGATGAACTCGAAATTAAAGCAAGTCCAAAAGAAATCACTTGGATATAAATCCGCGACCGAATACATTTGAAGTTTTCAAGAGTACTCTAGAGGAGAGTTTGTAATGTTTATTAAAAACAAATTTTTATCTCTTGCTGCATTTGCTCTGACGTTAGCTTTTTCAGCGACCTATGCTAAAACACCAGAAACTAATGAAGTTCAAAATAACGTCCTTGAGGAGTCAAAGGAAGAAAACGGGAAGATTGATCTAGAAAAAGTATCCCAAGCCTTTGGACACCTTATTGGTAAAAACTTAGATTCCCTTGGTTTCGAATTTGATATGAATGAAGTGATCAAAGGAATGGAAGACTCTATTGCTGGTAAAGAGTCTCCGATGAATGAAACAGAATGTGTTCAAGCGATTTCACTTGTGCAAGAAGAAGCCTTTCAAAAACTTGCAAATAAAAATCTTGATGAAGCCAATTCTTTTATGACTAAGAATTCCAAAGAAGAAGGAATCGTTGTCCTTGAAAAGGATAAGCTACAATACAAAATTGAAAAACAAGGTGAAGGAACTGTTGTTGAAAAGCATTTTTCACCGATGATCCGTTATTCAGGAAAATTTCTTGATGGAAAGGTCTTCGGAGCTTCACAAGAAGATGAGCTCATTTCTCTCGATGAAACAATTTCTGGTTTTTCTCAGGGAATTGTTGGGATGAAAGAAGGCGAAAAGCGAACCATTTATATCCACCCAGAGCTTGGATATGGAACAAGTGGTTATCTGCCTCCTAACTCCCTTCTTGTTTTTGAAATTGAAGTTGTAAAAGCAAACGCAACTCCAGAACAAGAAGATTCCTTCACATCGATTTCAAAAGAAGGAACGCGAGAAATTGCAATTCCTGAAGAAGCGCCTGAAGGAACAATCCGTTAATATCTTTTACCACTCTTAACCTCTCAACTTCCTTCGGGGAGTTGAGAGGTTTTTTCAGATAATATCTAATTCAGCCACCAAATTGCCGCATTTAGAGTCAGAGCATAAAGACTCCATATCAGATAAGGGACTAATAACCATCCAGCTAAAGGACGAATTCTGTAAAAAACTATGAAGGTCAATACAAGCAAAACAACAAGCAAGGTTAAATCAATCAGAGCCCACCCCGGTGAATGCATTCCAAAGAAAAGAAAAGACCAAACCCCGTTAACAAAAAGCTGCATAAAAAATAATGTGTAGGCCAGTTTATGTTTACTGGTCTTAGGCTTAGTTAGAAAAACAATCCAGACAGCTACCGCCATCATAAGATATAATAGAGTCCAAGTTGGCCCAAAAACCCAAGCAGGAGGGTTCCAAGGCGCTTTATTCAAACCTTTGTACCAAGGATTGATTGAGCCTACAGTGATTCTTGAAGCTATAAACTGAACGAATGCTACAGGTAAATACCATAGAATTAAAGAAGGAATCGTTGCTTTTTTTTTCATAATCAGCGTCCCATAAATATTTTCATTACAGATAATAAATAATAAACCTTCTTATTGTATATATTTTTATTTGAAGTTTTTGACAGCTTTTACATGCCTTAACAAATTATTCCAGAACGGTTTGAGGTTAATTTAACCGTTCATATATTATGTTTTGCATGAATACAATCATTTTATACCGCCCACAAATCCCTCAAAATGCTGGTAATATCGTGCGGACTTGCCACGCAACAGGATGTAATCTCGTTCTGGTTCGCCCCTTAGGCTTCAAAACGGATGACAAAAGCTTAAAGCGTGCTGGACTCGATTATTGGGAAGGGGTAGATGTTACATTAATTGATGATTTGATGGAGTATCTGGAAAATGAAACACGTCCTTTTTACTTTTTCTCAAGTAAAGCAACAACTATTTATACAGAAACTTCATTTGAAAATGATGTTGTTCTCATTTTTGGTTCTGAACCTGGAGGACTCCCAGATCAATTCGTGAATCGTTGGCCTGAAAGGTTTTTAACCCTTCCGATGCAAGAAGGAAGCCGCTGCTTGAACTTATCCAATTCTGCAGCGATTGCTCTTTACGAAGTTCTAAGACAGAGTCATTTTATCTCCTTGAAAACATAAAAAGGAGAATCGATAAAACAAAACTAAAAATGATTGAGGTTGTAATCGGGACATAGATTCTCATATCTCCCCATTTGAGTGAAAAATCCCCTGGAAGATGACCAATCCAATTCAAGGGGATATTAAGAGTAATTAGCGTTCCAATAATAATTAAGCAAACGCCGACAAGTATAATGAGTCTTCCCATTAGTCTTTAAGCTGAAGTTGCAAAATCTTTAATAGCAGCTGCATCACGAAGCCCTACCAAGCGATTGACCTCTTCTCCATCTTTATAAAGAATCAAAGTAGGAACAGAAGTCACATGATAGGCTTTAGCAGTCACATGACTCTTATCAATATCGAGCTTTCCAAATTGAACTTGACCTGATAAATCTTTAGCAACTTCTTCAAGGACTGGAGCAATTGTCCGGCAAGGACCACACCATTCAGCAAAAAAATCAACAAGAGTCACACCAGACTTGATGACTTCCTCAAAATTACTATCTTCTAATATCGCGATATCTGTCATGATTTCTCCTTAGGTTATCTCACTAGGATATCCGATTCGATGAATTTTTTCCATCGGAGATTTTTCTTAGTAGTCAAGCTTCTATACTGATTGAGTTTCAAAACTTGGTTTTTCTATTTGTCACCATCCCGATTTTTTAACCTCTCTGTATCGTCCCCATCTCTTGGAAAGGAAGCTGCATGGATTGACTTAATCTCGAGTGCTGATTTTGGGAAACTCCAAAGTTTTGAAACTCAATCGGTATAGGAGTTTATTTCTCTTTTTCTAATTTCAAGAGTCGATCTTCAATTTCTTCAAGCTTTCCTTCAAACTTTTCACTTGCATCTTCTAAAGATGAAAACCTTCTTTCATGTTCGCAAGAGATAGAACCGTAGTACGGTTTTGCTTTTTCCTCTTCCCCTTTTATCCCTAAGAGCATTCCTAACGTTACTTCTCCCGCAGTATATTCCTCAATTTTTTGGGCAAGCTCAATCGAAGGCTTTCTTTCTCCTCGGATCAACTGATATAGATAAGAAGTAGAAATCTTCAAATCTGCCGCGAGTTGCTTAACAGAAAGGTTCTTCCTAAACAAATAGTCTTTCATAACTAATTTCTAAGTGTTCATTCAAAATTACATTAAAGATATTAAAAAACCGTTTTTAATGATTGCATAATGATTGCGCACCTTTGCGCAATTAGAAGCAAAAAATCGCCTGCCCCTTTTTAAACGAATAGGATCAAGATCTCCAATGATAGGTTTCATGATATTGTTACATGAAAATTATTTTTTGTCATTAATTGCAATTAGTAAATGTTTTCATAAACAATTAACAACAAAAAGATTATGAAACTGTTGTGAACTTCAATTGAGCGTGATCATGAACCAAACATTAAAAAAGCGGTGAACTTGAAATTCACCTAAGACTATTTAAGGAGGGAGCCCTTGATGCCCCTCTTCGTACCATTTGCGAAGCCCCTTCAAAGCATTTGTCAATTGCTCCGCAACAAGAACCTGAGCTTCTTTTCGATCAATGTCTTTAAAATCATCCCATCGAATAGGACTTCCAAAAACAACAGCTGTTTTTCCCCATAGCTTTGGAAACTTTTGCTTTCGATTCCAAAGATCAAAAGTCCCGTGAATATAGGTTGGAATAATTAAGGATTCGCTCTTGGAAAGAAGAAGTCCAATACCGGGCTTTATTTCAAGAAGGTTATTATCCTTTGAGCGGGTTCCTTCTGGAAACATTAATACCTTACACCCTTCCTTTAAGAGTTGACAAACGTCTTTCATGACTTGAAGATTGGTAGCATTTTTCTTAACAGGATGTGCATTTAGAGCTGAAATCAGTTTTCCAAAAGAGGACTTAAAAAGTGTTTCTCGAGCCAAAAAGTGAATTTCTCCAGGACAAGAAACAGCTACACATGGAGGATCAAAAAACGATACATGGTTTGGAGCAACAAGCCCACTTCCTTTAGGATAATGGTCTAGACCATAAACCTTATGTCTGTAAAAAACCTTAAAAAAGGTTCTCACAAGAAAAATGACTAATGAATATAAAAACGAGGTTTTTTTCATCTTTTTTTCTCAAGATAAATCTGTTTTAATTTATCCGTTACTTCCTCAATCGTAAGATCAGAAGTATCCACAAGAATAGCATCTTCAGCTTGTTTTAAAGGAGCATGTTCTCTTGTAGAATCATAGCTATCCCTTTCTTGAATTTCTTTTAAGATTGTCTCATAGGAAAAAGTCTGGTTGGGAAATTTTTGTACCAGTTCACGATAGCGACGTTTGGCGCGAATTTCAGGACGCGCTGTTAAAAAAAACTTTAGATGTGCATGAGGAAAAACAACTGTTCCTAAATCCCTTCCTTCAAAAACCACATCGATCTCCTTAGAAAAATTGACCTGAAGAGGTTTTAGAGCATCCCGAACCTTTTTAAGTGCAGCCACTTCAGAAACAATGGCTGTGACCTCCTTGCTTCTAATCACTTTAGTCACATCTTCATTCCCAACAAAGTACCGTTTATTGCCTTCAATTAAACGAATGCGAAAAGAAAAGCTTTTGAGGAGTTTGGAAAGTGCTTCATCATTCTCGTAAGAAATCCCTGTTTCTAGGATTTGCCAACTAATGGCACGATAGAGAGCCCCAGTGTCGAAATAGGTAAATCCAATGGCGTCTGCAAGTTTTTGAGCGGTTGTAGATTTTCCGGTTCCTGCTGGTCCATCTATTGTAATGATCATCCTTTTTCAATCCTTCAACAAATATAAAGAAAGAAGTAAATGACTGGTGTTGTAAACAATAATGAATCTAACATATCTAAGATCCCACCAAGTCCAGGAAGGCGGTTACTATCTTTAACATCTGCATCTCTTTTGAGGAGTGATTCTCCTAAATCTCCTACTTGGCCTAAAAATCCGAGAAGAGCACCAAGCCAAAGACTTTGTACCCATGTAAGCTGGAAACTATCGACAAACCGACCGACTAAGTGAAAAAGAAAACTAAAAAGAATCGCAGAAAGAAAGCCGATGATAGCCCCATTAATCGTTTTACCAGGACTAAGTTCTGGAGCCAACTTCCGTTTTCCTATAAGACGCCCTCCAAAATAAGCTCCAACATCAGTAATTTTCGTTACAACAAGCAAATAAAGAAGCCAAATCCTTCCTTCATGCCCCATTTTACAGGGGCTATATAGATAGAGAATTTTTAAAATCAGTCCAATAGGAATTGCTACATAGCAAATAGCAAAAACACTCTTAGCTATGGAATCTATCGACCCAGAAATTTTATCAAAATGGTAGAGAAAAACACAGATCACACCGAAGAAAATTAGCATAAAGGGAAGAAGAGAAAATGTATGGTCAAATGTCGAAACAAAAAAACCTAATACCGTTAAAAAGCCGATAATAATCGAGAGCTCTGTCAAACCCGACTTAGTATTGAGTTTTGATAAACGACAAAACTCCCAGATTCCTAATGCGCCGATTCCTGCAGCGAAAAGAGCGATAACCCATTTAATAATTCCTACATAAGAGAAAATGAGAACACAGGCTAAAATACCAAGAGAAATGATAGAAGTGATTAACCGTTTTGTTAGATCAGGAAAATTCATCTGTTTATCATCCTCCGTACCGTCTATGACGCTTTTGGTAATCAATTACTGCTTCAAGTAAATCTTTTGGAGAAAAATCAGGCCAAAGAACATCTGTCACATAAATTTCACTGTAAGAAATCTGCCAAATAAGAAAGTTACTCACGCGCTGTTCTCCACTAGGACGAATAAAAAGGTCAGGATCTTTCCAGGAAGCTGTATCGAGATATGAAGAGATTGTTTGTTCCGTGACCTCATCCCAGTTAAGCTTTCCTTCCTTTTCCGCTTGAGACATCTTAACAACAGCGCGCCGAATTTCATCACGCCCGCCATAATTCAAAGCCAATACAAGATCAATTTGATCTCCATTTTTTGTTGCCTGCTTTGTTTCAGCAAGAGCCTTTTTTACAGGATCTGGAAGACGGTTCGTATCCCCGATCGTATTAAGTCTAACACCTTCTTTGACTAACACTTCTTTTTTATTCTTTAGATAAGCTTCAAGAAGTTGCATCAGCATTTCAACTTCATGTTTTGGACGGTTCCAATTTTCTGTAGAAAACGAATACACAGTAAGCGTCTTGACTCCTAATTCTACAGCAGCGCGGACAATAATATCGAGCTGTTCCGCACCTTGCCAATGTCCCATTTCAGGCGGCAACCCTTTAGCTTTAGCCCAACGCCGATTTCCATCCATAATAATAACAATATGGTTTGGGACATGCTTTGGATCAACTAAAGCAAACTCTTCTTCAGTATAGATCGGTTTTTCAAGTGTTTCTGTTGATGGACTGTTCATCAAAATCTTAAAGTTCTTTCTCTTTCAGGTCCAAATGAGGTTAGCTTTATTGGGCATTCCAAAAGATTTTCAATTCGACTCAGCAAGATTCTAACATTTTTTGGGAATTCTTCTACCTTTTTTATCTCTTTTATTGATTCCTTCCATCCAACTAAGGTTTCGTAAACTGGTTCAACTCTCTTCCAGTCCCCATGAAAAGTGGGCAGATGTTCAAAGTTTTTATAGCCCACACAAATTTTAATAAAATCGAGAGAATCTAAAATATCTAACTTTGTAACTGCTAAACACGAAGCCCCATTCAATCGAATGGCTTCTTTAAGAAGCGGAATATCAAGCCAACCTATTCTCCGTTTTCGCCCAGTCGTTGTCCCAAACTCACGGGCTAGCTTATGATTGGTAAACCTTTCCATTTCTTGTTTCGAAAACTCTGTTGGGAACGGCCCATTCCCAACGCGTGTAGAATAGGCTTTCATGACACCTATAGTCTTCTGAATGTCATGGGGTCCTAGTCCAGAACCCATTGCTAAACCACTACTAGTAGTCGAAGAGGAAGTGACAAAGGGATAGGTGCCAAAACGATTATCAAGCATCGCTCCTTGAGCTCCTTCAAAAAGAATTTTTTTTCCTGCTCGAATGGCTTGACTTAGCTCATTTTCAAAAGGAACGATATACTCTTTGAGCTGTTGAGCATATTCAGAGTACTCTTCTAAAAGAACATCATAATCAAAACTTGAAGTATCATAAAGAGAAAGTAAGCGATTTTTTTCCGTTAAAAGGTGCGATAATTTTTTTTGAAAAACTTCTGGGACGATCCACTCACCAAGACGAATCCCCCGCCTTGCAACACTATCTTCATAGCACGGACCAATTCCACGCCCTGTTGTTCCAATCGGTGTTTCGGACTCTTCGTAGATGTGGTCTAATTTTTGATGATAAGGAAGGATTAAATGAGCATAAGGGGAAATAAATAGCCGTCTTTTTAGATCAACACCTGCTCTTTTAAGTTGCTCAATTTCAACCAATAAAGATTTTGGATCAACAACAGTTCCTCCTCCAATATAACATTTAACTCCAGGATGCAAAATTCCAGATGGAATCAAATGAAAATGATACTCCTTTCCTTTAGCAACAATCGTATGCCCTGCATTATGTCCTCCCTGAGACCTAACAACCCCATCTACTACTTCCCCAATTAAATCAACAATTTTTCCCTTTCCTTCGTCTCCCCATTGAAGTCCAACAACAGCAACTGTACTCATACTATAATCTCGAACAATGCAAAACTTATTTCTAACACGAATCTATTCGGATAATCAATTTTATTATCATTTCTCTTTAGGGCTTTTATCTCCGATCAAATCGATGATTTCACTAGACATAATCCTCTCTGGCGAGTATGATATTTTTTTTAAATAAAGGATTAGACACCCCATGGAAAAACAGAAAAGATGGCAATTTGTTCTCATTGCAGTTGTAGTAATACTCACACTCTATAATATCCTCCCAACTGTTCTCTTCTATTCAAAGCCCCTTAATGAACCGATCACTGAAAGCCGTGCGACAACAGTTGCTCAAGGAGCAATCAATCGCGTCAATGCCTTAGAAGATGAATCTTTAAGCTGGCTAAAGTCCTACAATAAACTTCTTGGAACAAAGCCATCATCAATCACACTTGATGCTGACAATCCTGAAATTATCCATGTAAGATATGAGAATGAAAAAGACGCAGAACGAATGAAAAGCCACCTTCCTCGTGCTGGTTCTTTGATTCCATTTGTCCCAGCACAACTCTCTCTCATTCCTAGTGAAAAAGGGCTAGATTCAACACTCGTTACAATTCAAAGAAAAATTCCTATCCACTTTGACGGCTCTAAAATCAATGAATATTTCACTTTCACCGAAAAAAGGGATAGCGAAGGAAAGATCACTCCTCTTTACCATCAAATTGTCGATGATCGCCTTGTTCAACTTGGTCTTGCAGTTGGAGGAATCAGCGAAAATGCTCAATACCTTGAAACAGCCATTCATCATCAAGGAAATCCTCGTGCCGGTGAATTTCTCCAAATTTTAGCTCAAAACATTTTAACCTATGCCAAAGTTTTTGGTGAAAATTCCGCGATTGCTAAACGCTATTATTCGACCGTTACACAAGGCCAGATGGAAAACAAGCGTGCAGCCGTAGAACAACTTATTGGAAGTCTGGAACGTTACAGGGATCAAATTAAACTCCAAAGAATCGCCCTTCAAGACGCTGAAAGTGCAAAACGGGAAAAAGGGGGCTTTTTAGAAGCAAATGAACAACAACAACTCGACTATTTTAAGACCCGTGAAGAACGCTTAAGCACAGCTATCGGAATTGTTAGAAGGCAAAGTGCCGCTTTTAGTAGCAGTGCTAATCCCTGGACCTATACACAATTAAAACAAGACCTTTCTCTAGCCAGCAAAAATAATCAACCCGTAGAAACGCTCCTTGTGGGTGGCCGAAGCCCCTTGGTTAAAGCCCTTAACATCGACTGGAATAACGAGCAAATTTCTTTAGAGCTGCATGAAGATATTCTCAGTTATAAGAAAGAAATTGAACGATCTAAATCTTACTTAAATGACCAGCTCGACCAGCTGATCTATAATGAAGTTGCAAGAATCGCCAGGGAGACAGGCGAAAAGCTGACTCCTTATCAAAATACGTTTGCGATTGAACTTAACCATTTAACAAATAGTCAAAGCCTACTTGTAATGGATCTAGGAGCTGTAGCTAAAACTCAAGCAGAAGAGCTTTTTCATTTAATTAGAACCCAGTGGAATCCTTCTCACGCCGATCTAAAGAGGAGTTCTTTCCCAATCTACGATTATCAAACCTACGTAAAACTTCCGCCTCATCAGCAAAAGATTGGCCTTGTTGTTTATGCACCTGCTGAATTCGAAACTGAGCCTCCAGCAGGATTTAGAAACAACTCTGTCTACATTATAGCTAAGGGAATGCAAGAAATTTTAGGTAAGCTTGAAGAAAATCCTGATTCGCCGCAAGCAAAAGCCTTTATCCAAGATTTTTCGGAACTGCGCATTTTACTCCAAAATAATGGATTCAGTGGGTACCCTGGAACGACTTATCCTTTAAGTGGAAGCTTCGCAAAAGATTTCATCTTTGAAGCTGAAGACTTCTATCACAACATCATTAGCGCTACTCGTGAAGATTTTACTGTTTACGGAACACGCAAATTTGCAACACTTGAATTCACTAACGTTGAACAACGCATTTTAGCTTTAAACCGCATCGAAACAAAAATGCACGAAGATTTATTAAAGTGGCGCGATGAATATCAAGCAGCTCAAGTAAAAGAAGAACTTCATGCAAAATATGATATTCCAGCACCAACAAAAAACCCCTTATGGAGCAACTTAGCCTTAAGTGCTCGCAAGTACTTCCGTGGTGACGAAAGAAAAATCCTGCACTGGGGACTTGATCTTTCTGGAGGTAAAACTGTTCAGATTCAACTCCGAGACTCGAATAATAAAGTCGTTACGAATGATGCTGATATTAAACAAGGAATCGATGAGCTCTATAATCGTGTGAATAAAATGGGAGTTTCTGAAGTTTCGATTCGACAAGAGGGATCCAATATTACGTTAGATTTCCCAAGTGCTCAAGGCCTTTCTGCTGCAGATCTGGTCAAAGCATCATCGATGTATTTTCACATTGTGAATGAAAAGTTCTCAACATATAACACAGAACTTGCGCCTGTTATTCATCAGTTCTTACAAGATATTTGGAATGAAGCCGTTGTCACAAACCGAAAAGATATCGACAGTATTAACCAAATCGCATGGAAGCATCTTTACGGCGATACGTTAGATACTGAAATGGCACAGCCTGTTAGTGAAGCAGCAAAAACCCTCTATAATCAGGGTCTTCGCCTTACAAATCCTAATGACACGGTAACCAACAGCACTTTTAATGACTCTGTTTCGAAGCTTGCAATCTTCCGTGGTGATAATTACGCCGATTGGCAAGGGCAAACCCATCCCCTATTGGTTGTGATGAAAAATTATGCTTTAGAAGGTGCTAATCTAACGGATGTCCATGCTTCTTATGATCCAACAAGAGGAAACTTCTTAGCCTTTAACGTAAAAGGATCACAAACACTCTCTGATGGACAAAAGATCAATCCAAGAAATGATCTTTATAACTGGACTGCTCCCTTTTCTAAAGAGAAGATTCAAGGAACACCGCTTGATAAATTCTCCCGTGGAGAAGGTTGGAGAATGGCTGTTATTTTAAACGGTTCTATTGTCAATACAGCAACCGTTTCATCTCCTTTAAAAGATAATGTCTCTATTTCTGGTAGTTTCACACAAAGAGAAGCAAATCGACTGGAAGCTGACCTAAAAGCAGGTTCTTTAAGTTTTGCTCCTCATATTTTATCTGAGAAAAATGTTAGTCCAGAACTAGGCCTTAAAGATCGAACAATGGGGATCTTAGCGACAATTATCGCTTTGGTTTTAGTGATTTTCATCATGGTTGGATATTACCGGTTTGCAGGTGTGATTGCCTCAATCGCTGTTCTCGTAAATTTACTGATTATTTGGGCAACACTGGTCAATATCTCTGCAACAGTCACTCTTGCAGGAATTGCAGGAATTATCTTAACCGTTGGTATGGCAGTGGACGCTAATGTCCTTGTTTTTGAAAGGATTCGAGAAGAATTTGCGGTATCCGGAAGAATTGCATCTGCTGTCCATGCAGGATACAGAAAAGCTTTCTCAGCAATTATTGATTCAAACATTACAACGATTATTGCAGCGCTTATCCTGCTTCAATTCGACTCAGGCCCTATTAAAGGCTTTGCTGTTACATTGATTATCGGGATTGTCTCTTCAATGTTTACAGCTCTTTTCATGACCCGTTATTTCTTTGCGGGTTGGGTTCAAAACCCCAAGAATAAAGCCCTTAAAATGGCAAATCTTATCAAGAAGACGCGCTTTAATTTCCTCAAGTTTGGAAAGGTAAGTCTATATAGTTCGATTGCCATTATTCTTGTTGGCGGGTACCTCTTAGTTTCTGAAAAAAGCTCCATGCTAGGCATGGATTTCACGGGTGGGTATTCTGTTGCTCTAGAAGTGGAAGCAAAAGCTGACGAGGATTATCAGAAAAAAGTTGAAGAAGCTTTAATTGCAGCAGGTGCGACCACGCAAGATGTTCAAGTGCGTGCCCTATCACCTTCTAACAATATAAAAATCCTTCTTGGAAGAAGTCTCGATCAAATGGGACGTCCTTTTGAAAATATGCCGCTAGAGACAGATAACAAAGATGTCTCATTCCAATATCAAAATAACCCTAGACTTGTATGGGTTGTTAACGCTCTTGAAAGTGGTGGGTTAGAATTAACACCTCAATCCTTAAAGACGTTAGATACACATTGGACAAGTATCAGTGGCCAAATGTCAAATGCGATGCGTAATAATGCTGTGATCGGTCTTGCCGTTGCACTACTATGCATCCTCATTTACATTACATTCCGCTTTGAGTTCAAGTATGCGATCAGTGCTACACTTGGACTTGCTATTGACGTTGGAATCACTGTTGCCTTTATGAGTATTCTTCATGCGATTAAAGTACCCATTCAGATCGATCTCAATACAATTGCCGCAATCATGACCATCATTGGATACTCTTTGAATGATACGATTATCATCTTTGATCGGATCCGTGAAGACCTAAAACACATGCGAAAACATTCATTTAAAGATGTGGTCAATCATGCTCTTAACGTAACCCTTAGCCGAACAGTCATGACTTCTGGAACAACGTTAGTTGTTCTTCTTGCCCTTCTCTTTTTAGGAGGAAGCGCGATTTTCGGCCTCTCATTAGTCATGGTTATTGGCGTGATCTTTGGGACCTTCTCTTCACTTTATGTGGCAGCTCCCCTTCTTCTATTCTTCCATAGAAAGGAAAAAGCAAAAGCTGAAAAAGTGGCGCTGCACGAAAATTAACGTAGCATTGCTTCGTTAATCGTGATAAAGTTTATTTAATTAAATGAAGAGAATTTTCACTTGAAAGAGGTTGAAGAAGAAAAGCAGAACCTACTATGGGTTTATCCAAATCGAAAGGAAGATTGGCAAAAATCCATTGTCAATGAGTTCAATATTCATCCTGTTACCGCTCAAGTCCTCGTTTCGCGGGGATTTTCTTCTTTTGAAGAAATCTATAATTTCCTCTATGCGAAACTTCCTAATCTTCATTCCCCTGACTTGATGGCAGAAATGAAAAATGCTGTAGACCGAATCATTCATGCTCTTCAGAAAAATGAAACGATTCTTATTTATGGGGATAATGACGTTGATGGAATCACTGGAACTACGCTTCTCGTTGAATTCATTCGTCTGATCGGAGGAAATGCCTATTACTACGTTCCTCATCGCACCTCAACAACCCCTTCTGTTATTACAGATGCGCTAGAATATGCCATAGAAAAGGAGTGCTCGCTTTTAATTACTGTTGACTGTGGAATCACAGCTGCAAAAGAGATCGAAGAGGTCATTAAAAGGAAAATTGATGTTATCATTTCTGATCACCACGAGCCCACTGATAAAATCCCTCATTGTATTGCAACCTTGAATCCAAAGCTGATCAATAGCACTTATCCCAATCGAGATCTTACGGGAGTTGGTGTCGCATTTAAACTCGCTCACGCCCTGACTAATGAATTAGTTTCTACAGGAAAAATTCGCTCAACAGATATTGACCTCAAACGGTTTTTAGATTTAGTTGCTTTAGGAACCATCGCGGATATGGGAATCTTACGTGGCGAAAATCGTGTCCTTGTGCGTTATGGACTCAGACAGTTTGCTATGACAAAACGGGTTGGTCTCTTGAAGTTAATGGATATCTGCGAAGTGAAGCCTCAAGAAGTCAATACTACAGATATCGCTTCAAAGATTGCCCCACGGCTTAATAGTCTTGGTAGAATTGCTGACCCTCAAAAAGGGGTTGAGCTCATGTTAATGCATGATTCTGTCAGTGCGACTCACCTTGCTAAAGAACTTGATGACAATAATAGTAAGAGGCAGCAAATTGAGAGACGTGATTCTGAAGATGTAGAAACTTACATTCAAGCGCACCCTCAAATTTTACAACAAAAAGCCATTGTTCTTCATTCCGATAAGTGGCATCCAGGAATTATTCCGATTATTTCTGCTCGCCTTTCAAAACAGTACAATCGCCCCACTTTGATTATTGCTGTTGAAGGTGGCATTGGAAAAGGCTCCATTCGAACGATTCCTGAGTTCCCCATCCTTTCTGGGCTCCATAAGCAAGCAGAACTCCTCATTAACTTTGGAGGACATGACTATGCAGCAGGGTTGATGATTAAAGAAGAAAATATTCTTCAATTTAAAAAACGGTTTATTGAGCAAGCAAACCAAATCTTGAAAAATGAAGATATCATTCCCAAGCTCCAACTCGATGCAAGAGTAGAATTTGAAGATTTAACTTTTGAGTTTTTAGATTCCATGCAACTTCTTGAACCCTATGGAACGGGAAATTCCCCTCCCATTCTTTATACAGATGTCATTCAAACATGGCCTCCAAAAGTTGTAGGAAAAACGCATTTGAAACTCTATCTCGAACAAAAAGAACGTATGTTAGAAGGGATAGGTTTTGGCCTGAGTGAGCACCGAAGCAAACTCGCAAAGAAAAACCTCGACCTACAAATTGCTTTTACCCCTCATGTTAATGTTTTCCTAAACAAATCCAGTATTCAACTCCTTGTCAAAGACTTCAAAATCAAATCAAATTGAAAAAATTGTTTTTGGGGGAAGTGGTCTTACTCGTATTGACGGGTGCGTTACTTTCGTCCCATTTACCGCTCCCGGTGATGAAGCTATCCTTGAAATCACACACAAGAAAAAACATTACCAAACAGGGAAAATCGATACTCTCATAAAAAACGGTCCTGCGAGAATCACACACAAGTGTCCCCATTATGAATCATGTGGTGGCTGCCATCTACAGCATCTCTCTTACAAAGGACAATTGGAAGCGAAACAGAGCTTCATCCAAGAAGCGCTCCTTATCGATGAAGTTCCGATAACTCCTTCACCCCAAGAGTGGAATTACCGCTCTCATATCCGCTTGAATTTAGTAAAAAAGGGAGAAGGATTTAAAATGGGATATATCGGCTTTGATAACCGTTCTTTAATTGAACCAACAGTCTGCCCCCTTTTTTCAGAGGACCCTTCTTTTTTTACTTTGGTAAAAGAGACTCTTCTTACCCTTCCCAATCAGGGAATCAAATCAGCTTCCTTTAGGATCTTTAAGGTAGAGGGTAAAATCTACCTCGCTTTTTCGACCTTTCCCAAACTTCCTAAAACCCTCATCAAATTTCCATTCAGTGAGGGAACCGCTTATAAATCCCCAGGGAAACAAAAACTTCTAGGAAGGTTCCCTTTTGCACCCTACGGCTTTATGCAAAGCAATGCCCCTGTCACACAAAAAATCCATGAAACTCTTATCGAATGGGTGGGATCCCAGCCTAAAAAAATTCTCGATCTGTACTGTGGTGCTGGGGTTACTTCCATTCTACTTGCTCAAAAGGGACATGAAGTCGTGGGTGTAGAAGCAAACCGTTCCCTTGTTCCTTCCTCAAACAAGGTGAAATTCATTTGCTCAAATGTTGAAACTGTGCTGCCAAAACTTCTAAAAAACTTTACCCCAGATATCATTCTTTTGAACCCTCCTCGCACGGGCCTTTCAAAAGAAATTCCTTCTCTTTTAAACGCTAAGCAACTTCTTTATCTATCTTGCATGCCTTCTACTCTTGCCCGAGATATTCAAAGACTCAACGCGCGCTACTCTTTAGATAACATTCATGCTTTTGATATGTTTCCTCAAACAACCCATGTTGAAACATTGGTTAAACTAATAAAAGAATAGGAGTGTAATGAAGTGTAATATTGTTACCTCTGAGCTCACAGAGGGATTTTTAATCTTTCTCCGTGTTCTGTGTGGTAAAAAGTTATTTTCTCGATAAGCATTGCACTTTAAGAGTTTTCCTTTTCTTAGGATAAAAAAAATCTCAAACTGAGGTCAGCTTGAGATTTTTTTCTTTGGAGTGGTGGAGGCTATTGCTAGCGTATCCGAATCCAAAAAGAAGGTTCACCTCTCATTCTTTTTTGGAATCGCTTTGTATGCGATCAATTACATCGCTTCAGTTTCAGAGCTTCTGCTCAGGTATTTTTCCTGATACTCTTTCACATCATCAATGTGGATGACCCATGCAGCACCCTTACGAATGGCTTTTAAGACGCCAATACGCGTTGCATAATAGATTTTCTGCGCAGGAACGCCGAGCATCTTAGCAACTTGATTGACAGAGTAAAAACCCTTATCGTTATTAAAGAGCAGCTCGCCATCAAAAGTAGACTTTGTTCTTGAATACTTATTGCGACGATATTCTTCTAAGTCATCTAAATCAATTGTCCAACGAGTAGAGTCCTTACGTGCTTTTAGCTTGTTTTGCTTAATCGCAACATAAATGGCTTGCCTCGTTACACCATTGATACGGGCTGCTTCTGTAATTGAAACAACCTTTCTTGGAGAATCTAGATCTTGCTCTAGAGCTCCATTGTTATTTTCCATATCCATGTGTATCCTCCTCAATCCAAAATAACAGCTAAGATCAAGAATCGGAGACGAAGTAATTCCATAATTCGTCAAAAATTCCCGATTATTAACACTTTGTTAATATTTCTTAGTCTTAGGTATACTATTATTGCAAAAAATTGAGTTGAAATCAATCTATTTCTCTTTACTTTTTCACAAAATTTTGATTTAGATAGGATTAAAGCAAAAATTATATTTGCCCTATATAGGAAATTTTTGATTAAGCGTTGGACTTAAACCCTTGATTTGCTGTAAGATAAAGACAGAAAAATCTCCCGCTGAAAGGAACTGATTGAATGACTATTAAACGACTGATATTTAGTATCTTATTTATTTCATTTTTAACCTTAGCAGAGGCCAAACCACCAGAACTGACGCCTCACACGACCCATAAGAAAGCTGAGGAAATTTTTAAAAATCACGTCTCTCACAAAGAGCTTAACCAAGAAATCGCCTCCCGAGCCCTCAAAAACTACTTAGAAGAGCTCGATCCAACAAAGACCTATTTTATAGCCTCTGAGGTCGCTTCTTGGGAAAGTCCCCAGGGTGAGCTTCTAGATAGCCTTATTAGCGCTTTTAAGAAGGAAAATTTTGAATCCTATGAGGAAATCTACCAGATCATGATCGAAGCAATCAAAAGGCGGAATAGCCTTGAGATGAAGATTGCCAAGCTCCCTCTTCCTGAAAACGCAAAAACCTCTGATTTTAAGGATATTACGTGGGCAGAGAACGAAAAGGAACTAGAAACCCGTCTTCTTACCTTGAGAGCCCTTCAGCTTGAAACAGCCGATCAACTTGAAATCGACTCAAAAGAACAATTTATGCAGCGCCTGACCAAAAGGCGGACAAGTCGTGAGGATGAAGTTCTTCAAGGGGGCAAGAAAAAACTCCAAAAACAACAAATGTTGGCTTACTTTTTGAAGAGTCTCAGCGGTGCGCTAGACTCTCATACCGTTTATTTCACCCCTCAGGAAGCCAACCAATTTATGGTTCAAGTGCAGCAACGTCTCTTTGGTATCGGAGCACAACTGAGAGATGATCTGACAGGTTTTACCCTTGTGCGTCTTCTTGAAGGAGGCCCAGCTTTAAGAGATGGTCAATTAAAGGCAGGGGATAAGATTATTGCTGTAAATCATGAACCTGTGGCTGGAATGGACATCATCGAAGCCGTTGACCTGATTCGTGGCCCAAAAGGGACAGCTGTAGGATTAACAATTCTTCGTGAATCAGGCGAAGGAAAAGAAAAGAAGACTGAAAAGTTCGATACGGAAGTCATTCGAGACGAGATTGTTTTAAAAGAAACCCGCTTTGAAGTAGAAAAAGTCCCCTTTGGTACTGGGGTGATTGCTCACCTCCGTCTCTTCTCCTTTTATCAAGATCCCAACGATTCCTCTGCCTCGGATCTTAAAAATGCCATTGAAGAGTTCAAAAAAAATGAAAACCTTCTAGGAGTTGTTTTAGACCTTCGTGGGAATGCTGGAGGTCTTCTTCCGCAAGCAGTTGCTGTCACAGGCCTTTTTATCAAAAAAGGGGTTGTTGTTTCTGTGAAAGATAGTGAAGGAAATATTCAACATCTTCGTAACTTTGATGGAACGTTGACTTGGGGTGGCCCTCTGATTGTCTTAACCAATAAGGGTAGCGCTTCTGCTGCAGAAATTGTGGCACAAACATTGAAAGATTATGGACGTGCTTTACTCGTTGGTGACCCCTATACATGGGGAAAAGGATCTTACCAACTCTTCACACTTGAAGGGGGGAATGTCAATAAAATCAACCCTCAAGGAGAATATAAAGTCACAAGAGGTCTTTACTACACTGTTTCAGGAAAAAGTCCTCAACTTACAGGAACAAAAGTTGACATTGAGATTCCAGGAGGCCTAACAGAGCTAGAAATTGGAGAGTCCTTTGCAAAATTCCCTCTTGAAAATGATGAAATTGCCCCAAATTACATCGACAACTTGGCCGATATCCATCCCTTTCATCGAGGTAAAATGATGCGTATGTATAAAAAAGATCAGCAACAAAAGCTCGATCTTTACGGATCTCATATTGAAACTTTAAAGAAAAATTCGACCTGTCGCATTGATCAAAACCGCAATTATCAAAACTTTTTGAAAGAAGTAAAAAAAGAAGAATTTGATGCTGAGAGCATGGAAAAGTACGGACAAAATGATCTTCAATTAGAAGAATCATTAAATGTTATGAAAGATTTAATCTTAATGGAACGCTTTCAAAAAGAACCTCTACCAGCTGCTGCTGGCGGATAATTTGAAAAAAGGGTAGAATAGGTCTTTTTCATAAAACCGAATTAGACTAGGCAGTGTTTGGAAACTATTTTCAATGCAGATTGTACTCAGATTTTCAGATCAGTTTGTTTTATCAAAATTGAGAACATTGTCTGTAAGACAAGGCGAAATTTTTAGAAAGCAAAGGGACTGAAAAGATGGGTCAAGAAGCATCGAAAATAAATTCCAAACACTGCCAAAAGGAAGTACGTACACGCATCGCCCCTTCACCAACTGGTGATCCCCATGTAGGAACCCCTTACATGGCTCTTTTCAATTTGATTTTTGCAAGACATCATGGAGGAAAATTCCTCCTTCGGATTGAAGATACCGATCGCACACGCTCGCGTCCAGAATATGAAGAGAGTATTTTCAAGTCCCTTCAGTGGTTGGGCATTCATTGGGATGAAGGTCCTGATATCGGTGGTCCTTACGGCCCTTATCGCCAATCAGAGCGGACAGAGATTTATCGAGAATACTGCCAGAAACTTCTTGATGCTGGACACGCCTATAAGTGCTTCGCAACTCCTCAAGAACTCAAAGAAATGCGTGAGCTCAGTGCCAAAATGGGGCAGCGTATGGGGTATGATCGCCGCTATCGTAACTTGAGCCCTGCTGAAATCGAACAACGGGAGAAATCAGGACAACCCTATGTGATTCGATTAAAAGTACCTCTCACTGGGGAATGTACTTATGAAGATATGACAAAAGGAAGGATCACGTGTCCTTGGAGTGATGTCGATGATCAAATTCTCCTTAAGTCAGATGGATTTCCTACGTATCATTTAGCCAATGTTGTCGATGACTATTTAATGAAAATCACCCATATTATTCGAGGGGATGAGTGGATGGCATCGACTCCAAAACATGTTCTCCTTTATGACCTCTTTGGATGGGAAAGGCCACAAATTATGCATATGCCCCTCCTTCTGGGAGCTGATGGAAAAAAACTTTCTAAACGAAAAAATCCCACTTCGGTCTTTTACTATAAAGAAAGTGGCTATCTTCCCGATGCTTTTGTCAATTTCTTGACTCTCATGGGATACAGTATGCCGGAAGATAAAGAAATCTATTCTTTAGAAGAAATCATCAAAGATTTTTCTGTCGACCGTGTTGGAGTCTCTGGGGCATTTTTTGATATCAAAAAACTCGACTGGTTGAATCAACAATATCTTATCAATAATATCCCTGAACAAGAGCTCTGGGCAAAGATCAAAGCATGGGGATTTAATGATGAAAGGATGGCAAAAATTGCTCCTCTGATTCACACCCGGATTAAGACATTTTCTGAGTTCATGGAGCTTTGTCAGTTCCTCTTTATTAATCACATTCCCCTGACAGACGAACTTTTAGCTCCTAAAGGGACGCCGAAAGAAACAGCTGCTGAGATTTTGCAATGTATGATCTGGGATATGGAAGAAAATGAAGATTGGGGACGAGAAGGTTTTCAAAAAGCCTCTCGGAATGTCGCAACACTCTTCGAAGTGAACCATAAAAAGGTGATCATGCCGATCCTTTTTGCTGTGATCACTGGGAAACATCAAGGCCCCCCCTTATTTGACTCTGTTTCTATCCTTGGAAAAGATCTCACACGCGCAAGAATCCTAAAAGGGATGGAGTTTTTAGGTGGTATTTCTAATAAGAAAATGTCCGCTCTTAAAAAGAAGTGGGATCAACGAGCTCCTGCTGCGGAGGGGTAACCTCTTCATCAAGAGTATCGGAAACGATATAGTGAGGGTTGTAACCTGTTGAGGCACACCCCGAAATAAGAAAAAATAATGCCAACGTGAGGATCCATTTCATAATCTCTATTTACGAAACTAAGGCGTGATTGTCAATGACTGAATACAATAAAGAAAACCCCTTCCCTACCAAGATCATTAAGCGTTATGTTCTTAATAAAGAAGGTTCGACAAAAAAAACCTATCATATCACCTTAGACTTAACAGGCTCGAATATCACCTATCGCGCAGGTGATGCCCTCGCAATCTTTCCTGAAAATCTTCCTGAAGAAGTCTACTCCCTTCTTGAAGCCTTGAATAAAAGTGGAAATGAGGAGGTGACCGATCCTCGCTCAGGAAATACCCTCCCCTTAGAACATTTCCTTCGCACAAAAGTCAATTTCAATCGGATCCCCGTGCCTTTATTGAAACAGACAGGAGATGCAAAACTTCTTGAAGAAGACAACAAAGAAGGGCGCGCACAATTTATTGCAAAACACGACCTAGTTGAATTCTTTCAGCTTTATCCTACAAACCTACCTCTCCAAGAATTGATTTCCTATTTTCCCCCTCTTCTTCCGCGGTTTTATTCGATTGCTTCTTCACCTCATGTTAATCCTAATTCCGTCGACCTCTTAGTAGCGACTTTTTCCTATCAACAGGGAACAAAAGAAAAGCAGGGGCTAGGCCCTCACTACCTTTGCCACCATGCAGCAATGCATACAACCCCTATTCATGCCTACCTTCATCCGACCCCTCACTTTCTCCTTCCACAAGATCCAACCATTCCTATTATCATGATCGGCCCCGGAACAGGTGTCGCTCCCTACCGCGCATTTCTACAAGAACGAGAAGCACAAAAAGCTTCCGGAAAAAATTGGCTTTTCTTTGGAGAGCGGAATCAAGCAACTGATTATTATTATGAATCCTACTTCGAATCTTTGAAAAAGAAAGACTTTTTATCCCTTGACCTTGCCTTTTCAAGAGATCAATCAGAAAAGTGTTACGTTCAACACCGCCTACTCGAAAAAGGAGATGAAATTTGGTCGCTTCTATCTTCTGGTGCCCATCTCTATGTCTGTGGAGATGCTCGCCATATGGCGAAAGATGTCACTTCTGCGCTGCATTCCATTGTTGAAACCCATGGCTCACAAGATGGAAAAAGTTATCTAAAATCGCTTCGTAAAGAAAAACGACTTTTATTGGATGTTTATTAGAATCCTTGCTTTTCTCTCTATTTCTTTAGTGTTATTTGGCTCTTATACTTCTGAGTTCTATGACTGTTTTGAGCAGAAAAAAGCTAAAGAGTGGCACTCTCTTGTCGAGATTGGAGAAAAAGCCCTTCAAGAACAGTCTGACCCAAAAATTCATGCAAGACTTGCGAGCCTTTACTTCTACCTTGGAAAGTATGAAGCAATGAAAACACATATCGATGCCTGCATGATCGAATCTCTAGATGCCGCTTCTGAAGAACTCGTGGTTCGCAGTCTCTACCTCCTTTCTGCTTACCATAGAATCAATCAGCATTACACTTCAGCACAACAAGTAATCCAAAAAGCATTAACCAAAGCTCGTGCTCTCAATCAACCCTGTCTTCTTGCCAAAGTTCTTTTCAATGCAGGAGCTGCTGAAGCTGATCATCCTCAGGGAGATATTGACCTTGCTCAAAAATATTACGAGGAAGCACTCACCTATTTTTCTCCTGACTCTGATGATGCTCATCGCCTTTTGATCCGACTAGGGCGGATCTATTTTCTGAAAAAAGAATTCTATAAATTGAATCCCTTACTCTCCAATCTCTCACAAGCCAACCTTGCCCCACGAACACGTGTGCATTTTTACTCCCTTTCTGCTCAAGTCGCCCTAGCAAATGATGCTATAGAAGAAGGGGAGAAATGGATCGAAAAGGGGCTTCAGCTAGCAAAAAAGATGGAAATGAGAAAAGACTATGAACGTCTAGAGCTATTAAAAGAAAAGCATCCTCTCAGCAAATCGTTCTCCTAAAAATATCCCTTTATAAATATTAAGTGGCCGACTATACTTTAAGCCCCCTAACCCCCTTCAAAGGAGAAATTGTTATGGAAAGGCTTCCCTTAACTTTAACAAATATTCAACCCCATGTTTCATCCGTAGCTTATGATGCACTAAGCAAAGTTTGTGATGATTCAGTAATTGGTGAGCTCTCTAGCCCTGGAGGAATTCCTGCAGTCGTTCAAGGATCCCCTTCCCGTGTCCAAATGGATTGGCATACAGATGAAAGTGACCAAATCAATGGAATTTTCCTTTGTGTTTATAATGATTCCCTTATCCAAGCTTGGAAAATCTTAAAGGACTCCAGCGACTCAGATTTCTTTGAAATCACAATCTTGACAAAACCTAGAATGTATACTGGCACCTCAACTCCCATGCTACATGTCACTTTAGCCAATCAAACCTTTGAGCGCTGCGCAGGAACTCGCCATGAAGAGGATGTTCAATTTAATTTTGCTGCTGAGCACTTGCAGAATCCCGAGCAGATCCAGGATTTTTTTAAGCACAATCAAGCAATGCTTCCAGAGACTCTCCGTCGGTCATTATTTCCTTCAAAGGTAGAACATAAGCACCGTGAGCCTCCTCCTAAAAAACCCTCTTCTCCTTCCTCTAGCAACAATAATAATTACCTCTATTTTGCAGGAGGAATTTTTCTCTTTTTAAGCATCGCTTATCTAGCCAAAAGAGCCTTTGCTAAAAAATAAACTGTCTAAAGATTTCCTTTTCAAAAAAAGCTTACCATTTAATTTTTTTTCTTTTTTCGGTAAGCTTTTTGTTACTTAAAAGTTAAAGGAAATAAAAAATGGTCATTAAGTTTAGCAAGCTTTCAACTCCTATCAATAGCTTGATCAAGCTAGTTTCGGCAAACAATTCTCCTTTGGATGAAAAATTCAGTAAAGACGCTTATAGAGAAGCTTCCCCAAAAGATAAGCTTGCTCTTATAGAGGAACTTGAAGAGCTCGAAACAACCAAGAGAGATATTTCAGATACTTGGGAAACCCGCCTTTTTACCATCGCCTGTATTCAAGGCGCTGTAATGATTGGAATTGTTGTTGTGAGTTATACCGACCAAGATCTTTCTCGAGCTTTAAAAGGAAAAAAAGTGATCGCGATTGGCTCGTGTATGAAGGTTTCTATCGGGCTACTTCCTTTCATTGAAATCTCACGTCTCAGCACGAGATTTGTTTCAACCTACCACAAAAAACAACTCTCTGATGTTCAGTCGAGACTGAGAGCTTATACACGTATTGATCAAAAAGCACTGTTAGAAGAAGCTTCCCAAAAAGCCTAGTCTGTTTTCTCAGCAGTTGTGAGAATACAAAAGCACATCAGTCCTTCCCCTTTTCCAAAGGCTGTCAAGCCATCTCCAGAGGTGAAGGTAATGCCTACTTGGTCGACCGATAAATTAAGAGCTTTTGCCACACTTTGACGGACGTCATCGGCCCGTTTTTGAAACTTGGGTCTTTTTCCTTCAATAGTCAAAGCCACATGTTCGATTTTTTGAGGGCCTAATGTTTCATAAGCTTTATCAAGATAAGCGCGGCTATCGGTAATGCCTTCTTTATGGCAAAGGTCAATCGCAACTTTTCCAAGAATGGGAACATGTGTTAACGAAGTAATCGCATTACAAATCGCATGAAACACAACATCTCCATCCGAATCGGCATCCATTCCGGGAGCATCATCAAAGGGAACTCCTGCAACGATACACTTTTTATCTCCACCTTCTTTTAAAAAGCGGTGACTGTCTTGTCCAATTCCTGTCCGATATTTCATAAGGTTTAAACCTAAACGATTAGCAACGAGTGTTTAGATGATTTTCGATTTTTTTTCAGATCTGAAAGAATAACATACTCACCATACTTGAGAAAGTAGAGGGTATTTTATTGTTTCAGATCTGGGAAAAAAGAAAAATCCAGATAAGTACTCGTTGCTCATCATTTAGGTTTTCAATATACATTTCTGAACTTTTTTTGTGCTGCAAAAAAATTCCCGTTTCAGAAACAACTAAACTTGCTATATTAAGTTCATGGATCACTTCAAAATTATCGGCGGAAAACCATTAGCAGGAAATGTCAAAGCAGCAGGCGCAAAAAATGCGATCACAAAAATGCTTGTTGCTTCTCTTTTATCTGATAAGAAATGCACCTTCACAAATGTTCCTAACATTTCAGAAGTTGAAACCACAGTGAATCTTTGTAAAGAGATTGGAATGGAGGTTAAGTGGGAACGAGAAGAAGGACGCATGGAAGTGATCACAAAAGAAATCAAATCTTCTTATGTTCCTCTCAACTTTTCAGGTGCGAATCGAATTCCAATATTGATGATGGGTTCTCTTTTAGGACGAACAAAAGAAAATATCATTGTTCCAACTGTGGGCGGATGTAAAATTGGAAAACGCCCTGTTGACTTTCATGTAATGGCTCTTGAGAAATTAGGCGCTGTAGTGGAATATCGAACGATCAAAAATGAACATGCTTATTTTGCTCATGCTTCGGATGGAATGAAAGGGAGTATTATTGAACTTCCTTACCCTTCAGTGATGGCAACAGAAAATGCCATTCTTGCAGCGTGTCGCGCAAAGGGTAAAACGGTGATTCATGGTGCAGCGATAGAGCCTGAAGTGATCGACTTGATTCTCTTTTTACAAAAACTTGGTGTTGTCATTTATGTCGATGTGGATCGTACGATTTATGTTCAAGAAACAACAACCTTTTACGAAGTCGAACATAAGGTGATTACCGACCGAATTGAAGCCGCTTCTTTCGGTATGGCTGCTATCGCAACGAAAGGAAAAGTCTTTGTAGAAGGGGCGCAACAAGCCCACATGATCACCTTTTTGAACAAATTGCGCCAAATCAACGGCGGCTTTGCTGTAAAAGACAATGGCATTGAGTTTTTCTACCAAGGCCCTCTAAAAGGGGGACTCCATCTTCAAACAGATGTCCATCCCGGCTTCTTAACCGACTGGCAACAACCTTTTGTTGTTCTTTTGACTCAAGCGCAAGGGAGCTCTGTGGTCCATGAGACCGTTTATGAAAACCGCTTTGGGTATATCGATACGTTGATCGAGATGGGAGCACACGTTGAGCGCTTTACACAATGCCTAGGAGACCGCCCTTGCCGTTTTGCATCTCGCAATTACGAGCACAGCCTCATCGTGAAGGGTCCCACAAAATTTGAAGGAAGACAAATTGATGTTCCCGATCTTCGTGCTGGTTTTGCCTATGTGTTAGCTGCACTTCTTGCTCCTGAAGAAAGTATGATCACAGGCCTTCCCTACCTCGATCGTGGATATGAAAATCTTGAACATAAGCTTCAAGCTCTAGGAGCAAATATCGTCCGGGTTAAAGAACCTGCCTTAAAAGAAGAGCCCGCTATTGTCACATAGCTGACGAATGCTGTATACTAGCTCCATGTTATACACAGAGTGATTGAAAAATTGGGAATTTGTTAAGGAGACCCTCAAAATTTTTGTTTGGAGCGAGCGGTCATTGCCGAGAGGCAAGGCGCGAGTGAAAACAAGAATTTTGAGGTCGAGTCAACGCAGACAAAAACCAATTTTTCAATCACGATGTGTATAGAATGGCGCCAAGTTCAAAAAGATAATTTTACAAAGATGGAGGACCTAGGAAAGTTTTTAGGTCTCGATCTCTCCTATTCTTCTTCCTTTCCTTTAAATCTTCCTCGAAGACTGGCATCAAAAATCACAAAAGGAACCCTTGAAGACCCCATATTAAAACAGTTTCTTCCGGCAGAAGCAGAAGAAAATGCTCCCCTTTCTTTTTTAGAAGACCCGGTGAGTGATACTTCGTTCCAGAAAACCACCCGCCTTCTTCAAAAATATCAAGGACGAGCTCTTCTCATTCCTACAAGTGCCTGCGTGATGCATTGTCGTTATTGTTTTAGACAAAATTATCCTTACCATTCCAATACAGATTTTCTAAAAGAACTTGAAGTTATACGGAAAGATTCATCTCTTCATGAGGTGATCTTAAGTGGGGGAGACCCGCTATCGCTTAGCGATGAAACATTAAAGCGTCTCATCGAAGCTTTAGATCAAATCTCTCACCTAAAACTTCTCCGTTTTCATACCCGTTTCCCTATTGGAATTCCTGAAAGAATCACTGATACGTTACTCAAGCTATTTGAAAATTCACGCTTACAAGTTATCTTTGTTCTTCATATCAATCACCCCAAAGAACTCGATGAAGACATTTTCTTCGCGCTTAAAAAAGTGAGCCGGTTAGGGATTCCTGTTCTTTGTCAATCGGTTTTACTTGCTGGAGTCAATGATGATCATGAAGTGTTAAAAGAGCTTTTTCTCACTCTTGCTCATCAAGGAGTGATTCCTTATTATTTACATCAACTCGATCGGATTAAACAAGGACACCATTTTGAGGTGCCTGTAGAAAAAGGGCTGGAACTAATGGAGAAATTGCGGGGAGAGCTTCCCGGCTATGCTCTTCCTAAATATGTGCAAGAAATTCCTTTTGAATCTTCGAAGGTAGAAGTTCTACCCTTTCAGAAAAATAAAAGGGTCTCACATCCGATCCATCGTCTTTAAACCAAGGATGTAAAGCCCTTGTTTAAGAATCCGTCCTGTCAACTCGCAGAGAACTAAGCGACTATTTTCTTCTGGAACTCCTTCCACACGACAATCGCGAAAAAAGGCATGAAATTTCTCAGCAAGATCATAAAGATAATCAGAAAGACGATTGGGAAGGAGATCACGATCCATTAAAGCAAGTGTTTCTCCAAATTGTCTTAGTTGTAGCCCTAATGCAATCTCTGTCGGATGCTCAAGCTTAATTGGTGTTGTTGCAAAGAGAGCATTGATATCTTTATTACACTTCCGTTTGATTCCTTGAATACGCACGTAGGAATAAAGGAGATAAGCAGCAGTATTCCCTTCAAAATTTAACATGCGATCGTAACTAAAGACATAGTCTTTCACACGATGGCATGAGAGATCGGCATATTTGACTGCATCGACTCCTAGAATTTCTGAGAGCTGATTCAGTTCATTTTCATTTGCGTCTTGAAGGCGTTCTTTTAACAGTTCGCGGGCACGACGGACCGCTTCCTTTAAAAGGTCGATAAGCTTTTCTGTTTCACCACTACGGGTTTTAAACTTCTTTCCATCTGGTCCAAGAACAACTCCAAAAGGAACATGCTCGAGTTGGACTTTTGCAGGATCATAATAGCCTGCTTTTGCTGCTGCTGCAAAAACCATTTGGAAATGGAGTTGTTGTCCTGCATCAACGACGTAAATAATGCGATCGGCTTTTTCGTCATGAACGCGTTGATAAATGGCTGCACTATCTGTTGTCGAATAGTTATAGCCCCCATCAGATTTTTGAAGAATCACAGGGAGAGATGTTCCATCTTTTGCTTTAAATCCTTCAAGGAAAACACATTTTGCTCCATCTGAAACTTCAACGATTCCTTTTGTTTCATAGTCTTCAATCACTTTTGGCAGCATCTCATTATAATAAGATTCCCCTCGCTCCGTGAGTGTGACATCAAGAAAATCATAGATTTCCTGAAAGCCTCTGCGGGAAATTTCACGGATTTTTTCCCAAGCAGCAAGCGCTTCTTTTTCTCCTCCTTGTAAACTGACAACCTGCGTTTGCGCCCGTTTTTTAAATTCGGGATCCTCATCGAAAACTTTTTTCGATTCTCGGTACCAGTTCATAAGAGAAGAAAGATCTGTGTCTTTGTTTCCAGAAAGAATTTCAGGCTCATACTCTTTTAAATAGGTGATGAGCATCCCAAATTGGGTCCCCCAATCTCCAATATGATTCAGACGTAAAACATTGTGTCCTAAAAATTCAAAAAGGCGCGCTAAACTTTCTCCAATAATCGTCGAACGAAGATGGCCCACATGCAGTTCTTTGGCAACATTAGGAGAAGAAAATTCAACAATCACTTTCTTCACTTTCTTTAACGGTGGGACTCCTAATCTAGGATCGCTAGCTACTTGAGTGAGCTGTTTTGACAAAAATTCTTTTGTTAAAGTGATATTGATAAAACCAGGGCCTGCAACCTCGAGCTTTTCAATGACACCATCAGGCTTCCATTTTTCAATCATTTCCTCTGCAATTTTGCGCGGATTAGTTTTTAGCTCTTTTGCTACTTTCATTGCGGAATTGCATTGATAGTGACCAAATTGTGGGTTGGTGCTCTGCGTCACATCAGCTTCAGGGGCTGAGTCTCCAACAACTTCTTTTAAAATCGCTGTTGCTTGTACTTGAAGGGTTTCTGATAGATTTTCCATAATTAATTATGATGCGTTCCCCTTCTGAAATTGTCAAGCCGTAAAGAAAATTGTTAAATAGAAATAATCACTCAGTTCTTATATATTTTCTATTAATTATAGTTAGGAGAACTTTTATGTCACATTACCCTGAAGTCAAAAGTGGAGATCTATTTAAAACATCGTTGATTGCTATGCCTGCTGTTCAAAGAAAGATTTTATCTCAGACTTTTATCGATGATGCCAGAAGTTCCACGTATTTCGCAGCTCAGTGTGGAAAGCTTGCGATTGCTTCAGCTGCTTTAACCTTAGCATCAATAGCTTACAACTCCAGCTTCAATAAAAGAACCGCGCATCAAAAGAGTGAAGAAAAAGAAGTCTCTTGGGCTGCAACTTTTGTTCTTCTTGGGGTTGCAGGGACTGCTTTTTTTACTTACCAATGGGTTAGTCACAGCGTAGAAGCTCAAAGGCTTCAAGATTTATCTGAATTTATCAATGAATGGCCTACCGAGAAAGGTCTATAAACTACAGGCTTGAAGATAATCATTTTTTCGGGTAAGCTCGGCAGACTAAAGTGAATGAAGGAACCATAGAATGACCAACTCTGTCATCAATAAAAGTTTGAAAGAACTTCTTATCGACTATCTCAAGAGACACAAAAAGGCTGATCTCTTAACCACTTACTTTTTTTTCCTTGAGAAAAAGTACAATATCCAACCTGTTCTTTTCTTAAGAGAAAAGACCATTTTTCAAAGTAAAACCGAACTTTTGAAGAAGCTTGAAGATGAAGGAAAGCTCTGGCGTGAAACTGAGATCATGATTCAAGTTGGAACACAATCGGTCAATGAAACGACTAAAAAGATCTACATCTGCCCTTTTACTGGAAAAGTCTTTGGAGATAATACCCATCCTAATCCTCAAGATGCGATTTATGATTGGGTCTCTCAATGTCCAGAAAACAAAGAGCGCGTCGATGGAATGAAAGTGAAGCGATTCTTTGTATCAGAAGATCCTGAGGTCATCAAAAATTACATCCAAAAAAGACGTGAGCCGATTACAAAAATCGTTTTTTCTTCAGGTGTCACTGGAAAACTCTTCAATAGTAAGAAAGCCGTTATTGATGACTTTGAAAAGAATCAGCTTAAGACAATGGAGCTTGTCGATGTCCCAGGACAGAACCGGTTCAAAATCGAAGAGCACTTCCTCTCCTTTATCCAAGAACAACTCGATGATTCCAAAATTTCTGGATTTGTCGATGAAATGAGTAAGCACGATGAGTTCAAAACTCACGTCGAGCGCTGGATCGAAGAAAATCAATAAATACCTCTCAGGATCATCTGAGGAAACGGAAGCTATCGGGCGAAAAATCGCCTCCGCTCTCCCACCTGGATCCATTGTTTGTTTAACAGGTGACCTTGGTGCAGGAAAGACGACTCTGACAAAAGGACTCGCTTCAGAAATTACAGGAATTTCACCCCATCAAATTAATAGTCCCACCTTCACTTACCTCAATATCTATGAAGGGAATCAGACCCTTTATCACTTCGATTGCTATCGATTGAAAGGAACGGACGATTTCTTAGAGCGGGGATTTGACGAGTACTTCGGAGAGCTTTGTTTAATCGAATGGCCTGAAAAAATTGAAGCTGTTCTACCAAAAAAGTGGATTCTTATCACGATTGAATATGATGGTGAGAATAAAAGGGTGATTTCTTATGAAGAAAGTTGAATTCAAATCGGCACAGTTTTTAACTTCAGCATTAAAAACCGATGAACTCCCTGAGCTTACGCTGCCTGAAATCGCAGTTGTCGGTCGGTCAAACGTGGGAAAATCTTCTCTGATTAACCATCTCCTGCAGTCAAAAAAAGTCGCGAAAGTTTCTTCAACACCAGGAAAAACACAACGGATTAACTATTTTGTCATCGATGAATCTCTTCTCCTTGTAGACCTTCCTGGTTATGGTTATGCAAAAACATCAAAGACTCTCCAAGAAGAATGGGGTGTTTGGATCGATAAGTATTTAAAAGAACGAGGGTTGAAGCTCATTCTTTTTCTTTTAGATTCACGTAGAGAACTGACAGAGGAAGATCGACAATTTTTGGGGTGGGCCTTCTATGAAAAAATCCCCCTTCTTCTTGTTCTTACGAAGGGTGATAAGCTCTCGCAAAAAGAAAAACATGCTGCTTTTAAACGGATTGAAAATGAGAAATCCTTGAGTGGATTCCCCCCTCTCCTGTATTCTGTAAAAGAAGGTAAATGTAGACAGGCGCTCATTCACGAGATCAATCAGGTATTATGGGACTATTAAATAAAGATACTTTTGTCTGTTTCGATTGTGAGGCAACAGGACTCGATCCAGAAAAAGATCGGATCATCGAAATTGCAGCAGCAAAGTTCACCTTTGATGGAATCCTCGAGTCGCGCGAAGACCTGATTAATCCAGGTATCTTAATTCCACAACATACAATCGAAATTCACCATATTACTGACGATATGGTTCGAGGCAAGCCTTCCATGAAAGAGGTTTTGAAAGACTACTTAGACTTTATAGGAGACTCTATTGTTGTCGGACATGCGATCCCCTTTGATCTTGCCATTCTTGATAGCGAAGCCAAACGGGCAAACGTCGGATCTAGCCTATTAAAGCAACGTCATTTAGATACACTTCGATTAGCTCGCCTCTATGGAGAAAGCCCAACAAACTCTCTTGAAAGTCTTCGAAAGCACTTCAATATTAAAGCAGAAGGAGCCCATCGTGCGATGAGTGACGTTCTGGTGAATATTGAGGTTTTTAAACACTTAAGTCGAAAATTCAAAACAACCGAAGAAATCCTTAAAAGACTTGAAAAACCCATTGCTCTTAAACTCATGCCTCTTGGAAAACATAAAGGGCGTCCCTTTCGTGAAGTCCCTATTGAATATCTCCGCTGGGCTGCCAACCAAGACTTTGACCAGGACCTTCTCTTTTCTCTTCGCTCTGAATTAAAAAAGAGAAGGCATGGAAACCAGTTTTCACAAGCTGCTAACCCCTTTTCAGAATTATAGAATCATGATAAAGGTTGGTTCATGGACAAACTTTCATTGCAAGATTTAGACATTCATGGAAAAAAAATTCTAATGCGGGTCGATTTCAATGTTCCCTTAGATGAACATGGAGCAATCAGTGATGATACCCGTATTGTTTTAGCTCTTCCATCGATTCAATATATCTTAGCTCAAGGCGGCCGCCTAATTTTAATGAGTCATTTTGGACGTCCAAAAGGAAAAGTGAATCCTGAACTCTCTTTAAAACCTTGCCGAGAACAACTTAGCTGTCTACTCGAACAAGAGGTGAAATTTTCTCCCAATTGTATTGGAGAAGAGACCAGTGAGCTTGCCGAAAGCTTAAAACCTGGAGAAGTTCTCCTTCTTGAAAACCTCCGTTTCCATGAAGGAGAAGAGCACCCTGAACAAGACCCTTCATTTGCAAAAGCCTTAGCTTCCCTGGGAGAAATTTATGTCGATGATGCCTTTGGAGCAGCCCATCGCTCTCATGCTTCAACAGTAACGATTACAGAGTATTTTCCTAAAAAATGTGTTATGGGATTTCTGATGGAGAAAGAAATCTCCTACCTTTCAAGGGTTGTTCTTAATCCTAAACGCCCCTTTTATGCAATTATCGGTGGAGCAAAAATAGGAAGTAAAATAGGCGTATTCAACACTCTCCGCCAAAAAGTCGATGCGATTTTTATTGGGGGAGGAATGGCTTTTACATTTTTAAAAGCAAAGGGTATTCCTATTGGAGATTCTATTTGTGATAATGAAAAACTAGATGAAGCAAAACAGTTTCTCAAGGACTGTGAAAAGCAAGCCATTCAAGTCCATCTTCCCCTTGATATTGTGATTACCAATGAAACTGAAACACAAATGATTTATATAAAAGAAGGGATTCCTGATGGGTGGAAAGGAATGGATGTAGGACCCCAAACAGTTGAAACTTGGTCAGACGATCTTAAAAAGGGGGCTACAATTTTCTGGAATGGCCCGATGGGCGTATTTGAAGAACCTGTTTTTGCTCATGGAACAAATCGATTAGCTCAAAATTTATCTATGATGCAGGGAGAAGTCATCGTAGGCGGAGGAGATTCTATTGCAGCTATTAATCAGCTTCAGCTTCAAAAAAGTTTTGCTCACCTTTCCTCCGGTGGAGGAGCCTCCCTAGAGTTCATTGAAAATGGAACGCTGCCAGGAATAGAAGCTCTTACTAATAAATAATTCAGATTGTCAAATATCGCCTCCCTGTTATAATAGTAATCCTATAACATACTCTTTATGCAGGAATAAGATGTTAAAAAAGCTTTTGAGGCGAGGGCAACAGTGATATTAGCTCTCACCTTGGATAAAAAGTTCTTTTTTTCTCCATTAGGTAAAACAAATTCTTGCGGCCATTTTAAATTCCCAAATTTTATCCAGGAGCTTCATGTCATCAGAAACAAGTGGTGAATTTAGCCGTATTCGCACCTTATTATGGCCAATCCATCGATGGGAAATTAAAAAGTTTTTTCCCCTTCTGATTCTTTATGCACTGATTTGCTTTAACTACCACCTCTTGAAAGCTGAAAAAGATACTCTCGTCATCACTGCTAATGACGCAGGAGCTGCTGTCATCCCCTTTATTAAAATTTGGGTGATCTTACCAATGGCTCTGCTGATCACTTTTCTCTTTACACGCTTGTTCAATAAGTTTTCTCAGGAAAAAGTTTTTTATATTATGACTGGGAGCTTTTTAGCATTTTTTGCTCTTTTTGCTCTTGTCCTATTTCCCTTTCGGGATGTTATTCACCCCCACGGACTTTGCGATCAACTTGAATCATTCTGCCCCCAGGGGTTTGCAGGCTTAATTGGGATGTTCCGTTATTGGTCGTTTACCCTATTTTACGTAATGGCAGAGCTTTGGGGGACAGCCATCATGTCTGTTCTCTTCTGGGCGTTTGCGAATGAAATTATGACCGTTAAAGATGCTCAACGCTTTTATGGAATACTGGGTGTGGGAGCCAATGTTTCTTCGATTTTTGCAGGCCAAATTGCGATCTTTGTTTCCAGTCAGTTTTTTGACCTTTCCTTTATCTTTGGGTCAGATTCCTGGAGACAAAGTCTTGGACTCGTCACTACAATTGTTATCTTTACCGGGCTTCTTTCTATCGCACTTTTCCGATGGTATACCACCTGCGTCATTCATCGTGATCCAAGGATGAAAGAAATCCATACAAAGAACCATCACGAACGGAAGAAAGTTAAGATGGGAATGCGCAAAAACTTTGCTTATCTTGCAAAATCAAAATACCTCCTTTGCATTGCTGTTCTTGTCATTGGATTTAATATTGCTGTGAATATGGTAGAAATCATCTGGAAGGATCAAATCCGTCTTGCCTATCCTAATCCTAACGAATTTAGAGCTTATATGGGCAAAGTTGTTAAGGCTATTGGGTTCCTTTCGACCTTTGTTGCCATCTTTATCAGTGGAAACTTGATTCGAAAAATGGGGTGGACTTTTAGTGCTTTAATTACCCCTGTGGCTCTCCTTATATCAGGAGTCTTCTTCTTTGGGATCCTCCTCTTCCAAGATAATCCGACTCTCAATGCTTGGAGTGCTGCTATTGGATTTACCCCTCTTGCACTGGGCGTCCTCTTTGGATCTATTCAAAATATTTTCTCGAGAGGTTGCAAGTATACCCTTTTCGATACCACAAAAGAAATTGCTTTTATCCCTCTAAGCTCTGAGTCCAAATTCAAGGGAAAGGCTGCTATTGACGGGGTCGGTTCTCGACTGGGTAAAACGGGTGGATCCATCATTCACACTGGACTTCTCATGATTTTTGGAACGATTTCCATGAGCACTCCTTTTGTTGGAGCGTTCCTTCTCCTGATCGTTTTAGGATGGATTATTGCCACTAAATCTCTTGGAAAACAATTTAATCGACTGACTGCACAGCATGAAGAGCTCAATATCACAGATGAAACTCCTGCCCCAGCAGGAGAGCATGCTCCTCAACAGGTTTCCGCTAAAGCAACATAAATAAAATTTTAAGGTCGACTTATAACGAGATTTTTGACCAACTGAATCTCTCAAGAACAAATAATTCAGATTGTCAAATATCACTTCCCTGTTATAATAGTAGGCCTAACAGAGACTTTTCACGCTGGAATAAGATGTTAAAAAAGCTTTTGAGGCGAGGCGAGTTGTGATACTAGCTTCTACCTCTGATAAAAAGTTCTTCTTTTCTTCACTGGGTAAAACATTATCTCGTTACTTCCTACAATATAAAAAAAATACTATTCAAACTATTGAGGAGCTGTATGGCATCGGAAAATAGTGCTGAATTTAGTCGCATTCGTTCGTATTTATGGCCGATTCATAACAGGGAAATTAAAAAGTTTCTTCCTCTTCTGATTCTTTATGCACTTATTTGTTTTAATTATAGCCTCCTGAAAGCGGCAAAAGATGCTCTTGTGATTACTGCCAACGATTCTGGCGCTGCTGTGATCCCTTTCATCAAGATTTGGGCAATTCTACCGATGGCCCTTCTTGTGACCTACCTCTTTACCCGTCTCTTTAATCGATTTACTCAAGAAAAAGTCTTCTACATCATGATTGGAAGCTTTTTGGCCTTTTTCGCTTTCTTTGCCTTGGTTCTTTATCCTCTTAGGGATATCATTCACCCTCATGGATTCTGCGGTTATTTAGAAGGGATTTGTCCCCAGGGATTTGGGGGGTTAATTGGAATGATTCGCTACTGGTCGTTTACCCTATTCTACGTGATGGCAGAACTTTGGGGAACAGCAATTATGTCTGTTCTCTTCTGGGCATTTGCAAATGAAATTATGACTGTCAAAGATGCAAAGCGGATTTATGGAATCTTGGGTGTCGGTGCAAATATTTCTGCGATTTTTGCGGGACAGATTGCCATTCTTGTTTCAGGACAACTCTTTGATCTCTCTTTTATTTTTGGAGCGGATTCATGGGGACAAAGCTTAGGTCTCGTGACAACAATCGTTGTCTTTACAGGGCTCCTTTGCATGGGGCTATTCCGCTGGTATAACACCCGTGTCATAGAGCGCGATCCTAAAATGAAAGAAGAACAAACAAAAAATCACCACGAGCGACGGAAAGTTAAAATGGGAATGCGCAAGAATTTTGCTTATCTTGCAAAATCGAAATATCTCCTTTGCATTGCTGTTCTTGTGATCGGGTTCAACCTTGCAATTAATATGGTTGAAATCATCTGGAAGGATCAAATTCGCCTTGCTTATCCCAACCCTAATGATTTTAATGCTTATATGGGAAAGGTTTTAAAAGCGATTGGATTCCTGTCTGCCTTCATCGCTTTTTTCATTAGTGGGAATATGATTCGAAGAATGGGGTGGACTTTTAGCGCTTTAATCACCCCTGTAGCTCTCTTGGTTACCGGAGCTTTCTTCTTTGGCATCCTTTTTTTAAATGATAATCCGGCTCTCAATGCTTGGAGTGCTGCTCTTGGCTTTACACCACTTGCTCTAGGCATCTTATTTGGAACGCTTCAAAATGTGTTCTCGCGGGGATGTAAGTATACCCTTTTTGATGCGACAAAAGAGATTGCTTTCATTCCTCTAAGCTCAGAATCAAAACTGAAAGGAAAGGCAGCGATTGATGGAGTGGGTTCTCGATTAGGAAAAACTGGAGGCTCCATTATCCATACTGGACTTCTCATGGTTTTTGGAAGCATCACCCTGAGCACTCCTTTTGTTGGAGCTTTCCTCCTCCTGGTAGTTTTAGGCTGGATCGTTGCAACTAAATCTCTGGGAAGGCAGTTTAATCGCCTCACTACGCAGCATGAAGAGCTCGATATCACGGATGAGGCTCCCGAAACAGTAAACGAGTCAGCAACACAACGGGTCTCTGTCAAAGCGACCTAAAGAGGTCTAGAATGAAATTCCTTCCTCTTCTTCTTGCAGGTGCACTTGCATATGGCCAAAACACAACCGAAAAAATCTTTACCCATATTTATTCACTCGGAACATGGGATGAAAGTGGCTTTTCTTTAAGTGGCTCGCAGGTAGAAATCACCCGTGAATACATGGCATATCTGCAAGAGTTTTTGAGAGAAAATGAGATTCGTACCGTTGTGGATCTCGGATGTGGAGATTGGGCTTTTTCACGCTACATCGATTGGGAAGGAATTGACTATTTGGGTATTGATATTGTCCGCTCAGTTATCGAGCGTAATCAAGACCTTTTCTCAAAGCCAAATATCCAATTCATCTATGCAGATGTCTTGAATATGGACCTTCCAGAAGGAGATCTTTTACTCTGTAAAGATGTCTTCCAACACCTACCCAATCAGGCAATACTGCAAATTCTGCAACAAGCTGGGAAGTATAAACACTGTTTAATTACGAATTATGTCGACCGCAGAACGTTATCAAGTACAAACAGAGACATCACTATCGGTAATTATCACCCGATAGATCTCTCAAAACCCCCTTTCAGTGTTCGAGGAGAAAAAGTCTTAACTTTCTATTCAGGGGTTGCTCCCAAACAAACCTTTTACATAAAAAAAGCTGGATAATTTCTTATCCAGCTTTTGGTTTTCTTAAACCTTCTTCAGAGATTAGAACGTAAATTCTATACCACCTGAAGCACCACCTGTCGTTAAGTTACCACGATCGGTGAAATAGTTTGGTCCTTCACCTGAATTTGTGACAGCAGAACTGAGCTCAATTAAGGTAAAGTCATATTGTGGGTTCATGAATCTGTTTTGTCCAAAGAACACATTTTGTTCATATCCGAGCCAAATCCCGAAGCAATATTTATCATCCGAAAAAGAGATATCCCAACGAAGACCAAGTCCTAAGTTAGCCATCGCAACAAGGGTGTGCACATCTTTCTTCGCGGAAAAAGTATCATCGTAAGGGTCTGCTGTTGCTAAAACAGGCAAAGTTCCAATTGGCGATAGAGTAGCAAGTCCTGTTGCAGCGTCAAGAGTTCGAACAGGTTTTTCATCACGGAGACGATAGCGAATATCAAAGTGACCATCAAGAAGGGCAAACCCTCCATTGCCAAAGATGCTAAACCCTTTTCCTAGCTTCCAGGTTGTATTAAGACCGACTTTAGGTCCAATTCCCCAAAAATCGTTCTTCATCTTGACATTGATCCTTCTTTGGATTTGATCAGGATTGTCAGGAAAGTCATAGGTTAAGAAATGGAGATCACACTTCTGATCAACCCAGCCATTCAATAGTCCAACGTAAGGCTTCAAGCAAAGCGCTTTACTTACATAAAACTCACGACCAAGAAGTAAATCGATCAAGTCAATATCTAACTTCCAGCTGGCACTAGCTTTATTCATCAGTCCTGGATCAGAAAAAAGTTTTGCAACCCAAAAACCACTGACAAACTCTCCAGAACCTTGGATCGTATTGGCTGGAGTTGCAACAAGAAGGCTATTAGGATTAGGATTACCTGAAGTAGAGACGCTATCAGAGGCACTAGTATGAAAGCGTGTGTACCCAAGGTTAAGGTCCCACCCGTCATAAGGCATGTTATACCCCATACCAACGCGGAATCCCCAGGACCATTCTGTATCAATACTACGAGATTTTCCATTACGAACATTCACGCGGTAAAATGCTGTGGTTCCATCCGATTCTGCTGTGAGATCATAAGAAGCTGTGATTGCATAATCCAATCCATCCTGAAGCACTCTCCAGTAAAGAGGTTGAACCATAAAAGAAACTCCATAACCATTTTCCGCACAATTGCATGAAGGTGTGATCGGTCGATTTTCAAGAGCAGTCACACGAGCCTCTAAATCTTGAGATTGCATTGGATGTTGAGCTGCAAATGCTGCCGATGTCAGCATGGCAAACATTAGTATAATTTTTTTCATGGAATAAGCTCCTTTGAGGTCCATAGATTAATTTTTAATAGCACGTTATAAGTGTTAGAAGAATTTCTTGTCAATGTATCCCCCTTATGAGAAATTGCTCTTCTGATTTTATAAGTGATATGTGATAATTGAAGCTATGCAACAAATTGTAAATTTTATCGTTGAAAATAGCAGTTTCGCTCCATGGATTTCCTTTGGGCTCATCCTCCTTGCAGGATTTAATGTTCCCATTAGTATCGATGTCATTATGGTTCTCACTGCTTTCTTAGCTGCAACAACAATCCCAGAATTGACACCACACCTTTTTATTAGCGTTCTTTTAGGAACGTATTTTTCTGCATGGATCTGTTATTGGATGGGAAGAAAAGTAGGCATCAAGCTTCTGAAGATCCGTTATTTTGCAAAGCTTCTTCCTCAAGAACGCCTTAAAAAGATGGGAACTTTTTATGAAAAGCATGGCCTTCTGACCCTAATGATTGGACGTTTTATCCCTTTTGGATTTAGAAACTGTCTTTTTATGACAACAGGAATGAGCAAAGCGAATTTTGCAAAGTTTATGTGGCGAGATGCTTTAGCATGCACCCTTTGGGTTAGCATTTGTTTTTTCTCTTTTTATCAACTTGGACATAGCTATGAAATCCTCTTGAAAAAGGTAAAAATGTTAAATCTTTTTATATTTTTAGTTTTCGGTGTGACGGTAATTGCCCTTGTCTGTTATAAGAAATATAGAAGAAACCATGCTAAAGTGGAGTAATATCTTTTCAATGCTAAATCCTCCGAATAGTCTTTCTTTTATGAGAGCCCCTCTGGCCCTCCTTTTTATTATAGAGAATACGACTCTTCGCCTCGTCATCATCATTTTAGCAATGCTTTCAGATTGCATTGATGGGTATTTAGCTCGGCGTTATCACTTTACTTCACGATTTGGTGCCATTCTTGATCCAATGATGGACAAGTTCTTTGTTTATGTTACGCTCAGCGTTCTTCTCTTTGAAGGCCAAATTGCCTCGTGGCAAGCGGCAACAATGCTCTCTCGTGATTTCTTTCTCTTTCTCTTCCTTTCCTATTTAGGAATAACAGGCGCCTGGAGGAATCTCGAAGTGAAAGCGATTCGCTGGGGAAAAGTAACAACAGCGGCTCAATTTATTGTTTTAATTGCCCTTGTTCTAAAAATTCCTTTCCCTCCCGAGCTCTATTACCTCTTTATCCTTTTTGGATGTTTTGCTTTTGTAGAGCTTCTCTTGTTTAAGAAAAGAGCTTCTTCTGTTTAATTGCTGAAGCTGCTAAAATAATTGGATTATGAAAACAAATACGATCTTTAATATTGGAATGGTCCTAGCCCTTCTCCTAGGAGGGATCTTTGGCTTTTTAAATCTTACCTTTGTCAACGGGTTCGCAGAGATTACAGGTAAGCTCTTTATCAGCATGCTTAAGTTAATTAGCCTCCCTATGATTTTTCTTGCAATCGTCTCAACACTCACTCGGATGACCTCACTGAGTGAAGCGGGATTCTTACTTAGAAAAATCTTAAAATACACTCTCTTTACGACAATCATTGCTGCAGCCATCGGGATGATTCTCTTTGTGATCATTCAACCGGTTAAATCAGCAGAGGCTGCTATAGCCGCCGTTCCAAAACAAGGAAGCTACTTCTCTTTTCTTCTCAACATTATTCCTGAGCACATGGTTCAACCTTTTATTGAAAATAACGTTTTAGGAATGGCTTTCATTGGAACTATTTTAAGTCTAGCTATTTTAAAACTCCCAAAAGAGCAAAGCACTCTCTTACGTGATTTCTTTGGCGCTCTTTTTGCTGCCATCTTAAAAATCACTTCAACTCTAATTCTATTAATGCCTATTGGGATCTTTGCTTTTACCGTTCAATTTGTTCAAAACATTCGGAGTGAAGCAAACCAGCTACAACAACTTCTCTTCTATGGTATTTGCGTGATTGCAGCCAATTTAATCCAAGGGTTGATTGTCCTTCCTTTGATTTTAAAATTTAAAGGGATTTCTCCTACTAGAACAGCAAAAGGAATGCTTCCAGCACTGACGATGGCTTTCTTTTCAAAGTCGTCGAATGCAAGCCTTCCCCTTGCTCTCGATTGTGCAAAAAATCGGCTAGGAATTTCGGATAAAACAGCAAGCTTTAGTCTTCCCCTTTGCTCTATTATTAATATGAATGGGTGTGCAGCTTTTATCCTGATCACCCTCTTTTTTGTCTGCTCAAGCCAAGGGATTCACTTTACACTTTGGGAAATGATCCCCTGGATTTTCCTATCTACTCTTGCTGCAATTGGGAACGCAGGCGTTCCTATGGGCTGTTTCTTTTTAACCACAGCCTTTTTAATAGGAATGGGAGTTCCGATTGAACTCATGGGAATGATTCTCCCCCTCTATTCACTTTTTGATATGATTGAAACAGCGCTCAATGTCTGGTCAGACAGTTGTATCACAACAGTTGTCGATAAAGAGCTTAAAGCTCCGGCTTCGCAGACCCTCGCAAAAGCATAGACACCCTTATTGAGTTACTTTGCTACAATAGAAGCAGAATTTCTATCGTTTTTCATTTGGCTTGGAATCATCTTTGTATTTTTCAAGAGACGTATCTTGCCATTTGTCATTTCTATGATAGATCACTTGGAAAACAATAATAATAACGGGGATGGTTGTGCTTACCTGCTTCACGAAAAAGATAAGAGACCGCTCCTCATAAGCTGTAAATGCCAAAATCGCAAACCCAATCGCAAGCAATATATTGTAAGTCAAAGAGATATCTCGCACTTCTTTATGTACATGAATCTTCCAGATCTGAAACCAGTAACTGATCGAAAGGATAAAAATTGCAATCCAGGATAGAATGTGTAACAGCATTGAGGTGCCCTCCTTCCGTAAGTTAAGAGATCAACTTATTCTTGTCTAGATCGTCGCGGCGAACCTATCTAACATATTCTTGAATCAAATGAATCGCCTTGATACCATTCGTATAATTTGAATCTTTTATTATTAGGACAAATGTTATGGATATAAAACGGGAATCGATTTTTATTTCTGCGATACGCACTCTTTGCAATACGCTTGGAGGAATGATTGGGATCATCATTGGCTTGATTGTCATTATCATTGTTGTTGCCGTGTTAGCAAAACCTCAAATGGTTTCAGATAAAACCCAACTCATTATTGCTGCGGATGCTGAAGGAAATCGGGACCTTCTTTCCCATTCAACGCCAGTTGTTTTAAGAATGAATATCCATGGCGTCATTGGAACAAGAGATCTAAATTCTAAAACGGTTGAATCTCAACTTCTCGATTCGAGAACTGGAGCGCTTAAAGACGATCGCGTAAAAGCTATTTTCCTCCACATCAATTCTCCTGGAGGAACGGCTTTTGATGCCCACGATATCTATTCCCGACTTATTGAATATAAGGAAAAGTACAAAGTCCCGATTTATGCTTACGTTGATGGAATGTGTGCCTCAGGAGGGATGATGATCGCCTGCGCTGCAGAGAAAGTTTTCTCTTCACCCATTGGAATCATTGGATCTGTTGGTGTCTTAATGGGACCCAACTTTAATTTTTCGGGACTGATGGAAAAGTATGGGGTGAAACAACTCACCCTCACAAAAGGGAAAGATAAAGATATGCTAAGCCCATACCGCGAATGGAAACCCGGTGAAGACCAATCCCTTAAAGATATTATTGACCATGACTATACGATCTTTGTTGATATTGTGACTAAAGCCCGTCCTGAAATGAATAAAAATAGTTTAATCAATGTCTATGGAGCACAGGTCTATGACCCCTTCAAAGCCCAGCAGTATGGCTATATCGACGATGGGAAAAGCAGTTACAGCCACGCTCTGACTGAACTTATCAAAGCGGCTGACATTACTGATGAGTATCAAGTCATTGAACTTAAAGTCCTCCATCCGGTATTATCAGACCTAATTGAAGGGAAATCTCCCATTCTTACCGGAAAAGTAAAACATGAACTTGGACTCCCCTCTGAACTACCTCCTGAACTCTTGAATCGCCCTTTATACCTTTATGCTCCATCCCTTCAAGATCAGTGAGAAAAACCATGACTACCAATGAAAAATCTTTACATTCTTGATGCTGTCTCCTTCCTCTTTCGCTCCTATTTTGCAATAGGGGGAATGACAAATCCACGAGGGCAATCAACCAATGCCCTCTATGGTTTCATCCGTTCGATTCAAAAGATCCAAAAAGATTTTTCACCTGACAGCATTGTCGCCGTTTTTGATGGTCCGAATAATAAACAAGCACGGACAGCCATTTATGAAGAGTATAAAAGCAATCGAGAGGGAATGCCGGAAGATCTCTTCCCTCAACTAGAATGGGCTCATGATTTCTGCAAGGCAGCAGGAATTCCCTATCTTTCTGAAGAGGGCATTGAAGCCGATGATTTAATTGGTGCCATTGCAAAGTGGGCTGAAAAAAAGGGGATCAAGGTTTTTATCTGTTCAAGCGACAAAGATCTCTGTCAGCTCATCTCTGATCAAGTTTTTATGGTCAATACCCATAAAAATAATCTCTTAATCGACCGAGCAAAAGTGGAGGAAATCCACGGGGTAAAACCAGATCAAATTGTCGACTACTTGGCTATTATGGGGGATAAATCGGACAACATTCCTGGAATTCCAGGATTTGGCCCGAAAACAGCTGCAACTCTACTTAAAGAATATGGGACTCTAGAACAGATTCTTGCAAGCCTTGATGAAATGGAAAACCAAAAAAGAGCTGATAAAATTCGAGCGCATACAGAAGATGCACGCATTAGTAAAAAGCTTGCGACTTTGATTCTTGATGTTCCTTATCCCGAAGAAGAAGACTTTTACCATATAAAGCCGCCCAACATTGAGGCTCTGAATGCTTTATATCGCGAGATGAATTTCAATACGTTGTTAAAGGAGCTAGGTCAAAAGCAGGTCCTTCCTCCTGAAGAAAAAGAAGAAGAGGAGGAAACGCTTTCTTATCATATCATCGACTCGGAAGGAGAACTAAAGTCACTTGTTGAAAAGCTGAGTAAAGAGCCTTCTATTTGTATTGATACAGAAACCGACCAACTTTCGCCAATGGCAGCCCGTTTAGTGGGTGTTGGATTTTGTATAAACCCCCAGGAAGCTTGGTATATTCCTACCAATGGAGCGCTCGGATTAGATAAAGTTGTACAGGCTTTAAAACCATTGATAGAAAGTCCTCATACAGCTTTTTACGGACACAATATTAAATATGACATTCACATCTTAAAAAATCATGGAATCCAACTCCATAATATCGGGTTTGATACGATGATTGCTTCTTATCTCTTAGCTCCTCAAAAAAATCGTCATGGCCTTGATACCATTACTCTTGAAAAATTTGGGAAAATCAAAACGCCGATTAAAGAGTTGATTGGATCAGGGAAAAAAGAGATTTCGATGGTAGATGTTCCGATCGAAAAAGTTGGCCCTTACTGCTGCGCCGATGTCGACTATACCTGTCGTTTGAAAACTCTTTTCGAAAAAGAGATAGAAAATGAAAGTCTCACCGAAGTCCTCTATAAGATTGAACTCCCCCTTATTTCCGTCTTAGTCGATATGGAACGGTATGGAATGTATCTCCAAAAAGAGAAACTTGAAACCATGTCAGAAGTGCTTCGGGGAAAATTAGCTATTTTAGAAAAAGAAATCTACGACCTTGCAGGGGAACCTTTTAATATTAAATCTCCTAAGCAACTAGGTGAAATCCTTTTTGATAAATTGCAAATCAATCTTGGAGGAAAGAAAAAAAGTACACGGGCAGATGTCTTGGAAAGCTTGAAAGAAAGCTATCCCATTGCTGGCAAAATTCTAGAATATCGCGCCTTAGAAAAGCTTCGTTCAACCTACACAGAAGCTCTGCCACTGCAAGTGAATGATGAGACGGGCCGGATCCACTGCAGTTTTATGCAAACGGTAACGGCAACAGGTCGTCTCTCCTGTAAAGATCCTAACCTTCAAAATATTCCCATTCGCTCTGAAGAAGGCAAAAAAATTCGTGAAGCCTTTGTCCCAGAACTTCCTGGCTGGGTTTACCTTTCAGCAGATTACTCCCAGATTGAGCTCCGACTTCTAGCTCATTTAAGCCAAGATCCCAAGTTAATCAGTGCCTTTAATAAAGGGGAAGACATCCACGCCTCAACTGCAGCAACTGTTTTTGATGTCCCCATTGAAGAAGTCACCAAGCAAATGCGCGCAGGTGCAAAAGCTGTTAACTTCGGTATTATTTACGGGCAACAAGCTTACGGTCTTTCTCAAGAGCTAGGGATTGATATGAAGGAGGCTTCAGCTTTTATTAAAAAGTATTTTGAACGATATCCTGGTGTAAGAGATTTTATCGAGAGTTCAAAAGATAAAGTACGAAAAACTGGGGTTGCAACCACCATGTTCGATCGGAAGCGTCCGATCCCAGAAATCAATAGTACCAATGGAATGATCCGAGCTGCAGCTGAACGACTAGCAGTCAACACTCCCCTTCAAGGATCTCAAGCGGATATCATCAAAAAGGCAATGATCGAAGTCCAAGAAGCGATTAAAGAAGAACGTTTGGCTCATATGGTCCTCCAAATTCATGATGAATTAATTTTTGAACTTCCTGAGGAAAATGTTTCAAGAACGCAAGAAATTGTTCAAACAATCATGGAAAATATCACAACTTTATCCATTCCTCTCATTGTCAATATTGCCGTTGGAAAAAATTGGGGGGAGTGCTAACATTGAAGAAAATAGCGATAACAGGCGGCATCGCTTCGGGGAAAACAACCGTTTGCCGTATTCTAAAAAAGCATGGAGCATGCACACTTAATTCCGATCAGATCATCCACGACCTTCTTAGTAAAGATTCCTCTTGCATAAGCAAAATCGTAAAACTTCTGGGATCACAAGTTCTAACAGATGAAAAGATCGATCGAAATAAGGTTGCCGAAATCGTTTTTAACGATCGTGAAAAGCTTGAAGCACTAGAGAAAATTCTCCACCCAGAATTATTTGTGGAAATTGATAAAGAATATAACCGTGCAAAGAAAAATAACTCTTTTAAATTCTTTGCCGTAGAAATGCCGCTTGTTCAAGAAATCGGCAAAGAGAAAAATTTTGATGCTGTTGTTGCAGTGCTTTCACCAGAAAATCAAGCCCTTTTACGTTACGAAAAGGAGGGCTTTTCAAAAGAAATGTACAACAAGCGCATGAAGCGTCAATGGGACGTAAACAAAAAAGCTAAAAATGCCGATTATGTCATCTTGAATGATGGGACAATCGATGAATTAGAAAATAACCTACTTGAAATGATGAAGGAGATCAGTTCTCAATGAACGAAAAAGACCAAAATACAGCGATAAAAAAAGATAAACCCTCTGCTGAACAACCTCACCCCAAAAAAACCCGCGAACAAAAACCCCCTAAAGACCCCAATATCACTAAAATCGCCGATCTCCAACGAATGAATATCGACCAACTTGCGATCTATGCTAAAAATATTGGTCTTGAGAATCTTGGCTCTCTAACAAAATCTCAAATGGTCTTTGAAATCGTTAAACTTAAATCAACGATGCCTAATGAGGTCCTGGTTGGTGAAGGGGTCCTAGAAGTTCTCCCTGACGGTTTTGGATTTCTCCGTTCTCCCAACTACAACTACCTTCCCTCTGCCGAAGATATCTACGTTTCTCCTGCACAAATCCGTCGCTTTGACTTAAAGAAAGGAGATACCATTTACGGAACACTCCGCTCTCCTAAAGAAAAAGAAAAGTACTTTGCTCTTCAAAAAGTGGATATGATTAATGGGAAAACTCCTGAAAAATCAAAAGAGCGTATCTTATTTAATAACTTGACTCCCCTGTTCCCTACTGAGCGTTTGGTCATGGAAACAGCAAAAGAAAAACTCGCTATGCGCGTTTTGGACCTCAGCTCTCCTATCGGTAAAGGACAGCGAGGATTGATCGTTGCCCCACCAAAGTCTGGTAAAACGATCCTCATGCAAAACATCGCAAACTCCATTGCTCAAAATCACCCTGAAGCAACCCTTATTGTCCTTTTGATTGATGAGCGTCCTGAAGAAGTCACCGATATGCAGCGAATGGTAAAAGGAGAGGTTGTTTCTTCTACATTTGATGAACCTCCTGAAAGACATGTTCAAGTTGCTGAAATGGTCATTGAAAAAGCCCGCTCTCTTGTTGAGAACGGCCAAGATGTTGTCATCCTTCTCGACTCCATTACAAGACTCGCTCGCGCCTATAATACCGTACAGCCCCATTCGGGAAAAATTCTGACTGGTGGTGTCGATGCACAATCTCTTCATAAACCCAAACGGTTCTTTGGTGCTGCACGAAATATCGAACAAGGGGGCTCTCTTACCATTATTGCAACGGCCCTTGTTGACACTGGATCGCGCATGGATGAAGTGATCTTCGAGGAATTCAAGGGAACGGGAAATATGGAACTTGTTCTCGACCGTCGGTTAGCAGATCGCCGTGTTTACCCTGCTATCGATGTCGTGAAAAGTGGAACCCGTAAAGAAGATCTCCTCTTCCACCCTGAAGAACTTGAGAAAATCTACTTACTCAGACAAGCTTTAGCCGATCTAAGTCCTCTGGATGCTATGAACCTTCTATTGAACCGATTGAAAAAAACAAACTCTAATGCAGAGTTTTTACTCTCTATGAAAGAGTAAAAAAAACAATTTATTGTTCCCTTTTTTTTTGGGGTTTCTTAGGATGCCGATTAGATCCTAATGTTGAACCATTGGGCTTCTGGCATGAATAGTAAAGGATAATAATGGCCATTCCTTTAGAAAAGAAAAGGAAGAAACTTCTTCTCATTACCTCATCAGGAGGTGGAGGGCATTTGCAGGCAGCAAAAGCCCAAGCTGTCAAAGCTCTCTCGGAAGATCCTACAACTGAAATCATTCAAAAAGATATCTTAATTGATATTGTCAGTAAGCAATTTGGGAAAGGGTTTGTCTTTTTGTGGAATTCCTCTCAAAAAAGGGGAAATGTCAGGTTTTTAATGTTTCTTCTGAAAAACATCCCGACAGCAGATTTCCTTTTTGGATCTTTTATTTTTCTTAGAGTTTTCTATATTATTCTAAAGGAAGGAATTGATCAAATTGTTGATACCCAACCTATTGGAACATCTGCAACTATTAAAGCCATCAAACTCGCAAGAAAAATCTCCGGAAAATCTTTAAAGCTTGAAAAAATTGTAACTGAACTGCCAACCGATAATGTGGTTCATTTCTTCAAACCCATTAAAAGCCTTTCGCCAAACGATCGTTCTTTTTTAAAGCTTATTAGCACGATCCCTCTTCTCAATGAAAACCAAACCGCTGATGCCTTTTGGCAAAAAAATTGCGGGCTCAGTGAAAAAGAAGTTTGCTACGAAAGCTTTCCCCTTCGCCCTTCTTTCCAAAAGTATATCAATACAACAAGAAAGCATAATGAGCGGATGGAAATAGAGATCAGTGTCAACTCTGCTGAAGAAAAATTCTTGATTACCGATACCATTAAAAAAGGAACACTTCATTCTGAAATTTACCGGGATAAAATCGCGATCACGATCGAACCGACAGATAAAGTTTCTACAATTCTACTCGGCTCACAGCCAACGGAAGAAGCAACGATTAAATATGTTAAAAAGTACATCGAGATCATGCGCCGACTGGGCATTCATGAAAGACATCTCCTCTTTGTCTTCTGTAATTCGCATCATGAACATCGGAATAGTCTTCTTAAGCGAGTCCATTCTCTTGTTCAAAAAGCCTATCACTATCCCGAAAATTTAAATATCATTCCAATGTGCTTCCAGTCAGATGACGTGATTGCTTCTCTTTATTATAGAAGCGATGCAACATTTACACGTTCTGGTGGATTGACAGCAATGGAGCTAATGTCTGTGGCACAAGGCCAGATATGGATCCACTCTGAAACTCGTCATGGAACAATCAATGGAGAAAGTCTTGGAAAAGGAATGCCTATTTGGGAGCGGGGCAATGCCTCTTATCTACAAGAAAAAAAGGGAGCCCGGTTTATTACCCCCGAAACATTCTTTGACGGTTGCATCCCATACTTTCTTCCCCATGTTTCAAAAGCAGGAATCGTCTAGATATAGCTAAATGAGCTATACCACTTCATGGCCTAACATTTTTTATTTAGGTAATAGAGAAGTCCTTCCCAATCGTGATGGTAAAAAAAACGAGAAATTTCATTCTCATCAACTCCCACAGATTGAGCAAATCCAGGAACATAATGCATCAGATTATTATGATGCATTTCTTTCGTCATTCTTTGAGCAAAACCTTCTTTTTTTCCATGGCCATTTAAAAATCCTCGTCGTTTGAAGATATCACCCATAATTTTACCCATATTACTTTTCAAATGAGGATGGCTATAGACATACCCTATAAACCGAAGAGGATGCACATGGTGGACTTTATCTCCGAGTTTTTCCATTTTTTTCTTTTTCTTTAGAAGGTCCCAATATCCCGAACTCCCCATTGATTTGATCAGTTCATAAATATTATTTTGGTCGGTTTGGCTAATTGGGAGAGAATAAAAGTGATGATGTTGAGAAGGGTCAGAAACAAGAGTTAAAGGAAGACTCTCACTCGCTATTGAGGATGCCGCACAAAGCATCTTTGCAAGAGGTTGAAGCGATTTTCCAACTTCCAAAAGCTCTTCCTGGTGGATTTCTTCTATCAAAGCATTTTCTGTAAGATCCTCTGAAGACACTAGATATTTTTCTTTTCGGATTTGAAAAGTGTCATCACTCACCTCTTCGCCAACCACTTTTTCAAGTGCTTTTCCTAGTGCCCCTGCAAAAGAATGGATCGTTTCTTGCTTACCTTCAATCAAAAGCTCTCCTTCATAACTCAATACAAAGTTACAGGTTTCTTTTGTCTCAATACCAACTTCAGAAAAGGCTTGAGCAAGGAGAAACTTTTGCATCAGCGAAGTATCTCTATCTGATTGGGGGTAAGTTGGGAGGCGAAAGCCTAGCTGTATCGTTTCTGCCGAAACTTCCTGGACAACCCCTGCTAAAATGAGAGTCATTAGTACAAAGCATTTTGAAACTAAACCATTCATGTTAAAGCTCCTTGGTCTGAGTTTAAGTTTCTGATAATGGTGAATAATAAATTTTAGTTCAAATAAATTTTTAATTCTTACTGTCAATTTAGAAATTATAAGAAATTATTTGAAAAATATATTGAAATAGAACATGTATAAAATTGAGTGATTAGTATTTATTTAACCTGGTTCTATTGAGGAGAAAAAAATGAAAAATGTTCCTAAGACTCAAAAACATAGAATTTGCCCTAAGTGCTTAGCACTGGCAATTGGAGTTGTTTGGGGTATTGCTGTCCTTTTAACAGGATGGATTGCAATGACTGGGTGGGGATATCAATTTGTTGATATATTATCTTCACTTTACACTGGCTATGGCGCTTCTTTCGTTGGCGGAATCGTTGGCGGAATTTGGGCTTTCTTTATCGGCGCTATCCTAGGATGGGCTGTCGGTGTGGTTCATAATAAAATCATGAGCCGATAAGTCTTAATGATAAAGAGAAATGAGTGTCTAGCACTCATTTCTCTTTTCTGTTAATGTGCGGTGTATGCTCTATCCACTGCTATTTAAACCTGTTTATAAAGACTATATCTGGGGAGGAGAACGCATTCAGCGTGCCTACTGCCGCGCCGGGATTTCGGGAAAAGTGGCTGAATCTTGGGAAATCTCATGTCATAGAGATGGGATGAGTCTCATTGAAAATGGTCCCTTGAAGGGAAAACCTCTTCAAGAGCTCTTTGAAACAGAGCGTGAAGCTTTAATGGGCAAACAAAAAAACCTGGAGCAGTTTCCTCTACTTCTCAAATTGATCGATGCACAAGATAATTTAAGTATTCAAGTCCACCCTTCTAAAGGAAAAGAAGCAAAGACTGAATGTTGGCTCATTATAGACGTTGAAAAAGATAGTGTTGTGTATGCAGGACTTAATGGGCACTATCCCAAAGAAGAGATCAATGAAAAACTTTCTTCAAAGGAAATCCTTCATTTGATGCGCACAATTCCTGCAAAAAAGGGGGAGTTGATTTCAATTCCAGGAGGGCGCCTTCATGCAATTGGTTCGGGATGTTTTATTTTTGAGATCCAACAGACATCAAACACAACTTATCGCGTTTATGATTGGGAGAGAGGGCGTGAATGTCATTTAGAACAAGCAAAAAAAGTTCTTAGGTATGATGACATAGAGAATCCTTCCATCACACCAAAAATCATTGAGGAAACTCCCCACTACTCTCAAATAGAACTGATCCATACTCCATTCTTTGTTGTTGAAAAATGGACGCTCCATGGAAAACAAAAATGGCAAAAGAAAGACGATCAATGTGAGCTTCTTTTTTGTCTTGAAGGAGAAAACTCCTTAATTCCTATTGGAAGAAGCTGTTTGATTCCTGCACAATGCGAACCGATTACCATTGAAACAGAAAAGTGCTGCTTCATTAGAACCTTTGTTCCTTAGAATACCTTTACGCATTCTGAGTTCTCTATAATAAGTCAATTCTCGTGGTTTTGAAGACCATGAATCGCTAAAGCTAAAGCCCCTAGTTTTCCAAGATTACTCCCCAATGTCGTCGGTTCAATACGACAATGTTTGAGAGGCGCTTCCCAAGCATAACGAGGAAGTGCTGTATTCAGCGGGTGCATCACAAGTTCTTTATTATGTGCAGCAATCGTCCCAAGAATGATGGCATCAGGATTGAGCGTTTGTAGAAGAATTCCAACCCCTTGAGCCAAACGTTCCGTATAGGCTTCCCAAAATTCAAGAGCAAAAGGGTCACTTTTTTTTACCGCAGCAAGAAGACATTTCATATCGACCGCTTCTATTTTCCCCTGGGCTTCTTGTAGAATCATTGATGTGGGATCTTTTTTAAGTTCCTCTTGAAGAAGCAGTGATACACTGGCTCCACCACAAAAAGCTTCAAAGCAACCATTTTGACCACAAGGACATTTAGGGCCTTTGGGGTCAAGAACAAAATGCCCAACTTCACCCCCTGTATCGGTCTCCCCTTGAACAATTTTTCCATCAACAATGATCCCTCCCCCCATTCCAGTACTCATTGTAAGATAGACAAGATTGTTTACATGTTTGGCTGCGCCAAATTCCCACTCTCCTAAAGCTCCAGCATTTGCATCATTATCCATAAAAACAGGGCGGTCTAACTTTTCTCTTAGATACTGAGCAATGGGGACATTCACCCATTTCGGCATATTAGGAGGTGTGAGTATCCTCTCTGTTTTTGTAGAAACTGGCCCTGGAACAGCAAGCCCTATTCCCTTGATATCTTGAATCTCAATATTTTCATCCCGAATAAGATGGCCAATGAGTTCAACAAGCTTTGGGAGTCCTGTATCTGGCCCCCCTAGCGTAGAGGTTTCTACACGTTTTGAAGCATGGATATTTCCTTCACTATCTCCCAAACAAATAGAAACTTTTGTTCCCCCAATATCAATGCCGATAAGATCCATTTTCTTTACCCTAGAGTGCTGCCCTTAGTCGACAATTGCTCCTCTTGATTTAAGGACGTCTTTTTGATCGTCTGTGAGTCCCACAGTGTTTCTAAAATCTGCTTTTTTGACACCGCTCCCCACAAAACGTGCGTGTGTCAAATTTGCTCCTTGAAAGTCTGCTTTTTCTAAATACGCACTTAAGAAATCAGCTCCTTGACAATCAGTATCTTTTAAATTTGCACCTTGAAGATTCGCAGCTTGGAAGCTGGTACTGACCAGGACAGAGCCTTGTAAATCAGCCTCTGCCAGATTTGCATTTTTTAAACGTGCATTCGATAAGTTAACATTCTTTAGATCAAAATCACTTAAATCTGCTCCCGAAAGATTCACATTTTGAAGATGACGTTTTTCCTGCTTGGCTTGTTGAACATCAGATTGGGAACAAGCAATAAAAAAAATGGGAATCAGCAAAAGTAACAACCGTTTCACGTGTCTTCTCCTCAAAAATTCATCAATCGTTTATGGTGGTACCAGGGTACAGAATCACCATAACTTATCTTGTACCCAGATTTATACTACTGGTTGTCAAAAATAAAGTATAAAAATGAGTCATCACTACGACGTTGCCCTTTCTGTTCTTAAAAAACTTTACGAAAAAGGCTATACGGCCTTCTTTGCAGGTGGATGGGTGCGCGACTATCTAATGGATCATCCCTCAGATGATATCGATATTGTTACGGATGCAAGTGTAGAAGAAATTCAGAAGCTCTTCCCTAAAACAATTCCCGTAGGAATAAATTTTGGAATCGTCATAGTAGTAGAAGAAAAACACCAATTCGAAGTGGCTACCTTTCGAAAAGATCAAGGCTATAAAGATGGAAGACGGCCGATTGGGATTGATAAAGCAACACCTGAAGAAGATGCTGAAAGAAGAGACTTTACCATCAACGGAATGTTTTATGACCCCCTAAATGAGAAACTTTACGACTATGTAGGAGGGCAAGAAGATATTAAAAAAGGAGTGATTCGTGCGATAGGAAATCCTCATGAACGCTTTTTAGAAGATCGCCTTCGGATGATTCGCGCTGTGCGCTACGCCTCCCGGTTTCATTTCTTAATCGATAATGAAACCCTCAAAGCAATTCTTGATCATGCTGATAGTCTTTTTCCAGCCGTCGCTATCGAGCGGGTCTGGAACGAGTTTTCTAAGATGGCTGCCTTTTCTAATTTTGATCGCGCAATCATTACCCTCCACAGATTAAACCTTCTCCCTGTCATTTTCCCAAAACTCAAAGCTGTTTCGATCGAAGAAATCGAAAAACGGGTAGAAAATTTCCCTCATTTCCCAGAAGACACTCCCGTGATAGCCAAAATCCTGGAACTTTTTCCTAACCTTTCTTTAAAGGAAAAGGAAACCCTTGCTGCCTACCTCAAGCTCTCTAATCAAGACCTCAACTTCATCCGTTATTATCATCGCGCCAAAGAGATCTTTACCTCAGCAAAAGAACGAGAGAAATACGAGTGGGCTCATCTCTACGCAAATCCTCTTTATCCTATAACATTAAAAATTATCGCTATCCACTTCCCTCTAGAAGAAAGACAAACGTTTCTTCAAAAACATCACATGCAATACGATCATCTTGAAAAAGCAATTGTTCGTATTCAAAATAAAACGCCGTTTATCACTTCTGAAGATTTAAGAACGGCAGGAATTGAAAATGGTCCTAAAATGGGAGAGCTCTTGAAAACAGGAGAGCGAATTGCTATCAATGAAGGAATCGAAAATTCTCATGAAATCCTCAAGAGACTTGGGCTAACTTCTTAATGATTGACTCAGTTTATTTAAATTCATATAATCGCCTTTATGAAAACAATACCTGATCTACAAAAATTAGCTGCTGAAATCCGTTATCAGTTGATTTTAATGGCAAAAAGAGGAAAAGCAGCCCATTTAGGTTCTTCTCTTTCTTGTGTAGACCTCATAGTTGCAGCTTATTGGAACTATTTAAACATCTCTCCAGAGGATCCTCAAAATCGTCTTCGTGATCGATTTATTCTAAGTAAAGGCCATGCCATTACTGCCCTTTATGGATGCTTGGCAGAGAAAGGATTTTTTGCAAAAGAACTCCTCGAAACCTTTAACCAAGACGGTGGGTGCTTACCCGAACATCCCAGCCCCCAATGTGTCCCAGGAATCGAAATGGCTACTGGCTCGCTTGGTCATGGTCTTTCAGTAGGCTTAGGTCAAGCTCTAGCAGGAAAAATTCTAGGAGAAGCTTACCAAGTCATGGTCCTTCTTAGTGATGGAGAATGCAATGAAGGCTCTGTCTGGGAAGCTGCCCTTTTCGCTCCGGCGCACGGCGTCAATAACTTAACGGTTGTTATCGACTACAACAAATGGCAAGCCACAGGACGCAGCGATGAAGTCATGCAACTCTCTCCTTTAAAGGACAAGTGGGAATCATTTGGATGGCAAACTCTCGAAATTGATGGAAACAACCATGAAGAGATTTCAGCTGCCTACCAGCAGATCTCCCCTGATAAACCAACAGCCATTGTGGCTCATACGATTAAAGGGAAAGGGGTTTCTTTTATGGAAGATGATAATAATTGGCACTACCGCATTCCAAACGATGAAGAAATTGCGAAAGCAAAAAAGGAGCTCAATATTTGATGAAATCAAATAAACCTTTTTATTGGGGGCAGACTCGATGAGAAACGCCTTTGCGGATGAACTTGAAAAAATCGCCTCTGTTGATGAACGTGTTGTTCTTCTATCTGGAGATATTGGCAACCGACTCTTTGATTCTTATAAAACACGCTTTCCAAACCGTTTTTATAACTGTGGCGTTGCTGAAGCTAACATGGCTTCAATGGCCGGAGGCCTGGCAATGTGTGGGATGAGACCCATCACTTATACAATTACTCCTTTCAATACAACGCGTTGCCTCGAACAGATCCGAAATGATATTTGTTATCACAAACAACCTGTGATCATTGTTGGTGTAGGCGCCGGTCTCTCTTATGCCCAATTAGGTTGTACCCACCACTCTTGCGAAGACATTTCTTTTTTAAGAAGTCTCCCCAATATGACTGTCCTCTGTCCTGGTGATGCTATAGAACTCCGCACCCTCTTTCGCCAAGCACTAACCTTAGACGGTCCCGTTTATTTACGGATTGGGAAAAAGGGGGAGCCGGTTGTTTCAAAAGATGTTTCCCAATTAGAAATTGGAAAGGGATTAACGATTCGTGAAGGAAAAGACGTTTGCCTGATTACTACGGGGAATATGTTGCCAACAGCACTTGAGGTTGGTGAAAATATTGATGCACAAGTTGTGAGTTTCCCAACAGTAAAACCTCTTGATGAGGACTTACTCCATACCTTATTTCAAACATTTGAATGCATCGTAAGTTTAGAAGAGCATAGTTTAATTGGCGGGCTTGGGTCAAGTCTTGCTGAATGGATGGTTGATCACCAAATTGTTCATACAGGGTTTATTCGGATGGGCACGCCTGACCTTTTCCCACATGCTTTAGGATCTCAAAATTACCTCCGCGAGCGTTATGAGCTCGATGCCTCTTCAATTTCTCGAAGAATTCATCAATTTTTAAAGCAAAAAGAGTTAGTATGTACACCCGAGCAGCCATCTTAGTTGAAACGAAAAAACGTCTTGTCGTTGACAAAATTAAAATCCCTGAGCTGAAATCTGGACAGGTTCTGGTTAAAATTAAATACAGTGGCGTCTGTCATACACAACTTCTAGAGGCAGGCGGACATCGTGGAGAAGATCCTTTTCTCCCTCATTGCTTAGGTCACGAAGGTAGTGGAATTGTAGAGACTATCGGAAAGGATGTGAACAAAGTAAAAAAAGGGGACCACGTTATTCTTTCTTGGATCAAAGGCTCTGGAGCAAATGTTCCAGGAACCGTTTATGAATGGAACGGAAAGAAGGTCAATGCAGGAGCGATTACAACTTTCAGTGACTATGCTGTAATCAGTGAAAACCGCTTAACCGTCATTCCGAAGGAATTCCCCTTAAAAAAAGCTGCTTTACTTGGCTGCGCGGTTCCCACAGGTCTAGGAACCATATTTAATACAGCAAAACCAACTCCAGGAGAAAGCCTTGCTGTCTTTGGTTGTGGTGGAATTGGTCTTTGCGCTATCCAAGGGGCAGCAATTGCTGGATGTGTGCCTATTATTGCCATCGATATCAATGAACAAAAGCTAGAGATGGCTAAACAAATGGGCGCTAAATATGTGATCAATGCCAAAAAGCAAGACCCTGTTGAAGCGATTAAAGATCTTTGCACACTTGACTATGCTATCGAAGCAAGTGGTAGCCCCGTTGCTATGAGACAAGCTGTCCAATGTGTTCGCCCCCAGGGCGGCTTAGCTGTTATTATTGGAAATGCTCACCACGGAACCGAGCTCTCTATTGACCCGAAAGAGTTTAATATGGGCAAGAAAATTTTAGGGACATGGGGAGGAGACAATAATCCAGATGTTCATTATCCTCGCTATTGCAACCTCTCTCATCATGGTCAATTAGATCTAGAAAATCTAACAACAAAAATTTATTCTCTCGATCAAATTGATCAAGCCTTAGAGGATCTCAAACAGGGTAAGGTTTTACGGCCTTTAATTGAAATGAATGAAGATCGGAATTGATTTTGATAACACCATCGCTAACTATGATGGAGTCTTTTATCAGGCAGCTTTAGAAAGGGGGCTCATCCCGGAATCTCTTGAAGCTTCAAAAAAAAGTGTGAGAGATTATCTCCGCAATGCAAATCAGGAAGATGAATGGACTAAGCTTCAAGGTTATATCTATGGAGATCGGATGGATTTAGCAAAACCTTATCCAGGTGTCGACTCTTTCTTCAACCACTGTCGACTGCAAGAGATCGAAACAGTCATCGTCAGCCATAAGACAAAGCACCCTTATTTAGGATTCAAATACGACCTTCATGACGCCGCAAAAGGGTGGCTAGAAACTCAACCCTTTGCTCCTGATTTAGCTTTTTTTGAATTGACATTAGAAGAAAAAATCAAACGTATTGAAACGCTCAACTGTGACTACTTCATCGATGATCTACCGGAACTTCTTGCTGAAAAAACATTTCCACCTCACGTAAAAAAACTTCTCTTTGATCCTTCAAATCATCATAGTGAAATCCCGGGAATCATTCGGGTGACTTCATGGGATGAAGTCATTGAGGTTATTCAATGAACTTACTTAAAAAAGCGGGAATTGAAGAAGAACCTCTTACAATCACACAACTTTCAGGGGGGGCAAACAATCGTGTGTATCGCCTGGAATTTGATAAAAGAGAACCGCTCATCTGCAAACATTATTTTCAACATTCAGGAGACAAACGTCCGAGACTTCAAGCTGAATATGCCTTTCTTTCCTACGCATGGAAAAGTGGTCTCCGTCAAATTCCAGAACCTCTTGCCTCTGATGAAAAAAACCACCAAGCTCTTTATTCCTTCGTTCCTGGCAAACCTCCAAAAGAGGTCTCTGAAGAAATGGTGAATCAAGCACTTTCTTTTTTCCTCAGTCTCAACCAAAACAAAAGTAAAGCAAAAGACATTCCTTTTGCGTCCGAAAGTTGTTTAACAGTCCAAGACTATTTTTCAACTGTCGAACGGAAACTGGCTCATTGCCAGACTATTTCCGATGATAATCCTTTTCACCATGATGTGAAGTCTTTTATCCAGAAAAAGCTCATCCCACGTTGGGAACAAACCTATAAAGAGGTGTCTTTGGATCCTTACCAAAAGGTAGCTAAGGAAGATCTTTGCATTACCCCTTCAGATTTTGGATTTCATAATGCCCTTATCGATGGAGATAAGGTTTACTTTCTAGACTTTGAATATGCTGGATGGGATGACCCGACCAAAACAGTCTGCGATTTTTTCTGCCAACCAAAATTCCCTGTCCCTTTAAAACTTTTCGAAAAAGTGGCCACAACGATCGCATCAACGACTCAAAATCCCGAACTCTATCTAAAGCGTATTCAAGCGATGCTCCCCATTTGCCAAATTAAATGGTGTTGTATAATATTAAACGTGTTTCAAAAGATTGGAAGTGAGCGGAGACGCTTTTCTGACCCTAACTTCCTTGAAAAATGTGAAACTCAATTGACCCTTGCAAAACGTTACTTAGAGAGGCTGGAAAATGGCATACATTGATTTACTTTCGCCAATACATAAAAAAACAAAGCGTGATTATTTAGCACGCGTTAATGAATTTCCTAAAGCTCAAGCGGCAACGATTGCAAAACGTTTTGATAAAGATTATTGGGATGGTGACCGTAAAGTCGGCTATGGAGGTTTTTACTACGATGGACGGTGGAAAGTTGTTGCTGAAGAACTAGCTAAAAAGTACAACCTAAAAAGTGGTGACCGTGTCCTTGATGTCGGATGTGGCAAAGGGTTCCTCCTTTATGACCTCACTCAAGTAGTTCCAGGGCTGGAAGTCCATGGAATTGATATTTCTGAGTATGGAATTCAAAATGCTAAACAAGAGGTGCGCCCTTGCTTAACAGTTGGAAACGCCAATAAACTTCCCTTTGATGACCATTCTTTTGATCTCGTGATTTCAATCAACACCCTTCATAACCTCCACTGCTACGATCTAGAAAAAGCCCTCAAAGAAATTGAGCGTGTCGGCAAAGAAAATAAGTACCTGGTGGTCGAGTCCTACCGAAATGAGGATGAAAAAGCTAATCTCCTATACTGGCAACTCACCTGCGAATCTTTCTATACCCCTGAAGAATGGGAGTGGTGGTTCACACGGGCGGGTTACAATGGAGACCATTCCTTCATTTATTTTGAATAGTTAATTTTTAGACTTTTGCTTCTATTTCACTGCTCCTATATAATATCCCCCGCTTTAAAAAGGAGTTTATTATGGCAACAGTTGATGGAGTTTCTACAGAAAGCGTACATGTAGCGCAACACGAAGAAAGCGATCCGATTCATCCCATCGATCTTAAAATTTCTAATACTGCGCGTCCGAAGATCTGCACAGAATTTTATGAGATCAATATGCAGGAACGCATGATCATTCTAAGTGATGGTTCCAACTGGAAAGTCTCTCGGAAAAATCCTACCAGTACTCTTTCTAAGGTAACAGAGCTCTGGGAAAAAGGAGACGATATACGTCTTGCTCGTTATTACAAAGGTGTCCATACAGGATTTACCATGTATAACGTTCGTCTAGAGCAAGCTCTTCTTGTTCAATCAAGCAAGAAATGCGCCGATCTTTCTAAAGCTTTTTTTATTGCTGAGGTTGATCCTTCTGGATATGCCTTGAAAACAACTGATGGTAAAACTTGGGTCACAGGATTTGCCGGCTCTTTTTCAGTGAGTCGTTGGGAAAAAGGTCAAAGAGTGATTGTGAATCAGGGTACCCACTGTAAAAATGATTATACAATGATTCATCCCAATACTAAATCAACTGCTTGGGTCACTGAGGTTTTTAGAAAAACCGCATCATAAAATTTCCTCAGTATCCTCAAAACTTTAATTGGTGAGAAACATTAGAAGGCCAACCAAATTCTGAGTAGCTTGCTCCATTAAGGATGGACTCCAGGGCATGTCTTACAAAAGGATCAAGTGTTTGGGGTAAAGCTTTTAAAGGGTAAAACCTGAGTTCATCGCATTTATGTGGTTCTCGATTTTCAATGTTACCCTCATAGCATGAGGGAATATAGAAAAGATCGATTTGCACAAAAGAGCTTCCATCAGGAAGGTGGTGTAAACGATGCATTGTATGAGCCATTCGAAGATTCTCAAGATCGAGAGTCAGATTCACTTCTTCTTTAGCTTCTCGAATCACTGCTTGAGTTGCACTCTCACCTGCTTCAATACAGCCCATAGGCAAAACATGCATGCCATCTGCAATGCCTGTATTATAACGCCTTAAAAGAAGAATTTTGTCATCTTCAATCACAACAAGTAAAACTCCTACTTTACACTTGAAACGCTTCTTATCCATGATAATTATCTCTCTATTAGAAACCCAAAGTTTGATTCTTAAAACACATTCTCAAATATAAATCTCTTGATTGCAAATCAATTTTAAAATTAAACTTGCTTGCAAATAAGGAAATGCTCATGAAATTTTCTCCTGATGTTGGTCATGCACTTCTTTGGTTCTGGCTGAAGATTCTTCTTTTCTTCTTGATAAGTGGTATTTACGGCTTTTCTTTTCTAGGATTGATTAAATACTTTATCAAAGCTTGGAAAGAGAAGAAGCAACTGAAATTATGGATGTGCTTATCTGCAGCATTTTTTGCCCTAATGATTTTATTAGAGGGTTTTTTTAGGGGAATTAAGTAGTGAAAAACACATGCTTTTCAGCCATTATTTTACTTGTTTTTTTGTCTGTAAATCTCAAACTAGAATCACGCCAATACAATGTTGATTATTTGATGAACCTCATAGAAACAGGCGATGAAGAGGGTGTTCGACAATTCTTTTCTCAACCTAAATATGTTACAAAACTTAAACACATTGTTGAATTCACAGAACTTTTTCGTTCTAAATTGGAAGAGAGGTTTGGGTATAAGCCATCATATAGAGAAGCATACGATTATTTTAAAGCCAATCTTAACAATATGAATTTACCTAAAGAGCAAGAGGAAGAGCTCCTTTCTATTTTCAAGGAGATTGTTAAACTATCAGAAAAAGCTAAAAGAAAGGGGTGTCAATTAAATTCAATCTCTATGGATTTTAAAGGCTCAATAGACTCCGATTTTGATATGCCAGATGAAATGGTTATAGCTTATAACGAAGCTTTAGCTGGCTGTTTAATATGCATTATACCTTCTCCTGTAACCTATACTATTGGAGGAGCTATGATTGGTGATGCCTTTAGACGCACCTATAATTATCTCGATGGAACAAACGTACAAAGTGAGCCCCATGGTTATTCAGATCATAGAGAAAATGATAATTATGATCGAGGCCATGACCGTGACAGTTGGGATAAAGAGTACTAAGCTAGTATCAACAACAACTTCTTTAGAGTACTTTGACCACAACAATAGATAAATCATCAAATTGAGGTGTTCCTTCAGCAAAAAGGGCCACCTCTTCAATAATATGGTCCACGATCTTTTGAGATGCCCACCCTTTTTTCTCTTGAAGAGAGGCTATCAGGCGTTTTTCTCCAAACAGTTCCATTCCTTCGTTATGGGCTTCAACAATTCCATCTGTAAAGAGAATGAGTTGATCTCCCGATTGCAGCATTGTTTGACCTGTGATGACTTCCTCAAAGGGAAGAACACCAAGTGCCATTCCTTGTGTTGTTAGTCTTTCAATCGTTCCATCATTTTTAAGACGAAGGGCAGGAAAATGTCCACAGTTTGAGTAATGAAAGATTTTTGTCTTAGGATCAAAAAATGCAACAAATGCTGTCACAAACACTCCTGTATCTCCAGTATCCTGACAGAAGAGATTGTTTGTCTCTTTTAGAATCAAATCAAGCTCTTGATGAATTTCTCCATAACTACGCAACATACTCCGAACACTGAGCGAATAGAGACAAGCAGAAATCCCTTTCCCGGAGGTATCTGCAATCGAAAGCATGAGTCGATCCTTCACTAAAAAGTCATAAAAATCCCCTCCAACTTCCTTAGCCGCAATGAAACGGGCTGCCATTTCTAATCCAGGATATTCTGGAACCTTTTTAGGGAGAATTGACTGTTGAACTTCTTCTCCAATACGGAGTTCTTTTTCATAGGTTTCCCGTTCCACACGCTCTTTTTGAACCGCCTCCATGTTTGCGTTCAGGGAATCCACTGTTTCATTAAAAATTTCCCCAATTGTATTGATTTCAAAGCCCATTTTTTGCGGGTCAAAGCGGCGCGAAAGATCTCCTCTTCCCACTCCTTCCATTGCTCTGATTAAGTTTTTCAAAGGACGGGAAAGTTTTTTTGTTAAAAACATTGCTCCCCCACCTCCAATCACAACAATAAAGGACAAAGCGATGATCACCTTCAAAATGAAATAAGGAACATCGACAAAATTGATCTCTTTCGGAGCAGCAATCATAAGAGAAAAGTTTGTTTGGGGGATATTGCGAACGATGGTGACATATTTAACCCCTTTGTATTGATATTCTCCTTTAACGGGAAGAGATAAGCGCCTTCCTTTAAATTGGGGGTCGGTTGAAGAAATAATTTTCCCATTCTTTGTCACTAGTGATGTGGAAGCTGGATGGATCACCTCATTTTCAATGGGGAAGTTATTCAGAACATGAAGCAGTGTAAAGGCAATAACCCAAGCTCCTTCCCCATTTTTTTCCATTCGCGTTAAATAAAAAACATCAATACTGGGATCAACAACAAAAACGGTTCCATTTTTAGCCTGTGCAACTAATCCAGAATAATCTCTTCCTAAATAATCTTCACTCGAGGCCATATCAGAATAAAAATGCCCATTTTGGTCTTTTTTCAGATGAAAAAGGGCTGAGACTTCTTCACGTCTTGCAAGTTCCTTCAGTACAGAAGAAGGATTGGAAATCTTTGGCAAAAGGTAAGATATCCCTGCTATAAAATCGAGCTCATGTTTAATGATCCCCCTTACAAAGTCTTCTTTTTGATCCATTAAGACCTTAAGGGTAAAATAATTGTTATCACTCTTAATGCGTGTGTCTTCGATATATAGAAGTCCCACTAAGGCTAAAAGAGGCACAACAAGGAAAACCAAGGCAATCAATAAGATACGAGAAGCTAGTGACCCCCGCACTCTATGATTCTTTCCTTTTTTCCCCTGCTTCATGGTATACTCCCCCCTATGGTGATATATACAAAAGAAATTAAGAGTTTACAACACCCCATTGTCAAGCACCTTGTCAAACTCCGAAAAGAGAGGCGGTACCGCCTTGAAAAAGAGACACTTCTTTTGGAAGGAAAGAAGATAATTTTTGAATATCGGGGCCCAATAAAAACTCTCCTTATGACAGAGGGTGTGACCATCCCTACCCATCTCAAACCAAACCAAACCCTCCTTGTCTCCACTGAAATCATTGAAAAAATCAGTGGAACAAAATCCCCTGAGCCTTATCTTGCTGAAGTTCCTCTTCCTTCATGCTCAACCTTAGAGGGAAAAAGACATCTCTTAGCATTAGATGGAGTCAATGACCCCGGAAATGTGGGAACTCTGATTCGATCGGCTCTAGCTTTTGGTTTTGATGGGATTTTTCTCACGAAAGATTCTGCAGATCCCTATATGAATAAAGCACTTCGGGCGGCAAAGGGGGCAACGTTTCATCTTCCCATTCAAATCGGGACAGAAGAAGAGCTCACTCTTCTCATCAAAAAAAACGCACTTACCCCTTATGTTGCTGATGGAAAAGGCTCTTCAACATTTCCCATGAACTCTCCCTTTGTTTTAATTCTTGGAAGTGAAGCAAGTGGTCCTTCAGAAAAACTCAAAACTCTGGGCAAACTCATCTCGATTCCTATTGCCCATGAAACAGAATCCTTGAATGTTGCTGTTGCAGGTGGCATTCTGATGAATAAATTCCAAGAGGCACTGTGGCCAAGATAGATGACTACTTAGATTACGAAGAGCAGTTCCATCCTAAAGGAAAGCGAGAAAGCCGAAAAGAGCGAAGGGAAACACGTGCTAAAGATCGCTCAAAATACAAAAAAAGTGATCGAGATCAAAAAAAACAACACTTAAAAAACGAAGAACCTCCACTCGGGGCTAACTATCTTCGTGGCCGCGTTTTGACTATCTCTCCAGACATGATCACGGTTTCAAGTGGCCCAAAAACTTATCTGTGTACCCTTAAAGGTTCTCTAAAAAAAGAAAAAACCAAACACAAAAACTTGATAACGGTTGGAGATTGGGTTCACTTTGAAAAGAAAAGTGAAGACTCAGGAGCCATTGCACATGTTGAAAAACGGACCTCATTTTTAATCCGTGCAGAAAACCTATCAAGGAGAAAACAACAACTCATCGCTTCGAACATCGACCAAGTTTTCATCGTTATGTCCGTGGTCTCTCCAAAGTTCAAACCGCTTCTTGTCGATCGTTATATTCTGTCTGCAAAAAAAGGAAATATGCAGCCGATTGTTCTCATCAATAAAATTGACCTTCTCAATGATCCCCCAGAAGCAATTTCAGATGAAGAGGTTTCAGCAGAGAAAATATCCTTTGAAGAGTTCTTAGATGCCTATAAACCCCTTGATATTCCTATTATCCCTCTGAGTGTTTCTACAGGTGAAAACCTCGACCAATTAAAAAACCTGATGGAAAATAAAACATCCGTTTTCTCTGGACAGTCAGGTGTAGGCAAATCTTCTTTAATCAATGCTGTTTTAGGGAGCCAGCTCCCTATTGGTCCTATTGCCTTAAAAACAAATAAAGGGTCTCATACAACAACTGCAGCAGAACTGATTCCTCTTGAAAATGATGGGTTTTGCATTGATACACCTGGGATTAAAAGTTTTGGTCTTTGGGAAAGTGATCCTTCTTCGATTCTAGAAATTTTTCCTGATTTTCTTGCCCTTGCACCCGATTGCAAATTTCCGAATTGCACGCACATCCATGAGCCAGACTGTGCGATTATAAAAGCCATAGAGGAAAAGACAATCCATCCCTTGCGTTACGCTTCTTATACAACACTTCTTGAAGATACTCCTCCAAAAGAATGGGAATAAAATTCTCACTTTGTTAAATTAAATTTATGACTAAAATTGCAAAAATTCATGGGCGTGAAATCCTCGACTCTAGAGGAAACCCAACAGTTAAAGTTGAAGTAACAACCGATGGGGGCATCACTGGAAGAGCTTCCGTTCCCTCAGGTGCATCGACTGGTGAACATGAAGCTGTTGAACTTCGTGATAACGATCCAAAGCGATATGGAGGAAAAGGGGTTCTTAAAGCTGTCGCCAATGTCAATGGCCCCTTAGCAAATCTACTAAAAGGATGGGATATCTTTGATCAAACCGGGATTGATCAAGCCATGATCGAAGGAGATGGAACCGAAAATAAAGGAAATTTCGGAGCAAATGCTATCCTTGGAATTTCTCTTGCTGTTGCAAGAGCGGCTGCTATGAGCCGAAAAGTTCCTTTGTTTGAATATATTTCAACAGGCGCTAAACCAGAAATGCCAGTTCCTATGATGAACATTTTAAATGGTGGCGCTCATGCAGATAACTCTCTCGACTTTCAAGAATTCATGATCCGCCCCATCGGTGCTCTCAATTTTTCTGAAGGGCTCCGTTATGGCGCAGAAACCTTTCATGCCTTAAAAAAGCTTCTTAAGGAAAAAGGACATGTGACTTCTGTGGGAGATGAAGGAGGGTTTGCACCTAATCTTTCTTCTGATGAAGAAGCCTTGGATTTTATTCTTTCTGCAATCGAAAAGGTTGGTCTAAAGCCCGGCACTGACATAACTTTAGCATTGGATTGTGCCGCTTCTGAGTTTTATGATAAAAACAAAAAGATCTATTTCGATAAAAAACAAAAAAATGCCGGAAAACAATTTGAAGAGCGGGATGCAACGTATCAAATTGATTACCTAGAGAAACTCATTAAGAACTATCCGATTGATACTATTGAAGATGGCCTTGATGAAAATGATTGGGACGGATGGAAAATGCTCACAGATCGCTTGGGCGCAAAAGTACAACTCGTCGGGGATGATATTTTCGTTACTAACCCCAAGTTCCTTCACAAAGGGATTGAAATGGGAGTAGCCAACGCTATTCTTATTAAATTAAATCAAATCGGAACACTTACAGAAACTCTAGAAACAATTGCTCTTGCAAAACAAAACAGTTATGGAACAGTCATCTCTCATCGCTCAGGAGAAACCGAAGATGCTTTTATTGCTGATCTTGCGGTTGCTACTTGTGCGGGTCAAATCAAAACGGGTTCTCTCTCACGCTCCGATCGCATAGCAAAATATAACCGCCTTCTTGCAATTACTGAAAAACTTTAAGCAAGATGTATACATTTCTAGAATGCTTATTTAACCTGAACTTTGGGTTCAGGTTATTTTATTGTCTCAAAGTTTAGTTTGCCTCCTTGCATTAAATAGTCTTCGTTGGTTATTGAAAGACGAAAGACAAGGATAACTATGAGACAAACAGTGGCTCTATTCGGTGAAGCTGAAAAAGGGGAAATCGGTTCTCCTCTTTTTATGAAATCACTGACCCATTTAAATGAGATCCTGGGAAATCCACCTGATGAAAGCCGTGGTCTTTTCTTTGCAATCCAGTTTCTCATGTATGAACAAGAGGTCATCTATATCCGAGTTAAAGAAGAAGGCTTTAGTACAAAAGATTACCTTAAAGGGATGAAGCATCTCGTGAACAAAAAACAAATCTCTCACCTTACAGCAGTGTGTCTTCCAGGTGTTGGCGATTCACGGATCATCGATTCCGTTCATCCTGTAACTGAGACTCATGGCGCTCTTATTATTACAACAGAGCAAGATCTCTACGACTACCTCACTTCCCTTCAACTTCCTAATATTTGAGCTTTTTCATCCTTATAGAATTTTTGGAGGTTGATGAGTGGTGAAGAAGTCTATTTCGTTGAAATAGGTGTTTAAAGCAGTGCACGAATTTTTTAACATGGGAGATGACCGAGCGATCCAATCATGATTCTTGGCTACGGTTCAACACTTGTTGCTAAAGGCCAAAGAGTGGTGCATCTCCCCTGCAGAAAATAACTTCTAGTTGAAGTAAGTGGCAAGCCCTTCTTGCGTTGGCTTCATTGACTTCTCACCCTTTTGCCAATTGGCTGGGCAAACTTCTCCATTCTCTTCATGGAAAATAAGGGCGTCGAGCAGACGAAGAGCTTCATCGACACTTCTTCCCAATGGAAGATCGTTCACGAGTTGATGACGGATAATGTGATCCTTGTCCATAAGGAAAAGACCACGGAAAGCAATTCCAGCTTCTTCGTCAAGAACTTGGTACTCGCGCGCAATGTTTTTATTAAGGTCTGCAATGAGAGGATAAGTCACTCCTTCGATTCCACCTTTAGCTTTTGGGGTATTGACCCAAGCAAGATGTGAAAAGGCGCTATCCACAGAACACCCGATAACTTGTGCTCCACGTTTTTCAAACTCTCCAAGTTTTTGTTGAAAAGCATGAAGTTCTGTTGGACAAACAAAAGTAAAATCAAGGGGATAGAAAAATAATAAAATATATTTTCCTTCGAAAAGCTCGAGAGAAAAATTTTCATTAATTTGACCGTTTGCAACGGCGCTAGCTTTAAAGTTTAGGGCTTTTTTTCCAATAAGTCGTGTCATAAAAAATCTCCTTTTGATGAGACCATTATACAGAAGGACAAAAATTAACTAAAGAGTTCTTGGGCTTTTGGAAGCCAATCCTCATCCCCAATCGTGGTCGAAGGGCCATGGCCAGGATAAACAACCGTTTCGGGGGGTAGTTTTTCAAGTTTTTTTAAGGATCGCCACATCGCTTGGGGATCTGCCGTCGGAAAAGAAAGATTTCCTATCGATCCTTTGAAGAGGGTATCACCAGAAAATAAAATTTTCTCTTTATCAAGATAAAAACAAACACCTCCTGGAGTATGACCTGGTGTTTCAATCACAACAACTGTTAGTTTCCCCACTTCAATGATTTGCCCTTCTTGCAAATCAAATTCTGGCTCAACCCCATCGATATGAAACATAAGAGGAAGTTTATCACTCCCAGGCTTCACAACATTTGAACGATCAGAGGGATGGACATAAACAGGAATGCCAAAACTTGTTTTTATCTTTTTTAGATCACCAATATGATCCCAATGGGAATGGGTTAAAAGAATGGCTTTGATTTCAATTGCAGCAGACCCATCAATCAAGGCTTCAGCACTGTCGGGTGCTGGATCAATGATCACTCCTTTGTTGGTTTCACTACATGCCAGAATATAGGCGTTAGTGTCAAAAGGACCTGATGGGAAACATTCAATGATGGGCATAAATGCCTCGTCTTGTTCTTACAAAAGAAGTGCACCGGAGAGGACTCGAACCTCTAACCTCCTGGTCCGTAGCCAGGTACTCTATCCAATTGAGCTACCGGTGCCTGAAGGTCCTTATTTTGCTGGAGAAAGTCTTTTCTCGCAAGGAGAAATGAGGTATTATGTTCTTCATGATTGATTGGAATAAACAATGGGAGCTTCATGCTCCAAACTTTAAAGATGGTTTTGCCCACGTTCAATTAAAGGAAAATCTTTCCTTTAAAATGAAACCAGGCCCAGGATTTGGCGACCTTTCCCATCCAACAACCAGACTCATGCTCAAAATGCTTCCAGAGACAATTGAAGGAACAGTCATTGACATCGGTTGTGGAAGTGGAGTTCTTTCTCTTGCTGCAAAACTTTTAGGAGCTGAGGATGTCTTTGGAATCGATATTGATGAAGGAGCGATTATTCATGCGCAGGAAAATGCAGAAGTCAATGGTCTTGACTGCTCCTTTGGAACAAAGTTATCTTACACACCGATTCATCCCTTGATCTTAATGAACATGATCTCTTCGGAACAAAAAATTGCATGGAATGCTCTTCCAAAATTTCAGCGTTATCGATTGATTGTATCTGGCTATCCCATTGAAGAAAAAGAGCCCCATTTTGATGGAGCTCTTATTAAAAAATCGATCCTAGATGGATGGAAGGGGTATGTCTTTGATAAGACTTCTTGAACCTATCCTATTCGGATAGGCTCTTAGCCTACATCATTCCCATCCCAGGCATTCCGCCCATACCTCCCATACCGCCCATGCCAGGCATACCACCCATGCCACCCATTCCTGGGTCCATTGGAGTCTCAGTCTTGGGCTCTGGTTTATCGGTAATCATACAAGCAACGGTAATGAGAAGACTTGCAATAGAAGAGGCATGCTTTAAAGCGCTCTTCGTTACAAGAACAGGATCTATAACACCTGCTTTTAGAAGGTCTTCAAAGGTATCGGTTAGCCCATTGTATCCAAAGGGTCCCTCGCCTTCATAAACCTTTTCAGCAACCATATTTCCTTCTTTTCCACAATTTGTTGCTATTGCTGTTGCAGGAGCAAAAGCTGCACGACGTACAATGTCTATGCCAATCTTCTCGTCTCCTTTAAGCTTGAGCGCTTCAAGAGCTTTGATTGCTCGAAGAAGAGCAACGCCCCCTCCAGGAACAATCCCATCAATAACGGCTGCTCGAGTCGCATGAAGGGCATCTTCAACACGTGCTTTTTTCTCTTTCATTTCAGTCTCAGTTGCAGCACCGACATTAATAACAGCAACGCCTCCAGCAAGTTTTGCTAAACGCTCTTCAAGATTTCCACGATCATAATCAGAGGTGCTTTCATTCATTTCATGACGAATTTGATCAATTCGTTGTTGAACAATCTCATGATTACCGCCACCACCAATAATTGTTGTCTCTTCTTTGCCAACCTTGATTGTCTTAGCACTTCCAAGAACTTCAAGTCCGACTTCTTCTAAACTCAGCCCAACTTCTTCAGAAACAACAGTTGCTCCAGTCAGAATCGCAATATCCTGAAGAATGGCTTTTCTTCGATCTCCAAAAGCTGGAGCTTTTACAGCACAAAGAGGCATTCCCCCTTTTAACTTGTTAATGACAAGCGTTGCTAAAGCTTCTCCTTCGATATCTTCAGCAATAAGAAGAAGAGGTTTTTGACCTTGTTCCATGACTTTTTCTAGAATTGAAACAAGCTCTTTTGCATTCGAAAGCTTTTTATCTGTAATGAGGACTTGAGCATTAGAAAGTTCTGTTGTCATCTTTTCCGCATTGGTCACGAAATAAGGTGAAAGATATCCTTTATCGAATTGCATTCCTTCAACAACATCTAAGATCGTCTCGATTCCTTTAGCATCAGCAATTGTAATCGTTCCATCTTTACCGACTTTTTTCATTGCATCAGCAATCATTTCCCCAATTTCAGGATCATTGTTTGCTGAAATAGTTGCGACTTGCTGAATCTCTTCATGTTTACTGACAGGAGTCGAGAGTTTATCAAGCTCTTCAATCATCGCTTGTACTGCGCGGTCGATCCCTCGTTTGACACTCATGGGATTGGCGCCTGCAATGACATTTTTGACCCCTTCCTTGAAGATCGATTCAGCTAGAACAATCGCAGTAGTGGTTCCATCTCCAGCAACATCTGAAGTTTTTGAAGAGGCTTCTTTGACAAGGCCTGCACCAATGTTTTCGAATTTATCTTTAAGAGAAATCTCTTTGGCAACCGTCACTCCATCTTTAGTAGAAAGAGGAGTTCCCAGTCCTTTGTTAATCACAACATTGCGTCCCTTTGGTCCAAGAGTCACTATGACTGTTTTCGCAAGTGTTTTAACCCCTTTAAGGATTGACTTAAGGGCTGTTTCGTTAAATTGCATCATTTTAGCCATGGTCTTCTCCTTATTCTATCACTGCTAAGACATCTTCTTCAGATAAGATAAGAAATTCTGCGTCCTCATCTCCTTTAACCTCTGTTCCCGCGAATCCTCCAAAAAGAACTTGGTCACCCATTTTAAGTTCCATGGGCTTAACCACTCCATCTTTTCCCATTTTTCCAGGACCAACAGCAAGAACTTCTCCTTGCTTAGGTTTTTCTTGTGCTGAATCAGGAAGGAGAATCCCTCCTTTGCTAACTTGTGCTTCAGAACGTTTCACAAGAATGCGATTTCCAAGAGGTTTAAATTTTTTATAAGACATAAGTTTTCACTCCTAAATAACTGTTTTTCATTCCCAAAATGATAGGAATTCGCTCTTATTTTGTCAACAAAGTTAGCACTAAAACAATCAAAGTGCTAATTCGCCTTTAGCAATGACTCAATAAAACTTTCATCTGCTAAAAGCTCATTCATTCCATTTCTTAGAGCATCTTCTAAAGAAGCCTTAGCATTCTTTCCGGAAAAAATAAAGACAGGATCTTCAACTCCCTTAGTTATAATATTTCTTTGATAAACAATCTCTTTTTGTCTATTTTTAACTTTAATATCGAAAATCAATTCTGAAACCCCAGAACCTGAAAAGAAACCCATTTTGAAATCATTGTAAAATTTAGCCAAAGAAACATCCACCATTACGTGAGGATTAACTGCTTCATCAATAACAAATCCTCTACGCAAAAGCTCTAAATTAATGGCATTTTGGACAAATGTTGTCACATCTTCTCTAGAGACGATCGCAGCCATTTCCATCCCATAGCCATTTTTCTTGCAGCTCACCTTTTCTTTTTCTTGACGCTGATCTGAGACCTTTACCTGGGTGTGGATCGTCTCAGCAGTAGGAATTTTTTCAACTTGAGTTAATGGTTCATAGTTTAGGCTAATCTCATCACGCGTAACAGCACATCCCGCCAAAAAAAATAAAGGGATGAATAAATATCCGATTCTTTTCATAACAACCTTCTTCCACATTTTTATCTAAACCATTAGAAGAGAATATCAATAAATAAGATATTTCTCACGGACTTTCTTAAACTGTTCCCGCTCATTTTGTTGATAAGCAATCATTTTCCATGCAGCATAACGCTCATGAAGCATCATCCGATAAATCTCATCATTTCCATTTGCAAGATTGAAAAGCCTTTTCTTGCTTCCATCAACTTTTTGGAGATATCCTTTGGTTTCTTTGGGATAAAGACTCTTTAAAATTCCCATTAAAAGATACTGAACACTCAAAGGTTTATAGCGGCGGATATCAGTCACTCGAATCAGCACACCGTGACAGTCCTTATCCTTCATCGATCCATAAAAGGGACGGTAGTGAAAAGGAAAGAAATGAACTCCTGGTAACTTTTGACTATTGAGTTTAGCAGCAAAGGCATCAGCATCGATCCAAGGAGCTCCTACCACTTTAAAAGGAAGGGTATAACCCACTCCAATGTTTACAATATTGAGTTCTCCGATAATTCCAGTTGATGCATAGAAAAGGGGCGTGTCAGACTCAGGGATATGAGGACTCGTGGGAATCCATGTCAGTCCGGTCTCTTTAAAACTCATTGTCCGCTTCCACCCTTTCATCGGAATAACCTTTAAGTCGCATCCAATTTTATATTCTCCATTAAAAAACGTGGCAAGCTCACCAATTGTCATTCCATGGCAATAGGGAACATTGACATATCCAATAAAGGATCGCCACTTCTCTTCCAACATCCCACCATCAACGATCAATCCATTAATCGGATTGGGGCGATCAAAGACTAAAACGGGAATTTTCCGCTTTGCAGCTTCTTCCATCACATAGAAAAGCGTTGTTGCATACGTATAAGAACGGGTTCCAATATCTTGAATATCATAGATTAAAAGATCGATCCCTTTTAGCATCTGATCATTGGGACGTCGCGTTTTCCCATGAAGGCTATAAACAGGAAGGTTCTCATGAGCTCCATCTTCAATTTTCTCAAAAGCATAACCACTTCCATGCCAGCCATGCTCAGGAGAAAAGAGCGCAACAATCTTCATTCCATTTTTTTGGAGAACTTCTACCGTAGGAGTTAATCTCTTATCGACACCTGTCTGATTGCTAATCAAACCAATCCGCTTGTTTCGATAGGATTTGTCATGTCCTTCTCTAAAAAAAGTATCAACTCCGAGATCAACCTCACCAAAAAGAGGGAACCCTATGAATAGAAAAATGATAAGTCGAACTATTTGCATCATTAGCAAAAATCTTAGAGGAAAATTCTTTTTTCGTGTACAAGAACAGTTACGGGGAAGTGTATTTCATAGGGATTGAGTACGTAAATGACAGAGAAACAAAGTGAAACAAAACAAATGAACCATGCGCGCGATCTATTAGGATCCGTGATGGGCGCTCAATTAACCCTTGAAGAACGGATTGAAAAAACAGTAGAGCTCGCAGGACTGATCTTAAGTGAATCGAATAAAAGACTGACTAAAGAAGAGAAAAAGAGGTATGGCGAACTTCATCGAATGATGAGTGACCCTGTAGGAAAAGTCTTTCTGACTAGTATGACGGATCAATGTTTCCGCACTAAAAATCATCAGCGTATTGCCGATCAAATGGTCTACCTTCTTAACCTATATGGAACACCCAAGTTTTTTTCTCCCTTTAAAAGACTTCAGCTCTATCTCTTTAAAGTTTTTGGAAACCAATTTGCAAAAATATTAGTCCCTATTGCGATTTGGAACCTCCGGAAAGAAACCTCATCAGTCATTATCCCTGGAGAAAAAGGTCCTTTAATCCGTCATATTAAAAAAAGAAGAGAGCAAGGAATCCGCCTCAACCTTAATCATTTGGGAGAAGCAATCCTTGGAGAAGACGAAGCTGTTCGTCGTCTAAATATCTACCTTGAAGACTTAAAAAATCCTTTGATCGATTATGTATCGATCAAAATTTCAACCATTTATTCTCAAATCAATCTTCTTTCTTACAATAAAACCTTGGAAGATATTGCTGAAAGACTCCGCACTCTTTACCGCGCTGCCATTAAAAACACGCTTATAAGAAAAGATGGAAGGAAAATTGAAAAGTTCGTCAATCTCGATATGGAAGAGTATAAAGATTTGCATTTGACGAAAGATCTTTTCATGAAAGTCCTCGGTGAAGAAGAGTTTAAAGACCTTTCTGCTGGGATCGTCCTTCAAGCTTATCTTCCTGATAGCCATGAGATCCAAAGAGAAATGACCGAATGGGCCATGGAGAGGGTGAAAAATGGAGGGGCACCGATTAAGGTGCGGATTGTAAAAGGAGCCAATATGGCCATGGAACAACATGAAGCCTCTCTAAAGGGTTGGCCTCAAGCTCCTTATACTTCTAAGGTCCGTACAGATGCCAATTATAAGCGCATGGTTCTTTATGCATGTGAGCCCGATCGCGCGCGCGCGGTACATATTGGAATTGCTTCTCACAATATATTCGATATCGCTTTCGCAATGATTCTAAGGCTTGAAAATCGTGTGGAGAGAGAAATTACGTTTGAAATGCTTGAGGGAATGGCCGACCATATGCGTCGCGTCGTCCAAGATTTAACGGGAGACATTCTTCTTTACTGTGCTGTAGCCACTCGAGAAGATTTTCAAAGTGCCATTGCCTATCTTATTCGTCGCCTTGATGAAAATACCGGAGCAGAAAACTTTCTTGCTCATAGTTTTGGGCTTAAAGAAGGAACAAAAGAATGGGATGTTCAATCGGCTCTTTTCAGAAAAAGTTGCAGCTTGAAAGATACCGTCGAAAATTCTCCTCGCAAAACTCAAAACCGACTAGAAGCCCCGACTCACCTTGATTCGAATGCTCCATTTGAGAACGAAGCTGATACCGATTTCTCCCTACCCCAAAATCGTAAATGGGGAGAAGCAATTATTACTAAGTGGAAAGAAAAACAGATAGATCCTATCCCTCTTGTTATTGACGGACATGAGATCCATACCGACTTGCAAGGGAAAGGCTATGATCCCGCCAGTCCCAATCATCCTTATTATACCTATTCAAAAGGATCCTGGGAGGAGATAGATCGCGCTGTTAATTCCGCAAAAAACGAAGAAAAAAATTGGGCAAATACTCCGATTGAAGAGCGTTGCATGTATCTTGCAAAAGCTGCTCAAAAACTAAGGGAAGAGCGAGGCGACCAAATCGGATCGATGATTGGTGATGGAGGCAAAACACTGCTAGAAGCAGATGTTGAACTTTCTGAAGCCATTGATTTTGCAGAGTATTATCTCCGGTCAATGCGACAGTATGCAAGACATACCGATATTGAATGGTCGCCTAAAGGAACCATACTAGTGGCTTCCCCTTGGAACTTTCCAAAAGCTATTCCTGCTGGAGGAATTTTTGCGGCGCTCGTTACTGGGAACTGTGTGCTTTTTAAACCAGCTCCTGAAGTTGTCATGACCGGGTATGAGCTTGTTAAAGCACTTTGGGCTGCAGGCATTCCGAAAAAAGTCCTTCAGTTTATTGCCTGCGATGATGATCCCACTGGAACAAAATTGATTAAAGATGAACGGATTGATGCTGTGATTTTAACAGGAGCAACCAGTACAGGAAAACTCTTCATGAAAATGCGTCCTGGAATCGATCTTTCTGCAGAAACGGGTGGTAAAAATGCAATGGTTATCACCGCACTTTCTGATCGAGACTTGGCGATTAAAGAACTTGTCCAATCAGCCTTTGGTCACAATGGTCAAAAATGTAGTGCTGCCTCGTTGGCTATTCTAGAAAAAGAGGTTTACGATGATCCTCACTTTATGCAACAACTCCGCGATGCTGCAGCAAGTTTAAAAGTAGGTTCTCCTTGGGATATTGCCAATAAAATGACTCCTCTCATCAATCCTCCCAATGAAATCCTCCATCGTGGACTAACGACTTTAGAGCCTGGAGAATCTTGGCTCTTAGAGCCAAAAGTGGATCCCCACAATCCTAATCTATGGACACCGGGAATTAAATTAGGGGTTCAACGTGGAAACTTTACACAGAAAAATGAACTCTTTGGCCCTGTACTAGGGCTGATCCGTGCTGATAATCTCGATCAAGCCATTCATATCGCCAATTCTACTCTTTATGGTCTCACTTCGGGACTTCAATCTTTGGATAAACGTGAGCAAAAAAAATGGCAGCGTCTCATCATTGCAGGAAACTGCTATATCAACCGAAGTATTACAGGAGCTATCGTCCGACGCCAAGCTTTCGGTGGAACAAAAAATAGCTGTTTTGGTCATGGGTCAAAAGCAGGAGGCCCCAATTACCTTCCTCAGTTTATGCATGCAAAACAAATGGGGATTCCTAAAGAAAAGTTCCCTGTTAGTGATTGGGTCAATAACCTCACGAGTTTCCTCGAAAAGTTTGACCTCTCTGCAGAAGATCTTGGGGTGTGGTACGCTAGCATTTCCAGTTATGCCTACTACTGGCAACAATTTAGGAGAGACAAAGACCAATCAAAGGTCGTAGGAGAAGACAATTACTTCCGCTATATCCCTCATAAAAAAATGATCTTCCGCATTACCTCTGCAGACAACCCTCTCGATTATCTCCGCGTCTTTGCTGCAGCTCTAACAACCGAAACGCGTCTCGAAATTAGCTGGGAGAAAAATCAAGATACAAAGGTTCATCAAGCAAATTGGGAAGTCCTTCTTCCTATTTTCAATATCATTGAAGAGGACGAAAAAACATTCATCGGTCGGATGGAACATGGCCATGTCAAACGGATCCGCATGTTGCATGAACCTTCTTTATCCTTAAAAAAAGCGGCAGCAGAAAATGCTTCCTATATTGACTATGCCCCAGTGTTAGCAAATGGGCGCATTGAGCTTCTTCATTATCTTCGTGAAATGTCTCTTTCTATTTCCTATCATCGGTATGGAAATCTTGGACTCCGTGAAGGTGAGCTCCGCCGCCCTATTCTATAATAAGTAAAAATAGCTTTATTTTTCAAAATAGCGTCTCCATTCTTCCTTATAGATGGAGCATTTACTTTTTGATTTTTTGAAAATTAAATTTCGATTCTTTGCAATTTTGTCATAAAAGTAATTTAAGACTCCATCAGGAAGTATATCAAGCAGTCTAGAGAATAGGTTCCAAGGAAAGGATAAATATCTCATGATCCTAATGATTGCTTGCCCTTTTACTACTAATTGATGGTTGGACTGGTTAAAAAAAATGAGACTATTGGGAAGATTTTTCCAGCGATAGCTCTTTCTCATGCATTCAAAAGTTTGTCCATGAATAGGAGAAAAAACAAGTGGAAATTGCCTACGTCTTCTTTTAATGACAAAACAAATACACATCCGACAAAAATTACATTTATCATCGTAGAATATACGGATAAAGCTTTTTAGATTTTCGGGTTCTTTTTCAGCTAAAGATCGGTGATTATTGTCAGTCATGAACCTATCCTGAGTTAAAAACTCTATTTGATTCCTTCAGTTTTTGAACAGATTTTTTGCTTTTTTTTCGATCAAATTGCCCCTTAGAAAAGGGTTCAAAAAGATGGCAAATGGAACGCGTTCCAAAGGAAAAGAATGCAAATGTTTCATCCTCAATTTTTTCCTTTGCTAAATTCAAAAAATAATATTAACATTCCATCGGTCTAAAAAAAATAGGTTTTTTATGTCAGGTGTGTGTCCTTATCAATCCCAAGGCTATAGCGGAAGAAATCTTGATAATTATTGTTATGAGAATAGAGATGGTGAAGTGGAAGAGTTCGGAACAAATCGATACAATGCATCATGGAATTTATCTACTCTTGAGCAACGTAACACAGCTCAAGGGATTAACTCTGCCATGAGAGAATGTCTAGACCCCCATAATAATCAAGCCTTAAGCCGGCATACGGGTGGAATGGAAGGTGTTGAAAATCCTATTTTCACAGGAGAGTATGACGTTTCATGCAATGACACTGATAGCCTACTTGGCTCTAATCAAGTCGTTGAAGACACCTATACTGTTGATTATGAGGCCAGTGTTGACTGTGAAGATTCGAGCCCGATTGCAATAATAAAAAGCCTAATAAAGTTTAAGCAAGAGCCAGGTTCTGACCCCAAATGTTTAGAAGCAGAAGTTACAAGAACTGTTGCAATGGATACTTCAACAACAGGTACAAGTGGAATTATAAGAGGCGCTGTAGAGGAATGCATTGGACTTAAGACGGAATTAACCAAACAGCTAGATGCTCTACCACCACAAGAAACAACATATAGTCAAGAAGATCATTGTAGATTTCCCGTTAATCAAACGTTTACTCCTGCGCCTAGCCCTTTTCCCTTCCCAAGTTCCACTCCCAGCTCAACTCCTAGCCCTTTTCCTTTCCCAAGTTCCACTCCCAGCTCAACTCCTAGTCCTTTTCCCTTCCCAAGTTCCACCCCAAGCAATGCTCCTGCCCCCACTCCTTATAGTTATCCCTCTCCTACCCCCCTCACCTCTCATGAAAATTTTTTTGAAGAACATCAGAAAATGATTATTGTTATTTGTGCCATTGCATTGTTTCTAATAATCGCTATTGGAATTTACATTGTGATAAAATTATATAATCCCTCACAAAAATTTGAAGGAACAGGTCCTGCTGTATCTAGGGATAATCCTCCCGGTCCAGAGCCTACTCAACCTTCCATAAATGGTGGGAACGGTTCTTCTGCTCCAACTCCAACAACTCGCTCCAATCCTACACCTCCAACTCAAAAGACTCCTCTTCTTACTCCAACACCTCAACCTCCTCTTTCTATAAACTCTGGAGGGAATCTGTTTGATGGAATGGAAGATACATTTTTTGACATAGATTTTGATGATGTTGTAGATCTTCAGAAAAAGGAGAATTGACCCTATGAACTAGGAAAGCTGTTCCTCCTGATATTCAATAGGAAGGATGCTTATTCCTCTTCGCCTGTTGCAAAAATTGATACTAATACCTATGTAGTAGAATCGGTGTGTAAAAAAATCGGTGGGTTATGACTTACAAATATCTTATTCCTCTATTCATTACTTCTATATCCCTTACGCATGGAGTTGTTGTTAAAAATGAAGTAGAACTGAATGCAGCGATAAATTCTGCCAACGCTGGAGCTATTTCAACTATTCAATTCGGATCAAATATCGATTATTCCCAGCTTATTCAACCTCTTAATGCTGATAATGTTCTTAACTCTCTTAATCAAACTTTTACCATCGATGGACAGAAAAAATACTCCCTAACATCTACTTCAGGATATAACCGAGGCTTTTTCGCACGAACAAACACAAAACCAGACATAACTGTTACCATTAAAGACCTTACCATTTCCAATGCTCATGCTAAAGGAGGCGATGGAGGAAACCGTGGTGGCGGTGGTTTAGGCGCAGGAGGAGGCCTTTTCCTAAATAAGGACTCCCATGTGATATTAGATAATGTCTCATTTGAAAACTGCCGCGCAACAGGAGGAGAATCGAGTGGTTCTTTCGGCGGTCCGGTACTAGGAGCCAATGGAGGTGGTGGGCTCGGTGGAGATGGGGGAGCAGCCAATACTTCTGCAGGAGGGGGCGGCGGATTTAGTGGAAGAGGAGGTGGAGCCAATGGACTGGGCGGCAGCGGCGGCGGTGGATTCAATGGAAAGGGTGGCTCCTGTAATAGCTATGGCGGCGGCGGCGGTGGCGGCGGCGGATTCAATGGAGGCAATAGCACCAGTTCCAAAAATGGGGGTGGTGGTGCTGGAGATCGTGAAGAGGGAGTAAGTGTCTCATCAAATGGTACAGGTGGCACAGGTGGCCGTGGTACTTTTCCTGCTGGTGAAGGAGGTGCTTATGCAGAAGACGGCGAAAATTATTCAGGTGCTGGTGGAAGCGGGGCAGTCAGAGGAATTTCCGGTAATTCAGCTTCAAATGCACAAGGAGGAAGTTCGCCAGGCGGTGGCGGCGGTGGTGGATTTTCTAGTGACTCTAACTTTTCAACGGCTGGAGGTCATGGAGGCCCAGGTTTTGGCGGCGGCGGATCTGGTGCTGCAGATGTCCCTGGACTAACAGGTAACGGTGGCGATGGTGGCTTTGGCGGCGGCGGCGGTGGAAGTGGCCACAACACCGGAACTGGAGGAACAGGTAATGGTGGCGATGGCGGCTTTGGTGGTGGCGGCGGCGGCGCTGGCAATGGTGTCAAACAGAAAGGATCTATAGAAGGATTAGTTGGAGGTCATGGAGGCTTTGGCGGCGGCGGTGGCGGCGGCGGAACTTCCGACAGAACTTATAAAACAGTGACAGGAAAAGGGGGCAATGGCGGCTTCGGTGCAGGTGGCGGCGGCGCTGCTGGCAATGGTTCTGAAAATGGAATTGGGGGTTTCGGCGGCGGAAAAGGGGGCGTTACTCCTGAAGGCGATACTAAAGGGGGCGGCGGCGCTGCAATGGGAGCGGATATCTTTATTCAAGATGGCGCTACCCTAACCATTCAGAGAGCTATCTCTTTTAGTGGAAGTGCACTCAAACCTGGAAAAGGATTTGTCTCAGGACAAGCTTACGGAACAAACATCTTTATGATGTCCGAAGGGCAAATCTATGTTGAAAATCTCACCGTTGATTCAACAGTTCCAAATCGAATTCAAAGTGATCAAGCTGCTGACAACCGTGACCCTAATAAAGGAGGCCTTACACTTCTTTCAGGAAATACTGCAACTTTTACACTGAATGGTGAAAATACCTATACAGGACAAACAGTCATCGAAAGCGGAACACTGCAACTCAATGGATCTGTTATCACTCCTGTTATTTTATACGATGGTGTTTTTACAGGAGATGCAACCTTAAAGGTGAATAAGATAGTCGATAAGACAGGAAGTCTCATTATTCATGGTGGGGTAGTTTCCCCTTCAAAGTTGAATAGTTATGGAACAATGAACATTGGAAATAATCTCGAATTTACAGCTGGAGCATTCCAAATCAGAGGGTTTGATAGCCTTGAAAATTCCGGTGAGCTAGATGTTGAAAATACAACCGAATTTAACAAGGGAACATTCCTAATCCAAGCGTTTGATAGTCTCGGAAATTCCGATAAATTAGACGTTGAAGGTAAAGCGACACTTGGAGGAACAGTCACTGCTGAAAACGCTATCGGGAATTTCCTAAAAGGACAAACCATTCCTATTATTGAAGCAGAAGGTGGAATTACAGGAAAGTTTGAAAATGTAAATCTTCCCCCAGGAGCGGATGGTTTTCCTCTCTTCAATGTTCAGTATAATGGTACAACTGCTGAAATTGTTGTGTTAAGAGATCATATTTTTGTTCACCCGTACATCAAACCGGGCAACCCCCGTCATGTTGCTAAATATATACGCGATCAACTCCCCATTGAGCCTAGTTCTGATTTTGGACTTGTCATCCGTAGTTTAGGGGTTCTTAGCGACAAAGAGCTCAACAAAGTCCTCAATATGATGCACCAAGGAGTCTTCGGTAGTTTCGAAGGGATGAACCTTACGACAAATGCGCAGATCATGCAGCTATTTAATCAACATCGTTTCCGTTTATATGCTGAGGAAACCCCAGAAACCATTAGTGCTCTTGAGCCCCAGCTGACTGCATCAGCTGAGGGATCTAGACCCTTTTATCCAAGTGCTCCCGTTCGAAGAGGATGTAAAAGAGACTTCTGTAAACCGCACCATGTCTATCTTCAGCCTTTTGGAACATGGAATAGCCAAAGCCAAAAAGGAGAACTTAGAGGTTTCCAATATGAGAGCGCAGGCGTTCTCACAGGATATGACTATCTATTTGATCACTTCTATGTGGGAGCAGGATTAGGGTACGCCTATACCAATTTCAGATGGAATAGTTCAGCCGGCAAAGGACACATCCATCAGGTCTATGGTGGGTTGCATGGAAGCTATTTCAATCGGTATTTTTCAGCTGTTCTTGGATCAATGGTAGGAGGAAACTTTTATGAAACAGACCGTCGTATTATTGCCTCTGCACCAGGGTTCCCAAATGGTTTCATAAACCGAACAGCGCACAGTAACAACAGTGGTATCCAATGGGCCAACCACTTAGGGTTAGTCGGAGACTTTAGCTCCCTATCTGTCCCTCTTCAAATCTTTGCGAATGTTGACCACTTTTACCTTCATAATAATAGCTTTAACGAATCAGGAGCTGGCAGCATTAACTTAAGGGTTAACTCCAAAACTTCGAATGCTCTTCGCTCTGAGCTTGGATTAAGTTCAAGCTATACCTTCCATTTTGCTAGCGGGTGCTGGACTCCATATGCACAAATCTCCTGGGTAAATAAGACAATGCTAAGTAATAGTACCTATCGTGGCGGCTTCCGAGGTCAAGTAGGTACTTTCTCGGCTAGTGCCACTACCAAGGGAACCAACCAGTGGTCACCAGGTCTCGGTATCGAATTTGCCAATACCCATGGCTTTTCTCTCCTTTTGAATAGCCGCGCAGAAATCAATGGCAAGTTGAAAAACTACTCTGCTGATATGCGCATGGAGTATGCGTTCTAACCGTGATCATTCCGCACTAGGGCATGCTTAGAGACATGCCCTATGAATTAAAGGGCATCCTGTCTAAAATACTTTAGTTTTAAACCCAAAGCAAAACAATGCCCGAACAGTATGAAGTCAAACGGATCCAGTCTTACCTTAAAGATGCTGGAATAGAAGGACAGAAAATTACGGCCTTAGAACTCCTTCCGGGTTCAGAAAACATCCTCAAAAATGGAACGCGTTCACAATGGAAAGAATGGTTAGTGAATCAAAAAATTCTTTCTATCGAGACTAAAGCAAAGTATACCTTTATTCAACTAGACCAAGGAACGCTTGTCTGGCACTACCGTTTTACAGGAATTCCCCACATCAAAGGTTTTGACTACAAAGAAAGGCTGTATACCATTTTTAACCTACCCGTCCTACAAAGTTCTAAAAACTACTGCCGCTTTCGCATGCATTTTGAAGATTCCAAAGTTTTAGAATATCTTGATATCCGTTGCCTTTCCGATATCAAGTATTACCCTCATGCTCAAATCCATGAGCTTGATCTATTTCAAAAACTAGCACCTGATTTAACCAACTTTTCGCCACAATCCTTTACAGAATGGAAAAAAGGTGTGCAGCTAAGAAAGCGGGATATCAAACAAGAGCTTCAAGACCAGTTTACCACCCCATCGGGAATCGGAAATTACTTGGCCTGCGAAATTTTAGCTCATGCAAAACTAGACCCATGGTTACCTCTATCAGCAATCTCTCCAAAGCAATATACTGCTCTTTGCCGGGGAATTGTAGAGGTTAAAGGACTATGTGAAAAATATGCAGACTATCACTGGTTTATAGTTTTTAAGCGTAAAAACTGTGTACATTGTGGTGAAGCCATCATCCGGAAGAAACACCGCATGACCGCATCTAGTCAAACAACACATTACTGTCAAAAGTGTCAAAAGTGACCACACAAAATATCCATTATTTCTCCTGCTAATAATGGATTTATTATCGTTAATGTTTTACGCTGCATCTCTGCCTATTTTCAAAGGAGAAAAATGATTGGAATATCTACTCAAAAAAACCATCCATCATGCTCTGCAAAATTATCTTCAACCCCTTAGCTTTATTGGGACAGCTTATTACTTGGGGAGGCGCTATGAAAACCTCACTCCCTTCCTCGTGAATGGAACAATAACCAGCGTTGGAATTTTTGCTGCCCGAAAATTTGGGGCTTCGTGCATTTTTGGGAAAATTGCAGTGATTGGAACAACACGGTTTGTCTTAAACTCTGTTTCAAAAAAGTTTGACCATACCGTTACCCTAGATAATAAAGACGAAGCCGCTACCCTGGCTCTGTTTCAAACCATCCTTGCACTCATTTTTTCCGGAGCGGATGCCTATTATGAGAAAGCAGTTTGGCGACCTCATTATCGTAAGTAAAATAAAAAGATTGATTTATAGGCTCTTTTCCAATAGATTTTTTCCAAAATTTACTCGTTCTAAAGGATAAAAGATGGAAATTTCTCGTGGCAACCTTCAACTACAAATCGCCCCCTACCGCATATTCATTACACCTCAGATCATTCAAGCGCTTTCTCCAACCAAATCTCTTGATCCGAAAGTTCTTTCACTAGCAAATGGCCAAGCTGCTTTCTTTCTTAGTGAACAGACATCTCCTTTAGAGTTCATTAAACTCCTCACATCATATGTTGCTGTTATAACTTTAGTAAATAAATACTACTATCGTTCACCAAAACCTCTAGCGCAACTCTTTACCAAAGAATTGACTCTTAGCACCATGTCTTGTTGCCCCGCTCTTACAGTAAAATTAGCTCTTTATATGATTAGAGGTGACGCCCGGATTAAAATGAACGACCGAAAAGAACGGGCTCTTTACATTATCTCTACAATTGCGCTTGGCGCTTTAATGACTCCTCATTTTCTAAAAATCGGCATGGTTCAAAAAGTGAGGTTTTTGGGTAGCAAATAAGATCAAGAATTCGCTCGTCTAGTGACGCTCAATGATGCTTTTTGATGTGTTAAGGAAGA